>Ga0209947_1002130_pt1 | contig 11527 bp, 7 predicted proteins | sample SalPonR2_B_D2_MG_FD_185706 | JGI IMG/M metagenome (GOLD analysis project Ga0209947, IMG submission 185706) | Salt pond soil microbial communities from South San Francisco under conditions of wetland restoration - Salt Pond MetaG R2_B_D2_MG... ... | reverse complement strand
TTTCGGAAGAACGGGCGTGGAATAGCGCTGGGAATGGAAGAGGGCCGTGGTGGAATGCAGGGGCTTCACACATGAATGTCGCCTTTCCAAAGCGGTACTTCGATTTGCTTGGGTTATACTCGATCACTGGTCAGGACGCTTTTACGAGTTAGTTTGTTCAGAGCTGCCTTTTACAGGGCTGATTTTGGCTGAAAAATTTGCAGACTCTAGCCATTAGTGAAGTTGTCGTGTGAGCTCTAAAAAGCGCGGCAGAATAGACCCGTTTGGCTGGTCGAGAGAGATTACTCGATGGTTGATTTTCACAGGATAGGGCTTGAGATACAGTAAACGCCCGCCGTAGAAACCGGTGGAAAGTATCAAAGACTCTTCAGCATAGGGCATTTCATACATACCCGGGAAAATAAAGTTACCCAAGGAGTAGGCAATTAAGCCGCCCCTATAGGCTTCCATACCCTGTAGAACGTGGGGATGATGGGCAAAGATAATGTCGGCTCCCGCATCTATACCGGCTCGGTAAAATTCCTGTTGCTCCTCTGAAGGGCTTGAATGCCACTCTTCGCCTCCGTGGACAACCATAATATTTATGTTGTCCGGACTGCTGCTTCGGCGCAGTGTTTCGAGTACCCTGGGCCCGGAGAAGATTATACCGGGGCGTACATCGGTAACCTGTGCCTGGCTGCGGCCGTCAAAGCCATTTTTCTCTTGCGGATAGGCTGCCGCTGATAAAATTGAAATAGTGCTGCCCTTAATACTGAACTCCGTAGGGGTATAAGCTTCCTGCGGAGTCTTACCGGCTCCGGATGTATGCAGCCCGGCCTCTCTCAGATGGTGGAGTGTATCAAGAAAGCCCTTGCTCCCATAGTCGTAGGAATGATTATTGGTTATTGACAAGTAATCAAAACCGGCCTCTATTAGCCAAGGCAGAACCTGCGGAGAGAAACGGAAATTGTACGATTTTGGAGTTGCTACGTTGTGCCGAGTGACTGCCCCTTCTAGGTTACCGATTAGCAGGTCCTGCTGCTGGAGTATCGGAAGGGTATCTTGAAATATTGTGCGCAGACCATCTGTCCCGTTGCCTATCAATATATCTTGTATTCCACGCTGCAGCATCATGTCGCCAACGGCGCCAATCCATACAATTTGGCCTGCCCCGGAAGCAGTGGGATTAGAAATTCTGTCAAACCACCTGCGAAGGGACTCTTTAGCCTGCAAGATGGCAGGGGCATTTGATGTGGCTTGAGATGTGGTCTCCGATTCGGAGTCTGCATTTTGGATCCAGGTTAATTCCAAGAAAGACTTTGCTATAAGAGGATATTCAGGCGAGTCTATCCTCAGTCCGTTCACAGCTACCGCTTTCTGGGGCAGTGAAACTTCATTTACCGGCTTCAGGGGCAGCTCTTTAGCTTGGGATAAACCCACGTTGTTTCGAGTATCCCAAAGGGGTACTACCGGTACATAATAAGTCGCCTTAAGAAGTAGAGAGTGTGCTGAAGGGGCCTTTTCAGGGGATTGGGCTGTGTGATGGGAAATGCGGATATGAGCAACGACTTGCACTGAATCATGCTCTTCGATGACGGAACTGGTTTTAGTACTATAATTGCTTCCATTGATAAGAGTAATTCCGTCGGGCAGCGGGTTTTCCTGCACTAGGCTTGTCCACAGATCGTGGGATACAGTTTCCCCTTCAATTAAAATGGCAGGCCGGGGTTCTACTGCTGAGTTTTGGGCCCACATAAGCAAGAGTGGGGTGAGAATCAGAAAGAGAAGTAATGTGAGTGTGGTTTTAGGTTTCATTGGAATTGTCGGTGTTGTCCGAGGACAGGAGTTTAAGGATTGAGGTATCTTTAAAACGGCTTAATGCGGTGTTGCTGAATTGTGTAACAATAGTACTTTCGGGTGTTTCTGTCTCTTTTTCTTGCTCGTAAAGATGAAGCTCCGGCCCCCAAAGGGCTTCTAATACCTCTGCCATATAAGTGTGGGCTAATTCCTTTTGAGGTAAAAGGTGGGGATTTGCTGAGGGGGATCGAAATAGTAAGCCCTGCTGCTCAAAGCGATGGACGTATTTTTCAAGGGTTTTTGTGGGGATAGAAAAATGGCGAGATAGATCCTGAAGGCGGGTAGGGGGCTTGCCATTTAAAAAGCGGGATGCAATGTAGAGGTAAATCTGCAGTCCAGTAAGTAATTCCCTACGCGGTGATACTTCTTTTTCGGAATATGCATCGGCAAAATTATCCCTGTGTTGGTGTACATAAGTAATTTCTGCCGCTGCAAAAATAATGAGCCAGTTTAATGCAAGCCAGACCAGAAAAATTGGAATAGCGGCCAGTGAGCCGTAGATTATCGAGATGCGCATGACGTAGTTTGTGCCGTCTATAAACAGAAAACGGGCTATTTCCCATAAAAGAGTGCCCGTTGCAGCACCAAGCACGCTGCTGCGAAAAGAGACTTTTGCTGAAGGGACTGCAAACACCATCAGCCAGATAACTATAAAGGTAAAAAGAGTGGGAGCTGCCTGTAACAGTACTTTCATCACAGCCGAAAAATCGGGGTAGCCGGAGGCAAAATTTTGAAGATTAATGCTGAGAGTGAAACTGGCTCCTACTAAAAGGGAGCCGATTACAATTACCGCCAGATACATCATAAACTTGCGGATAAAACCTACCCGTGAGGCGCTGGCCCAAATGGCATTGATATTGGTACTAATGCCGTTTAACAAAAAGATAGAGGTGATGGCGAAAATCAGAAGCCCTACAACCCCCAGGGCACGGCTGTTTTCTATGAACCTTTCGATATATACAAGGGCCGATTCAGATTGGGTAGGAATAAGAAAGCGGAACAAGAAATCTTGAAGCTGTGTTCTTACTGTTTCGAAAGCCCCGAATCCGGTTAGTAAGGAAAAAACAAAGGCAGTAAGCGGTACCAGTGCTAACAGGGTAGAAAAGGCAAGGCTGCCGGCCCTCAGAATACAGTTATCGTTGTCTAACTCCTTCCAGAAAAACCGAAGAAAATGTAAGACCCGTTGTGTGTAATGCGAAAGAAAAGTGCGTACGGAAATATACTTATTTTGCATCGCTGCTAATTATAAGTAAAAACTAAAAAAAAGCAAAGGTGGCTACAGTTATTCTCATTTTGGATAGTGTAATTACACTATCCAAAATGAGAATGCCCGCACACGCTGAGATATATAAAACTTTGTAAAGCAATTGATGCGAATTCTAAATCTGGAAGTCTTTTGACTTCCAAATTTAGAATCGCAAAGGTGGGTAAGAACCACCTTTGCATATACTTTATTCGGTATACACTACCGGCTACTTTCGAGTAACTTCCGGATTACCAAAGCTTACAGCTAAGCTATTGGTTCTTAAGGAAATAAATTTCCCTGATTTTGGTGCTTCATCTAGATAAAAGCGAACATAGGTTCCCGGGCGGGAGGGGTCCCACACCTTAACCATGCCGGTATTCCCGTTTACCTGGATTTTAACCGGAACTTTTAACTGCATATTTTCCGCGGTTAAAACGGCGGGATTCAATGCAACATCGTATCCATCCAGCAGTTCCATATGGGTATCTGAATAACTGCGGTACACCTGGCCGCGGAAGCCGGCTTTTCCATAAGTGGGATCTTCATCATAATTGAGCCATAGGAGGTAGGATTCGCCGTTTCCCCAGGATTTGCCCTTATGCGCATCATCTACAAAAAGCTGAATTCCAAAACCGCCCATACGGTCGGACAAACCACCGGCCTCATAACGAACATCGAAGTTATACTCCATCAAACCCCTCTGTGGAGCGGGAAAGTTAATTTTTGCAAGGTGTTCTTGGGTATCCTGTTGGTACAAACGATTACTGCGTAGTTTCCAACCGCCGTATGCTCCAAAGTCAGACATATCGCTGGAAAGTGCTTTGCCGACTACGGATGTTTCTGAAAATGCCAGCCCAGCCCCTGCAAATAAAAGCAGAAGGACCATTGTGATTGAGATGGTTCGTTTCTTCATGTTTTACTCCCTGATTGATTTTAAATTGGAATTAAGTAACTCCTTTTAATAGCAAAACAAGTGAAGAATCTTCAGGTTACACAAAAAAAGTGCTATTATAGAGCTCCATGAACAATAATGACACTATTATAGAGAAACTAAAGCAAGATCCACAGTTTTCCTCTCAGGTGAGTCGCTGGCACACCCTGCCTATGCGCGAAGGACTATATAGTCCGATTCCCGATGATCTCTCCCCAAAGCTGCAGGAGTTGTTGAATACAAGGGGCATCGAGCACATATACAGCCACCAGCAGGCTGCCTACCAGGCTGCGCGGCGGGGAGAGCACGTGGTAGTTGTCACCCCCACGGCCAGTGGAAAAACACTAGCATACAACCTGCCTGTGGTGCAGACCCTGCTGGAACACGCCGAAATGCGGGCGTTCTACATGTTTCCAACCAAAGCCTTAAGCCAGGATCAGCAATCGGAGCTAAACGAGATTGTGTTAGGAGGCGCCTTACCCTTAAAGGTGGCCACATATGACGGCGATACTCCCCAGTCTCTGCGGGTATCGGCGCGCGAGAGCGGCCGGATTGTAATATCAAATCCGGATATGCTCCATGCAGGGGTACTTCCAAATCACCCTAAGTGGATTAAGTTTTTAAGCAATCTTAGGTATATCGTGATTGATGAAGTGCACACTTATCGGGGTATTTTTGGTTCGCATATGACCAACCTGATTCGGCGGCTTAAGCGTATTGCAGAGTTTTACGGCAGCTCTCCCCAGTTTATCCTCTGCTCAGCTACTATTGGAAATCCAAAGGAGCTGGCGGAACAGATAATCGAGGAGCAGGTTACCCTGGTTGATCAAAATGGGGCACCCGCCGGGGAGAAGCATGTGGTGTTGTACAATCCGCCTCTGGTGGATGCCGTTCAGGGTATCCGGCGGGGAGTGGTGTTAGAGGCGAAAAATATTGCCCTTGCCTTTCTGCGTCGGAATATAAAGACAATAGTATTTGCCCGATCACGATTAAGAACCGAACTGATAGCCTCGTATATAAAGAAAGCCGTTAAAAACATGTACACCGATAACGAGGGATTACGCATAGAATCATACCGGGGGGGATATCTTCCTAATGAACGGAGGGAGATAGAGAAGGGCCTTCGAGAGGGGCGGATACACGGTGTTGTGTCGACCAATGCCCTGGAGCTGGGGATCGATATAGGGGCTTTAGACGCTGCGGTTCTGGCTGGTATGCCGGCCTCAATCGCATCTATTTGGCAACAGGCTGGGCGGGCCGGGCGGCGGAATAATATGTCGATAGCGGTTCTCATTGCATCGGCGGCACCTACCGACCAGTTTTTAGTACAGCATCCGGATTATTTTTTTGGGCGCAGCCCGGAATCAGCCTGGATAAATCCGGACAATTTGTATGTGCTGATTGATCACTTAAAGTCCGCCGTATTTGAGCTTCCCTTTACAGAGGGTGATACCTTTGGAAAGACCTTGAAGCCTGAAGAGATCGAAGACCTGCTGAGTTATCTGGAAGAGGCGGGTACCCTGCGGAAGAGTGCCGGCCGATGGTACTGGTCCGGTAGGGGGTACCCTGCCGAAGAGGTCAGTCTGCGGACAACCTCACCCCGTAGTGTGGTGATAATCGATACAACCGGCGGCAAAAATGAGGTAATCGGAGAGATGGACGTACCCTCGGCCAAGGAACTTCTGTTTCCAAATGCAGTTTATCTGCATCGGGATCGACAGTATGTATCCCTTGAGCTTGATATCGATAACCTCAAATGCTATATCAAAGAGTCTCAGCTCAATTATTACACCGATTCGGTGGTGAAAACGGATATCAAGGTACTGGAGATAGATAACAGTGAAGCCTATCCTGATTGCCGGGTGCTAAGCGGGGATGTTTTGGTACGCAGTCAGGTAGCAAAATATAAGAAGCTCAAGTTTGGAACCCATGAGAACCTCGGATACGGGGATATTCATCTGCCGGAAGAGGAAATCCATACGCGGGCGGTACTGCTGGCTTTTGATGATGCTACTCGTGCCGCCGCTGCGATGGAGGTGGTGGATCCTGAGATCCGTGAGCATGTAATTGCCCACATCGGCACACTCATAAGAAATATTGCACCTGTGTTTCTGCTTTGTGAGCGCTCGGATATTGGTATTGCGGAGCGTATTAAGGATCCTTTTACAGAAGTTCCAACTATTTATGTATATGACACGGCTCCCGGGGGAATTGGCCTATCCGAGGGTTTTGCAGAGAAGCGGATGCAGATACTCAAGGCTGCCTTCGAAGTACTTAGCCAGTGCCCCTGTGAATACGGTTGTCCCAGCTGCATCGGGCCGGACGAAGGAACGACGGAGTTAAACAAAAAACAGGCGGTGATCGAGTTTTTCAAAATATGGCTGGGGTGATTGTCCAACAGCTCAGCACAGTTATCAGAATTGGAGGTTGAGAATACGTGGCAAAATTGTCCGGTAGACTGCAGCAGATGAGGGAAATGCGCGAGGCCGGCGTAACCGGTTCTTCCGACGAGATATCTAAAGTAGAAGAAAAATCGCCCCATAAACAAGAAGCCCCTTCACCCTTACCATGGCCGGGGTGGAGTGCGGTTGCCCCTTACGTATGGCAGCGCAGCTTGGTCTTGCCATGCCCATTGGAGAAGCAGCATGTTGAAGGACTGTTGTTAGAAAATTCAAGTCTGATTCCCAAGCTGGAGTTTTATGATTTCGAAACTACTGGTCTTTCTGGGGGGGCCGGTACCATTATTTTTCTAGCCGGTTTTGGTCGGATAGAAGGGGAACAACTGCATATCGAACAGATATTGTTGGTGGACTATCCCGGTGAGCCGGCCTTTATAAGGGCCTTGTTGCCGTATCTTTCAGCAGACAAACTATTTGTTTCTTACAACGGAAAAGGTTTTGATCGGCATATGTTGCTGAACCGCCTACGGATTCATGGCTACCACAACGCCGATATGCCGCGGCAGCTTGATTTGCTATATCCGACTAGAAAAATTTGGGGAAAGTCCTTAGAAAGATGTAATCTGGGACGTATTGAAGAGTTTGTGCTTAATATTAATCGTGACGATGACATTGAGGGGGCGCTCATTCCCGAGTGTTATCAGGAGTTTCTCAGAACGCAGGATGATGGCTGTATGCGACGCGTAGTAGCCCACCATGTGCAGGATATAGCATCCTTGGCAGAACTGCTTTTCCATATTGAAGAAACAGCAATGGATCCGGAGAGTTTGTCCGATGGGCAGGCCAGGCTGGGGCTTGGATTGTTAATGCTGCAAATCAATGAGGCCAGAGCAATTTCAGTCTTGGAAGCGGAATTATCTGCAGGGAATGAGGCGGCCGGCCGGATTCTAGTTCCCTTCTATAAACGCCGTCGTCAACTGACGGAATTAAGAGAAGTCTTAGCTAAAATGAGGGCTCTCCGGGCGGGATATTTTCAACTGATTGAAACCGCAAAAATCCTTGAGCATGTTGACAAGCAACCAAGAGCAGCATTGAGCCTTATACAACCTCTCCTGCAGCAACGTTCGTTGCTGTCAAAGGTGAATTTTAACGAGTTACAACATCGCCTGCAGCGCTTAAAACGGAAAGCAAGTGCGATGTGAGATTCTCTCACTATGCAAATTATGAAAAGTAAATTTTGAAAGAATCTCAAGAATCCAAAAATCTCTGATACAGCTTCACATAATGATCTGCGGAATCTTTCCAAGAGAAATGTGAGTTCATCGCATGGATCTGCATTTGTTTAAAATGCTCCGGGTGATCGTACCAGATTGATACCGCCCATTCGGTGGTATGAAAAATACTTTCCGGTGAGAGTTCATTGAACATAAAGCCGGTGCCCATTCCGGTGTCCTTGTCATAGTTTTCGACAGTGTCCGCAAGGCCCCCTGTTGCACGGACAATCGGCAGGGTGCCGTAACGGAGGGAGTAAATCTGGTTCAAGCCGCAGGGTTCATAACGGCTGGGCATAAGAAAAAAATCAGACCCCGCCTCTATCTGGTGGGCGAGGGAATCACTGAAAGTTGTCTTTACTTTTAAGTTCGGAAGCTGGCGCTGGAGATTCAGCAGTTCTTCTTCGAGCCACTCTTCTCCGGTCCCTAAAATCACTACTTGTATCGACATCTCCCGGCATATCCGCTTTAATGCTCCCCGATGAGGATCGCACAGCTCGTAAAAGCCTTTCTGAGCGGCAAGTCTGCTTACCAAGCCGATCAAGGGTACTTCTGCATCTATCGATAGTCCGACCTTTTTTTGTAGATGCGCTTTTGCGGCCGCTTTTCCAGTAAGATCATTGGGTGAATATGATTGAGGTAGGTGAGGATCGTTCTTTGGATCCCATTCAGCATAATCGACCCCGTTCAAGATGCCATAGAGGGATGCACTGCGTTCACGCAGGAGCTGTTCCATCCCGTGGCCGAACTCTTCAGTTTGTATCTCTTTGGCGTAGGTCGGCGAGACTGTGGTGATTGCATCTGCGTTCAGAATACCGCATTTCATGTAGTTAAGTGCTGTTTCGACTTTCGGTACTTCCTGGCTGCAGGTTTCCCAGCTGAGTTGGGTGGTGTGAAGATCATGTTTCGAGAAGATTCCCTGGTAACCGATGTTGTGAATTGTAAAAATACCGCGACTGTGTTGAAACTCGGATTCCGACTCGAACTCCCGCAAGTAAGCATTTACTAGGGCTGTCTGCCAGTCGTGACTGTGGAAAATATCTGGAACCCAGTTGATGCTCCGACAAAGCGGAAATACCGCCCGGCTTAAAAGGGCAAACCGGTAATGGTTGTCACGATAAGTATGACTTCCGCTTTCCCCGTAATAGCCGACTCGGGTTGAGAAGGCGGGATGTTCGATAAAATAGACCGGAACCTCTGAGTTTGGAAAATAGCCTTGGAGTACTTCGCACTTTTCCTGCGTAAACCGGATGGGGACAGAAATAGTTGCTACAGCCGGTGTGAGCTTTTCTGTAGAAATAGAGGCATACCTGGGTAGTATCACTCGTACATCATGACCAAGGAGAGACAACTTTTTTGATAAGGAGTTGACAATATCAGCTAAACCGCCGGTTTTGGCAAAAGGAACTGCTTCACTTGCAATCATACATATTTTCATAATTACCCCGCTTAATCTATTCTAGTATAGGATATCTGATAACGGCCTATTATGTCAAAATTTAAACGGCGGTAAAGTTGAATGGCCGAGGGGTTGCTAGTTCGGACAAACAGGACTGGAGTTCTGTCCGAGACCTGGATCTCTTCGATCAATCGGTGCATAAGTGCCCGGGCAACGCCATGTCCGCGGTATTCGGGTGTGGTAAAGACCCCTCCAATCTGGGTATGATTGATACCGATGGCGTTTGTTCCTGCTTTGGATATAGGAACTCCATTGATGCTCGCAAACAGAACCTTTTGGCTTTTTACGATTTTACGAAAGTGAAGCATATATGCGGCGGTATTGAAGCGCTCCGGATGCACTACTACCTCCTCATACTGATATGCCTTTTCAAGGGGAAATATGTGCTTTATTTGTCTTTCTGTGAGGTGGTGTATTTGGATTTTTATCGGTATCGATAGTGGTGCGAGAGGACGTTGTTTTGGTCGAAGCATCAAATAGTGTGAGCGGAAGGTATCTATTGCTTCGTGAAGATGGGGTTCGTATTGCTTTACGGTACTTTCCATTCCTATCACGCAGTAAATTCTTCGAACGTACCGGTAAATTTGAGTGAGCAAAGGCAGCAGTTGGTCTGCAGTTAGTCTTATCCCCTCTTCATGGACTGGAATTACAAGTCCCTTTGACGTAATCAGCACCGCCGCACGGACCATAGAGCTATCGTAAGCCCCAATAACTCCATGAGAGTGTGGTGGAACATCTTTTCCAATATACAGTGCCGCCTCCCGGGGCGGTGGTAATTCCGGGCGGTTATTGCTCAGCAGTCGGGAAGTAAAATTAACACACAAGTACTCATGGGGCAGAATGAATCGGATGAGTTCATTAAAATTATCCTGAGTAACCCGTTGCCATATCACGGTTATTCTTTTTTTTCTCCATGTATAAAGATAGGTACCCGTCCATTGGCGGGTATCATCCCTTTAAGTGCGGCAAAACCGGCGGTGAAGGAATCGCTCCCGGTGCCGTAAATGGCTAAGGCTGTATCTATCCAGGGAATTGTGCGCAGGTATACTGGAGTAAGGACCGAGAGTACGATAACTTTTGCGTCGACATCTTCAAGGCTGCGAAGAACTTCGGCACTGTTTGGGTTGGCAAGACAGAATATAATGGTATCGTAGCGGGATGCACGGGATTTTAGCTCTGAAATATGCTGCTCGTCGGCTATGTAGAAGGGTGAGTATGGATAGTAGTAGGTGTCGGCTTTCGGGTAATATCTGCGTCCTACAGAGAGAAAAGTATTCAGTTGGCCGGCTAACAGAATTTCGTTGTTTTCTCCGGATATAGGGATATTTCCGTCATTGATTATAGAAACACTGCGACCAGCTTGGTTAAAAAAGAATTCCCGGCTGGCTTGCGAGGGAATAAGATCGGCTATTGCTGCCGGATCGGGGTTTAGAGGAACCGCTTTAGGACCCTTTAAATAGCGAAGTTTTGTCAACAATACTCTACGCACGGAATCCTCAATCTGGGTTCTAAACTTAGGGCTTTCTTGTAATTCTTTGTATAAAATGTTCCAAGTCTGCTGATACATATCAAAATCATGTGAAATCATAATCATGTCATTGCCGGCTTTTAAAGCCTGGAAACATGCTTCTGCAATACTATTTCCATTTTGCAGTGCACCGTGCATACGCATATCATCGGTGATTATAATACCCTGAAAACCCATTTCTTCCCGTACTAACTGGCGTAAGAAGTAGGGTGATAGAGAGGCCGGGATATCCGCATCGATGATTTCCGGAAAAGAGAGATGGGCGCTCATAAGTCCGGGTAAATCTTCTCGAAATAAAAAGCGGTACGGCAACAGGTCTTCTTCCCACAGGGTATTAAAATCACTATGAATTACGGGTAACGTGCCATGGGAGTCTTCGGTGGCCTTTCCATGCCCCGGAAAGTGTTTGGCCGTACATACGATTCCGCTGTCTTCCATGCCATGATAATAGGCCACTCCAAGTTGAGCAGTGGTTAATGGGTCTGCTGCAAATGCTCGCGGACCGATCACATGGGCGTTTGCATTTCCATAGACATCGACTGTGGGAGCAAAGTTCATATTGATGCCTAAAGTTCTGAGCTCTTTACCAATGTACAGACCGGTATAATAGGCATCGTAGGGAAGCCCAGTGGCACCAATTGCAAGATTCCCGGGGGTAATAGATGTTTCTCCCTTTATATGGCGTACCCACCCCCCCTCCTGGTCGGTCGCAATAAACAGAGGTATCTGCAGCCTACTTTCCGTTGCGGCACTTTGTAGGACTCCAACGCTTTTGGCAAGTTCCTGCAGGTTCTCCGCATTCCAGCCGAATATTTTAATTCCCCCGATATGCTTGTTCTTAATCCACTCTAAAATTT
>Ga0209947_1002128_pt1 | contig 11530 bp, 7 predicted proteins | sample SalPonR2_B_D2_MG_FD_185706 | JGI IMG/M metagenome (GOLD analysis project Ga0209947, IMG submission 185706) | Salt pond soil microbial communities from South San Francisco under conditions of wetland restoration - Salt Pond MetaG R2_B_D2_MG... ... | reverse complement strand
CTCGATCGAATCGGTCTCGGCCGAATCGGTCTCCGTTGCCTCGATCGAATCGGTCTCGGCGCCGTCCGTCTCCGCACCCTCCGTCTCGGCCGAATCGGTCACGGCCGCATCGGTCTCGGCCGCATCGGTTGCATCGGTTGCATCGAGCGACTGAGCGACCCGACTCCGATTCCCCGCACTGGCCACCGGCCGGGTGGCAGCGCGCGCCGCCGCCCGGCACCGCACCCCGTCTACGCGGCGGGAGCGGCCTCGACGGGGATCAGCACCTCGTTGTGCCGGAGGAACCACGGCTTCCAGGGCGGGTCGTAGCGCGCCCAGATCGGCTCACCGTGTACGACCACGCCGTGTGCCTCCAGTCCACGCCGGAGCAGCTCGAGCTGGTGTTCGAACCCGCTTTGCGACCATCGGCCGCTGTAGCGGATCGCCGCCAGGAGCTGCTCGTCGACGCGTGCGAGCCGGACGCGGTCGTCGTTCGGTGTCGGCAGCGACTCCACGTCGCCGTACGCGCTCGGCATCATGAACCGGACACGGAACTCGTCGCCGACGCGCTCCTGGGTGACCGGCGTGGTCATCGAGATCTTGGCGCCGTCGCCGTCTGCGGTCCGGTTGCCTCCGAAGATGTACCCGGCGAGCCGGCGGAAGGCCCCGTTGCCGGCACCCTCCATCGAGCCCCGAACGCGCGTCTCTGCGACCACGTAGGGCTGGTATCGACGGATCTCGATCTCGCCGATCCGTCGTTCGACCTCGTAGACGGGGCTCTCGTACGTCACGACCCGAGTATCGCCCTCCGCCGGGGTGCACCACGACGATGGTGTCCGGCCGGCGCTCGGCTCGCGGGATCCGCCCGGCGATCCCAGAACACGACGCACACGAGGGGTGTCATCGCTGCACCTCGGCGTTGAGGAAGTCGATCGATCGATCGACGGTGGCGGCGACGAACCGTTCGAGCTTCGGCGCGGCGAGAAAGCGGGCCGTTGCATCGAGCGGAAGGGTCGATTCCGACCGCTCGGCTTCGATCGCTGCCGCACGCGACGTCTTGACCGCGTGGGCGTGGACGATGAACGCCGTCGTCCCGTCGAGCAGTGACTGGCGCTGCAACTCTCGGCCGTAGGCAGACCGGGTGGGCGCCAGCGGAACGATCTCCTCCGGATCGCCGACGCCGGTGTGCCACTCGTGGCGACCGGTCCACTGCGCGAGGAACGCGGTGAACAACACGAGTCGCAGCAGGTCGGGCGTCGGCCCCGCAGGGGCGTGGGCGACGTGCCAGCGTACGGCGTTGGCGTAGGTGAGCCCGTGGGTGATGTCGAGCCAGCCGAAGTCGTCGGCGAAGTCGAACTCGCCGACGACGTCGTAGCGCAGCATCCGATCGCTGACCGCATGCACCACCACGTCGAGCACGTCGTCGATGGACGCCCCGTCGCTCAACGCCTCGACGGTCGCCTCGACCGGCGCCGCTCGTCGATCGCCGAGCAGCGCACTGCGCAGCCGCCCGTCGTCGCTCCAGCCGTCCACCGGAGTCGCCGGCGCGAGCGCCGCGAGGTCGACGGCGCCCAGCGCCTTCATGAACGGCCGCATGTACGGCAACTTGTCCTCGCGGGTGCCGTACACGAGGGTGGGAACCAGATACGGCAGCACGGTGGCGGCGCGTTCCCAGCCGATCATGTCGAGGAGTTCGAACGCCTTCTGGCCGTAGATCGCCCCGTGCCCGTACGACAGATGATGGTCGGTGACCACCGAGGTGAACCACGTTCGCAGTTCGTCGGGGCCGTCGCCGCGCTCGACGGCGGCCAGCACCATCGCCTGCGCCACCTCGGTCTGTTCGTGTTCGATCGCCGTGCGGAAGGCGGAGTTGGTCGCGGTCGACGCGTCGGCCGGGTCGGGCAGCGGGTTGACCGGCCGGTTGCGTTCCGTCTCGGCGATGCCCATGATCCCCTGCACGATCGGCAGCGCCCGCTGGTCGCCCTCGTACAGGTCGATCATCGACAGGCAGTCGGTCGCCGACGCCACCGAGTGACCCCAGCCGAACTCGGCTCGGGGTGCACCGTGGGCGATTGCCTCCCAGACCAGTTCCCCCGGGTTGGCGTCGGCCTGGAGGAGCCGGACGACGTCACGGGCGACCTGGCCGGTGTAGTTGCGTTCGATCCCCCGCCGCAGGCTTGCCTGCAGCTTCGGCCGGAGCTCGACGGGGTCGGGGCGGTTGACGGTGACCTGCACGGCGCCGTCGTCGGCCACGTCGACGCGATGGCAGGCGACGTCCTCCTCGCCCTGCACGCACACGCCGTCGCTCACCCGGAACTTCCAGTTGTGCCAGGCGCAGGTGAGCAGGTCACCGTCGAGTTCGCCCTGGGTGAGGCCGTAGCCCTCGTGCGGGCAGGCGTGGTCGATGGCGTGGAGGCCGTCCGCGGTGCGCACGAGGCACACCCGGCGGCCGTCGACCTTGACCATCTTCATGGTGCCGATCTCGAGATCGTCGATGGAGAGTTGACTGTTCATGTCTCCGACGGTAAAACTTCAACAATGGTTGAAGTCAAGAGGTCGTCCGCGAGAACGTTCACGGTCGGCGAGGTGGCCCACCGAGCGGGCGTCGCGACGTCGGCACTGCGCTTCTACGAGGCGAACGGCCTGATCGCCGGCGACCGTACCGACGCCGGCCACCGCCGCTACCGGGCCGACGTGATGCGCCGGGTCGGGTTCATCAAGGTGGCGCAACGCGTGGGGCTGAGCCTCGAGGAGATCCGGGCCGCGCTCGATTCGCTGCCGGCGAGCCGCACACCGAACCGGCGCGACTGGGCGCGTCTGGCGGCGTCGTGGCAGCCGATCCTCGACGAGCGGATCGCGTTGCTCGAGGCGATGAAGGCGAAGCTCGACGGCTGCATCGGCTGCGGTTGCCTCAGCCTCGACACCTGTGCGCTCTACAACCCTGGTGACGGGGCCGCCGAGCGCGGTCCCGGCCCTCGGTTCCTCCTCGGCGACACTCCCAACGCTCCCTGAATCCACGTTTGCGTCGGGTTTCCGGTGATCCGGCCCACCGAAACCGTCACGCAAACGTGATTTGGCTCAGGTCGAGGGGGGGCGCATGGGCAGGGTGGTGCGCCACTCGCCGTCGGCGGCGTGGAGCGCGGCGGCGACCGCCGGTGCGGTGGGCACCAGGCCGATCTCGCCGACACCCTTGATGCCGAACGGCGAACGAGGTTGGGGCACCTCGACCAGCTGCACCTCGATGTCCGGGACGTCCTTGGCGCGCAGGATGCCGAGCGACCGGAGCGTCGTGTTGGTGGGGAACCCGGTCGCCGGGTCCGTCGGGAAGTCCTCGCTCAGCGCATACCCCAGCCCCATGTGCACCGACCCCTCGACCTGGCCTTCGACCAGCGTCGGGTTGACGGCGCGACCGACGTCGTGGACGGCGACGACCTTCTCGATGTCGCCCGTCTCCGGATCGGCGATCACCATCTGGGCGGCGAAGCTGAACACCGCGTGGATCGTCGGGTTCGCCACGTTCGGATCTCCGAGTTTCTGCGTCCAGTCGACGACGTACTCGCCCTCGTAGTCGACGCCGACAGCGCACCCGTCGGCGAGCGCCACCGCAGCCGCCGCGCTGACCGAGCCGGCCACCATCAACGTGCCACGCGAACCCGTGGTCTGGCCGAAGCCGAGTTCGCGCGTCGTGTCGACGATGACGTCGATCCGTTCCGGCTCGACGCCCAACTCCTGCGCCGCCACCTGCAGGGCCACGGTGTGCACACCCTGGCCCATCTCGGTCCAGCCGTGACGCACCTCGATGCGGCCGGGCCGATCACCGTCGGTCGCCAGGAACCGGACGACCGCCTTCGACACTTCACGGAATCCGTTGCCCAACCCCGAGTTCTTCAGCCCGAGCCCGAGTCCGACCGCCTTGCCCGACGCAACGGCCTCGTCGTACGACGAGCGGATCTGGTCGAGGCATGCTTCGGCTCCTCCGGCGCCGTCGTCCATGATCTGCCCCGGTCCCCACTCGTCGCCGGGCCGGATCACGTTGCGCTTGCGGATCTCCCAGCCGGAGATGCCGACCTGTTCTGCCAACCGGTCGAGCACGCCCTCCATCGCGAACTGTGCCTGGTTGGCGCCGAACCCGCGGAACGCACCGCACACCAGGTTGTTGGTGCGCACCGCGATCGTCTCGATGTCGAGCGCCTGCCACCGGTACGGGCCGCACGCGTGCCCGGCCGCACGCTCGAGCACCTTCATCCCGACGCTGGCGTACGCGCCGGAGTCGCCGATGCCGCGCACCCTCAGCGCGGTCAGCCGGCCCTCGACGTCGCAGCCGGCCCAGTACTCGAGTTCGATCGGATGCCGTTTGGCGTGCATCCGCATGCTCTCCTCGCGCGACAGCGTGCACTTCACCGGCACCCCGAGGAGCCAGGCGGCCAGCGCGGTCTGTGCCTGGTTGCTCATGTCCTCCTTGCCGCCGAACGCCCCGCCGTTGGACACCAACTCGACCGTCACCTGCGCCGGGTCGATGCCCAGGACGGCGGCGATGTCGTTGCGGTCGTCCCACACACCCTGCCCACCGGAATACACGTGGAGCGTGCCCCCGACCTCGGATCGTGGTTCCTCGAGACCCGGGCGCGGGGGACCCGGGACCGCAACGGTCGACTCGGGTTCGAGGAAGGCGTGCTCGATCCGCTGGGTGTGGAACGTCTCGTGCACGGTGAACGCGCTCGCCTCGAACGCCGTCTCGAACTTGTCGCCGCGGGTGTACGCGCTGGTCGACAACACGTTGTTCTCGGTGCCCCACACCGACAGGGGCGCCGTGGGGTCGAGCGCTGCCCGGGCGTCGGTGTTCGGCGCGAGCACGTCGTAGGTGATCTCGACCAACTCGGCCGCCGCCCGGGCGTGGTCACGGGTGTCGGCCACCACCACCGCGAGCACGTCGCCTGCGTACGAGGTGCGGCCACCGACCGGGATCATCACCGGCCAGTCCTTGTGGATCAGCCCGACCCGCAGCTCGCCCGGGAGATCAGCGGCGGTGAAGACGGCCTCGACCCCCGGCGCGGCGAGCGCAGCCGAGGTGTCGATGCCCAGTACGTCGGCTCGCGCATGATCGGTGAGATGCAGCGCCGCATGACGCATCCCCGGCATCCGGATGTCGTCGATGTAGCCGCGGTCGCCGAGGGTGAGCGGCGCCGCTTCGTACTTCGCTCCCCCGCCGCCGATGTCGTTGGACAGCGCCGGCGTGCACACCTGGCCGTGAGCGACCGCGTCGATGGCATCGAGGATCTTCACGTAGCCGGTGCACCGGCACAGGTGGGCGCCGAGATGCGGTGCCATCTTCGCTCGCGTGAGGTCGGCACCCTTCTTGTCGATCTGGGCCTTGGCGCGCATCACGATGCCGGGGATGCAGAACCCGCACTGCAGCCCGCCGCAGGCAGCGAAAGCGTCGGCGAACGTCTGGCGCTCGGTTTCGTCGACGCCTTCGAGCGTGACCACCGACTTGCCCTCGACCTTGGCGAGGTCGTACTGACAGGCGACCGTGGCCTTGCCGTCGACGAACACGGTGCAGCAGCCGCACTGACCCGACGGCGAGCACCCGTCCTTCGGCGAGGTGATGTCGAGTTCCTCACGCAACGCCGCCAGCAGGTGCGGATGCGACCGCCGCACCGTGACCGGGCTGCCGTTCACCTCGAACGCAACGCGATCGTCGTGGCCTCCGGTGGTGGTGGCGGGCACGTCGGCGAGTTCGGTCACGTTGACAGTTTGTCAAAGCCGGGCGCCGACCGAAAGCCACTCCGATGAACGCCCGATGACATCGACGGACGCTCGCCCAGTTCGGCGGCATCGTCGCCGACTCCGACGGCGGCGGCGTGTCGGTCAGCGGCAGGAGCGGCAGCGCACCGACAGTGCGAAGTGGCCGAGCGACGGCCGCAGACCGTAGACACGTTCCAAGCGGTCGCCGAGTGCGTCGAGTTCGTAGGTCGGGATGTCGCTCACCGCGCCGCAGCCCTCGCACACCGCAGCGAACGTGCGCGCGCCCGCCCACCGGTAGGCGGCGGGACCGTGGCCGAGATGGACGTGCTCGACCACGCCGACCTGCTCGAAGTGCGACAGCGACCGGTACACGGTGGCGAGGTCGATGTCGGGATGCCGCTCGGCCAACGTCTCGGCGGTGACACGCCCACTCGTCTCGGACAGGTCCTTCAGCAGCAGGCGACGGGCACGTGTGACCCGACCCCCACTGGCGCGCACCCGCTCGAGCGCATCGTCGAAAGCCCGGGTGCTCATCTCGACCACCGTACGGGCACCGCGGCACTCAGCCACACGGTTCGGCAATCGGACCGTACAGCTCGGGTCGCCGGTATCGCTCGAAGTCGAACAGCGTTCCCGTGTACTGCTTGCACCAGTCGAGGTCGCACTCGGCCACGATCAGCTCGTCGTCGTTCGTGACCGCTGTCGCCAACAACTCGCCCGACGGCGCGAAGATCGACGACTCGGCGAGCGAATCGACGCCCTCCTCGACCCCGCCCTTGGCGACGCCGACCACGAACGTGCCGTTCTGGTACGCCCCCGACGACATCACCAGACGGTTGTGGAACCCCTGCAGCGCATCCTGCGTCGGGTCGGGCGCGTAGTGCAGCGGCGTGTTGTAGCCGCACAGGATCAACTCGACGCCCTGCAACCCCATGAGCCGGTACGACTCGGGCCAGCGGCGGTCGTTGCAGATCATCATTCCCACTCGGCCGCCGAACGCGTCCCACACCCCGAATCCGTCGGGCGACGGTTCGAAGTAGTACCGCTCGGCGTGCTGGAACGGCCGGTCGGGCTCGTTGCCGGCGTGCCCGGGGATGTGCACCTTCTTGAAGGTGGCGACGATGCGCCCGTCGCGCTCGACGAGGGTCTGGACGTTCCACCGGTGGGTGGCCCCGTCGGGAGATCGATCGAGCAACGCGTAGCCGAGGCTGAACCCGATCTCGAGGTGACGAGCTTCGTCGAACAGCGGCTGGGTGGCGTCGTTCGGCATCGAGCGTTCGTAGAAGTGGTCGACAGTGCCGATGTCGTCGACGAACCAGCGGGGGAAGAAGGTGGTGAGCGCGAGTTCGGGGAACACCACGAGATCACTGCCCTGGCTGGCCGCCTCCTGCAACAGCACGATCATGCGCTCGACGACGTCGGTGCGGTCGTCGGAGAGCTGGACCGGCCCGAGCTGCGCTCCGGCGACGGTGACGATGCGGGTCATGGTGGCATTCTGGCAGCGACCTGCACGAGTCGGTGCCCGCGCTGGTCGACGATCCACGCCAGACCGGGGCGCGCAGGGATCGGCAGGCGACGCGGCAGGGTCGTTCCGAGGAGTTCGCCGTCGATGTCGCCCATCGAGGTCATGATCAGCCCGCACCGGCTGCGGGCGACCTCTCGCGTCCAGTGTCCGTAGGCGACCCTGACCGCTTCGAGGCGCGCCGCCACCGCGACCGTCACGCCGGGCCGGGCGATGAACGACGCGAGGCGCCCGTCAGGATCATCGACGCGTTCGGCGTCGTCGACGACGATCAGCAGCGGACACCCGTCGTCGTCGACGGCGGGGAGCTCGCGCATCGTGCGCCCGCCGTCGACACGATGCACCGTCCCGTCGGGATGGGTATCACGCCATGCGGCCTCGACCTGGCGCAGCGCAGTCGATCGTCCGGTCCGCGAGGCGCCACCGATGAACACGTGGTCGCCCGCCGGCAGGTGCAGCACCGCCGGCTCGAGGTCGTCCGAACCCAGCCCGATCAACAGCTCCGCCGGTTGCCCCGGCGACTGCTCGACCTTCGAGTGCCGATCGGCAACCGCGTCGGCACCGAGTGCGTCGGCATCGACCAGCTCGGGCAGCACGAGCACCGGGAGCGGGCCGGGCCCGCACTCGCCTCCCCGTGGATCGCAGGCCGGCGCGTCATCGACGGGGTCCGGATCGAACACGACCTGCGCCTCCAGTCCCGACTCGGCGACCCGCAGACGGCCGGGCACACCGGGCGGCACCGGCGGCGCACGCAGTCCTGCGGCGCGGGCAATGCCCTGGTCGGCGACGTGGAAGACCCACGTCGCCGACCTGACCGTGGCGAGACCCTTGGACGATGATCCGTCGGTGGTGACCACTGCGGTGATGCCGACCGCCGGACCGTCGCGCACCACCCGTTCGAGTCGCATCGACGACTCGGTGTGGGCGACGCCGTCGAGCGTGTCGCGCACCGCCGCGACACCGTCGACCACGACCACGATCGCCGGTGTCCGTCGCCCGTCGCCGACGCGGTCGTCGAGTTCGTCGGCCAGACGTCTGAGCAGTCGCACGATCCGTTCGGTCTCGGACACCCGCACGACCGCGCCGCACTGCGCCAGCGCCTCGAACGGTAACCACGCCACGTCGCCATGGGCGTCGACGACGTACAGGTGCAACGCGCCGGGTGGCGTGCTCCGTACACAGCCAGCGGCGACGGCAACCGCCGCCGTGGTGGTGCCCGACCCGACCGCGCCGACCAGCAGCAGGTTGCCGTCACCGGGGTCCCATCCGAGTGGTCGACGCCGCTGCCCAGCGGGGTCGTCGAGCAGGCCGATCGCACACGCGTCGCCGAGATCTCGGCGGTGGACCACCGCCGGCAGCGCGTCGATCCACGGTCGGTGCGGTGGCGCGGCGCCCACCATCAGCGCCGCAGCACCGATCGCCTCCACGAGGTGCTCGAGCACGCTCGGGCCCCGCGCCGGCGGTGACCCGTCGGCCCCGTGTGTCCTGGCGGTGACGCAGGAGGCCGGTTCGACCAGCAGACGTCCAGCGCGCCTCGGGAGCGCGTCCGCCGTGCTGGCGGTCTGGAACACGACCAGTTCGTCGGGCCCGAGCCGCAGCACCGCGCGGCCCGGTGTGCCGGCCGGGAAGTGGGCCGGCGCGGGGTCGCCCACCACGTCGTCGGCATCGGTGCGGTCCTGCAGACGCAGTGCGATGCGCAGGTTGGTGTTCGCACGGATGTCGTCGGTGACCACGCCGGCCGGGCGCTGTGTCGCCAGCAGCAGGTGGATGCCGAGACTGCGGCCGCGCTGCGCGATCGCCACGAGTGCGCCGAGGAAGTCGGGCAGTTCCTTGGCGAGCGACGAGAATTCGTCGACGATCACCACCAGTCGCGGCAAGGGGTCGTCGACGGTGCGCCGGAACGAGGCCAGGTCGTCGACGCGAGCATCGCGCAGTAGTCGTTCACGGCGCCGCACCTCGGCATCGAGGCTGACGAGCACCCGCTCGGCGAGACCGTCATCGAGGTCGGTCACGACACCCACGGTGTGCGGCAGACGGGCGCAGGCGTCGAACGTCGAGCCGCCCTTGAAGTCGACCAGGATCATCGTGACGTGGTCCGGGCTGGCGTTCGCTGCCAGCGACACCACCAGTGTTCGCAGCAGCTCGCTCTTGCCCGACCCGGTGGTTCCGGCGACCAGGCCGTGGGGGCCGTCGCGCACCAGGTCGACTTCGATGATGCCGTCGCTCGACGTCCCGAGACGAGCGACCGGCGCCGGGTCACGCCCGGCGTGCGTCCAGCGCCGGGCGACGACGGCCGACGCGTCGGGACCGACCGGTTCGAGCTCGGCCAACGACACCTCGGCGGGAGCGCCGGCCGACTCGGCGTGGTCCTCCGGGTCGATCAGCGGCGCCAGACGGCGCGCCACTGCCTCCGCGGTCGCCGCTGACACCCCCGCGACGAGGATCTCGCGCTCTGTCGACGTCCACCCCGACCCGTCGGTCTCGACCCACCGGGCGACTGCGGTGTCGCTCACTGCGAGCACACGGTCGGCGACCGCGGGCACCGTCGCATCGACCTCGACGAGCACGAGGCAGGTGACGTCTGCGCGCTCGAGACGACGCCGCACCGGCGCGGTGCGCGCGCTCAGCAACGCCGGAGCGTCGAGCACCACCACCGTCCGACGGGTGGGGCCGACACCAGGAGCCGCCCCGGTGCGCTCCATCGCATCAGCGAGCGCGGCACCGTCGGCGGCGGCGATCACGCTGGGCCGACGACGGGCATGGGGAAGCCATTCCACCCAGCCCCACCGGTCGGGGTCGTTCGTGACGACGCACAACTCCCAGTCGGCAGGCCCGTAGGCGGAAGCCAACTGCACGATCACGGAACGGCACAGGGCGCTCGACGTCGCCACCGGGCCGTGCACGGCGACCACTGCGCCCGGCTCGAGGGCGACGGGCACGGCCACGTCGACGAGGCGTTCGCACCGATCGAGGGTGACGAGAAGGTCGGCGGCGAGACGATCGCGGGCATCAGCGGGAAGCGGCGGTGTCCATCGGGACGTGCCACGGCCGACCGTGACCCACATCGCGTCGGACCCGGTGCAGCGGCGCGCCCACACGCCGCCGCCGTGCACCACGTCGAGTGCCTCGACCACGTCGCGGTGCCGAGCGCGATGGGCATGTTCGGCGTCGGCGTGGGCGGCGACCAGCGCCTGCTCGAACGTGGCGAGCGCAGCTCGGTGTGCTGCCCGGTCGCGGCGCCGATCGCGACGGGCGATCAGCGCACCGACGGCCCAGGTCGCCACCGATGCGACGGCACCGACGGCCGCGAACACGGCGAACAGCATCTGGCCGAGCACCGCAGCGAGCAGCCCGGCACCGACGGCCGCCACCCCGGCGCCGACCAGCGTGGTCAGCGGTGGCGCCCGGTGGACACCCGGCGGTTCGGGGACCGCGAGCGGTTCGGACGATGCCTCGACCGACGACGTGGGGCCACGGCGCACGACGCTGCGCCACGGATCGTGATCGGACGCCACGATGCTGCCGGTGCCGGTCGATGGCCCGCAATGTGTCCGCCGGGTCACCAGGCGACTGGCGCCGAAGCAGAGCGCGCGGCCCGGCTCGATCGGTTGCGCCGGGCGGCACGGCAGCCCGTCGATGGTGGCGGGGAAAGCGCCGGTGAGTTGGGTGAACCGCACCGACGCGTCGACGCCGATGTCGAGCACACCGTGGTGGAGCTCGACCATCGGGTCGCCGACGTGCACGGTCGCGGTCACCGACCGGCCGACCGTGTACCGGCCGGCCGTCAACGTGATCCAACGCTGGCAGGCGGGTCCGGTCACCACCGCCACGTCCACCGTGACGTTCGCGCCGTCGGTGGTGGTGGCGCGGTCGATCCGGCTGCTCGGGGCGGTCGCCAGGACGGAGCCGACACGCAGCCCGGTCGAGAGCAACCGCTCGTGGGGCGCTGCGGGCCGGTCGTCGATCGTCAACGTGGTGGCAGCGGGGAGGTCGAGTGCCCGCGCGAGATCGGCCACCGAGTCGGTGGCGGCGTGGGGCCGGATGACGATTCGCGCCCCGTCGGGCCCGGTTGCCTCACAGGACGGGATGATCGGATGTTCCATGTGCGCACAGTGGGCGGCGGCGTCTGCGGAGCGGAACATCGACCACCGCAATGTGGCGCTGAGCTGGTGCTGTGAGTCGGCGCGGTGGCCGGTGAGTCACGACTTCGACCCGGATCATCCGCCGGTGCGGCGAGCTGTGAGACCTCCGGTGACGGTGCTGCGTCATCGTGCCCACATGACC
>Ga0209947_1002125_pt1 | contig 11543 bp, 6 predicted proteins | sample SalPonR2_B_D2_MG_FD_185706 | JGI IMG/M metagenome (GOLD analysis project Ga0209947, IMG submission 185706) | Salt pond soil microbial communities from South San Francisco under conditions of wetland restoration - Salt Pond MetaG R2_B_D2_MG... ... | reverse complement strand
CGTGAGGCCCCGCGCGCGCAGGTGCTGCGCCAAAACGGCGGCCTCGGCCAGATAGATGAACTGATAAAGCGTCGGCCTGATCCCGCCGGGGCTTGTCCGCCAAGCGAGCAGCAAGGCCCGCAGCCAAGCCCCCGGCCTCCGCCACGCCGCCAGATGTGCGGTGACAAGACGCCAGGACAGCGTCGCCTCCAGCACGTGAAAGGTGCCCGCCGCCTCGGCGCGCTGCTCTGGGCCGGTGTGATGCTCTGCCCCGGTGCGGCGCATCGAGCAGGTCTCGACCGTCAGGCCGCGCGCCCGCAACGCCGCCACCTCGCGTTGGATGAACGTATCGGTCGCGCGCGGATATTCGCCCGTCAGATAGGCGATGCGCGGGCTCATCCCCCGCCCTCCACAGCACGGGAAAAAGCCGTCTCAAAATCGTCCTGCGGCTGCCAGTCCAGCGCCACCTCCGCTGCCGCGATGTCATAGCGGACGGGCCGCATCCGGGCGCGCAACACGGCGGGACGCAAGAGCCCCGGCAAACGTGCGCCCAGAGGCGAGAGCAACCAAGCCAACGGTATCACCAGCCGCCAGTTGAGCGGCAGCACGCGGCGCGGCCAACCGGTGCGCCGCAGCGCCGCAACATAGCGCGCCCGCGTGGGCCGGTCCGCGCCAATGATATTGAGCGCCCGGCCCTCACCCGGGACCTCGGCGGCCAGCACGAAGGCCCGCGCACAATCCGCCAAAGAGACGGCCGGCACCTCGCCGCCGCGCTCCATCAGAATCAACGTGCCGCCAATGCCGGGGCCAAGCAGCGCGGTCGTCATCCGACCGGGCCCGAGGATCGCACCGGGGCGCAGGATGGTGTGACGCACCCCACTGCCCCGCAGCATCTCCTCCTGCGCAAGCTTGGCCCTTGCATAGGCGTCACGACGGTCGGGGCGGTCTTCGAGCGGCGTGGCCTCGGTCACGACATCCTTGGCATCTGCGCTATAGACCGCGATGGAACTTGCCAGAACCAGACGCGGCGGCAGCGGCTGCGCCTGCATCGCCTCGATCACCCCGCGCGTCGCCTCGACCGTGTCGCGCGCCTGCACGGACCAGTCCCCCGAGAGCGACCCGGCCAGATGGATCACGCAATCCACCCCATCGAGCGCGGGCACCTCCCCCGATGCAAGGTCGAGATCGTCCCGCGTCAGCGCGCGCACCTCGTGCCCGCGCGCCTGCGCCTCGGCCACCACAGCGCGGCCCAGAAAGCCGCCCGCCCCGGTGATCATCAGTGTCAGGCCCATGATGCTGCCTCCATCGGTTCGCATGTGCTTTGCATGACTTGCGCCCCTGCATCGCAGCCCGCGTTCTGAATGGCCAGCGTCACCTCGGTCAGATGCAACGCCGTGGCATTCGTCAGCCGACAGGCCCGCCCTTCGGCGAGTGCCGCCAGCATCTCCACCGGGCCGAGCGCGAAATTCATCGACGCCGCCCCCCAACGGCCGACCTTGGGATGCGAGGCCGCGCGGGGCCGCAGACGCCGCCCGAACGGATGCTCCATCAAGCGCCGCCGCAGGACGAACCGCCGGTGAAACCGCACCGCGGCGGCATTGTTCCACGCCTCTTTCACCTGCAAGACGCCCGCATCACCGATCACCCGAATGCGGTGATCATGCGGGGCGGCGATGGAACAGGTCAACCGCGCCACCGGGCCCTGTGCGAAAAACAGCGTGGCCACCGAGAAATCCGGCGTGCCTGACGCACCGGGCTTGTCGGGCAGCACCTCGGCGGAGGCCGCGACCACCCGCTCCACCGGGCCAAACATGGCAATGAGCCACGACAGGTAATAGCCCGCATGCTCCAGCGTGCAGCCGACGGCAAACTCATCCGCATGCGGCCAGGGCGCGCCGCTCTCGCTTTGCCATTTGGTAAAGGGGGCCTGCGGTATGAACCCGTCGTCAAGCTCTGCATAGACAAGGCGCGGCACCCCCGCCACGCCGCGCCGCACCGCCGCGAGCAGAACCTGCGCAGCCTCGCCCAGCACAGAACAGGGGGCCGAGACCAGCATCAGGCCCCGCGCCGCCGCCAGATCGTGCAGCGCCTGCGCCTGCGCCATCTCCATTGCCAGCGGCTTTTCGCAATAGACGTGATGCCCAGCCTCCAGACAGGCGCGGTTGATCGCGTAATGTGCATCCGGATTGGTCAGGTTCAGCACCACATCACCCGGGGCAAGCCGCGCCAGAAGCGCCGCGAGGCTGTCCTCGGTCGGCACCCGCCAATGCGCCGCGAACGCCGCCTGCCGCGCCGAATCACGGTCATGCACCGCGACAACGCTCACCTCGGGATGCACGGCAAGGGAGCGCATGTAGAGATCGGCCACGAATCCGCAGCCCACGAGCGCCACGCGCCCGACCTTGGCCTGATGGGCCGCCCGGTCTGCCCCGTTCCCCTGTTTCATGCGCCCCCGCTAATCATAAGATAGTGACAAGATTCAGACCTTTGCCTCCCAATAACAAGCCTTTAAGTAACGATGATGCAGCAAGGGCACAGGCGCGCTTGGGAAAACCCTGAAATTCCCGCGATTTCGCCGCACTCTGAACCCAGCCCTGCTATAGCAGACGGGTCTGACAGCTATCGGGACGCCACCTTTGGACTTTCGCATTCACGACCGCACGCTTCGCATCGCCCCGCGCACCCGCGCGGGGCTGCTGGCCGACCTGTCCGACCGACTGCGCACCAGACGCGGTTTCGCGCTCGCGACGATCAATCTCGATCACCTGGTGAAACTGCCGCGCGACCGGCAGTTTCTCGACGCCTATGCCCGGCATGACTTCGTGGTGGCCGATGGCAATCCGGTGGTGTGGCTGTCGCGGCTGGCCAGAGCCCCGGTGGAACTGGTGACCGGCTCTGACCTGATCGAACCGCTGGCCCGCATCGCCGCCGCGACCGGTACGCCGCTGGCCCTTGTCGGAACCACCGAGGCCGTCCTGCAGAGGGCCGAGGACAGCCTGCGTGCCCGCGTACCAGGGCTGGAGATCGCCGTGCGGATCGCACCGCCGATGGGATTCGCGCCGCTTGGCGATCAGGGCGCAGACGTGATCAAGGCGCTTGAGACGTCGGGCGCAGGGCTGTGCCTTGTCGCCCTTGGCGCACCGAAACAGGAAATCTTCGCCGCCCGCGCCCATACGGCCCTGCCATATATGGGCTTTGCCAGCATCGGTGCCGGGCTCGATTTCCTCGCCGGGCGACAGCGGCGTGCGCCGCTGCGGATGCGGCGCATCGCGATGGAATGGCTCTGGCGCATGCTGAGCGATCCTCGCCGCCTGCTCCTGCGCTATACACGCTGCGCGCTGATCCTGCCGGGTCTGGCATGGCGCGCGTGGCGCATGCGGGCCTAATGGTCACCCGGTCCAAACGTCCGATCTGAACCTGTACCCCTTGATCGGCTCGACCAGGGCTCGACGGCCTGTGCCTCCGATATTGCAGCCGATTGTTTGAATAGCATTAGGGTAAGGAATGGCCTGAAGCGGACCTTTGATTGGCAGAACCGGCGCGGGACACGGCACCGGCAGTTCAAGGCCACTATGCTCACCGGCTCCACGTGCAGTCATCGGCACGCGAGACGCTGAGCCGGGGTTCTTCCTTTTCATGAAAAAACGCGGGACCATTGCGCACACGCATGTTCACGTCCCTGCGTCACATGCAGGAAATTCTCGACGCAGGCGCGCGGGCTGGTCTAGTCTTGCCCGGACACTCGCGGCGCGTTTCTGGGGAGACACGTATAAATGCTGGCCTTGATCATCAGGCGCCTGGCCCTCGGGCTGATCACGGTCTGGCTTGTTTCCGTGATCATCTTTCTTGGCGTCGAGGCACTGCCGGGGGATGCCTGCACCGCCATTCTGGAGCGGGACGCACATGGCGAAGCACTTGCAAAATGCCGTGAGGTGATGGGGCTGAACACGCCCGCACTGACGCGCTATCTGGACTGGTCAGGCGGTATCCTCACCGGCGATTTCGGTCTGTCGGCAAATGGCCAGGAACGGATCGCCGAACTGGTGGGCTACCGGCTGCGCAACTCGCTGCTGCTGGCGGCGGGAGCGCTCGGCGTGGGCATACCGCTTGCCATCTTCCTCGGGGTGATCGCCGGTCTGTGGCGTGACCGCTGGCCGGACATCCTGTTCTCGACCGGGGCAATCTTTGCCATGACCATCCCCGAATTCGTCGCCGCCACGATCCTGATCCTGATCTTCGCGATCTGGCTCGGCTGGGTGCCTGCCATCGTGCTCACCCCCGCCGATGCCCCACCACTGGATTTCTTTCCCGAGTTCATCCTCGCCTCGACCGTGCTGACCATGCTGATGATCGCACATGTCATGCGCATGGTACGTGCCTCGATGATCGAGGTGATGGCGGGCGATTACGTTCAGATGGCCACGCTCAAGGGCGTGCCCTACTGGCGCATCGTCTTTCGGCATGCGCTGCCCAATGCCCTGCTGCCCGCGATCAACGTGATAGCACTCACCGTCGCGTGGCTCTTGGGCGGGGTGGTGGTGGTGGAGGTGGTGTTCAACTATCCGGGCCTCGGGCGGCTGTTGGTCGATGCCATTTCCGACCGCGATCTGCCGGTGGTGCAGGCGATCACGATGATCGTGGCGATCACCTATGTGGGGGTCAATCTTGTGGCCGACATCCTCAGCCTCGCGCTCAACCCGCGTCTGCGCAGCCATCAGGAGAGGGGCGCATGAGCTCCACAAGCCCTGCCGCGCGCGGCCTGCGCAGCGTCGAGGTGCTGCGCGCCATGATGGCGCGGCCCTCAGGGGCGATCGGGCTGACGCTGGTGGCGTTTCACCTTCTGATGGCGGTCCTCAGCCCGTGGATCGTACCGTTCGACTACAAGGCGATGGATGCAACGCTCACCCTGGCGGGCCCGTCGTCCGCGCATTGGCTGGGCACCGATCATCTCGGGCGCGACGTGCTGACCCGGGTGATGCTGGGCGGGCGCGAGGCACTGCTGGTCACCGGCACGGCGACACCTGTCGCGCTGATCTGGGGCGGGCTATTGGGGGTTTACCTCGGCCTCAAGGGCGGCTGGCGCGACGAGGTGGCGATGCGTCTGGTGGATGCGTTTCTCGCGCTGCCGGGTATTCTGCCGCTCTTGGTGCTGATCACCGTCTTCGGCAGCGGCGGCGAGGTGCTGATGCCGACGCTGGCGTTTTTCTTCGGCATCCCGGTGATCCGCGTGGCACGGGCGGCCGCGCATGAGGTGGTCGCGCGCGATTTCGTTTCGGCGGCGCGGGCACGCGGGCACCGCCCGCTCGACATCGTGCGGCGCGAATTGTTGCCCAATGTCACCGATACATTGCTGGTTGAAGGCGCGATGCGCTGGTCGTGGATGCTTCTTGGTTTCTCGGCGCTGTCCTTTCTGGGCTTTGGCGTGTCGCCACCCAAACCCGACTGGGGGCTGATGATCTCGGATGCGCGGGTCTACATGTCGCTGGCCCCGCTGGGGGTGATCGGGCCGGTCGTGGCGCTCTCGACGCTGATCATCGGGATAAATCTCAGCGCCGATGCGCTGGCCAAGACGCTCGGGCTCGACCACAGCCGCAAGGCGGTGATCTGACATGGCCGACACGACACCCCTTATCGATATCCGCAAGCTCTGCGTGGGGTTTCGCGGGCGCGCGGGCGCAATCCTGCCGGTGCTGCACGAGGTCGATCTGACGGTCTGCCGGGGCGAGAGCATCGGCATCGTCGGCGAGAGCGGATCGGGCAAGAGCACGCTGGCACTCGCGGCCATGGGCTATCTCAAGCATGGGCTGCAAAAGATGTCGGGCGAGGTGATCTATGACGGGGCTGAGATGTTCGGCCGCAGCCCGGCAGATCTGGCACGGATCAGGGGCGGCCAGTTGGGGCTGATCCCGCAGAATTCCGGTCAGGCGCTGACCCCCACGATGCGGGTGGGCACGCAGATCCGCGAAGCGCTGCACCTGCATTGCGCCCTGCCCGAGGGCCAGCACGCGACCCGCGCGAGCGATCTGCTGGCGCAGGTGCGCCTGCCGGACCCCGAGGCGATCCTGCGCCGCTACCCGCACGAGCTGTCGGGCGGGCAGCAACAGCGGGTGGCGATTGCCATGGCGCTTGCAGGCGAGCCCGATGCCCTGCTGCTCGACGAGCCGACCACGGGCCTCGATGTCACCACGCAGGCGCATATCCTCGACTTGCTGCGCGATCTGGCCCGCGCGCGCAACATGGCGATGGTCTATGTCAGCCACGATCTGGGCGTGATCGCGCGGGTCTGCGACCGGGTGCAGGTGCTCTATGCCGGAGAGACAGTGCTGGAGGGGCCAACCCGCGCGGTGCTGCGCGACCCGGCACATCCCTATGCGCGCGGGTTATTGGCCTCGATCCCGCGTCTGGGCGAGAAAACCTTGCCACGTGCCCTCGACGGTCGCCCACCCGGACCGGGCGAGCCGCGCGAGGGCTGTACCTTCGCACCGCGCTGTGCGCTGGCCACCGAGGACTGCCGCGCCGCCACCCCGCCGATGATTGCAGGCGGCGCGGATCAGATGAGCCGCTGTCTGTACCCCGAAAAGGTGAATGAAATCATCGGGGATCAGGCGGGCACGCAGCCGCATGGCTGCGCCGAGGACAGCCCCTGCGCGCTCGATCTGGCGGGGGTGTCGATCCGCTATGATCGACCCGGGCTGTTTGAGCGACTGCGCAGCGCGCCACGCCCGCCCGCCACGGTGGACGGCATCGACCTGCATCTGCGACAGGGCGAGACGATCGGCCTTGTGGGCGAGTCGGGCAGCGGGAAATCGACAATCCTAAAGGCGATTGCCGGTCTGTTGCCGCCTGCCTCGGGTCAGATCACGCTTGGCGACGCCCCCCCCCTGCCCGCTGCCGTCGAGGCGCGCGGCCCCGATCAGCTGCGCCACATCCAGATGATTTTCCAGAATCCCGATGACAGCCTCAACCCGCGCCAGTCAGTGGCCGAGATCCTTGCGCAACCGCTAAGGCTCTATTTCGGGCTGACGGATAAGGCGCTGCGCGCGCGGGCGGTGGAATTGCTCGACACCGTGCGCCTCGGCGCGCCTTACCTCGACCGCCGGCCCGGTCAGCTCTCGGGCGGCGAGAAACAGCGCGTGGCGGTGGCACGCGCCTTTGCCGCCGGACCCGAGATCGTGCTCTGCGACGAGATCACCTCGGCGCTCGATGTCTCGGTGCAGGCCGCCGTGCTCGACCTGCTCAACGATCTCAAGGCGGCGCACAAAACCGCCTTCGTCTTTGTCAGCCATGACCTGACGGTGGTGCGGGCGCTGTCGGACCGGGTGGCGGTGCTCTATCAGGGACGGATCTGCGAATTCGGCCCGGCGGCGGCGGTCTATGGCGCGCCGTCGCATCCCTATACGGCAGTGCTGCTCAATGCGGTGCTGACACCCAATCCCGACCACGCGCCGCGCCTGATGGCCGAGGATGTGGTGGAACTGTCCCCGCCCGCGCGGGGCTGCCCGTTCCAGCGGCGCTGCCCGGTGAAATTCGGGGACATCTGCGACACCGATGCGCCACCGGCGCGAGAGGCCGGTGACGGCCATGTCATCCGCTGCCACATCCCGCTCGATGAGCTATGTGCGAGACAGACGGGCGAAGCCCCGAAATCTTGAATAGATTTCGGTCCGCTTTCATTGAATGAAAGCGGCGCCCCACCAATACAGTCGGGTTGAACATTGTTGCATCCTCGTGCCGCGACATCGCAGCATGCGTGGCTTCAGAACTGAGCATTCCGCTTGAACGTCCTGGCATGAAAAAAGCCCGGCCAGATGGCCGGGCTTTTGCTGCTTTTCCGTCACGAGACGATCAATCGTCGCGGCTCTCCGGCGTTTCGACGAAATTGTCGAACTCGTCGCCACCGACCACATCGTCATCCATCACCGGTGCGGCCAGAGCAGCCGCTGCGGCGGCCTCTTCCTGACGCGCCTCGATGACGACGTTGTCACGCGACTGCGCGATGCGGCGCATCTCCTGCGTGGCACGGCCCGTGCCCGCCGGGATCAGGCGACCCACGATGACGTTTTCCTTGAGGCCCACCAGCTTGTCGCGCTTGCCCTGTACCGAGGCTTCGGTCAGCACGCGGGTGGTCTCCTGGAACGACGCCGCCGAGATGAAGCTGCGGGTCTGCAACGACGCCTTGGTGATGCCCAGCAGGATCGGCTCGCCCTTGGCGGGACGTCCGCCCTTGGCAACCGCCTTTTCGCAGGCTTCGTCGAACTCGATCTTGTCGACATGCTCGCCCTTCAGCAGGGTCGTGTCGCCGCTGTCCTGGATCTCCCACTTCTGGAGCATCTGGCGCACGATGACCTCGATGTGCTTGTCGTTGATCTTCACGCCTTGCAGGCGGTAAACCTCCTGCACCTCGTCGATCATGTAGTTGGCCAGCGCCTCGACACCCATGATGCCAAGGATGTCATGCGGCGCGGGGTTGCCGTCCATGATGTAGTCACCCTTCTGGACATAATCACCTTCCTGAACGGGAATGTGCTTGCCCTTGGGGACCATGTATTCGACGGGCTCCAGGCTGTCATCGGCGGGCTCGATCGAAATGCGGCGCTTGTTCTTGTAGTCGCGCCCATACCGAACATAGCCGTCGATTTCCGCGATGATGGCGTGATCCTTGGGGCGGCGCGCCTCAAAGAGTTCGGCCACACGCGGCAGACCGCCGGTGATGTCCTTGGTCTTGCCGCCCTCGCGCGGAATGCGCGCCACGACGTCACCCGCCTGCACCTGCTGGCCTTCTTCGACCGACAGGATCGCATCGACGGACATCGGATAGGTCACCGGGTTGCCCGCGTCGTTGCGCATCGGCTCGCCATCCTCGCCCACGATGAAGATCTCGGGCTTGAGCTCGTTGCCACGCGGTGCGGCGCGCCAGTCGGTCACGATCTTCTGGGTCATGCCGGTGGCCTCGTCGGTCACATCGCGGACGGACACGCCCGAGGTGAGATCGACGAATTTCGCCATACCGGATTTCTCGGCCAGGATCGGCAAAGTGTAGGGATCCCACTCGAACAGCTTCTGACCGCGCACGACCTTATCGCCTTCCTTGACGAAGAGCTTGGTGCCGTAGCCCACCTTGTGGCTGGCCAGTTCGACGCCCTTGTCGCCAAGGATCCGGATTTTCATGTTCCGGCCCATGACCAGCATCTCGCCGCTCGAGTTCTCCAGCGTCTGGGGCTGCTCATATTCGATCACGCCTTCCTGGCTTGCCTCGAGGAAGGACTGCTGGCCACCCTGTGCCACGCCGCCGATGTGGAAAGTCCGCATCGTCAGCTGCGTGCCCGGCTCGCCGATCGACTGCGCGGCGATGATGCCGACAGCCTCGCCGATATTGACCATCGTGCCGCGTGCAAGGTCACGGCCATAGCACATCGCGCAGACGCCATCCTCGGCCTCGCAGGTCAGCGGCGAGCGCAGGCGCACCGTCTGCACTGCGGCCTCTTCCAGCGAGTCGGCCATGCGCTCGTCGATAAGATCGCCCTTGGAGGCAAGCACCCGGTCGCTCAGCGGATCGACGATATCCTCGGCCACCACGCGGCCAAGGCAACGCTCGGCCAGCGAGGCCACGATCTCGCCGTCGTTGACCGCCGCCTCGACGGTGACCGCGCGCTCCGTGCCGCAGTCATGCTCACGCACAATGCAGTCCTGTGCCACGTCCACCAGACGCCGCGTAAGGTACCCCGAGTTCGCGGTTTTCAGAGCCGTGTCCGACAAGCCCTTGCGGGCACCGTGGGTCGAGTTGAAGTATTCAAGAACGGTCAGACCTTCCTTGAAGTTCGAGATGATCGGCGTCTCGATGATGTCGCCGTTCGGCTTGGCCATCAGGCCGCGCATGCCGCCCAGCTGTTTCATCTGCGTGACCGAGCCACGGGCACCGGAGTGCGCCATCATGTAGACCGAGTTCGGCTCCATCACGGCACCGGCCTCGTCCCGACGCTCGGCCGAGATCGAGCCCATCATCGCTTCGGTGACCTCGTCGTTACACTTCGACCAGGCATCGACGACCTTGTTGTATTTCTCACCCTGGGTGATCAGGCCGTCCATGTATTGCTGCTCGAAGCCTTTGACGTTCGTGCGGGTCTCTTCGACGATGGTCCATTTGCCATCGGGGATCACCATGTCGTCCTTGCCAAAGGAAATCCCGGCCTTGAACGCCTCGCGGAAGCCAAGTGTCATGATCTGGTCGCAGAAGATGACCGATTCCTTCTGACCGCAATAGCGGTAGACGGTGTCGATCACCTGCTGCACCTCTTTCTTGCGCAGCAGACGGTTGACCAGATGGAACGGGGCCTTGGCGTTCTGCGGCAGGAGCGCGCCAAGCCGGGCACGGCCCGGCGTGGTTTCCACCCGCACCATCACTTCGTCGCCGTGCTCGTCGATCTGCGGCACGCGCACGGTAATCCGCGCGTGCAGATGCACCTCGCCCGCGTCGAGCGCGTGCTGCACCTCGTCAAGCGAAGAGAAGATCATGCCCTCGCCCTGCATGCCTTCGCGCATCAGCGTGACATAGTAGAGGCCAAGGATCATGTCCTGCGACGGCACGATGATCGGTGCACCGTTGGCAGGGCTGAGGACGTTGTTGGTCGACATCATCAGCACCCGGGCCTCAAGCTGGGCTTCGAGGCTGAGCGGCACGTGCACGGCCATCTGGTCGCCGTCGAAATCGGCGTTGAAGGCGGCACAGACCAGCGGGTGAAGCTGGATCGCCTTGCCTTCGATCAGCGTGGGCTCAAACGCCTGAATGCCAAGACGGTGCAGCGTCGGCGCCCGGTTGAGCATCACGGGATGCTCACGGATCACCTCATCAAGGATGTCCCACACCTCGGGTCGCTCTTTCTCGACCAGTTTCTTGGCCTGTTTCACGGTGCTGCTCAGGCCCTTGGCCTCGAGCCGCGAGTAGATGAATGGCTTGAACAGTTCCAGCGCCATCTTCTTGGGCAACCCGCATTGATGCAGTTTCAGTTCGGGGCCCGTGACGATGACCGAACGGCCCGAGAAATCGACGCGCTTGCCCAGAAGGTTCTGGCGGAAGCGGCCCTGCTTGCCCTTGAGCATGTCTGACAGCGACTTGAGCGGGCGCTTGTTGGCACCGGTAATGACCCGGCCGCGACGACCGTTGTCGAAGAGCGCATCGACCGATTCCTGCAACATCCGCTTTTCGTTGCGCACGATGATGTCGGGCGCGCGCAGTTCGATCAGGCGCTTGAGACGGTTGTTGCGGTTGATCACCCGGCGATAGAGGTCGTTGAGATCCGAGGTGGCGAAACGACCACCATCCAGCGGCACCAGCGGTCGCAGTTCCGGCGGGATGACCGGCAGAACCGTCATCACCATCCATTCCGGGCGGTTGCCTGACTCAAGGAAGGATTCAACCACCTTGAGGCGCTTGATGATTTTCTTGGGCTTCAGCTCGCCGGTGGCTTCCTTGAGATCGGCGCGCAGGGTTTCGGCCTCGTTCTCGAGGTCGATATTGGCCAGCATCTCGCGGATCGCCTCGGCGCCGATATTGGCGGTGAAGGCGT
>Ga0209947_1002124_pt1 | contig 11547 bp, 14 predicted proteins | sample SalPonR2_B_D2_MG_FD_185706 | JGI IMG/M metagenome (GOLD analysis project Ga0209947, IMG submission 185706) | Salt pond soil microbial communities from South San Francisco under conditions of wetland restoration - Salt Pond MetaG R2_B_D2_MG... ... | reverse complement strand
AAAAAACATATACTTTCTAAAAAGGGGGGGTAATGCAAAAAAATATGGGGAAAATTGATAGAATAATAAGAACTATTTTTGCTGTTGTAGTAATAATTTTATTACTGCTCAAACAAATTTCAGGCATAGCTGCAATTATATTAGGAATTCTTGCTTTGATTTTTTTAATAACAAGCTCAACTGGAAAATGCCCGGCATATAAACCGCTAAAGATAAATACCCAGCAGAAAAAAAATAATTAATAATTTCTTCCTTTGCCAGAATCCGTTATATCTATCAATGCTTCAGGATAGGGTTTGAAAAAAGATTGTTTTTTTAAATAATCCTCTTCAAATCTAATTGTCCATGACTGTAAAATTTTCAACAAAACACTGAGGGGAATTTTGTTATTTCTATATTTTTCCAAATTGTCAAGAAAAAAAGCTTTCTCTTCTGTATTTATCTTTTCAGAAAAATATCCAAATGTATGAAGTAAAACATTAATATTAGAAGTATATCTTGGTCTTGTTTCAAAAGAACTTATTAATAATTTTTTATATTTTTTAACTTTCTTATCTATATTTTCTAAAGAATTGTTTGCAACAATTTGCCCCATTTTCTTCAAATTTTCCTGATTATAACACATTAAAAGATACTTATTATAGGTATGAAATTTTATTAAATTATTAATATTTAGATTTTTTCCAACATTATTTTTAAACCTCTTAAAGGTATATAATTTTGTAAAAAAATGTTCTCTTATTTCAAAATTTCTTAATCTTCCATCATCTTCTACAGCAACACACCTGTTCTTGAATTTATTAATGATTGCTTTACCAAAAACACCCCTTCCATCTTTGGATATTGCACTTGCTTTTCCGGTTTTATTGTAAACCTTAACAGATTTTATACCACATGTTGGAGAACTACTTTTAAGTATAAAACCATCTATGTTTTTTTTCTTAATTTTTGAAAAAAACATACCAATGAAATTATTCATTTTCTCTGTTAAATCTTTTCCATTTTTACTATTTACAATAAAAGTTTGTCCTTTTTTTCTTAATAATCTAACTGCGTTTCGGGGAATTCCTAATCCAATTTCAACTTCCGGACAAACGGGAATAAGATTCATCTTATTTTTGAGACTTTCAAGTAATGGAAATCTTATTCTCTGGCCATTAAATCTACAGGAATCAATTCCCAAACATTTGCTGATTACTATATTAGGTCTTACTTCATTCATTTTCAACTTCCATTTCTTTAATAAACTTGACATATTTCTCGATATCAAATTTTCTTTTAAGCCCATTGGCATTCATATAACGAACCTTCCCATAAATCTTTCTCTCTTTCCAGGCTCTATCATGTTTACCATAACACCATGCTATTCCTGCATAGCTGTTGGGATCTCTCCCATCAAGAGAATATTTGTTGTTTAAATAAACTGTTTTATCAAATCCTTTTTCAGGAGTTTTACTCCACTCCAGTATTTTTTTACCCCAGTACATTCTCATATAATTATGCATTTTACCTGTTATCATCATCTCTTTCTGGGCTGAATTCCAAAACCTATCTTCGGTTGCTGCATTTTCAAGGGTTTCTAAACTATAAATTTTTTCGCGATTATCATTTCTATGTTTTTTTAATGATTTTTGAGCCCAATCAGGCAGAGATTTTAAAGAATCATAATCTTTATTATAATATACAAAATTAAAACTTAATTCCCTTCTTATAAACAACTGTTCTATAAAAGATTCTTTGTTGTTTTTTGAAGATTCCAGTATTTTATCCATAATAAACAAAGAAGAAATCTGACCAAAATGTAAATATGGGCTCAAATTAGATATATAATTTTTAGTAGGATCATTAGAAAATTCTTCATAGTATTCAAGTTTATTTTCAATAAATGTATCTAATTTATTTAATGCTTCTTTCCTCCCACCTGTAAAATATTGGCTTTTTCGTACTTCCTTATTTATATTTAAATTTTTAAAAATTTCCTCAATATTGCATATATTAAGAGAATTAATTTCTATTTTACCAGTATTATTTAATTTTTCCGGATTCTTGTTGTAATTTAAGAAATTATTTCTCAAATTATTTAACTTTTTTCTTATTGTGTAAGCTGCATACTCTTCTTTATCTGATGCAGCTTCTACAGGAACTATTAAATCAGATTCAACCTCATATATTTTTTGTGTAGCTTTTTTAGCTTTATTTTCACGTAATTGTTTTTCAAATCTTGTATAGCCTTTATCAAATATTATGATGCTGGCATTTTCAAATATCCTTTTAATCTCCTTATCATTTTCATACTTAATAACAAAATTCCCACCAGCATTATTTATTTTTTTTTCAACCTCTTTTAAACCTTCTAACATGAAATAATAACTTCTTTCATTTGATTCAGGATATTTATTTAAAACTATAAACAAAATGAGAAGAGGTAACTCAAATTCATTTGCATATTTAATTGATAAATCTAAAGCATGATTAGAATTTGCTCTCTGGGATCTCTGCATCCAGTAAAGAACATAATTACCCTTTTTGTTTATGGGTTTCTTTAAATATTCTCTAACCCGCTCTTTTTTTATTCTCATGATTAGTTAATATTATATAAGAGAGTCCTTACAATTACAATGATAAGCCCTAAACTTCCCATTAGAATAAAATATTTATAATTTTTAAATTCATACTCTTTTTTAAATTCTTTCTCCCATACATAGATATACCAGCATAGAGGAATAAGAATTGCAATATCAATACTGGGATTGATTATTGAAAAAATCAATCCCAGTATTGAAAGTATTATAATTGACAACCTGTTTTTTTTAGCTTTCTTCATAATTAACTCCATAATTAATCAACATTAATATCAACATTTCTAAATCTTGCAGGAGATGTTTTATGAGAAAGAGGCTGCCCCTGTCCCGGTTCACCTTTTCCACACATCATTGTACCGTTATACTCCCACTCTTCTTCTCCACAAATAGCATCACATGAATTCCAGAAGTCTTTTGTAATTCCGTAATATGTTGGTTCTTTAACTATTCCGGTAATTTCTCCATCTTCAATTTTCCATCCGATCTCCGTTGTAAATTGAAAATTATTTCTACTATCATCTATTGACCAGGATTTTGTAAAATTTATATAATATCCTTTTTCAGTATTTTTAATTAACTTTTTTAATGTGCCAGCTTCACCCGGAAGCAAATTTATATTCGTCATCCTTATAAGAGGGAAATTATCAGCATAATTTGCCAGCATGCTTGCACTTCTTTTTATTCCAAGTTTAGAAGCAGCTTCTCTTGATGTTTGAAGTCCTACTAAAATACCATTTTTAATTATATCTACTTTTTTGTTTTTTACCCCTTCATCATCTACTGGATGATAACCAATCCCATCCCTATCGGTTGTATCACAAACTATATTGACTTTATCCGAACCATATTTGTATTTTCCTATCATTTCTGGTTTAACAAATGTTTTTCCAGCATAGGATATCTCTTTTCCAAACAATCTATCAGCTTCAGTTGCATGACCTATTGATTCATGTATCTGCAGGGCTAAGTGATTATTTCCAATAATTAAATCAGCTTTATCTTCTTTTATTCTTGGAGCATCTAAAAGTTTTATGACTTCTTCATAAATTTTATTTATATTATCATCAAAATTTAAATTATCAATTACTTCAAACCCTCCTGAGTATGCATTCATATCTCCGGGATATGTTCTTCTCATTACTTCAGTTCCGTTTGATGAGGTAAGCTGAATTTTGGGTCCTGTAATATATTTCAAAGTGTCAACAAAAGTACCCTCAGTATTAGCATAAATTTTATACTGTCTTGAAAAATTTATATTTACACTATTGTAAATAATTTTATCATCAAGATTATTTATTTTCTCAGCTAATTGTGAAAAGCAATCAACCTTATTTTTTTTCGACATTAAAAAGGGATCTTTTTCAGGTTTTTGAATAAACGATGTATTAACAGCATCAAGCTTATCTAAAATTACAGGATTTCTTTTAAATTTAGCTGTATGTTTAGCATTATTAATTGCCTTTTTGATGGCTTTATCAATACTTCCCTTGTTAAAGGTATTTAATCCTGCAAAACCCCATGCTCCATTTACAAGAACTCTTATACCAAGTGCATTTTTGTCTTCATCAATATTGTATCTCTTTAAATCGCCCCTTTCAAAATAAAAACTTTCTTCATCAGACGATGTAAATCTTACATCAGCAAACTGAACCTCTCTTAGGAACAATCTATTTATTATATCATTAACTATTTTTTTCATTATATTTTCTCCCTCCTATATTGTATGTGTTGATGAACTAATATTAAAATTTTTACTTTTAATATGAGGAACTCTACTGCTTGAAATTGAAAAATCACCGTAATTACTTGAAGATGGAATTGTATAAAGTTTATTCTCTATTCCTACTATATTTTTGAAAATATCATTTATTTTTTCCGTAAATCTCAAATTATTTACAACATTTTTTATTTTCCCATTTTCGATTAAAAAAGTTCCATCTCTTGTCAATCCGGTTACAGAAGTTTCTTTCATATTAATAAAATTCATATAATGAAGGTTTGAAATATATAACCCACGTTCAGTATTTCTAATCATATCTTCAATTGAGGTATCCCCTTTTTCCATCTTGATTGCAGCAACTCCAACAGAACCATTTTTTTCCATATTCAATTTTTTAGAATAATAGTGATCCATGACAAAATTTTTAAAAACACCATTTTTAATAAACTCTGTATCTCTGGCTATATGTCCATCACCATTATATGGATAGGTTATCATTCCTTCTGCATTAGGGGTCGAACTTATGCTTACTTTATCAGGTAATACTTTTTTATCCATCTTTCCTTCAAAAAAGGACCGTCCCTTATCAAGAACCTGTCCATAAAAACCAAAACTATAATGTGATAAAAATTCTGCCAGTGCCTGGGGACTTATTATCACATCATATTTACCAGGTTCGATATCAATTATATCTAAATCTGCTCCACTGATTTTAAGTTCAAGCTGTTTGATATAATCTTCTAAACTGAAATTGCTGAGATCATTACCACCATAAGAATTAATTACACTAACATTATTTTTTTTCGAAACAGCTTTAGTTTCAAGCATGACAGGAGATACAAAATACATTTTTTCTAACCCGGATGAATTTAAAAAATATCCCTTTCTGTAAAGTGAAATAAAAGTACCATATATTTCAAAATCATATTTATCTGTTACCTTCGTAACTTCTTTTAAGATATTGATTTTCTTATCAAGGGATATTTCTTTTATTGAATTTTCCAGATTACTATACTCAAAAATATCTTTATTATCTTCAAAATTTTCAAAATCATTATCTTTAGGAAGAAAATCTATTACTTTTTTTGCATCTTCAATTTTTTCATAAACTTTCTCTACTGTTGGAGCACTTATACTGCTTGAAAATTTTCTTTTATCTTTAACCATTGTGAATTCTAATTTTTTTCTTTTTTGTGTAATATTATAGTTAGACTGGCTTTTATAAAATCTTAAAAAATCAGTTTGCCATTCATATAAAAAGAAATTGTACTGATAAAGATTATCTTTTTCTACAATTTTTTTTAATTCAATTAATAACTTTTCCATTTATTTCCCCCTTATCATTTAAAGCTGTTCTATATTATACCCTTTAGATTCTAATAAATTAAGAATTCCATTTTCTCCAACCAAATGGCCTGCTCCTACAACAATAAAATTTATTTTATCATCTTCAAAATATCCTTCAATTTTTTCTACCATTTTTATATTTCTTTCATCAAGCAGTTTCGTATACACATCTTTTAATCCAGGATTTTCAGCTCTCTCCTCAAATATGAAATTTTTAAATTCTTCTCTTTTTCCATGTTTCCATAGCTCAACCATTTTTTTAAATTTATCTTTCTTTTCTGTTTCTTTAAGAGAGGATTTTAAAAATTTGACCCCTGTTTCTCCTGTAAAACTGCTGAGTAATTCCATTTGTAAATCTATAGATTCTAGCTCTTTAATCTCCATGTTTTCTTCTTGAGCTTTAGTTAAGAAATGAGAATCAATTCCCAGATTAGCTTTAGCACCTGATTGCATAATATTCAACTGTTCAATTGTCATTGAAGCCAGCCATGGTTTCATCTGGTTAATTTTCGAAAATGGAATATTATATTTAGAAATTTTGTTTTTTAACTTATTTAAAAGATCTTTATCTAAAACATCTTCAAGTTTTTTCTCTTTGAAATATCCGTTCTCCATTGTTAACTTTTGAGCCCTCATCAAGTTATCGGTTTTTGTTATATCGGCTTCTACAACAAGAAAATCGGATTTGTTAAATGCATCAATAATACTGCTATTTAGAGGATAGCTATCTTCACTCATCATATGAACAGAACCAAGAATATAATTAACATTCTCTTTTTTTTCTATTTTCCATAAAAAATTATTAGAATTAACACTGGACATGCACCCAAAAACAAAAACTAAAACAAATAATATACCAAATATTTTTTTTATAAATCTCATACCCTCTCCTTTTTTTAATATATTCAATTAAAATTATATAGAATAATCGGGTAATATCAAAGATTATTTTAAATATTTCATAAATCAAATTTTTTATTTACATCTTTTTTCAAAGGTTTGAAACTCATCCTGTGATGAGGAGTTGGACCAAATTTTTCTATTGCTTTGATATGTTCTTTAGTACCATATCCCTTATTTTTCTCAAACCCATATTTTGGATATTTTTTTGATATTTTTTTCATGATTCTATCACGGATTACCTTTGCTATTATTGATGCAGCCCCAATTGTATATGATTTCAAATCACCTTTAATTATTTTTATGTAAGGAATATTATTTATTTTTAAATCCATGGCATCTGTTAAAATTAAACTTCTACTTGATATCTCATTCGGTAATTTTTCTATTAGCTTATTCATCCCTCTTAAAGTTGAACTGTATATATCAGTTTTATCGATAGTCTTGGGGCTTATTTCTAAATAATCCCAGTAATTAGTTTCAGAATTTTTAATTTTTTTAAACAAAGATTCTCTTTTATTTTCAGAGATATTTTTTGAATCAGTAATCTCTTTTATATGATTATTTTCAGTTCTTCTTGTAACAAATAAAGCTACAAGTAAAGGCCCAGCAAGGGGACCTCTACCGGCTTCATCCAGACCAATGAGATATTCAATATTCTCATTCAATCTAAAATATTTCTTGTCAAACTCTATATTTTTTGGCTGAGCCATTTTTTTATTCTTTTTTTTCTTTTAGCCTGGCTTTTTTACCAAATCTTTTTCTCATATAGTACAATTTTGATCTTCTAACTTTAGCGTGCTTTTTAACTTCAATTTCCTCTATTAAAGGGGAGTTATATATAAATATTCTTTCTACACCAGTATTCCCTGTAATTCTTCTTACTGTAAATGTTTTTCTTACACCACTGCCCTTTTTCTTGATAATCAATCCTTCAAAAGGTTGCACTCTAACCTTATCTCCTTCATGAATACGAACATTTACAACTACCGTATCACCAACTCTTACTTCAGGTAAATCATCTCTTAAATTTTCATTTTCAATTTGTTTTATAATTTCATCCATATTAGTTACCTCCTATTTCCAAGTAATCTATCAATTATTATTGACACTGCACTTCTAACTGATAAATGATTATAATTTGACCCTGCTATCTTTACAGGTTCAAGTTTTATATCAGCTCTGTCAATTACATCCTCAGTTAAGCCCCATCCTGTACCAAATAGAATTATAATAGGTCTATCATCTTTTTTAACAATTCTCTTCTGTGCTTGTTCATAAGATATATAACCCTTTTCAAACCTGGCACTTGTAACCCAAATTTCAGGTTTTTTATTCTCTATAGTTTCAACTCTTTTAATTAATGAATCAATATTTTCTTCTACGCTAACTAAAGATAAAGCCTCTTTTCTATTTTCATTAAACTCTTTCCCGTAACCTTCTTCCCAATAATTAAGCATTTCTTTTACTATAGCATTTTGTTTAGGAAGAGGTGATACTATTACATATTTTTTTAAATTATATGTTTTACATGTTCTTGAAATATCATGTATATCTATTGGTGTAATGGAAGATGATACAATTTCACCACTTTTATCATAAACAGGATAATGAACCAATCCCAGATAGATATTATTTTTTAAATCTGGACGTCTTTTTTCGGTAATATTTTTTGATTGATGCTGACGCCATTCTTTAATCTTTTTGTGATCTCCCGATAGCAATATTTCAGGTACTTCCAAACCTCTAAATTTTCTCGGGCGGGTATACTGTGGATACTCCAAAAAATCATTTTCAAAACTTTCTTCCTTTTTTGAATTTTGATTCCCCAAAACATCCGGTAATAATCTTGAAATACCATCAATTAAAACCATAGAAGGAATTTCGCCTCCGGAGAGAACATAATCTCCAATAGATATCTCTCTATCAACTACCATTTGATTCACTCTGTTATCAATTCCTTCATATCTTCCACATATAAGCATTATTTTATCTTTTTCAGATAGCTCTTTTAATATTTTTTGATTTAACCTCTCACCTTTTGGTGTTAATAATATTTTAAAATGACCCCTGTCAAAGTTATCTACAGCCCTTACAATAGGCCCTGGTTTCATTATCATGCCCGGACCTCCACCATAAGGATAATCATCAACTCTATTATGTTTATCATTGGCAAAATTTCTAATATCATGGATATCTATATTCAAAGCTCCTTTTTCTACAGCTCTATTAGGTATGGAATAGCTTAAAGGTGTCTCAAAAATTTCAGGAAAAATAGTTAAAACATCAATTCTCATAGCATTCCTTCAATTTTATTAATGGATATTTTATTATCCTTTATACTAACTTTTTCAACAACTTTTTTTATAAAAGGTATTAAAATTTCTTTCCCTTTTTCTGTTTCCAAAAACAAAATATCAGAACTTCCATAGTTGGTTACATTGCTAACTATACCTAAAAACTCATCACCATAATATACTTCACAATCTATCAATTCATAATAATAAAAAGATCCTTCAGATAATGTATCTAATTCATCTTTATCAATATAAATATATATACTTCTATATTCTTCAGCCTGATCAATGGAATTTATATTTTCAAATTTTATTAATATAAATTTATTGCTAATTTTATAACTTTCTAGAACAATCTTTTTAAATTCATCTTTATTAATAAAAAGGTTTTTTCTTCCCAGAAATTTAACAAACTCTTTATCCATATCGACTTTTAAATATCCATTAATCCCATGGGGTTTAATTATTTTGCCAATCTTAAAATAATTCATATAACCTCTAATCTCACCTTTTTTCCAGTTTTAAATCCTTCCATATGAACTATCTCTTTTAATGCTTTTATCCTTCTTCCTTTAACTCCAATTACAGCACCACGATCATCTTCATTAAGAGAAATTTTAAATATGATATTGTTTTTATTTTCCTGCATATTAATTTCTACTTCTTCTTCATTCTCTACAAGCTGTTTCACAAAATATTCTACAATATCCTGCATATTATCTCTTTTTTCTCCCATTGTTATTTATTTTTCCTTTCAATGTATTTAGCCCAAATCCCCATCTTCTGTAACAAGTTTTTTGTTGTAGTTGTTGGTTGGGCACCATTCTCTAACCACTGCATAACTTTCTCTTCATCAATTTCTACTTTTGATGGATTTGCTTTTGGATCATAAAATCCAATTCTTTCAATCATTTTACTATCTCTTGGTTTTCTTGAATCAGAAACTACAACACGATAATAAGGTTGTTTCTTTTTCCCTGTTCTTTTCAATCTAATTTTCACTGCCATAAATACCTCCTGTTAAATTATTTAAACATATTGGGAATATTCATTCCCTTTTTCCCAAATTTTCCACCAATCTGTTTCAACATCTTTTTACTTTTTTTATACCTTCTCAACAATCTATTTATATCGGCAACTGATCGACCACACCCTTTAGCAATTCTTCTCTTCCTACTTGCTTTAATTATTTTAGGTTTTAATCTCTCTTTGGGAGTCATCGATTGAATTATTGACTCTACTTTAACAATTTCTTTATCATCTATATCTAAATCCTTGGGCATCCCGGGTATCATTTTCATTATTTTATTTAAAGGTCCCATTTTTTTTATCATTTTTATTTGGTCTAAAAAATCCTGCAAGGTAAATTGTCCTTTTCTAATTTGATCTTCTAACTTTTTGGCTTCATCTTCTTTTATAGTTTGTTCTGCTTTTTCAATTAGAGTAAGAACATCTCCCATCCCAAGCATTCTTGAAACAATTCTATCTGGATGGAATTTTTCTATATCTGATACTTTTTCTCCTACACCTATATACTTGATGGGTTTTCCAGTTACCATTCTTAAAGAGAGTGCAGATCCTCCTCTTGCATCTCCATCAAGTTTGGTTAAAATCACACCATCTATACCAACTTTTTTTTCAAATCCCTCAGCAACATTAACTGCATCCTGTCCTGTCATGGCATCAACTACTAATAATTTTTCATGAGGTTGAAATTGTTTATTTATCATATCTATTTCTCTCATTAATTCTTCATCAATATGCATTCTTCCAGATGTATCCATTATGATAACATTTGAAAAATACTTTTTTGCTTCTTTAATTCCATTTCTTATAACTTTTGCAACATCTTTGGTTTTTTTATTAGAATAAACCTGAACATTAATTTCTTCTCCAAGCTGATAAAGCTGTTCAATAGCTGCAGGTCTTCTCAAATCGGCTCCAATTAAATAAGGTTTCTTGCCTTCATTTTTAAATTTATTTGCCAATTTTGCAGCAGCTGTAGTCTTTCCAGCACCCTGCAATCCCATTAGCATAATGATAGTGGGACTCGCAGAAAGATCAATTTTTTCCGCCTTACCCATTATATCAATTAATTCATCTTTTACAATTTTGATTACCTGTTCAGAAGGTTTTAAACTTTTTAATACTTTTTCTCCCATTGCTTCTTTTTCAACATTTTTAATAAACTTTTTTACAACTCTATAATTTACATCCGCTTCCAAAAGAGCAATTTTGATTTCTCTTAAACTTTTTTTTATGTCATCTTCTTTTAAAACACCCCTTCTACCTAACTTTTTAAAAACCTTATCTAACTTGCTGGATAAAGAATCAAACATAAATACTCCTCAATTTTTTTATTAATTTTTTTACATTTTTTCTGTAATTATTATCTTCTTTTAAATTATTAATTTGATCCAGGATAGAAAGCTGTTGCTTTCTTTTTCTTAATAAGTTAATTTTTTTTTCAAAAGAGATCAGATTACTTATTGCAGTTTCAATTGCACTTAAAACAGCCTGTCTCGATATATCAAACTGTTCTGCAATTTCACCCAGGCTCCAATCTTCTAGATAATAGAGTTTAAAATACTCTTTTTGTTTATCAGCTAAAAGACTGCAGTATATCTCATATAATTCAATCTTATCTTCCCTTGTTAATCCTTCTGATTTCATGGCAAAGAAATAATACCATCTTAGATTG
>Ga0209947_1002123_pt1 | contig 11549 bp, 7 predicted proteins | sample SalPonR2_B_D2_MG_FD_185706 | JGI IMG/M metagenome (GOLD analysis project Ga0209947, IMG submission 185706) | Salt pond soil microbial communities from South San Francisco under conditions of wetland restoration - Salt Pond MetaG R2_B_D2_MG... ... | reverse complement strand
AATAGTGACAATTTTCATCTGACTCTTTTCTTTTTGGGCGATACAACTGAGGAACAAATCGATGAAGTAAAGCAGAACTTATCAGACATTACAGAACAGCACTCATCGTTTGCCATAAAACTCCAGAGCATAGGTGTATTTAAAAATATTCGAAAACCCAGAGTACTTTGGATTGGAATTAAAGATTTTGAAAAGCTTAAGTCGATAAAGATTTCTATTGATGAGAAGATGAAACCACTAGGTTTTCAGCCTGATAACCGTGAATTTAAACCTCACCTAACCTTGGCAAGAATTAAATGGTTGAAAAATAAAGATATACTTACTAAAATGCTTGAGGAAAATGAATCGGAGTTTTTTCAGCAAGCAGATATTGATCAGGTTGTTTATTATGAGAGTATTTTGAAAGCAACAGGTCCTGTTTACAGAGTAATTGAAAAATACCCGTTGGGCTCACCTGCCTAACCTTCAAGTTCTTTTTTGATCCTGTATGTTAACTCCAGGATTTCTTCGCTTTCTTCTATTATAGTTACGGGCTTGTCGTCCTTTGACCTAATGGTTTCAAAAAACCTCTTTATCTCTTCAAAATACAGGTTATCTTTATGCTTGAATTGTTTTTTTGAGGTTTCTGTCTGTTTTTCTTTGGTCTTTAACTTATGACTGGTAATCTCATGATTTAATAAATCAATTTTGTATTGCTGATTTTGCTGGAAAGTATGAAGGATAAATTCATTTTCTGTATTTATACTGTTAATCAGAGCGCTTACTAACAACCCATTATCGAACTGAACAGAAAGATATGTATATTGATTTTTAAGATGTGAACCGGGATGCGTATTAATTTTTCTAATACCTGTTTTTTTAATATTTTGAATAAGAGCTGTTAATTTAAAAATATCCTGTTTTTGTTTTTCTGATTTGTTCTCTAAAGGCGAATAGGAAATTTTGCATTTTATTAAATCCGGTGATAATTTTGCGATTTTATTATAAATGGGATCATTTAGAAAATATTGATTAAAATGAATTAAAGAATCGCTTTCCTTTGCTAATTCAAAAAGCTCTCTGAATTCAGTCACCGTGAAAATGAATGGTGCTTCGAAAAACAGATGTTTTGATTTTTTAATTGCATTGCTGCAGATATTCAGGTCAGCCTCTTCCTTGCCTATAAATAATATTTCAGATTGGTCAATAATTTCTTGTTGATCTAACGCTTTGAATTTTACTTCTTTTAGATTCCCTGAAGTATAAAATCCACTTAATGAAAACTTACTGGATTTATTAATTTGTTCAGCAACTTTTTCTATCTTATTGTTATATCCGATGAATCCTATTGTCATAAGCCCTTTTTTACAAACATAAGGTATTTTTTATTTTCTTATTTATTAAAAATGTTTAAGTTATCAACTGATTATGTTGATAAACCTTTTACCTGTTATATTTTTGTATTACAGCTTTTTTTACCGGTAAGTTCCTTTTATCTTTGCAGAAAGTATAAAATATAATGGAAGATACTTATAAACATAAGGGCTTGCGGAGAAAGCTTGCAAGCGAGATTCGCAGAAAAGGCATTGAAAACGAAGAGGTTATCAGGGCAGTTGAAACTGTTCCCCGTCACTTTTTTATGGAAAGCGGATTTGTGAAATTTGCATATAAAGATCAGGCCTTTCCAATTGGAAATGATCAAACTATCTCACAACCTTATACTGTGGCTTTTCAAACAGAACTATTAGATCCTAAAAAACATGAAAAGGTACTTGAGATAGGTACGGGTTCAGGTTACCAGGCTGCAATCCTTCTTGAGATGGGGGTTAAATTATATTCTATTGAGAGATACAGGGAACTATACCTGAAAGCCAAATCATTGTTAAATAAGATGGGTTATCAGCCCTATTTATTCTATGGAGATGGTTATAAAGGCAAACCAACTTATGCGCCCTATGACAAGATTCTGGTTACTGCAGGAGCGGCAGAGATACCCCAGGCTTTAGTGGACCAGCTGAAAGTGGGAGGTAAGATGGTTATACCACTTGGAGGAATGAGTGGCCAGGAAATGATGTTGGTGGAAAAGATAAGTGAAACAGAAATAAGGAAAACATCACATGGGAGCTTTATATTTGTGCCACTCGTTGAAGGAAAAGATACAAACAATAAAAATGAATGATTATGTTAGATATTAAGACTTTTATTTTCAATCCGTTTCAGGAGAATACATATTTAGTATCTGATGAAACTCAACAAGGGATTATAATAGATCCGGGCTGTTATTTCGAACAGGAAATTAAAGAATTAAAGGAGTATGTTAATAATAATGGCCTGGAAATTAAGTATATTGTGTGTACTCATGGGCATATTGATCATGCGTTGGGGATGAATGCGGCCAGAGAAGCTTTTAATGCTGAGACAATTCTTCATAAAGGAGACCTGGCAATATTGAATCGCATTAAGGAATTTGGCGCAACAGTGGGTATTGATGTAGATCAGCCCAATGAACCAGACACTTATATTGAAGAAGGACATAAGCTGAAATTTGGGAATACTGTTTTCGATATACTCCATGTTCCGGGGCATTCACCGGGAAGTATTGCACTGTTAAATAAGAAAGAAAAGAAGGTTTTTGCCGGCGACGTTTTATTTAAAAGGGGAATTGGCAGAACTGACCTTACAGGAGGAGAGCATATAACTTTAATTGAAAGCATTAACGAGAAATTGTTAACTTTACCCGATGATGTCGTTGTATACCCGGGTCATGGTGAAACCACTACGATCAAGGAGGAAAAAGAGGAAAATCCTCTGTTATTGTAGTAACAAAAGGATGAACATTCGATGAAGAATTTTTGTTTTAAAACATATAAATTATTTGAAAACCCTGATGAATTTGGTTTTGAATTCTCGACCTTATTTTTAAATTTACCCAAATTTGTCTTAAAATCTTAAAAATATTGAAATTATGGCTACTGAGAGATTTGTTGACAGGCATATAGGTCCTGGAGAAGAAGATGTAAAAGTCATGCTTCAGAAGGTTGGTGTTAAGTCAATCGATGAATTAATTAACAAAACAATTCCTAAATCCATTCATTTGGACAAACCACTTGAAATGGAAGAGCCAATGAGTGAAACAGAGTATCTTGCTCATTTAAGAGAGATAGCTTCTAAAAATAAATTATACCGTTCATTTATTGGCCAGGGATATTACGATACTATTACCCCTTCGGTAATACTTAGAAATATTCTTGAAAATCCCGCCTGGTATACCTCTTATACACCCTACCAGGCAGAGATCTCACAGGGCAGACTGGAAGCTCTGATTAATTTTCAGAGTGTTGTGATGGAAATGACAGGTATGGACCTTGCAAATGCTTCCTTGCTGGATGAGGCATCAGCCGCTGCTGAAGCAATGATTATGATGGCGAATCTCAGAAAACGTTCTGCTGTGAAAAAAGGAGCTAATGTCTTCTTCGTGGATGAAAATACATTTCCTCAAACCATAGAAGTGCTCAAAACAAGAGCAGAGCCATTAGGAATAGAACTGCAGTTTGGAAATTACAAGAATGTTGAGTTTAATGAAAAGATATTTGGTGCAATTGTCCAGTATCCTGCCGGAGATGGTAAAATTGAAAATTATAAGGAATTTGTTAAAAAAGCACATGAAAATGGAGCACTTGTTGGTGTAGCAGCTGACATAATGAGCCTGGCTCTTCTAACTCCTCCCGGAGAATGGGATGCTGATGTAGTTTTTGGCTCAACACAGCGCTTTGGAGTTCCTATGGGTTACGGTGGTCCTCATGCCGCATACTTTGCAACAAGAGAAGATTATAAAAGGAAAGTTCCGGGCAGAATTATTGGAGTATCTGTAGATGCACAGGGGAATTATGCCCTGCGAATGGCGCTTCAGACCAGAGAGCAACACATTAAAAGAGAAAGAGCTACTTCAAATATCTGTACAGCCCAGGCTTTGCTTGCTAATATGGCTGGAATGTATGCAGTGTATCATGGTCCGGAAGGTTTAAAACGTATAGCCGGACATATTCATGCTGCTGCCGGTATCTTGGATGAAAAGCTTAAAGATATGGGACTGGAGCAGGAAAATGACCAGTTTTTTGATACATTGAAGATCAAATTACCTGATGGAGTCAGTGCTGATGATGTGAAGAAGATTGCACTGGAAAAAGAAGTTAATTTTACTTATTTAGATGATTCCACAGTTGGGTTGAGTACTGATGAAAAGATAAATGAAGAGGAAATAAATACGATTCTTAATATTTTTGCAAAAGCCACAGGCAAAGACGCAAAAGAAATTAAGGAAATACCGGAGAAAACTTATTTTAATAAATCTTTCAATAGAGAAAGCGATTTTTTGCAAATGGATCTTTTTAATCGCTATCATTCAGAAACTGAGATGATGCGCTATATTAAAAAGCTGGAACGAAAAGATTTTTCTCTGGCACACTCTATGATCTCCCTGGGTTCATGTACTATGAAGCTTAATGCAGCAACAGAGCTATTTTCTCTTAGCTGGCCGGAATTTATGGGATTACATCCTTATGTACCTAAAGAACAGGCTAAAGGATACCAGGAATTAATTAATGGCTTGGAGGAACAACTTAAAGAAATCACGGGTTTTTCTGCCATTTCATTCCAACCCAATTCGGGCGCTGCAGGAGAACATACAGGGCTTATGACCATCCGTGCTTATCATAAAGACAAAGGTGAAGATCACAGAAATGTGGTATTAATTCCTTCTTCTGCACACGGAACAAATCCGGCTAGTGGTATTATGGCAGGTATGAAGGTTGTCGTTGTCGATTGTGATGAGAATGGAAATATCTCTTTGGATGACCTTAAGAAAAAAGCAGAAGAAAATAAAGATAACCTGGGCGCTTTCATGGTAACATATCCATCCACTCATGGTGTTTTTGAAAGCCAGATTAAGGAAATGAATGAGATCATCCACAAAAATGGTGGACTTGTATATTTTGATGGTGCCAATATGAATGCGCAACTCGGATTAACCAATCCTGTACTTACTGGTGCTGATGTGGGTCACCTGAATCTGCACAAAACATTTGCCATACCTCATGGTGGTGGAGGCCCGGGTATGGGACCTATTGGTGCCAACGAAAAACTGGCCCCCTATTTACCAAAGCATCCGTTCGCAGAAACAGGTGGGGAAAAAGGATTTGGTCCGATTACTGCTGCTCCGTTTGGTAGTCCAAGCATTTTGCCTATTTCATATGGTTTTATAAAAATGCTGGGAACAGAAGGGCTTAAGAAAGTAGCTGAAATTTCTATTCTGAATGCCAACTACATAAAAGCCGCATTAGAAGATACATACGGAGTTGTTTACTCTGGTGAAACCGGAATGGTTGGTCACGAGATGATACTGGAATGCCGTCAGTTTAAGTCTATGGCAAATATCACAGAAGCTGATATTGCAAAACGTCTTATGGATTATGGATTTCATGCGCCAACACTTTCATTCCCGGTTCACGGCACGTTAATGGTTGAGCCTACAGAAAGTGAGTCGCTTGAAGAACTTGACCGTTTTGTTGAGGCCATGCTTTCAATTTATGATGAAATTATGGAAGTAAAAGAAGGAAAAGAGGATGCAGAGAATAACGTTCTGAGAAATTCACCGCATACTGTAGAAGTTGTTTCTTCAGATGAGTGGGACAGACCTTATTCACGTAAGAAAGCAGCATATCCATTGCCATGGATTAAGGAAAAAAAATTCTTTGCTGATGTAAGCCGCATTGATGACGGATATGGCGACCGAAACCTGATGTGTACCTGTGCACCTGTTCAGGAATACAGAGAAAGCTTGTTTTCATTTAAGGAAGTAGAAGAAGATTAATATTTATAAAGAATCGAATAATAAAAAAAGAGAGGCTGCCTTTTTTAGACAGCCTCTTCTTTTGTATACTTTCTCCTGTTTTCCGCATAGCAACACCCAGATTTAATCTTAAATTATGTAATATTAAAAATTTTATTCAAGCGGCACTGTAAGCTTCATTTGTTGGAGAATTTATTATATCGTATTTTAAATCTTATCATGAAGAGAAATCTATATTTTTATAGCATAAATAAGTACTGATTTTTTGGACGATGAATGAATCGAGAGGTGTGCGAGAGCCCGACCAAATTCGCGGGTCAAGGCGGATAGGAGTTTTAATTGCTATTAAAATCAAGAAAAGGCTTGTCCAGGGTTCTTAGATTTTAAAGCAATTAAAAAGAGCGGGTGGGTAGCTTAATTTGGTCTTGATTTTTTTGTTTCGTTTTTTCATCTAAGGAAAAAATGAAAGCCAAACCCACAGAGTATAGAAAGTTCCCTCGTATCTTAGAAATAAACTCACATCAGTTTCCGCCTGTATTAAAAGTTACGCTTAAAGATAGGTAAGATCAGATGGGGTTCTAGTGTAATTTATAATTCTCCCGCTCTCCCTTTACATCTCCAAAGCAAGCCTTAAGCGCTGGTAGCATATACCAAATAAATATTGTACACATGCTACTAAATTTTGAGGGAGCGCTTTTTCTATCGATATTTCGTCCTTACTCAGATATAAACAATGGTAATGACACCAACAGCGTTTTAAGCCCCTATCAGCAGGATGTAATTGCTATATTGTTACAATGCAGATTGTTCGATAGTACTCTGCTTCACACATTGCAACACCCAGTGTTAAAATTAAATCTTCTAATAATGGGGGTTGTAGAAAATTTTGAATAAAAGTGCGGAAAACAGGAAGGAAGTAGAAGAAGAATAGTTATAACGAATTAGTTATTATAAAGAGAGAGGCTGCTTTTTTGAGGCAGCCTCTCTTTTGTATACTTTCTCTATTATTTTACGATCAAACGTTTCGTTATTTTATGAGCTTCATTTTCAAAATTCAATTGAATCAGATAAAGTCCATTTCTTAAAGAGGCTATATTTAATGTTTCTGTTAATGATCGAGGCTTTATTATCATTACTTCTTCCCCGATTACAGTTAATATTCTGATGGATTGAATTTCCCACTTGCTTTCTATTTTTATGCTTTCTGAAGCTGGGTTTGGATAGATTTTAATACTTGATGCGGTTGATATATGGATATTTGATACTGTTTCAGAAAGCGTTACATTTTCAGTAACATCCGCACTGTTTACAGTGAAATTCCCATTAGCATCATCGTATCCGTCTGCTGTAACCGTGTAGTCATAAGTTCCATTTGTAAGGTTAAATGTTGCTACTCCACTGCTGTTGGTTGTCTGTTCGCCTTCTCCACTGACTTTTACTGTCGCTCCTTCTAAGGCATTTGTGCTTTCATCAGTTACGTTGAAGGTTACTGTGTAAGTTATTTCTGTCATAGTAACATCTTCGCTGACTGCCGCATCAGAGACTGTAATACTTCCCGAAGCATCGTTGTATCCTGTTTTTGTAACGGTATAATTATAAGTTCCGTTAACTGTATCTAAAGTGGCTACACCACTAGAGTTGGTTGTAACAGATGTACCACCACCAATAGTTATTACCGCAGCTTCTATGGCATTTGAGTTTTCATCGGTTACATTAAAAGTTACCGTGTATTCTCCCAGTGTAATGGTCTCCGAATTCAAGGTTAAATCAGGGAATTGACTGTTTTTTACCTGGCAGCTATAGGAAGCTACCTGACTTACAGTTACATTATTGGCAGATGTTGTATCAAAGGGATTTCCATCTCTCAGCCAGATATATTCATTTCCTGTTCCACCGGTGTTCACTGTTAAGGTATAATCGTTCCCTGCTGAGGAAGTATCTATTTCAAGAATGGTATCCTGCGGGCTGTATTCCAGGATGTGAAAGTCATAAAAATCCAGAGAGGCATTCTCTAAATCACCAAAATCCAGATAGTTATTACTCATATACAAATACGATAAATTAGACATGCCTGACATATCTGGCAAATGATCTAGCTTATTATGGTGAATAGAGAGACTGATTAAATTGGTGAGTGTCCCAAATTCTTCTGGTACTGCCCCTGTCAACTGATTATCTGAGAAGCTGGCTTCCCACAGATTTGTTGCATTAGCTAATTCCGATGGTATGGTATCACTCAGTGAGTTTTCCTCAATTAATAATGATTCAAGGTTACTAAGATTTCCAAGTTCCGGTGGAATAGACCCTGTTAATTGGTTTCTTCGGAGGTAAAGGTTCTCCATGTTGGGCAGATTTCCTATTTCAGGAGGAATTGAGCCTGAAAGTTCATTTCCACTGAGATTAAGATAATGCACTTTGGTGAGGTTTTCTATTTCAGCCGGAATATTTCCGGTAAGGTTATTATATGAAAGGGTTACTTTATTAAGTTCATTGAGATTCCAGAATTCTGCAGGTATTTCGCCGGTTAGGTTACTGTTATTTTTTTGTATCTCAACAACCCTGTAATTTGCAGTGGTAACTCCATGCCAAACACTCACAGTTGTATCGGTGAGCCAGTAATCTCTGTAATACCAATTTTCTCCACCTGTTGAATCATAAAGAGCAACCAAAGCGTTGTAATCTTGTTCAATTACCCCTTGTACCAGTGTTCCTGTGAACACGGAGTTTGTTTCGAGCGTAAGATCAGGGAACTGACTGTTGATGATTTTACATTGATAAATAGTAGGTACACTGTCTGTTACGGTAATGTTGTTGACAGAGGTCGTATCATAAGGGGCTCCGTCCAGCCACCAGATATATTCATTCCCTGTACCTCCTACATTTGTAGATAAAGTAAGCTGGTCACCGGTTGAGCTGGTGTCCAGATTAAAAATTGTATCCTGGGGATTATAGGAATAATTTGTAATGGATGACCAATTAATATTTGCATCTTCCAAATCCTCAAAATCCAGGTAGTTATTGTCTATATAACAAACATCTAAATTTGTCAGGCTGGATAAGTCTGACATCCCGTCAAAATGATTTATCATCAGTTGTAATGTACTCAGGGATGTTAAATTATTCAATTCGACAGGGACAGTACCGCTGAATTTGTTATTATATAATTCTAGTTCTGTAAGATTTGTCAGATTTCCAATACCTGACGGAAGCGTGTCTGATAAATTATTGGACGTAAGGTTTAATTTTTCGAGGTTCGTCAGGTTTTCAATTTCTGTTGGGATCGATCCCGTTAAATCATTACTACCAATACGTAAAGACTTTAAATTGGTTAGGTTGCCTATTTCTGAAGGAATGTTTCCCGTCAGATCATTGTCATAAAGGCTTAGATGGGTCAGATTAGTTAAATTGAATAATTCCGGGATAAGGGTTCCTGATAAATTATTGGATTCAAGATTTAATTGAGTCAGATTTGTCAAATTTTCAATATCCTGGGGAATTGTTCCTGATAAATTACAGAATTGCAGATTTAAATAAGTAAGGTTGCTTAGTGTCAACAGTTCAGGAATGATTTCACCTCCTATTCCACACATATAAAGATTAAGATAGCTTAAGTTTGTAAGGTTCCCAATTTCAGGAGGTAAAGGGCCGCTTATATTCCGGTTTTTGCGAAGATTTAAGGTATCCAGATTTGTTAAATTCCCAATTGCAGAGGGTATTGAGTCGGTTATTCCATTATTATCTTCTAAGTCCAGGTATTCAAGATTGGTAAGGTTTCCTATAGCTGGCGGTATAGGACCAGTTAAATTATTATATTTAAGATTCAGGTAAGTCAGCTTTGTCAGGTTTTGAATCCCATCAGGTATCGTATCCTGAATATAGGCTGCATTTAAGTTCAAATAGGTTAGTTCTGTGAGGGTCCAGAATTCTTCAGCAAAAGAGGTTTGCGTGTTGCTGGACTTCATATCTATTCCGGTTACCCTGTTGTTAAGAACGGTAACACCTTCCCAGTCTTTAACCGGTAAATTAGTTAACCAGTTATCATTGTATGCCCAGTTTTCGCCATTCATCTTGTTGTAGATGGCGACCAGTGCAAGAGAATCTTCTACTGAGCAGGAGTCTGATTCTGCCGGTTTGCTCTCATTATTCATGTTCAAAGTTTGGTGACCATACGTAAAAGTCGCCGAAATCAACACGATCAAAAGAAGTGTAAAGATATGTTTCATGGTTTTGTTGTTTATTTAGTCCACAGGGTAATTATTATTTAACCTATAAATGGACAAGGTTTATAAAACTTTGATTTTAATTGCCTACCAGCTAATAAAAATATTTATATTTTCATTAAAAAACAATATATCCTAAATATTTTCAATGTATTTTAGGAAGTGTAGCAAAAATCAAGCCGGAAATAGCTTATGAGGAATACTTTGGACTATTAAGCGCCTTCTTTCTGATTGTTTTTTATGGCATCTTCAATAGCTATAACAAGAATTTCCTGTAAAGAATACCCTGCGGCTTCTATTTGCTGAGGGACAATGCTTGCTGCGCTCATGCCCGGGATGGTGTTTACTTCCATAAAGTAAAGCTGGCCCTTGGTATAAATGTAATCAATGCGTACAATTCCCCGGCAATCAAAAATGTCGTAAATTTTTGAGGATAATTGTTGTACTTCCTTTTCGAGCTCTTCCGAAATTCTAGCCGGGGTTATTTCATCTGCCATTCCTTTGGTATACTTAGCCTCATAATCAAAAAATTCATTCTTACTCACTATTTCGGTTGAAGGAAAGATATACTCTTTGTCATCTGTTTTGATCAAACCACAGGTTAGTTCTGTTCCTTCGAGGAATTCTTCGACAAGGACTTCGTGGTCTTCTTCAAAAGCTTTTTCAATGGCAGGTTTCAATTCTTTTTCTTCGAATACTTTGGTGATTCCAAAACTTGAACCTCCACGATTTGGTTTTACAAAACAGGGGAGGCCTGTTTCTTTAAGAATTTCATCTGTGCTATAAGGAATGCCTTTTGAAATCATTTTAAATTTAGAAACAGCTATTCCATATCTTCCGATGTAGTTTTTGCTGAATATTTTATTGAATGTTAAGGAAGAGGAGAGAACCCCACAGGTAGAATAAGGAATTCCAAGTGTTTCAAAATAGCCCTGCAGCAGACCGTTTTCACCTGGAGTGCCATGTATGATTATTAGTGCACAATCAAAGGCTATTTTTTCATTCTCAAGGTTAACGCTAAAATCATTCTTATTTACCTCAAATTCTTCATTGTTCATATGAAGCTTCCAGCTATTGCCTTTCAGGATTATTTTGTAGACATTATAATCAGTATTTTTTAATGAGTCCTCAAGGGTTTTTGCACTGTTCATGGATACTGGAAATTCTGATGAATTTCCTCCTGCAAGGATAGCTATGTTTTTTTTCATGTAATATGCTTTTCAATTCAGTAAAGATAAAATTTTTATGAGAACAAATATCGGTTTCTCTTTGAATATTTCAAAGGATACAAGGGATTTTATATTCTATTGGCAGTATAATTTCTCCATTTTTCGATAGCTTTTTGCATATCTTCTGGTATATCAGAATCAAAAGACATTTTTTTGCCGGTTTTAGGGTGAATAAAACCAAGTGTTTTTGCGTGTAGGGCTTGTCTTGGGAGTATTTCGAAACAATTTTTCACAAATTGTTTGTATTTTGTAAACAGCGTACCTTTTAGAATT
>Ga0209947_1002122_pt1 | contig 11551 bp, 11 predicted proteins | sample SalPonR2_B_D2_MG_FD_185706 | JGI IMG/M metagenome (GOLD analysis project Ga0209947, IMG submission 185706) | Salt pond soil microbial communities from South San Francisco under conditions of wetland restoration - Salt Pond MetaG R2_B_D2_MG... ... | reverse complement strand
GGGTCGAAGCACGGAAAAGTCGACGTCGTCGGGCGGAAAGTAGAAGCACGGTGGATGCGATGTTTCCAGCACGCGCAGGCCTGAGCGCGTCTCGGCGACGATGCGACTGTCATGTTCGACCGCCAGGCGCCAGTCGATCCGCTCGATCTGCGGCGGCCTGGGATAGTCCCAGACCGACTCGGCTTCGGGAATTGGCATCGTTGACGACATTCGGGAAAAATATCACGTCGCCGTCGACGCATCATGAAACGATGCCTTGCAGATAGATGACGCGTTCACTTTTGCTGACCCGCAAACGAGGACATCCAGAACGCCTCGTGACAGCCCTTCGCAACAGCGCCTTGACTAACGGTCGATCCGCTTGTACTTGATGCGGTGAGGGCCGGCCTTGTCGCCCTTGCGACGCTTGAGATCGGCTTCGTAGTCGCTGAAGTTGCCCTCGAACCATTCCACGTGCGAATCGCCTTCGAACGCCAGCACATGAGTGGCGATGCGATCCAGGAACCAGCGGTCGTGCGAGGTGACCAGCACGCAGCCCGGGAAGGCCAGCAGCGCCTCTTCCAGCGCCCGAAGGGTTTCCACGTCCAGATCATTCGTTGGCTCGTCGAGCATCAGCACATTGCCGCCGGAGCGCAACACCTTGGCCAAGTGCACGCGGTTGCGCTCGCCGCCGGAAAGCTGGCCAACACGCTTTTGCTGGTCGCCGCCCTTGAAGTTGAAACGGCTGGCGTACTGGCGCGCCGGTGTCGAGTAGTTTCCGACCTGGATCATCTCGGCGCCGTCGGCGATCTCTTCCCAGACCTGGCGGTTGTCGTCCAGGCTGTCGCGCTTCTGGTCGACGTAGCCCAGAGCGACCGTGGAACCGACCTTGATCTCGCCGGAATCGGGCTTCTCGCTGCCGGCAATCATGTTGAACAGCGTGGTCTTGCCGGCCCCGTTGCCGCCGATGATGCCGACGATGGCGCCCTGCGGCACTTTGAAGCTCAGGTCCTCTATCAGCAGATCGTGCCCAAAGGCCTTGTTGAGGTGCTCGACCTCGATCACCTGTTCGCCCAGGCGCGGGCCCGGCGGAATGTAGATCTGCTGGGTTTCGTTGCGCGCCTGGAATTCCCTGGAGTTGAGCTCCTCGAACTGCTTCAGGCGCGCCTTGCTCTTGGCCTGTCGTCCTCTGGCGTTGGAGCGCACCCATTCGAGCTCGTCCTTGAGGGTCTTCTGCCGCGAGGCCTCCTGCTTTTCCTCGACGGCCAGGCGAGCCTGCTTCTGCTCCAGCCATGACGAATAATTGCCCTGGAACGGGATGCCGTGACCGCGGTCCATTTCCAGAATCCAGCCGGCGACGTTGTCGAGGAAGTAGCGGTCATGGGTCACCGCCATCACGGTGCCGGGGAAATCGTGCAGGAAACGCTCCAGCCATGCCACCGATTCGGCATCCAGGTGGTTGGTGGGCTCGTCGAGCAGCAGCATGTCGGGCTTGGAAAGCAAAAGCCGACACAGAGCCACGCGCCGTCGCTCGCCGCCTGAAAGCACCTTGATCTCGCTGTCCCAGGCCGGCAGACGCAGCGCGTCGGCGGCCACTTCCAGCATCCGGTCCAGTTCCCAGCCGCCGGCCGACTCGATCTTGTCCTGAAGCTCGGCCTGCTCGGCCAGCAGGTCGTTCATTTCGTCATCGTTCATCGGCTCGGCGAACTTCTCCGAGATTTCGTCGAAGCGCTTGAGCATGTCGCGCATCTCACCCACGCCTTCCATCACCGCTTCGCGGACAGTCTCGTTCTCGGGAAGCTGCGGCTCCTGGGACAGGTAGCCGATGCGGATGCCGGGCTGCGGACGCGCCTCGCCGTCGTATTCGGTGTCCTCGCCGGCCATGATGCGCAGCACCGTCGACTTGCCGGCGCCGTTCAGGCCCAGCACGCCGATCTTGGCACCCGGGAAAAACGAAAGCGAAACATCCTTGATCAGCGTGCGGTTCGGCGGAACCACCTTGCTGACGCGGTTCATGGTGTAGACGTACTGGCTCATTACGGAAAAATTCCTTGCAAGGCGACAATGCTGCGGATGAGCCCCAACGTGGGGGCAGCGCGACGCATTATCCATATTTCCCGGCTAAAACTTCAGCCGGCGTTGGCGCTGCAATCAGGTTGATCAGGAGGACCGGCCACCGGAAACTGGCGACGGCTCGAGCATTCCGGCAGGACGCCGCAGCCCCCTAGGAAGGCCTCGGGGCAGATCTCGTTGGTGTCCGCTGCCGGCAAGACAGGCTGGTTCTGGGCGCTGCGGCGCCATGACCGGCCATTTTCAAGCGGGAATTACTCTTCGATATGCTCGGCGTAGGCGTCGGCGTCCATCAGCTGGTCGAGTTCGCCTTCGTCCGAAGGTTTTACAGTGAACAACCAGCCGTCACCGTAAGGATCGTTGTTGACTGTTTCCGGCGAGTCATTGAGCGCTTCATTGACGCTCACCACTTCGCCGGTCAACGGCGCGTAGATATCCGAAGCGGCCTTGACCGATTCAACCACGGCACAGGCTTCGCCGCGCGTGATCTCTTCGCCTTTTTCAGGTAACTCGACGAAGACAAGGTCCCCGAGCTGCTCCTGGGCATGATCGCTCACACCGACGCGCACCACGCCGTCTTCGAGCAGTTCAGCCCACTCGTGGGTTTCGGCAAAACGCAATTCAGACGGAATATCGCTCATGTGTTGTTCCTCGGGCTCGGGTTCCGGTGGTCGACGATGACAATCGAATTCTAGCGGCTGCAGGTAGTCGCTGTCACGACGGCAGAAGGCCTTCACGCGGCTTGCCGTTACGCACGAACGGGAGCTTGACGACCTGGGCCGGCAGCTCGCGCCCGCGCAACTCGACGATCACCTCGTCACCCGCAGCCTGCGGAATCCTGGCCATGGCGACCGGACGCTCCAGCGTGGGGCTGAAACCGCCGCTGGTGACCACGCCATCGCCGGCATCGGTCACCACGCGCACGCCCTGGCGCGGGATGCCGCCGGTGCCCAGCACCAGGCCGACCAGCTGGCGGGTCACGCCTTCGGACTTCTGCTGTTCCAGCGCCTCGCGACCGACGAAGTCGCGATCGGAAGGTTGGAACGCCACGGTCCAGGCCAGATTGGATTCCAGCGGCGTGGTGTCTCTATCCATGTCCTGGCCGTAGAGATTCAATCCAGCTTCCAGCCGCAGTGAATCGCGCGCGCCCAGGCCGCACGGCACCACGCCGCGCTCGACCAGCTTGCGCCACAATTCCGGAGCGATCCCGTTGGGCAGGATGATCTCGCAGCCGTCCTCGCCGGTGTAGCCGGTGCGTGCGACGAAACAGTCTCCTTGAACCAGCGAACGGAACGGCTTGAGGCTGGCCACATCCGGCGCGCCCAGCAATTCGACCACGTGGTCGATCGCTTCGGGTCCCTGGACAGCGATCATCGCCAGGTCGTCGCGCTCGGTCACCTTCGCGTCGAAATCGGCCAGCTGGCGTTCCATCCATGCAAGGTCGCCCGCGCGGGTTGCCGCGTTGACCACCATGCGGTAGAAGTCGTCTTCGAGCCGGTAGGTGATCAGATCGTCGATGATGCCGCCGCGCTCGTCCAGCATGCAGCCGTAAATCGCCTGGCCGGGCTCGCGGATCTTGTCGACGTCGTTGGCCAGCAGGCGGCGCAGGGCATCGCGCGCACCGGCGCCCTCGATGTCGACCACGGTCATGTGCGAAACGTCGAACATGCCTGCGTGTCTGCGTACCGCGTGGTGCTCCTCGACCAGCGATCCGTAACGTATCGGCAACTGCCAGCCGGCGAATTCCACCATCCGGGCGCCGGCCTCCATGTGTTCGTCGTACAACGGCGTCTTCTGCGACATGCTGCTGTCCTGATTGCGTCGAGCGCATAGTTTGAAAGGTTTCCGGTTTCCGGTTTCCGGTTTCCGGAGATACGGTAGCCGGTGGTCGGGAAACCCGGCGACACTTTCCAGTTTCCGACGTTCGACCACGCCGTTGCCTTTGACTTTCCGGAAACCGGAAACCCGAACCCGGAAACCGTTTCTTTTGCCTGTCCCTCTACGGCTCCCGGATCGCCAGCAGCCGGATTTCCGTCATGTCCTCGATAGCGTAGCGAATGCCCTCGCGTCCCAGTCCCGAATCCTTGACCCCGCCGTAGGGCATGTGATCAACGCGGAAGCTCGGCACGTCGTTGATGATCACGCCGCCGACTTCCAGTTGGTCCCAGGCCTTGCGAATCTTGCCGATATCCCGGACGAACAGGCCGGCCTGCAGCCCGTAGCGCGAGCGGTTGATCACTCGCAGCGCTTCGTCGAAATCGTCGAACGGCTCTATCACCATGGCCGGGCCGAAAAGTTCATGGTCATAGATGCGGCAGTCGCGCGGTACGTTGTCGAGCACCGCCGGGCGTACCACGGCACCTTCGCGCTCGCCACCGACCAGGCGAGTCGCGCCCTTTTGTTCGGCCTCCTCGATCCAGTCGACGACGCGTTTGGCGTCATCCTCGCTGATCAGCGGTCCGATGAAGGTTTCGGGGTCGCGCGGGTCGCCGCCCTTGAGCGCCCCGACCTTCTCGACCAGCTTGCGCCTGACTTCGTCGTAGACATCGCGGTGGATCTGCACGCGCTGCACCGAGATGCAGCTCTGGCCGGACTGGTAGAACCCGCCGAACACAAGCCGGTCCACCGCATCGTCGATATCGGCGTCGGCATCGACCAGGCAGGCCGCGTTGCCGCCCAGCTCCATGACCACCGGCTTCTTGCCGGCCTTCGACTTGAGCATCCAGCCGACCTTGTCGGAGCCGGTGAAACTCAACAGCTTCAGCCGCTCATCCTCGGTAAAGCGCTCGGCCGCGTCGCGCGGCACCGGCAGGATCGAAAACGCGCCTTCGGGCAGTTCGCACTCGGCCAGGATCTCGCCCAGCACCAGCGCACCCACCGGCGTCTTCTCCGCAGGCTTGAGCACGAACGGGCAACCGGCTGCGATCGCCGGGGCGATCTTGTGGGCCACCAGGTTGTAGGGAAAGTTGAACGGCGTGATGAAAGAAACCGGTCCGATCGGCACCCGCTTCCACATGCCGATAAACGATTCGGAGCGCGGTGCGATATCCATGGGCAGCACTTCGCCGCCGATTCGGGTCGCCTCCTCGGCGGCGATCCGGAAAGTATCGATCAGCCGCTGCACTTCGCCGTGGGCATCCTTGATTACCTTGCCACCTTCGACGACCAGGATCTCGGCCAGTTCGTCGTAACGTTCCTCGAAGCGATCGGCGCAGAGGTGCAGCACGTCGCGGCGCCGGTGCGACGGCAGACGCGCCATGGCCGGTGCGGCCCGCTCGGCGGCGGCCACCGCCTCGTCCACCACCGAATCGTCGGCCTGCGCCACGCGGGCGGCGATCTCACCGGTGTGCTTGTCGATCACCTCGAGTTCTTCGTTGGCGAAAACGGCCTTGTTGGCCAAGTAATAGGGATACGCGGATTTCATGCCCATGGGTCACCACCGGATTTCGGATTTGAATCAATGATCTGAAAGGATAACAGCATGCCCGGTTTCCGGATATAGGGTGGCCGGTGGCCGGGGGTCAGTGATCAGTACCGGAAAAGCCCGGCGGCACCTTCCAATGTCCGACATTCCACCTCGCATGTGCTTCTGACTTTCCGGAAACCGGAAACCCGAAACCGGAAACCCTTGTTTCAGCCTCGCGACAATCACGACGCCGGTTCGCTAAACTTCCCGCCCTGACTCTTCCGGATTGAACCATGGGCAACAGACTTTCGAAAATCTATACGCGCACCGGCGACGACGGCACGACCGGGCTGGGCGACGGTTCGCGCACCCAGAAGGACAGCCTGAGGGTGGAAGCCTACGGTACCGTCGACGAACTCAACAGCGCACTGGGCGTGCTGATCGCACAACTCGAAGACGACAATCTCTGTTCGGTGCTGCTGGATGTGCAACACGACTTGTTCGATCTGGGTGGCGAACTGTGCATTCCCGGCATGGAGATGATCGGCGATCGCCACACCGAGCGGCTGGAAAAGGAACTGGATCGACTGAATGCCGACCTTCCGCCGCTCAAGGACTTCATCCTGCCCGGCGGCAGCACGTCGGCCGCCCAGGCGCACCTGGCGCGCACGATCTGCCGGCGGGCGGAGCGTCGCGTGATTGCTCTGGCCCGACACGAGGAAGTCAACGAACCCGCGATCCGCTATCTCAATCGGCTCTCCGACCTGCTGTTCGTGGTTTCCCGCACGATTGCGCGCGCCTCGGGTGTGGGCGAGATACTCTGGGACCATGACCGAGATCGCTAGCAAAACTGCGCGGACGCCTGGCAGCGTCCGGCGGTGCCCGAACGTCTCATGCGACCTGGGTACACTGCGGGTTCTGCGCTTCGGCGGCCACTGTCAACCACCCGCTCGATACGCTTTTCACTCAATCAAGAAACTACAGCACGGCGAGCATGACTGAATTGCTGCTGATCTCGCACCCGGATTGCGCCCTGCATGATCCCGTGCCTGGGCATCCGGAGCGCCCCGAGCGACTGCAGGCTGTGCTCGACGGGCTGCATCAGCTCGACAGCTTCGAAGCGGTCGCCGCCATGGCCGCAACACGCGAACAGTTGCTGCGGGTGCACCAACCTGCCTATGTGGACCAGCTGGAGCGAATCGACCGGCAAACCCGCGAACGCCGCAGAACGATCTCCCTGGACGCCGACACGCACGCCGCAGCCGGCAGCGTGCAAGCTGCCCGACTTGCCGCGGGTGCAGCCTGTCAGGCCGTGCAAGGCTGTATCGAACGGCCGGATCATCCGGCGTTTGCCGTCGTCCGTCCACCCGGCCACCATGCCGAGTCGGGACGCGCCATGGGTTTTTGCCTGTTCAATTCCATTGCCGTTGCCGCCGAACAGGCGCTGGCGAATCCGGCGATTCGCCGGGTCGCCATCTGCGACTTCGACGTGCATCACGGCAACGGCACCGAAGCGATCTTTGCCGGCCGGCGCGATGTTCTGTTCGTCTCCAGTCACCAGTTGCCGCTTTATCCCGGCACCGGTGATCCGGCCCAGAAGGTTGCTTCCAACATTTACAACGCCGGTCTGCCGCCCGAATCTGGCAGCGACGAATTCAGAACGGCCTGGCAGGCGAGACTGTTCGATCCAATCGACCGTTTCGCGCCTGATCTGATTCTGGCCTCGGCCGGTTTCGACGCCCACTGGCGTGATCCTCTGGCCCAACTGAATCTCAAGGACGAAGATTTTTTCTGGATCGGCCACCAGTTGAAGATTCTGGCCAACACCCATGCTCAGGGCCGCCTGGCTGCATCGCTCGAAGGTGGCTATGACCTCCACGCACTGACCGAAAGCGCACTGGCGTTTGCCGAGGGCATCACGCTCACACATTGAACGCATCGCAGCCGTCGCGATGGTCGTCTCTCTGTTCGTGAATGAACGCCGCTACTCCCGAAATACCTGCAGACCTCGCTCCGTGATCACGCCACCCATGGGCACGTCCCAGGGTTCGGCCGGCAGACTGTCGACCTGTTGCAAGGCATACGCGGCCCCGACCATCCAGGGACCTGCGGTGGGGTTGGCACGGGCAAACGCAAAGGTTCGATCGTAGAATCCCGCGCCCATGCCCAGACGCGTGCCGTTGCCGGCGAATGCAACCAGTGGCATCAGCACCAATTCCAGCCGCTCTGGCTCGCACGCCCTGGCATCGACCGGCTCGGGAATACCGAAGCGATTGGGTGTCAATTTCATTCCGGGCTGCCATCGGCGAAACATCATCTCCGAGCCGTCAACCACTGGCAGCCATATCCGCCGGCCCGCCTCGCTCAGGGCCTCCATGGCCGGGGTCAAGTCGGGTTCACCGCGAAAAGGCATGAAGGACGCGACGTCCAGATAGTCGCGATCGCCCAGGAGCCGCAAAAGATGAACGCAGATCTGGCGATCGGCTCGCTGGCGCTGATGTGGATGCAGACTTGCGCGCATGTCGAGAATGCGGGTCCGGAGTTCGGCCTTGCGATCCTGGATTGGGTCGTTCACGGGAACGCTACTCGAGGCCTGTCGGAAGAGGATGGTGCTCTCCGCAAATGCCGCTGCAAGATCGGTGACCTTGAACCAGAGGTTCAGGTGGGAGAGCTCTTCGGACCTTCAGGCTATTCGCAGAACGAATGTGCACACGGGTACCGAAAGTTGCTGTCCCAAGGTCAAAAAGTAGGGACAAGGCATAATGCGATCTCACTGGCGAACACCGCAGAGAGCACCATGACGCAGACTATACACCAACAGAATCCACGTTGCTGTGACGCGCCGCGGAGCAAAGCATGCCGGCGTCGGCACGTCCTTGTCAGGCTTCGGTCGCCGCGGAGGAAACGTCGTCCAGACTTGCGGCCAGGTCCAGGATGCGCTGGTCGACCTGCTCGCTGTGATCGACGCTTTGCTGCCTGAGCTTCAGCAGTTCGTCGGAAAAATTCAGCGCGCACATCACCGCGATCTTCTCGATCGAACTGAGCTTGCCGCCTTTGCGCACTTCGCGCATCTGGGCATCCAGGTACAACGCGGCTTCCATCAGCCCCTTGCGTTCGCCCGGCGCGCACACGACCTGGTATTCGCGATCGAGGATACGCACCGTGACCATTTCGGAATCCGCCACTATCCTGCACTCTCCAGCGACTTGAGGCGCTCGATCATCGATTCGACCCGGTTGCGTGCATCTTCGTTGCGTTGCACAAGCCCGGCCCGCTCGGCCACCAGGGCTTCTTGGCGCGCCAGTAGCGACTTGTTCTCGCGTTCGAGCTCCGCGACCCGCGACTGGAGGCTGTTCATGCTGGCCTCGATCCTGTCGAGCGCCCGGTTGACTTGTTGAGTACTCATGCCGACAACTTCAATCTGGTTGAAATTCAAGCCAATGATAGAGCTTTGTGACCTGGTTTAACAAGTACGTCGGGATTCCGCGCCGTCGAGGAATTGCCGCTGCGGTCGCCTTGACCGATTCGAGCCGGCCCCGCAGCGGTTCGATCCGGCGTTCGCGGACATCGGCAAAACGCCCCCAGTGCTACCATTGACAATTGCTGCAAATCCAACCCGAGTCGTACATGGACAACAACGAATCGAAGCTGGCCTGGCTCCTGGCGCTGGCGGCCGACAAGGAACCGGCACGCATCGCCGAGACCCACGGCGTGGTCATCGGACTGCTGGCCGGGGGGCCACACCAGTCGGATTCCGAACTGGCCGACCAGCTCTCGAAGCTTCAGGTCGGTGACTGGAACTCAACCCGCATCCAGCAAGACCTGGGACCGGCGATCAGCACGCTGCGCAGCGAGCTTGCATCGCCGGACATGGACTTCAAGCCCCTGCTGCCGACCGACGACCGGCCGCTGGCCGAGCGCACCCGGTGCCTGGGGTCGTGGGTCAGCGGGTTCCTGGCCGGCTTCGGCGCCGGAGCTCCGAAGCTGAAAAATCCGGATTCAAACGAAGCGCTGCGGCTACTCGAACAGATCGCGCGCGCCGGCACCGACCCGGAAGCCGACGACGAGGAGCAGGAGCAGGCGTTTACCGAACTGAGCGAATTCGTGCGGGTGGCCACGCTGCTGCTGCGCGAGGAAGGCCTGCGCAAGCCGGCATAATCACTCTCGAATCGCGAACCCCACCCATGACGGCAAGCAAGAAAATCCTGGCCCGCCGCCGGCGCCACCTGATGGACCTGGCCGAGCCCGACAGTATCATCATCGTGGCGGCAGCAGCCGAACAGCTGCGCAACGGCGACACCATGTTCGCGTTCCGCCAGGACAGCGACTTTCTTTACCTGACCGGCTTCAGCGAGCCCGACGCGGTGCTGGTGCTGATTCCCGGGCGCGATGCCGGCGAGCAGATCCTGTTCTGCCGCGAACGCGACCCGGAGCGCGAGCGCTGGGACGGCCCCCGGCTGGGGCTGGACGGTGCGCGCGAGCGGCTTGGGCTGGACGACGCCTTCCCGATCACCGATCTCGACGAGATCCTGCCCGGCCTGATGGAAGACCGCGATCACATCTACCACTCGGTGGGCCGCGATCCGGCCTTCGACCGCCAGGTGATCGGCTGGCGCAACCAGCTCAGAAAGCTCAAGCGCAACGCGCGCAGCCCGGAAGAATTCATCGCGCTCGATCACGTGCTGCACGAACTCAGACTGTTCAAGTCGACCGAAGAACTCAAGTCAATGCGCCGCGCGGCGAAGATATCGGCCACCGCGCACCGCCGCGCCATGCAGGTCTGCCGCCCCGGCCTGGGTGAGCCGGACCTGACCGCCGAACTGATGCACGAATTCACCCGCAACGGCTGCCCGCCGGCCTACCTGCCGATCGTCGCCGGCGGCCGCAACGCGCTGGTGCTGCACTACGTGGCCAACGACCAGCCGCTGCCCGACGACGGCCTGGTGCTGATCGACGCCGGCTGCGAGTGCGACGGCTACGCCGCCGACATCTCGCGCACCTTCCCGGTGTCGGGCCGCTTCACCCCGGCCCAGCGCAAGGTCCACGACCTGGTGCTGGCCGCACAGCACGCGGCCATCGACAAGGTGCGCCCGGGCAACGCGTTCGACGACATCCACGAAGCCGCCTGCCGCGTGCTCACCGAAGGCCTGATCGAGCTCGGCCTGCTGTCCGGCAAACTCGAGGACAATCTGGAGAAGGAAACCTACAGGCGCTTCTACATGCACAAGACCGGCCACTGGCTGGGTCTGGACGTGCACGACGTTGGCGACTACCGCATCGACGGCCACTCGCGGGTGCTGGAAAAGAACATGGTCACCACGGTCGAGCCCGCGCTCTACATCGGCGACGAAGAAGACATCCCGGCCGAATTCCACAGCATCGGCGTGCGCATAGAAGACGACATCCGCGTGACCGACGGCGACCCGGAGAACCTGACCGACGGCGTCCCGGCGTCGGCCGACGACATCGAGGCACTGATGCACTCATGAGCCAGCAGCCATGAACAAGCAACACGAACACGACATCGTCATCGCAGGCGGCGGCATGGCCGGCGCATCGCTGGCCGTCGGCCTGGCCCGCGCCGGATTCGACGTGGCGATCATCGAGGCGATCGACCGCGGCGCCGATCACCAGCCGAGCTACGACGATAGAACCCTGGTCATCAACCGCGCCTCGCTGAACATCCTGGCCAATCTCGGGATTCTCGACGACAGCCTTCCGCGCTGCCCCATCCGCCACATCGACGTTACCCGGGTCCACGGCTTCGGCCACGTCCGCCTGGCCGCCGCCGAACACGCGCTGGATCACTTCGGCGCAGTGGTGGTGGCGCGCGAACTGGGCAACCGGCTGCTGGACTGCCTGGGCGAAACCGACGGCATTACCGAATATTGCCCCGAGCGCCTGGAAACGTTCCACGTCGACGACGACAACCAGGAGGTCTCGATCCGGCTGGCCTCCGGCACGCAGATACGGACCTGGCTGCTGGTGGCCGCCGACGGCACCGGCTCCAGCGTCCGGCAGTCCGCCGGCATCGCGTCGACGCTGCACGACTACCACCAGTCGGCGATGATCTTCAACGTCATGGCCGAGCCGCCG
>Ga0209947_1002114_pt1 | contig 11586 bp, 7 predicted proteins | sample SalPonR2_B_D2_MG_FD_185706 | JGI IMG/M metagenome (GOLD analysis project Ga0209947, IMG submission 185706) | Salt pond soil microbial communities from South San Francisco under conditions of wetland restoration - Salt Pond MetaG R2_B_D2_MG... ... | reverse complement strand
GATTCATTAACCGCTTTGACCACCAGCTTATCGAGGTTTTCCAGCACATAGTTGCGCTCATCTTCACGCCAGCAGGCATACGTCGGCACATTGTTAATCAGTGGATCTTCCTGTAGATAATATTTGATGATCTCCGGCACATAGGCATAAACCGCTTTGTCATCGGCAACCCCCGATCCGGGGGCATTGGCGAGAGCTACCCGGCCTTTGCTGTAGGCTTCCATCAAACCTGGTACGCCAAGCATGGAATCGGCACGGAACACCTTCGGGTCGATAAAATCATCGTCGATACGCCGGTAAATGACATCGACCCGTTCCAACCCTTTGGTGGTACGCATCATCACCTCACCACGCTGAACAACCAGGTCGCTGCCCTCAACCAGTTGCACGCCCATCTGCTGCGCCAGATAACTGTGTTCAAAATAGGCAGAATTATAAATGCCCGGAGTCCAGACCACACACACCGGCGAGCGCACCCCGGCCGGAGCCATCTCCTGGAGCATCTCGAGCAGGCGAATCGGATAATCGGTCACCGGCTGAACACTGCAGGCATCAAACACCAGAGGGAACGTACGTTTCATGATCTGACGGTTTTCCAGCACGTATGAAACCCCGGAAGGACAGCGCAGGTTATCTTCAAGCACATAATATTCACCGTCACCACCACGCACCAGGTCGGTGCCGGTGACATGACACCAGACCCCGCAAGGCGGGTTGAGGCCGATGCAAGGCTTACGAAAGCCCTCAGCCGAGAGCACCAGATCGGCCGGGACGACACCATCCTTAAGAATCTTCTGGTCGTGATAAACATCATCGATAAACAGATTGAGGGCACGGATCCGCTGTTTCAGACCTACCTCCAAGTGTTGCCATTCCTGAGACTGAATGATTCGCGGAACAATATCAAACGGGAAAATCTTTTCAGTCTGATCGTCATCACTATAGACGTTAAAGGTGATTCCCAGATTCAGTAACGCCTTTTCCGCAGCCTGCTGACGGCGTTGCAATTCTGAATCGGGCAACGCATTGATGCGCTGTACCAGCAGATCGGCCCCACGCCGTGGTTGCCCCTTGGCATCAAACAGTTCATCATAAAAGCCTTCGTTATCATAACCAGTGAAATTCATTGAGTTCTCCTTTTCTTATGGCACAAGAAGGACATTAAAGACCTTCAAACCATTGTTCCTGATATCTAGCCCTGTTGCTGTTGCTGCTGCAGCAACAAGGGCTGGCGGGCAACATCGACAGAAACGACTACCTGGTGTTTGCCACCACCCAGAGCGATTCCCTTTAAAGGGGACACATCGGAAAAATCCCGCCCCCAGGCAACTGTAATATGCTGTTCCAAGGGTTGGTGATTGTTGGTTGGATCAAAATCAAGCCAGCCATTACCGGGCAGATAAACAGCAAACCAGGCATGGGACGCATCGGCACCGATAAGCCGCTCCTGTCCGGGTGGCGGCAATGTTTCTATATAGCCACTGACATAGCGGGCTGCCAACCCCAGTGAGCGCAGACAGCCAATAGCAACGTGGGCAAAATCCTGACACACACCGCGCCGTTTTTCGAGGACTTCTGCCAGCGGCGTTGCAATCGTGGTAGATGCCGGGTCATAGGAAAAATCATGGTAAATCCGCTGCATCAGATCGATGGTGGCGGCCAGCAAAGGGCGTCCGGGGGTCATTGAAACCCGGGCATAGTCAGCCAGTGGTGGCAACAGTGGAACCAGAGGTGAGCCATAACGATACGGCATCACCGCAACAATATCTGCGGTGCGCTGGGTACGCAGCATTTCGACTACCGCATCCCAAGGGTGGGACTGCTCCGGCTTCTGCAGGTACACGCGCGGGAAGACTTCAACATCACTGACGGCCGTCACTGTCAACATTTCATGGGGTTGCTGAATCGCAAAATGGGTTCTGCGATTACCGAAAAAATCGCTGCGCTCATGGATATCTGTCGCTTCAGGGCTGATCTGCAGCACACTATTGTGACAACGTTGGTGCTCAGTCTGGCGCACCAACAGGCAGGTCTCATTGCGGCACAGGTTCACCGCTTCACTGTAATGATAACGTGTTACATGACGAATACGGTATTTCATAGGGCAAATTCCCGCAGCGGCGAACCGAATTGCTGCAATGCCAGGGTCGGACTGAAGTAAAGCTGAGTCAGACTGTCCGAAAGCTGCTGCAGTCGCTTTTTCTGATCTACCAAGAGTGCTTCCAGCAGCGGATAAGTTCCACTATCGGAAATCTGTCGGGTCAGGGCTTTATGATCCGTCGCCAGCAATTCCTCCAGGGCGACAGAAATAATCGCTTCATCCTGACCCACTGCCGGCACATTGGTTTCATGGGGTAGTTCACTGATATGCTTTTTTAACTGGCGCATCTGACAGGCCAGGGCCCTGGGGTAGTTTTCATCCAGCAACAAGAGTTCGAGAATCGGTGATAACTGCATAAAAGAGCGATAACGACGGCGGAAGACCACCAGGCTGTTGCAGCTTGCCAATACCGTTTCCATAATCCGTGCTTCGGTCGCACTGTCGTAACAGGGCACCAGGGTCTCACTCAGCAAATCAATTAAATTAAGGGCCCGCTCGAGCCGGCGGCCGATATTGAGAAGCAGCCAGGCCGTTTCCCGTGCCATGTTTTCATAAGCCAGTCCACTAAAAGCAGACAGCTGTAGCACCAATTGCTGAACGCTATCATACATCCGACCGCTACCTATCAATGTCCTGCCGACGCGTGGGTTCCATGATTGCATCTTATCGACCATGCGCCAGGCATCTTCAGGAAGCAAATCACGTACAGCCACGGCTGAACGCCCGAGGTTGCGCAATGACGATCGCAAGCTTCCCGGCCGGTCAATATCGCGGATCAGTGACAACAATTCTGAACGCGGATCATCCAGTTTCGGCTGTGCATCCTTGCCGGTAAAGCCAGGGTAAGTCAGGGTGACATGAGTCAGTGCCTGGAGCAAATGATTCAAACTGATACGATCATCCGGATCCTCGAATTCCCTGACCTCGCGCAACTTGACCAGAACTGCGCGCAGCAGGCGCGCGGTCTGCTCGGTGCGTTCTGCGTAACGACCGGCCCAGAACAGATTCTCCGCTGAGCGGCTGGGCAAGGGGGCAAAGTGCGGAGAGAGTGTCACATCAGCAGCTGACCGCAGCCACAGATTAACCTGCTGATGGGGTTCCAGAGTCAACACCCAGGTATCCTTGATACTGCCTGCCCGCTGTCCGGGTACGAGCAGATTATCGCCGGTAGCGGCAACCCGGCTCAATCCCCCCTGCATCACCAGATAACTGTCGTTGTGTGCCGTGACATACAAGCTGACCAGACTCTGACGGGTTGCCAGTTGCCTATCCTCATAGGCCGGAAAAGCAACATAATCAACCTGTTCCTGGCCGACAAACAGGCGTGGGTTGGCAGTGATCAGATCAGTCCAGCGCTGGCGCTGCGCATCTGACATCCGTCCTGAGGTGGCCTGTGGCAGATTGGCTAATGGCTGAATCGGTTTAATAATCAAACGATCGAGATTTTCCAGTACATATTTACACTCTTGCGGCTGACCACACCACCAGGTCGCAATCGATGGCATCTTCAGATCGGTCCCAAGAAAATAACGGCAGATCCCCGGCAAAAAAGCCATCAGAGCTGGATTAGCCAGCACACTACTACCGATCGGATTAACCATCGCCACATTTCCCCGACGCACCGCCTGCAGCAAACCTGGAACGCCGCCACCGCTACGACCGCGCAGTTCCAACGGGTCGCCGGCCTCATCCGTCAGCCGCGAAAAAATCACATCGACCTGACGCAAGCCATCGACCGATTTCAACCAGACACAATTATCGCGCACTACCAGATCCCCCCCCTGGACCAGCGGGTAGCCAAGATACGAGGCCAGGTAGGCATGCTCAAAATAATCAGGGTGAGTCGGACCAGCGGTCAGCACGACAATCCGCGGATCATCCTGATTGTGCCGAACCAATTGGCCAAAGCGCTGGCGCACAGCACGAAAAAACTGTGCCAGACGATGCACTCTTAATCCTTCGAATAGCTGCGGAAAGTTGCGCGTCATGATCACCCTGGTTTCCAGGGAATAGCCGGCCCCGAAAGGTGGACTGACCTGATCATCGACAACCCAGAAATTTCCGTCAGTACCCTTGGCAATCGTTGCGGAGAACAGATTAAGTTGTTGCGGTTCGGGAAAATTACCATCCGCACAAGGATAGAGAAAACCACTGTGCGGAAATACCAGTTCCGGGGGCAACAACCGATTCTCAATCAGCTTGCGCGAACCATAGATATCCCGGAGGATCAGGTTAAACAGCTCAGCACGCTGGGTCAGAGCCTGATCAAGCTGGGCCCACTCAGCAACACTGAAAATCAGCGGCAGTGGGTCAAATTGCCAGGCACGCGTACTGTTACTCTGGTCAAAGACATTGTGGATGGCACCGTTTTCCCGCAATAACCGCTGCGCCTCGCGAAAGCGGGTGTGCAGACGCGGTCCCATTCTTTCCAGGTTCTGCTGCAACCGCTGCCAGTGCTCGGGGAAATCTCCGGTTCCCGCTGCTGTGACAATCGCATGATAAATATCGGCGGCGGCGGTTGTTGAAAAAGGTGTTTGCGCTTCACTGATCAACGTTTAATTCTCACCTGGTATATGTTTTTTAGCTTGTTCATCATCAAACCTGACAGTGACGGCGAAGATCCAGAGTCAAGGGAAACTCATCGTCAATGTTAATCGGCGGCGGAGCCATAGGTCCTGGTACCGATCCGCTCGGGAAGAAACGCCCGAAACTGCCGAAATCAGCGTGGGGTGCCAAACGTCCCGGGGTATGCTCGGTCACAGTAAACATCGAGCGTCGCCGTGATTCGGCTATCAGCGGATTCAAGGGGAAGACATCATAGCTGCGCCCGCCGGGGTGGGAAACATGATAGGAGCAACCGCCAATGGAACAGCCGTTCCAGGTATCGATCACATCGAACACCAACGGGGCGTGGGGTTTGATCGTCGGATGCAACGCCGAAGGGGGCTGCCAGGCGCGATAGCGCACGCCGGCGACAAATTCATCGCGCCGCCCGGTGCTGCGCAAGGGCAGACGCTTGCCATTACAGACAATCGCATAACGCTCTTCCGTCAGTCCGGTAACATGCAGCTGTAGGCGCTCGACCGATGAGTCAACATAGCGTGAGGTTCCCTGACTGGTAACTTCTTCACCCAACACATGCCATGGCTCGATGGCAAAACGCAATTCCATCTCGATATTATCGATCTGCACCGTACCGTAACGGGGGAATCTGAACTCAAAAAAGGGATCGAACCAGTCAAACTGGAAGGGATAACCGGCGCGCTTTAAATCAGCCATCACCTCTTTGATGTCCTGAGCAACAAACCAGGGGAGCAAGAAGCGATCGTGCAACGAGGTCCCCCAACGGACCAGATTGTGGGCATAGGGCTCACGCCAGAACCAGGAGACCAGGGTTCTTAACAGCAGATTCTGGACCAGGCTCATGCGCGCGTGAGGTGGCATTTCAAAGGCGCGTAATTCAAGGATGCCGAGTCGGCCGGCCGGGCCGTCCGGCGAGTAAAGTTTATCAATACAGAATTCGGCGCGGTGGGTATTGCCGGTGACATCAATCAGCAGGTTGCGCAGTAAGCGGTCAACCAACCAGGGGGCCGCCACTTCACCTGCCGGCATCTGAGCAAAAGCGATTTCCAACTCATAGAGGGAATCGTCCCGGGCCTCATCAATCCGCGGCGCCTGACTGGTTGGCCCCATGAACATACCGGAGAACAGATAGGAGAGCCCCGGGTGATGCTGCCAGTAGGTGATCAGACTACGCAGCAGATCAGGACGCCGCAACATCGGGCTGTCCGCCGGAGTTGCTCCACCCAGGGTAATATGGTTACCGCCGCCGGTCCCGGTATGGCGACCATCAAGCATGAACTTTTCGGTCCCCAGGCGACACTGACGCGCCTCTTCGTAAAGCCGCGTAGTATTTTCAACAATCTCCTGCCAACTCTTGGCCGGATGAACATTGACCTCGATCACGCCGGGGTCGGGTGTCACGCTTAACCGTTCGATGCGCCAGTCGCGTGGCGGTTCATAACCTTCAATCACCACCGGTAATTCCTGCTCTGCCGCCGTCGCTTCAATAGCAGCGATCAGATCGAGGTATTGTTCGAGCGCCGGCAGGGGCGGCATAAACAGATACAGGCGACTGTCGCGTACCTCAAAACAGATGGCGGTATGAGGCACTTCTTCCAGTGCGAGAGGAGTATCCTCGGTGTCGGACTCTGTTTTGCCGCCTGGATCTGCTGCCGCATGATAATCCGCCAGGGGAGGCAGCTCAGCAAACTGACTCTGTTCCATGAACGGTTCGCGTTTTTCCGGCGCGACCCAGGGCAGGGAATCCAGCGGCAGGCGCATACCCATGGCGGAATCGCCCGGGATCAGGTACATCTGCTCACGGCGAAAATCCCACTCGGCACTTCGCCAACGCTCATCAAGGGGTTCCCAACGCAGGGGCAACGCGTATCCGACCGGCTGATCAAGTCCATGAGTCAAAACCTTTGCCAGGGCGCGGCGCTCCATACTGTCCTTCAGGTTCGCCACTTCCGGGTCGAGATTAACCGGTGTCGTACCCTCTTTCCAGAGCCAGTAGAGGGGATCTTCGTAACCGGAAATCAGATAACGCTGGTTGATGCCAATCCGTTCAGCGACCCTCGTGGCGAAGCGCTGAGCTGCTTGTTGAGTGACGCTGCCCGGCTCGCGGATATCGGCCAGCAACTCCAGGTTGTTCCAGATCGGTTGCTTGTCCTTGCGCCAGAAACAGTTATAGGCCCAGCGCGGTAACGGCTCGCCGGGGTACCATTTACCCTGGCCATAATGCAACAGACCCCCGGCAGTGAAAGCTTCGCGCAGGCGCAGCACCAGATCATGGGCGAGCTTGCGCTTATCCTCACCGTCTGCATGGGTATTCCATTGGTCGCTTTCCATATCATCGATGGAGACAAAGGTCGGCTCCCCACCCATGGTCAAACGCACATCAGCGGCGACCAGATCTTCTTCCACCTTTTCTCCCAGGGCGTTGATCAATTGCCACTGATCGTCGCTGTAGGGCTTGGTCACCCGCGGGTCTTCACGGAGGCGATGGACATCATTGCTGTATTCAAAGCTCACTTCACAGGGGCCGGTAGCACCGGTCAGTGGCGCCGCACTCGCAGGATGGGGAGTGCAGGCCAGCGGGATATGCCCCTCTCCGGCCAGCAGCCCGGAAGTAGGGTCAAGACCGACCCAGCCGGCGCCGGGGATATAAACCTCCGCCCAGGCATGCAGATCGGTAAAATCAGCTTCCGGCCCGGACGGACCATCAAGAGACTTTTCATCGGCACTGAGCTGCACCAGATAGCCACTGACAAAACGCGCTGCCAGCCCCAGATGGCGTAAAATCTGGACCAGCAACCAGGCGGTATCTCGACAGGAGCCAAGCGCCAGACGCAAGGTTGTTTCACAGGTCTGCACCCCGGGTTCCATGCGTACCGAGTAAGCAATATCCTGATTCAGGCGGCGATTAACCTCGACCAGAAAATCGACAGTGATCATTGGTTCGCGATCGATTTTTTCCAGCCAGCGGGATAGCAGAGGGCCGGCACTGACCTTCTGCAGGTAGGGAACAAGTTCTGTCCGTTCCTGGCGGGTATACTCGAACGGGCATTTTTCCGCATAGTCTTCGATAAAGAAGTCGAAGGGGTTGTAAGCAACCATATCAGCAACCACCTCAACCTCAATCGACAGTTCCTTGCTCGGCTCAGGAAATACCAGGCGGGCGAGATAATTGCCGAAAGCGTCCTGTTGCCAGTTAATAAAATGCCCTTCCGGCCGAACCTTGAGGGAATAGGCCTGGATCGGCGTACGGCAGTGAGGAGCCGGGCGCAAGCGCAGTACGTGAGGATAAATCTGGGTCGGTTGATCAAAGAGATAACGGGTCACATGGTGACAGGCAATACGAATCGGCATAAACATGTCCTTACATCTGCAAGCCGCTAGTGAACCTGCAAAATCAACAAAAGAAATAACAAAACAACTGGTTTATATTAGTTAAACAGAATGACAAAAGCGATTAAAAACCTTAAGAGTCAGGAATCCCTGCATGACAGGCAGCGCCGACAATCCCTGCGTGATTCAGCAAACGCGCCGGCACCAGCTGAGCCTGCGTCTGCAGGTAAGGAAAAAAATCATCGCTGCGCTGACTGACGCCGCCACCGATAATCATCACATCCGGTGACAACAAACGTTCAACCTGACCAAAAAACTGATTCAGACGCCCGCCCCACTCCTGCCAACTCAAACTTTCTCGCTGGCGTACCGATGCCGCCGCATACTCTTCAATAGAGCCCCCGTTAAACGCAAGAGATCCCAGCTCGAGATTGGGAAACAGCTGCCGGCGATAAAAAAGGGCCGAACCGATACCCGTACCCAGGGTCAATACTAATACGGTTCCATCATGACCTGCTCCGGCACCAAATTGCATTTCTGCCAGACCGGCGGCGTCAGCATCATTCAGGACCACACAAGTACGCGAAATGGCTTTACCAAACAGATCGGCCGCATTAACGCCGATCCAACTGTTGTCAATATTGGCCGCAGTACCCACCACGCCGTTGCGGATCACCGCCGGAAAACCGATACCTACGCGCCCTTGCCAATCAAACATTGACACCAATGTTGCCACTTCGTCAGCGATCGCCCGCGGTTCAGCCGGGCGGGGCGTCGGAATCTCCGACGGCTCACCCAGGATGGTACCGCCACTAACATCAACCAATGCCGCTTTGATACCACTACCGCCAATATCGATTCCCAGTACCTGCATTAACGTCCCTCCTTGGTGCTATCAGTTTTCTCATGATTGAAAGAACAGGCGCTTGTTTCGCAATCCTGCCGGCGCCGAGGCAATAAATGCCGATAGCGGGCAAAAACCCGATAGCCCCCGCGGCTGAGCAAATGAATTCCGGGTAAACCGAAGAGCGCTGCCGCCAGCCGCCAAGCCGAACCGCTGGGGAACGCCTGCCAGATCGCAATAAAAGCGTCGATGCCGGTCGTAAAATTGCCGTGAGCATCGCGCACATGGAGCTCGGACATAAAGTCGCCCAACGATCGGCCATAGACTTCCGGGCGGAACTGATCGCCACTGATATCGACAAATTCAAGCCGACCATCCGGATTCTTACGCCGATAGGTTTCCATTTCGGCGTTACAGACCCGGCACGACCCATCAAAAAAAATTTGCAGAGGAAAGGCAGCTACCATATCTTGCCCCTTCATCGAGGAAAGGTTAGGATAGAAACTCAACGTCATGGGTGCCTTCAAATAGCACCGATTAAAATCGTGACTATAGCACAAACTCGGCTTTTTAGGCAGTTATAGATTGATCATCAAGCGTGCCGGGCACTATTAATTTGGGCTTTTTACATGCAGATTAAAGAAGAACAGAACCGCTCGATGTTCAGTAGCGTTGCAGTCATCGCCCTGATCATATTGTTCCATATCCTGTTGATCGTCGGCTTAATCAGTTCGGTTATCTTATTTAAGGGAATTTATGACCTGCGTTGGTGGATTCTGGGGATCGGCCTCCTGCTGCTCATTGCCTCCGGCTATTATTTTTACCGCCGTGCCAAAGCCGGTAAACGCCGTCTGCGCGACCTCATGAATGATCCTGCCTTTCAACACCGCAGCGTCGAAATCAGTCTGATGGGTGGAATGGCAACCCTGCGCGTTGGCCACCATGACAGTCACCACCAGCAACCACGAATGATCGATGTTGGCCCTGACGCAGAGATCAAACAATTGCCCGCCCCGTCATCTCACCAAATCGCCGAACTGACTGAACTTAACCGGATGCTGGAGCAGGGGTTGATCACCAAAGAAGAATTTTTACGATTGAAAGAGGATATCCTCTAGGTGCCTGATCATGCTTTTCTCGCATGTTTTTTGGAAGCCTCTCATTTTTCCAGCTTGACAACCTGCCCTTAAGCCTATAATTTTTACAAATTAGCTTTCATTCTCTATTAACATTGAGTGTTTATGGAAAAACCTGGCTTCATACGTTTTTCACTATTTCGTCATCTGCTCAGCTCAGCGACTCTGATCGTGCTGGTAGCGCTATTGAGTTCCTGTGCCCCGGCACCGGCCGTAGCACCTTCCGTCGCCTTAAGCGAACAACTCCAGGAGATTCGCCGGCAACAGCAGCAGCAATCAGAGCAACTGCAACTTCTGAGTCGCCAGATGGTCCTGCTGCAAGGGGTGATGGGCATTGAAGAAATGAAGCTGGATGAATCGGACCCAGTCGAAGCACTTATTTTTTCGGTGACACCGCCCCCGGACGTGCCTGAGTTGCCGCCGCGCACAATCCCGGAGATCGAGCTTAACCCCGCAGTTAGTGCCTATCTTGATGCTTTTTCAGATCTTGCCAGTGGCCGCGCCAACAGCGCTGAACGTGGGTTTGAACTTTTTCTGCAGGAATTCCCTGACCACCAGCATTCAGCCAATGCCCGCTACTGGCTGGCACAAGCGCAATCAGCCCAGGGCAAAAACGACCTGGCAGCAACAACCCTGCGCCAGATTATTACCGACCCCAGAGCAAAGTTCAAAGCTCCGGCAGCGCTGATGCAACTGGCAGCTATTTACCGCCGCCAGGGACTTAACAACCAGGCCAATAATATTGTTGAACAGTTGCGCACCAGCTATCCTGATAGTCCGGAAGCGCAACTACTGATCCGGAATGATGCGTCGCTAACCGACAGCGACCTGAATTCCCGGCAGCGAGGGAACCGATGACACGGACAATCACCTGCAGATTACTCACCCTGATTCTGTTACTGACCTTTTCTGTGGTCGCCACCTCGGCTTTTGCCCAGCGCGGCGAAATCTACACCATTAAAAAGGGGGACACCCTCTGGGACCTGTCCCAGCGTTTCATTGAGGATCCCTACTATTGGCCTAATATCTGGGCGGACAATCCGGAACTTATCACCAACCCGCATCTGATCTTTCCAGGCCAGCAGATCCGCGTTCTTGATGGACGACTTGAAATCCTCCCTGCTTACTCCCAGAAAGACACTGCAACCGCTGTTGACATACCAGTCGCGGAGCCAGTTGATGAGATCTTTTCAATTACCGTTGCTACCCGCGGCAATGGCTTCATCCTGGTGGATGAACAGTCCCAGGGACGGCTGGTTGACGCCACCGACAATCGCATCCTGCTGACCGAAAGCGACATGGTTTTTGTTGCCATGGATACCGGCACAGTCGCCCGTGCGGGAGATTCCTTTGGACTCTACCAGCGCGGGGACACCGTGACTCACCCCACGAACAGGAAGCAACCTATTGGTACCATGATGTACAACCTTGGTTCGGTGAAGGTTTCTGAAGTCAGGGGCAAGACCGTTGTCGGTCAAATTGACCGGGCGTTTCGCGAAATTACCCGCGGGGCAGAGCTGTTTTACTATGATCCACCACGGCGCGATATCGCGCTGCAGCGTGGCACAACGCAAGACACCGGCTTTATTGTT
>Ga0209947_1002112_pt1 | contig 11593 bp, 7 predicted proteins | sample SalPonR2_B_D2_MG_FD_185706 | JGI IMG/M metagenome (GOLD analysis project Ga0209947, IMG submission 185706) | Salt pond soil microbial communities from South San Francisco under conditions of wetland restoration - Salt Pond MetaG R2_B_D2_MG... ... | reverse complement strand
CCCGCCCGCCGCCGACCTGGTCGTCCAGGACGCCGACGACCGGCTCCAGCCGCTGCGCTTCGCCGACGCACAACTCCCGTTCATCGCGCCGTTTGCCGACTCTCCGGCCATCGACGCCATGCTCGGCCCGAACTGCCCGCCGGTCGACGCGATCGGCACCGAGCGCCCGGTCGACGGCGACAACGACGGCTTCGCCGACTGCGACATCGGTGCAATCGAGCTGGTGCCCGACCTTACGCCGCCGCAGCTCGACGTTTCGAGCACCACCATAGACTTCGGCGAAGTGTCGCCCGGAGGTTCCTCGGCGCCGCGCGCCGTGACGCTGAGCAACACCGGCGAGCAGGCGCTGGCGATCGACGGAATCGCCATTACCGGTCCCGCCTCGGCGGATTTCAGCCTGCCTGCGGCCGGCAATACCTGCAGCGGCGCGACGCTTGACGAGGGCCAGACTTGCGGCTTCGAACTGGTATTCACGCCGCTGTCCGACGGGATCAGGACCGCAAGCGTCGTCATCGAATCCGGCGACCCTGACGGCACGCGAATCATTGATCTCACGGGCACCAGCGGCGTGCTGTTTGCCGACGGTTTCGAAGGCAAGTAGGCACCGCCGCCGGAAGCAGCGTTGCGATGCCGGGTTTCGAATACCAGTTTTTGCCCGAAATCCAGCGCGTTTTCACCGCGACCTTGAATCTACCGCCGTGAGCGATCGGAATCAATACAGAACCAATCGCGCCGGAATCGTTCCAATTCCGGCGAGCCTCACAGGAAATTCGAATGTTTCGCACGATTTGTCGACACGCTGCCGCTTTGCTGTTTACCGTTGTCTCGTTCGCCGCGCTTGCCGATGCACGCGAGATCGAGTGGAACGACCTGATGCCCGAGGAGGACTCGAAGGCCTGGATCGAGAACCAGACCGGCATCGATCACAGCGGCACGGGCCCCGGTGAAGTCTTCCAGTCCAGCCGCACGATCGGTGAGCTCGACGGCCAGGAATTACGCATCGCCGGGTTCGTCGTGCCGGTCGAAACCACGGCAGAAGGAAAGCTTGAGGAATTCTTCCTGGTCCCCTACTTCGGCGCCTGCATCCACCTTCCGCCCCCGCCGGCCAACCAGATCATTTACGGGCGGCTCGAGAATCCGATCGACATGATCAACATCTGGGACGCGTTCTACATGGAAGGCACGCTCAACGTCGAGGACATCAGCAACGACACCGCCGATGCGGCGTATACGATGGATGTTGATTCGCTTGTGGTCTATTGATTGCTGATGCCCTTGGCGGGGCGGGCGGTTTTTATTTCAAGTTCCAACTTCTAATTTCAAAAGCGTTTAGCCACGGGCGCAGCGCGAGGCGAAATGAAGTTGAAGTTGAATTCGGAAGTTAAAGTCGAAACTGAAAGGCCGCCGTGCCCGGCACAAGCCACGTGATGCATCATCACCCCGAACCTCTTATGATGAGATTCTGTCAACCATTCGGGTTTCGCGAAATGCAAAAAATCACCTTCTACCTGCTGGCCGCCCTGTTTTGTTTCGCCGGTGTTGCCACGGCGCAGGACGACACTGCCGGGCAGAAACGCCTTTCGGCGGAAGTTCTCTGGCAGCTCGAGCGCCTGGGCGAGCCGGTGGTATCGCCCGGCGGGCGGTTCGTGGTGGTGCCGGCGACGTCGTTCGAGATCGATTCCGACGAGTCCGAGAGCCGGCTGTGGCTGCTCGGTAAAGCCGAAGATGCGGGCCAGCGCGCGATCACCGTGGCCGGGGAGAGCGCCTCCAGTCCCGTGTTTTCGCCGGATGGTTCGAAACTCGCGTTCATTTCCAAGCGCGGCGAGGACGATGCCGGCCAGGTCTACCTGCTGCCCATGGACGGGCCCGGCGAGGCGACGCGCCTGACCGCGGTGCCGACGGGCGTGTCGGCGCTCAAATGGGTCGGAGAGCACATCTACTTCATCTCGAGCGTCTGGCCGGGGAAGAGCTTCGATGAGATGGCCGAGGCGCTCGAGGCCGAAAAGGACAGCAAGGTGTCGGCCCATGTCTGGACCGAAATGCCCTATGCGTTTTTCGATACCTGGCTGGACGAGGACCGCGAGAATCATCTGTTCCGGATTTCGGCTGCCGGCGGCGAGATTCAGCCGCTGAGCCAGCCGGTCGGGCTCGTTCTGTCCGCGGCTGGCGTGGGCACTGGAGACTACGATGTGTCGCCCGACGAAAGCAGTCTTGCCATCGTCGCCGACAGTTCCACTGAAGGTATTTATCCGAATCCCGATGTTTTCCTGGTTGGCATGGGCGACGGTGATCCGGTCAACCTCACGCGGGGCAACGCGGCCCCCGACGGCGCTCCGATGTTCTCGCCTGACGGCCAGCTGCTGGCGTTCTTGCGCCAGCATATTCCCGGTTTCTACGGCGACCAGCGCAAGCTGATGCTGCACGAACTGGCGACCGGCCGCACTCGCCTGATCCACGGCGACTGGGACCGGTCGGCCGAGGGCCTGGTCTGGTCGCCGGATTCGGCCGGCCTGTTCGGCGCCATCGACGACGCCGGCACCCGCCGGGTGTACTTTCTTCCGCTAAGCGGCGCCGAGCCGGTCGCCATTACCGATGCCACCAACTACGACGCGCTGTCGATCGCAGAAGACGGCACGCTGGTCGCGCGCAACCAGAGTTTCCTCTACCCGCCGCGCGTCGTTCGCGTCGACGTCGAGGCCGGCGCCGGAAAGCGCCTGGAAACGTTCAACGACGACGTGCTGGCCGATGTCGACATGGGCACCTACGAGTCGGTGACTTATACCGGGGCCGAGGGCGCCGAGATCCAGATGTGGGTGCACTATCCGCCGGGCTTCGATCCGGACCGCAAGTATCCGCTGTTCCTGCTGATCCACGGCGGCCCGCACGGCGCGATCTCGGATATGTTCCATTTCAGGTGGAACGCCCAGACCTTCTCGTCGTGGGGCTATGTGACCGCCTGGCACAACTTCCATGGCTCGTCCGGCTTCGGCCAGGATTTTACCGACTCGATCAACCCGGACTGGATGACGAAACCGTACGCCGATACGATTGCCGCGGCCGAATGGTTCATGGAAAAACCCTGGATAGATACCGAGCGCATGGTTGCCGGGGGCGGCAGCTATGGCGGATACCTCTCGACCGTGCTGCTGGGCCGCGATCATCCGTTCAACGCGCTGCTGATTCATGCCGCGGTCTACGACCTTTACGCCCAATCATCGGCCGATTTTGCGGTCCACGATCAGCGCTTCGGTCCGTACTGGGAAAACCCCGAGTTGTACCGGGCGATCTCGCCGCACTACTTTGCCGGCGAATTCGACACACCCAGCCTGATCATTCACGGCCAGAAGGATCTGCGTGTACCGGTCGGCCAGGCGTTCGAACTGTTCCGTACGCTGCAGACCCGCGGTGTGGAATCGCGCCTGGTGTACTACCCGGACGAAAACCATTGGGTACTCAAGCCGAACAACTCGCTGCACTGGTACGGCGAGGTTCGCGACTGGATCGAGCGCTTCGCCGCGGCCGGGCCCCAGGAGTCGCCCACGGCGCAGGCGGAAGAGGCGGCCGAAACGCAGTCGGAATCAACTGCCGGCATGCCATGAACGAAAGTGCTCGGGCATTGTCTTCGCCTCAGATTCCGGGGCGGGGGTAGTCCCAGCGCCTCAGCCATTCGCCCCATGCCGCGTCGACCTTGTCCAGGGTTTCGGTGGTGAACCGGTGCGGATTCTTGCGGTAGCCGCGAATGCTTTCAAGGTAGGTGTCGAAGCGGGGTGCCTGCTGTTCGAATCCGCCCAGTTCGAGTTGTTCGTAAAGTCTTTCCAGGCACTTCATCGGCTGCGCGTCCAGGTCGGCATACGCAATCTCGATGAACTGACTGCGCGGAAGATCGGCGGTATCGGCATAGAGGCGTTCAAGCATGCGCGGATAGGCGTCGAGAATCACCGGCTCGGCCGCTTCGGCGTCGAACGACTGCAGCGCGTATGCAGGCAGCAGCTTGCGGTAGAAGTTGCATGTCGAGTCGAATACGACATACGGGTTGCGATGGATGTGCACGAAACGTGCGCTCGGCCACAGCGATCTGAGCCAGGCGACCTGGCCGGTGTAGATCGGGTTCTTGACCAGCAAGGTATCGCCGGGCATGTTCAGCAATAGCTTGCGAGCGTAATGTTTGAGCCGGCGCGTGCGACGCATCATTGCTCCGGAAGGCACGACGTTTTCATCGGGAAAGGCGCCGCGCTCGAAATACGGGGCCAGGCTTCGGGGAAAATACAGCGCGTGGTAGTAGGAAAGCCCCTGCATCGAGGCCAGCGCGATCTCGTCTTCCTGCGGCGAGTCGGGATTGACTTCGACGTTGTCGATCAACCGGCTTTCGGGCAGGGCGCGCTTGAGCAACGGACGAAGCGCGCGCCCGAGCAGCAGAAAGTCCCATGGCAGGCCGGTGGCGATTGGATCCGGCCAGGCAAAGCGCGGGTCGCGACTCATCAGGTTGAACAGGTGGGTGGTACCGCTGCGCCAGTGGCCGAGTATGAACACTGGCGACTTCATGCGTTTCAGCGGATCGGCCTGAATGGCGACCCATGCGCGTTCGGCCAGTGAAAGCGGCGCCCGCGCCAGGGCCGCGCCGAACAACGTCGTCAGTCGCGGCCACATGGATGGGGGAATGCGGTTGGCCGCAGCCAGCCGGATCAGCGTGCCCGGGTCGGCGCCCAGCAGCGGGTGGTTCCACGTCGCCTGCGGTTTCTGCAATGACATGTTCTTGATTCCGGTTCCTTCCATGGACATCCCAATGATGGCAGACTGGAACTGAAATAGCGGCATCGGCTTTCGCAAGGAGCGGAATCTTGTGGGCAGAAATTTCACGGGCATGACGAATCTTGTAACCGGCGGCGCGGGCTTCATCGGATCGCATCTGGTTCGGCTGCTGCGCGAGCGTGGTGAATCGGTGCGTGTGCTGGACCTGCACGAGCCGGTGGAGCGCGTGCCGGGCGCTGAATACTTGCAGGGATCGATAACCGATGCCGTCGCGGTGCGAGGCGCCGCCGGTGATTGCCGCCGCGTATTCCATTTGGCTGCGCACGCGGGCCTGTGGGCGCGCGACAAGCGCGAGTTCGTTTCGATCAATGTCGCTGGCACGCGCAACGTGCTTCAGGCTGCGCGCGAGCGTGAAGTGGAGACCGTGGTGCATACCTCCACCGAGTCGATTCTTATCGCCATGGGTCGCGGACGCGCACCGCAGCAGGTCGACGAGCGGACCATCTGTTCGGAAGCCGAGATGGCTGGGCCTTACTGTGTCGGCAAGCTGATGGCCGAGCGCGAGGCAAGCGTGGCTTTCGAAAAGTACGGCCAGCGCGTGATCATCTGCAACCCGACCGTGCCGGCAGGACCGGGCGATCATTGGCTGACGCCGCCCAGCCGGATGTTGCTGGGGTTTCTGAATCGCCGCTATCCGGCCTATATGCCGACTACGCTGAACATGGTGGACGCGCGCGACGTGGCGCTGGGACACGTGCTTGCAGCCGAGCGCGGCGAACCGGGCGGACGATACATTCTCGGCGCGCACGACATCCAGCTCGTCGACCTGCTGCAGCAGTTGCAGCGGCTTTCAGGCATCCCCATGCCGCGACGCATTGTGCCCTACCGCTTGGCCTGGCTGGTGGCGGCGGTCTCGGAATGGCTCGCCGACCACGTTACCCGCAGGCCACCGAGTGCGCCGCTGGCCGGCGTTCGGCTCGGCGGCATCCCGGTGCGCTTCGACAATCGCCGCACCCGCGATGCGCTGGGTTGGCGGCCCCGACCGCTGGCGGAGACGCTTCGGGATGCGCTCGCCGACTTCAAGAATCGCGGGTTGTTCGAGTTGCCGGCACCTCAGCAGCCGAAACGCGCGCGGTAGCCGGCAAATCGCCCGGCCTGCTCTTCGGCGTCCAGGCCGAATTGTTCAAGTGAGTAGCGATGCGCGCCATGCTTGTCTTTGGGGTTGGCCGCGAGGAAATCGCGCATGGCCTGTTCGGCCTCGAACGTCGGCTCGCGATTGAATCGGGCATAGATCGTCTTCACGGTATCGATTGGACAGTCGACGATGGCGCGATAGTCGACGTCGATGAACCGGTCGGCCGGCAACCGGCCGCTTTGGCGTTGTTCCATTACCCGTAACAGGCCACCGCCCCAGCGCTCCGACATTTCGCGTCCGATTGCCTGAGGGTCGGCGCTTTCGCTGAAGGCGGCGCGCAACACGGTGCTGAGACTGGCCAGCGACGCCATCACGTCCAGCGGGTTGCGGTGAGTCTGGATGATACCGGCGTCCGGATAGACCGCCAGCAGCTCGGCCAGGCCGAACAGGTGGGCCGGCGCCTTGAGTACCCAGTGTGCACCGGGCCGCTGCCACTGGAGATGCTGAAGAAAGCGCTTGTGGTGGCGGTACACGTCATGCTTTTTGCGCGCTTCCAGCCAACGCTGGTAGTCCGGCACGTAGTGAGTGGTCTGAAACTCGTAGCCCTGCAGTGTATGGCTGTCGATGGCGATGCATTCCTGCGGCAGTCGCGGCGCAAGAGGATGCATCACGCGAAATCCGGGTGCAAGGCGCTCCATCCAGGCCAGTTCGCGTCCGGCGCGCCTGATCCGCTTGTCTTCCTTGCCTTCGGCCGGCGCCGGGTGCATGACTTCCCAGGTCTCCGGCACCCTGTTTGCAGGGTCCTGCGCCAGAAGCATGTGCAGCAAGGTCGTGCCCGTGCGCGGCAGGCCGACGATGAACAGCGGGGCCGGTACCGGCTGCGATCCGATGTCCGGGTGCTGCGCGCGGTCACGCACCATCCAGAGCCGGTTGGCCAGCAGGTCGATCAGGTGACGGCGTGCGGCAATCTGCCCGATCGCGGTCAGCCGGGCGTGGCGGCGGTAGTCCTCGGTGAGCTTTTCCAGGCCCGTGCGCCAGCCGTCGTCGGGCCCGAAGTCTTGGCAGCCGGCGCGTGCCTCGGCCTGCCGAACGATCTCGTCGGCGTCCAGGCCGGCGAAGCGCGCGCCCGCACGCCGGGCCAGGTCTGCGCCGGCGTTGATGGCGCGCACCCAGGCGGCCGGCCTGGGCATTTTGGCGTTCACGTCGGAATTCATCGGTCGCCTCCGGATTCGCGCAGGTCGCCCAGCGTCGCGCGACCGGTCTCGATCTGCCATGCGAGCAGGCCGGGCAGGCCCAGCAAAAGCTCGCGCACGCGCTTGGCCAGCGCCAGTGCCAATGCCGCGCCCGAGGGCAGTCCCAGCAGCGCCCCGAATACGATGAAACCACCTTCCTGTACACCCACCGCGCCCGGAATCGCGAAGGCGGCGGTGCGCAGCGCGCGACCCAGACTCTCCAGCAGCGCGGCTTCGACCAGGCCCACCGGCGTGCCCAGGAAATACAGCGCCAGCCAGACTTCGCCGATGCCGACGAACCAGGCCAGCAGGTGCAGCGCGGCCGACTGATACAGCGCACGGCGATGGCTGTAAAGTGCGGCGATCATCTCGTCCATGGCCTGAGCGCCACCGGCCAGGGCTTGCCAGTCGGGGCGCCTGGAAATGCGATTGAGCAGCCCGGTGAGCATGGAGAAAAGTCCGCGTTTCTGCACAACATAGAAGCCGGCGATGGCCAGACTCATGACCAAGGCCCCGGCCAGCACCGAACCGGCGATATCGCCGGATCCCAGGTGCCACAGCAACAGCATCAGGCCGAGCAGGGTAAAGAGAATCTGCGTGGAGACGGTCAATGTCACGTCGATCACGACGCTGGCGCCGGCCAGATCGGTGGCGATGCCGCGGCGCATCAGCGCGCGCACCTTGACCAGGTTGCCGCCGATCTGCATCACCGGCAGCAGATTGTTGACCGATTCCTGGAGCCAGCGGGTCCAGATCGCGGTGCCCGCGCCGATGCGCGCCTTGGGCTTCATCAATTGGCGCAGCGCAAGGCCGTCGCAGCTCATGGTCAGCACATGCCAGCCGGCGACCGCAAGCAATCCGAACCCGGCCGCGGCCAGGGCGGACGCAAGCTCGCCTATGCCCTGACGCACGATCAGCACGATGAACAGGACGAGCCCCAACAGGCCGAGGATGCGGACCAGCAGCTTGATGCGATTCATGGCGGCTCAGGCGGCCTGGCGCGACGGTCCGGGGCCGATACGGGATTTGCGGAACCAGACCATGGCGTCGTGCAAGGCTTCGTCGGCCGGTCGCGGCGCGTAGCCGAGTTCGCGCTGCGCCCGTTCGCTTGAAAAAAACATCAGCTTTCGGGCCAGTTTGACGCCGGTGACCGTCAGACGAGGGTCGTGGTTGTGGGTCAGGCGCGCCCAACACTCGCTGATCCAGGCCATGGGCAGCACAAGCCCGTGCGGCAGGCGAATCCGTGGTGCGGGCTGTCCGCTCATTTCAGCCAGGCGGATCAGGATGTCGCGCAGGTACAGATTCTCCCCGCCGAGGATGTAGCGCTGGCCGATTTTTCCGTGCTGCATCGCCAGCAGGTGACCGTCGGCCACGTCGTCGACATGCACGATATTCAGCCCGGTGTCGACGTAGGCCGGCATACGACCGGTGATTGCGTCCAGCACCATGCGGCCGGTGGGCGTGGGGCGCAGGTCTCGCGGGCCCACCGGCGTGGACGGGTTGACGATGACCACGGGCAGGTCGTGTTGCTCGACCAGTCGCATGACCTCGCGCTCGGCCAGGTACTTGCTGCGCTTGTATGCACCGCACATGTCTTGCAGCCTGGACGGGTCGTGCTCGTCGGCCGCGCTGCCGTCCTCGCGCAGGCCGAGCGTGGCGACGCTGCTGGTATAGACCATGCGCCGACAGCCGGCGTCGACCGCGGCCAGCAGCACGTTGCGCGTGCCTTCGATATTGGCGTTGTCCATGGCCGCCGGGTTGCGCACCCAAAGCCGGTAGTCGGCGGCGACGTGATACAGCGCATCGCAGCCGGCCGCGGCGCGCTTGAGCGAGGCGGCATCGGTGAGGTCGCCGGTGACGCGCTCTACATCGAGCCCGTCGAGGTTGCTGTGATCGCTTCCGGCGCGCACCAGCGCCCGAACCGACTCGCCGCTGTCGAGCAGCCGGCGGACGACAGCGGACCCGACGAAACCGGTACCGCCCGTGACCAGTGCAGTCACCGGCAGGGTTTCCCGGGATCAGGTACGGTGCTGCGGCGCACGCTTGGGCAGGGCGGGATGGATGAAGACATGGTCTTTGTGATTGGTGCGGCGTGCGCCCGGGCCTGGAACGATGCCAGAGTTTAGCACTGCGACCGGGCGGGGTCAGTCGGCCCGGCGGCCGCCCCGGCCCAGCATGGCGGGCAGGAACAGCAGCGTGGCGAAGACCATCAGCGCAAGGCCCACGGCCAGGATGATGCCCAGGCTGGCGGTGCCGCTATGCGGCGAGAACGCCAGGTTTCCGAAGCCGCCGGTGGTGATCATTGCGCCGACGACAATTGCGCGCGAGGTCGCGGTCTTGAGCACATTGCCGTTCGGCAGCAGACCGGATCTGTGACGCGTGACCAGGTGAATCCCGTTGTCAACGGCCACGCCCAGAAGCAGCGGCAGCGCAACGACATTCGCGAAGTTGAACGGCAGGTCGATCAATACCATCGCCGCGACCGTGAGCAGGCCGCCGAGGGCCAGCGGTGCCATGACCTTGGCCGCGGCCAGCGGCTGCCTGAGCGTGGCCAGCAGGACGATCGATATGCCGATCACGGCCCAGATCAGGGCTTGTTGAAAGGCGCCGGTAATCGCGCGGCCGGCCTCGAGCTGAATGACCGGCCCGCCGGTGGCGCGATCGCCGGCCACCGCCAGCACGTCCTCGGTAAATTCCGCCTGACGTTCGAAGTCGAGCACGTCGACTGCCGGGAACACTTGAATCAAGCGCGCGCCTTCACGGCCGCGCCACTGTTCCACCAGCCAGGCCGGCAGATCTTCGACGGAGACCGGATCGTTCGCCTGCAGGCCCTCGCTGAGCCGCCCCAGCGTCGGCTGCATGCCGGCGGTCAGGGCCCGGTTCACGCGTGCGGCGGCCTGATCGGCGTCGCCGTCGTCCAGCGCGCGAAGCAGCCGTGAAAGGCTTTGCGAGAGGCCTCCGGACGCCGGGTCGCCGGCCGGCGCCCTCGATTGATCAAGCGCGTCGATCAGGGTCGCGGCGGCGGCGGCGAGCGATGCGGCCGTGACCGGGTCGGTTTCCCAGTCGGCTCCGACCACGCCGGGGCCCAGAACCCAGCCCAGGTCCTCGAGCATGAAAAGCTTCTCGTCCTGGTCGTCGGGAATGAAGCTCTCGAGCGAAACGGCGCGCGAAACGGTCGGCAGATCGTTCAGCCGCTGCCGCATGGCCTCGGTTTCAGCCGGGTCATCCGTCAGCACCTGGATATTGCGGTAGCCGGCTTGGCCCTCGGATAGCAGCTGGCGGATGGTCGTCACGGATTCGGACTGCGGATCGCGCACATTGAGCGGGTCGCTGTCGAAATGAAGTTCCGGCAGCGCCGGCAGTGCGGCGACGGCCAGTACGATACCGAGCCCGAGCACCGCCCAGCGATGCCGCAAAGGCAGGTCCAGGTGTCGGCGCCAGCCTCGATCCGGGACCGGCGGCGAACCGGATACGCGGGGCTGGATCAGTGCCAGCATTGCCGGAAGCGCCGTATAGCTCAGTACCAGCGTCACCATCATGGCCACGCCGGCGATAAGGCCGAGTTCCGCGATCCCGGAAAACGCGGTCGGCACGAAGGCGAAGAAGCCCAGCGCCGTGGTCACGGCGCTGAGCGTGAGCGGGTACAGCAGAAACCGCCCGGCGCTGATGGTCGAGCGGATTGCCGACGTTCGACCGGCCGGTTCGAGCTGGGCGATCTCGCGGTAGCGCAACAGATAATGCACAGCGTAATTCACGCCCAGGCCAATGTAGAGCACCACGAAGCTCACCGAAATCAAATTTACCCGCCCGATGACCACCGCGGCGAAACCGGCGGTGATGACCAGCCCCAGCGCCAGGTTGACCAGCGCAATCAGGCTCAGGGAGACCGAGCGCAGGCCGGCCAGCATCACGATGGAGACGGCGATAAACGCGAGTATCCCGGTGAGGCCTGCGCCTTCGATGACGCTTCGCATTTCTTCAAAGCTCAATGCCGCGCTGCCGGTAAAGCGCACCCGCACCGGCCCCTGTTCGAGGTCGAGCCGGGCGCGCATCTCGTGCATTCGTTCCATGACCTCGCGCGCGGCCAGCACGCGGTCGTGATCCAGTACCGGATTGATCAACAGGATTTGTCTCGCACGGTCCTCGGATGCGTCGCCGTCACTCAGCAATCGCTGCCACGACAGCACCTCCGGCGCGCCGGTCAGGCCGGCGTCGATCGCCTCGGCGACCTGACCATGGAGTCGATCGAGAGTGACGCCTGAGGAAATGGAATCTCCGCCTGGGTTGCGCTCGGCGATCTGTGTGAGCAGCTCGAACAACGCCGCGGCGTCGGTTTGCCGGGCCAATCGGCCGAGCAGCGGCTGGGCGGCGGTCAGTCGCTCGCTCAGTGCTTCGAGCTCTTCCAGCGACAGGAACAGCAGCCCGTTGCGGGCAAAGAATTCGCTGCCGGCCGGCCAGCTGACCGAGTTGACCACTT
>Ga0209947_1002109_pt1 | contig 11596 bp, 8 predicted proteins | sample SalPonR2_B_D2_MG_FD_185706 | JGI IMG/M metagenome (GOLD analysis project Ga0209947, IMG submission 185706) | Salt pond soil microbial communities from South San Francisco under conditions of wetland restoration - Salt Pond MetaG R2_B_D2_MG... ... | reverse complement strand
CGGACTGTGGAGCGTTGATTGGCAGCAGACCCGCTCCATTCTGCCGGTGTGTATTATTGGAATCACTCTTTTACTGGGATACCGCTGGCGACTGAATTTGCTGTCGATGGACGACCGGACCGCCTTTTCACTCGGCCTGGCGCCCTTCCGAGAACGGCTGCTGCTGCTGGTTACCGCTACGGCGGTAACCGCCGCAACTATCTCCATCAGCGGCATCGTCAGCTGGGTCGGCCTGATAGTACCGCACATCGCCCGCCGGCTGTTCAGTTCCGACGGCCGATTCGCCTTGCCCGCCTCTATGATCATTGGTGCTATTTACGTAGTGATCTGTGATACCCTGGCCAGAACGGTGCTGGACGGAGAGATTCCGCTGGGGGTTTTAACCAGCTTTATCGGAGCGGGACTGTTTTTAGTACTGCTTAGCAAGAAAAGAATTAAAAAAGGAAAGTACCGTGGCGAATCCACTCCTTGAAATACAAGATATTAGTTACCGCTATCGAATGAACACAACCCCGGTGCTGCAGAATCTTTCAATGAGTATCGAAAAGGGCACGGTCAACACAATTCTCGGCCCCAACGGAGCCGGAAAATCTACACTGCTGGACATCTGTTTAGGCTGGAAAGAACCGGAAACCGGACGAATTCTACTGAACCAACACGATATTACCAGCTTTAGTCGCCGCCAGATGGGGCGCTGGATGAGCCTGGTCCCGCAGGATGAACAGGTGCGCTTTGAATACACTGTGTTAGAGTATCTCCTGCTCGGGCGGGCTCCTTACCTTTCGCAGCTCGAAATGCCCGGCCCCGAGGATGTGGATATCGCCCGACGGGCTCTGGAAAAGGTGGGTTTACAGCATCTGCAGGAACGCCCCGCCTCTAAGCTTTCCGGGGGAGAACACCAGCTACTTATGATAGCCCGGGCTCTGGTTCAGGAACCCCACATTCTGGTACTGGATGAGCCAACCAGCCGACTTGACCCGGGAAACCGTCAACGGGTGGTCAATCTGCTCAAGACCTTGCTCAGCCACGGAGTCACTATCTTGTTCACAACTCACGACCCGACTCTGGCTGCGGACATATCCACCCATGCGCTCCTGCTGAAACAGGGTAAGGTACTCCATTCCGGACCGGAGGAGAAAGTACTAACCAGCAGCAACCTTTCGCAACTGTATGGAATCAACATGGAAGTCCTACGCCGTGAAGACAAAACAATTGTTTTTTCCACCCACTAACACCAAATATTGAAGCTATTCTTTTACAGACACCTCGGTAAAGGAAAAACTACGTGTATCGAACAGCCCCATATCGGTCAGCTTTAGCTCCGGTATTACCGGCAAGGCCAGAAAACTTAAAGTCATAAAGGGATCGAGTTCTTTGTTTACACCCAGTTTTTCAATTGCTATCGGGTACATTTCGCTCAGTTTTCGGCTGACATATTCCGGTGATTCATCGGACATCAGACCGGCGATCGGAAGCTCCAGGGTAGCCAGGACCTCACCGTCCAAGGCCATAGTAATTCCCCCGCCAACTCTTATGAGCTCTTGCACCGCAGCGTACATATCCCTGTCGTTTTCCCCAATGACAATGATATTATGTGAATCATGGGCGATGGTGGAGGCAACCGCCCCCCGGTTAAGCTTGTAGTTTTCAACCAGGGCAATCCCTATGTGTCCGGTAGCCTTATGCCGCTCAATAACGGCCATCTTCAGCACATCCAACTTATCATGGTATTCAAAACAGCCCTCCGCATCCCGCTGAATTTTACGGGTTGCCTCTTCAGTAATTAAACTGTGAGACTGCAGCCGGATAACTCTGGCAATATCTGTTTCCAGCTTCAATTTGAATTGTTCAACAGGAAAATCCTTTACATTGACGGTTTCACTTACCTTGGAGATATCGGCATGGGGAACTTCAAATTCAGCTTTAGATGAAGCGGCAACCCTTTTCCCGCCTACATACACCTGCTGAACGTTAAACCGGGACAAATCATCCACCATTACAATATCCGCCCGATACCCAGGCGCCAGAGCTCCCCGCCCTTCCAGACGGTAGGCTTCAGCCGAATTGATGCTAGCCATTTGAACCGCAGTAATCGGATCTATCCCACGCTCAACAGCTAAGCGCAGGTGATTGTCAATGTGCCCCTCTGCTAAAATATCCTCCGGCTGACGGTCATCGGTACAGAACATGCAACGTCTGGAATTATGTGCATTCACCCCGGTAATCAAATCCGGCAGATTCTGCGCCGCGGAACCCTGACGAATAAGGCAGTACATACCGACCCTAAGACGTTCGCGCATTTCATCCAAAGTGGAGCTCTCATGATCGCTGCCAACACCGGCCGCCGCATAGGCATTTAGCTCCTTACCCAGCAACATAGGACTATGACCGTCGATCATCTTGCCCTGCGAAAACGCCAGCATAATTTTATCCAGGATCCCGTCACTGCCGGATAAAAGAGCCGGATAATCCATCACCTCTCCCAGACCGAGCACCCGATCTCTTTCAAACAAACCGGCCAATTTGTCAGCATTCAGCACTGCCCCCGCATGCTCAAATTCCGTAGCGGGCACACAACTCGGCAGCATAAAGTAAACCTCCAGCGGCAGCTCCCGACTAGCCTCGAGCATATAGTCGATCCCCTCAATACCACACACATTTGCAATTTCGTGGGGGTCGGCAACAATGGCGGTAGTACCGTGGGGTACAATCGCTTTCGCAAATTGTCCCGGAGAAGTAAGAGAGGACTCAATATGCACGTGAGCATCAATCAGCCCGGGTATCAGATAGCGTCCGTGAGCGTCGACCTCTTCCACCCCTTCATATGCGCCAACTCCGATTATCACTCCATTGTCTACGGCCAAATTTCCCTCGATCACTTCATGGGAAAAGACGTTCACCACCCGGGCCCCTTTAAAAACCAGCTCCGCCCGTTTCCGGCCGGTGGAAACATCTATTCTTCGCTTCACATCTGCTTTGCTTATGTTGTTTTTAGCTTCTGCCTGCATATACTCTCCAGTCCTATTCAAATTAATTGTGGGTCTAGTATAATCTATCTTATAGGATATTTCTACAACAAACCGCAACAGAAGGCAGACAAGATTTTAAAGGACGGGTAATTCAATGGATTACAGCATCGAAAACGGGACAATAATCGACGGCTTGGGAAAGACCCCTTTTCGGGGGAATCTATTGATCCGCAAGGGGCGACTTACAACGATCAACACTTCCCCCATATCAGCCCATAGGTTAGAAGCGGCAAATCCCGGAGTCCAGCGAATCGATGCCACCGGCTGTTATGTAAGCCCCGGTTTTATTGACGCCCACAGCCACGCCGACTTAGCACCCTTTACCCCGGAGAAGTTAGAGCTAAAGCTGCACCAGGGGGTAAGTACCGAGGTGGTTGGACAATGCGGTTTTTCACCGGCACCGATGCCTACTGAACGGCAGGGGGGCTGGCTACAGTACTACGTACCCGGCTCTCCTCTTACGACCTGGCATTGGGAAACCAGCAAAGAGTTTTACTCAGCCCTCCGACAGCAGGGGCTACCACTCAACTTCATGCCCTTTGTCGGTCATGGAACCTTACGCTATGCGGTGAAGGGTGAGAGCTCAGCCCCGATGAGCTCCGATGAATTAGACAGGATGGATTCACTGCTTGCTGAGGCCTTTGCAGAAGGTGCGGCGGGTCTTTCCTTCGGACTGATTTATGTGCCGGCGCTCTTTGCACAGCCAGATGAACTCCTGAGAGCCGCCCGCTGTGCAGCCCGGCACCAACGCATACTGAGCGTGCATATGCGCAGTGAGAGCGATGAGCTGATAAAGGCATTAAATGAGATGATTACCCTCAAACAAAAAACCGGCGTCCGTATGCACATTAGCCATCTTAAAGCAATCGGACCCCAGAATCAGGAAAAAATCGACAAGGCCCTGGAGGTAATAGAAGCACATCAGCTGAGTTTTGACAGCTACCCTTATACCTACGGAAGTACCTCACTGCTTTCCATGCTTCCCCCACAGTTGTTTCAAGGTCAATCGATTCACGCAGGACTCTTGCAGCTCACTGACCCCAAAGTACGTAAAGAGGTAGAATCGCTCCTGCAGGGAGAAATTCAAGCACCAACAGGACTTCCTTGGGATAATTTAGCCCAGCTGCTGGGATGGGAAAGGATTGAGCTAAGCTGGATTCCCAATGGCCCATACAATGATTTGCAGGGCCGTACCCTGGCAAATGCCGCTGAACTGAGAGGTATCTCACCGGTCGAATTAACACTGCAGTTAAGCGAGAAATACGGAGGACAGGTTCGTATAATCGACGAGTATTCCTATGAAGAAACACTCCAAAAAATAATAAAACATCCGGTAGGTATTACCTCGTCGGATACTTTGTTGGGCGGCCGGCAGCATCCCCGGACAGCCGGAAGTTTTGCCCGCATGATTGCCCATTACAGCCGGCCCCGTGGCCCCTTGAACCTGGAAACAGCAGTGCATCGTATGACCGGCAGAAGTTCCGCCCTGCTGGGGCTGAAAAACAGGGGTTTCCTTCGCCCAGGAGCGGTTGCGGATATCGCGGTGTGGAAACCCGATTTCATGGATACCGCCACACGTATGGAACCGGAAAAACCTGCGGAGGGTCTTAAATGGCTTCTGATAAATGGACATGCCGTGATTGCCCAGCTGAATCTCAAATCAAGAGCCGCATCACCACAAGCCGGTAAGCTTCTCCTGGCACCGGAGGAAGTGCTGCCACAATAGATGCGACGCTCTACAAATAAACCCCTGTAAAAGACCATCCTTAGAATAATCGATAAATTTTTACATATTATACGCAACATTTTGCAACATCATACTTGTAAGAATTGGAATTCAGGGTTACAATCGATTGAACAAAAAACTCAATTGATAGGAGTTCGTGTGATGGAAAAATTTTTTAAACTGAAGGAGCATAATACTTCAGTCAAAACAGAAGTGGTAGCTGGAATTACCACATTTCTTACCATGGCCTACATCCTGATAGTGAATCCGCAGATTCTTTCAAACACAGGAATGGACATGGGCGGTGTGTTTACTGCAACTGCACTCTCAGCAGCAATTGCGACTCTCGTGATGGCTTTTGCAGCAAACCTTCCGTTTGCCTTGGCACCGGGTATGGGCTTGAATGCCTTCTTCGCTTTTACAGTTGTACTGACCATGGGATACTCATGGCAGTTTGCACTGACCGCAGTCTTTCTTGAAGGTATCATTTTTATCGTTCTTACCCTTCTTAATGTACGCGAGGCGATCATCAACAGCATTCCAAAGAATGTGAAGAGGGCTATCTCCGTCGGTATTGGCCTGTTTATCGCCTTTATCGGTCTTCAGAATGCCGGGCTCATTGTAAATGACGAAGCCACCCTGGTGGTTCTGGGCGACGTAACCAGCCCGGTTACCCTACTGGCAATCATTGGACTTGTGCTGACCGGTGTACTGCTGGCATTCAAGGTCAAGGGTTCCTTGCTGATCGGTATCGTGGCTACCACCATTATTGGTCTGCCCCTCGGAATCACCAGCCTCCCCTCAGGCAGTTGGGCTCCCCCATCGTTAGCTCCGGTCCTCTTCCAATTTGATTTCTCCCAGGTTTTCACCATTGATATGCTGGTTGTGCTATTCACCTTTCTGTTTGTGGATATGTTCGACACAGTCGGTACTCTAATTGGTGTTTCAACTAAAGCGGGAATAATCAATAAAGACGGAAGTATTCCCAACGCAAAGGCTGCACTGTTTGCCGATGCAATCGGAACCACTGTAGGTGCGTGTATGGGTACCAGTACCGTAACCACCTATGTAGAAAGTGCTGCGGGTGTTGCTGAAGGCGGACGAACCGGTATGACGGCCTTCACCACTGCAATTCTGTTCCTGCTGGCCCTGTTTGTCAGCCCTCTCTTTTTGATGATTCCGGGTGCTGCAACCGCACCGGCACTTGTTTTGGTTGGTCTGTTTATGATGTCTCCAATTATCCACATCGATTTTGAAGACTACACCGAAGCTATTCCAGCCTTCCTTACCATTATAATGATGCCCCTGGCATACAGTATTGCCGATGGTATTATGTTTGGTATGCTCGGCTACGTTGCTCTTAAACTTCTCAGCGGTAAATCGAAGGACGTGAACTTTGTTACAATCATTATTGCGATCGTCTTCCTGATTAAGTTTATCGTCGGCTAAGAGCCCGCAAGGGCGTTACAACGATAAAAAGCGGGTCTGTGTACACACACAGCCCGCTTTTTTAATGCGCGTTTTGTTTGATGCTATAAAAAGTATCTGCGAATTAGGGATACATAGTCTTAGAGGCCTGCTCTACCGCATCGACAATCTGCTGATACCCCGTACAGCGGCACAAGTTTGTGTTAATTCCTTTGCGTATCTCCTCGCGATTGGGATGCTTATTCTTCAACAGCAGGGAATAAGCCGATAAGACCATTCCCGGGGTACAAAAGCCGCATTGAATTGCCCCGGCATCGATGAAGGCCTGCTGAATAGGATGCAGGGTGCCGTCGGGCTGCTCGAAGCCTTCAATGGTGGTAATTCGTTTACCCACCACACTGCTTACCTTTGTCAAACAGGAGCGGCGAGCGGCGTCATCAATCAATACGGTACAAGAACCACAGGCTCCGGTACCGCAGCCATTCTTAGTCCCGGTCAAGTTCAATACCTCCCTTATATAGTCAAGCAGGTTCATATTCAGTTCTGTCTCAGTCAAGGCATGTTCGGTACCGTTTACCGTAAGTACAGGTGTTGTCTGTTCAGTGCTCATTTTAACTCCTCAGGATTCACTTTCAAGGGCATGTCCCGGTAGCGAATACCGGTTGCGTTGTACAAGGCGTTAGCGATCGCAGGTGCAATCAGCTCCAATGCCGGTTCACCGATCCCCTTTGCTTTAGAAGGAGACTGGGGGTCGGGGTTTTCTACAATGATACCGGTTATTTCCGGTAGCTCCCGTGCTTTTGGTATTTTATAGTGGTTTAGGTCCAAATGGGCAAACTTTCCATCTTCAATTTCAAGATCTTCAGATAGTGCCATACCGACACCCTGGGTGATACCACCGTACATCTGCCCTAACACCATAGCACGGTTTACCGCCCGCCCGATGTCGTGGGCGGCTACGATATTCTGCAGTTTAATCTTGCCGGTACTCTTGTTTACCGTCAGCTCCACCGCCTGGCAGCTGTACACATAGGTAAAATAGGCATCCCCCTGACCGGTTTCCTCGTCCCAGGAGACATCCGGCGCCTGGAAAGAGCCAAAGGCATAGGGGTAGACCCGCTTCAAGAACAGATGCTGCATCGCCTCGTCCCAGGTGATTTTAGACTCATTATCGGGACCGAGCACATGGTCATCTTCAAAGCGTACTTCCTCCGGGCGACACTGCAGTACATCGTTCAAATTATCCGCCATCAGCTGCTTGAGCTTACGGACCGCTGCGGTGACCGCCCCCCCGCCCATGATGGTACCACGAGTAGCTACTGTAGTACCGCCGTCGGGCACATTGCTCGTAGAGGAGCGCTTGTACTTGATGCGGTCAAGACGCACCCCTAACTGTTCAGCAAGTAACAGCATCATTACCGATTCAGAACCCTGCCCATTTTCGTGAATTCCCGTCTCCAAAAGGATAGATCCGTCGAACTGACAGTTAATAACACTCGAACAGAAATCCATTCCTTCTGCCCCCAGGCTTGAGCCCCGATAACTGATTGAAAGGCCGACTCCATATAACTCATCATCCTCGGAAGTGCCACGGGTGCACCTGCTAAGCTTCTCTTCATAGCCTATCTCGCCGGCTACACGGTCCATAACCTGCTCCATACTGACGGTGTGAGTATCAAGCACCTGACCGGTGACTGTCTCGCCATCCTGTTTGACCATATTGATTCGGCGATACTCCAAGGGACTTATTCCAAGTCGCTCTGCGGCAATATCGCTGATCTGTTCCACCGCAAAGTTCACCTGCGGTGCTCCAAAACCACGCATTGCCCCGGTAACCGGATTATTTGTGGCTGCACATAGTACATCGGCATACACATTATCAACCGTGTAGGGACCGAAACACTGGGCTGTGGACCGCCAGTTAACCCAGGGACTTACCGACAAATACGGGCCGCCGTCGGAGATCATACGCACTTGAACCGCTTTCACCCGGCCGCTCTTCTCAATACCAACCTTGTAGTTCAATCGGTAGGGGTGGCGCTTGTAGCTCTCCCGGATCGACCATTCGCGGGTATAGGTAAGCTTTACCGGCCGGTTCAACAGCCTGGCAGCTAAAGCTGCCCGAGCGCAGACGATTGCTGCGGTATCGTCCTTTCCACCGAAGCCGCCGCCCGTCGGCGGCTGATACACTTCAATATGAGACAGGGGCTCACCAAGAAGGGCTCCCACAAAACGGCGGGTACTGAAGGGATGCTGCATACTGCCGTACACCTCCATTACTCCATCCTGCCGTGGTACACACACCGCCGATTCGGGCTCCATATATGCATGTTCAATAAACTGGGTAGAGAACTCCTCCTGCAGAACGATGTCACAGTTTTTGAGTTCCTGCGGGGCATCACCTCGCCGCATTTTGTGGTGGTTCATCAGGTTTGAGTTTTTTATTTCCCGTACAATCGGACTTTCCGGGCTAAGAGCCGCTTCCGGATCGCTCACTACCGGCAAGGGGTCGGCACTGACTACTACTTTATCTGCAGCTGAAAGAGCCTGGCTTCGTTGTTCCGCAACTACCAGCGCAACCACATCACCTGCCCACATTATCTTTTTCTCGGCAAACATACAGTAATCCTGGTCGATCTGACCAAAACGAATGCTGCCGGGAACATCTGCGGCGGTAATAACTTTAAGCACTCCCGCACTTTTTTCCGCCGCCGCAGTATCAACCTGCAGATTCTCTGCATGAATATAATCACTATAAACAGGAACCGCATGAACCATATTGAAAAACTTTAAGTCGTCGCTGTATTTGGCTTTTCCGGTAACCTTCGCATATGCATCATTCCGAAATACTTTTCCGGAGGGTCTTTTCATTCCACTGCTCCTCGATGTGTTTGCAACAGTTTACAACAATTTTCTTCTTATATCAATAAATTTTTACTGGACAAGTAATATATTTGTTGTATAATGTTGCAAAATATTTTTTAGGGGAAATACATGAGTAACACAGACACAGCTGCGGCAGGACCGCAGGAAGATCAGTCGATTGAACTGATTTATGGATTAGATGATCGTCCACCTTTTTTGGAGGCATTATTTGCAGCACTTCAGCACCTTTTGGCAATTTTTGTCGGTATCGTAACACCGCCGACCATCATTTGTGCGGTACTTGGTCTTCCCATCGAAATTACCTCCTACATTATCAGTATGGCCTTGGTAGTTTCAGGAATTTCAACTTTCATTCAGGCCCGACGCTTCGGCCCGATCGGTTCGGGACTGCTGAGTATCCAGGGTACCAGTTTTACCTTTCTGGGGGCAATCATCGCTACCGGCAGCAGCATTTTATCGGCCGGAGGTTCTCCGGAAATGGCACTCACGACTATATTCGGAGTCTGTTTCCTTGGTTCCTTCGTCGAGATGATTTTCAGTCGTTTCTTAAGATTTCTAAAGAAAATCATCACTCCATTGGTAAGTGGTATAGTAGTAACCCTGATTGGTCTCTCCCTAATTAAGGTTGGAATAACCGATATCGGCGGCGGCGCCGCTGCTCAGGGCAGTGAATCCTTCGGCAGCCTTAGCAACCTAATGCTGGCCGGAATAGTACTAATTACCATCGTTATTTTTAACCGCAGTAAAAACGGCTTTCTGCGAATGAGCGCCATTGTAATAGGCCTGGTAGTCGGTTATATCATCGCGGCCTTCATGGGAATGGTAGACTTCAGCAAGTTAAGCGAACTCAGCTTAATGAACTTCCCGGTTCCCTTTAAGTTCGGCTTCTTCGGTTTTAACTTATCGGCTTTCATTACAATCAGCTTACTCTACCTTATCACTACAGTAGAATCAATTGGAGACCTCACCGCTACTTCCATGGTATCCGGGCAACCGATTGAAGGCGATAAATACATCAAAACTATCTCCGGAGGAGTACTGGGCGACGGTTTCAATTCTGCCATTGCAGCAGTCTTTAACTCCTTCCCCAACACCACCTTCAGTCAGAACAATGGTGTTATCCAGCTTACCGGTGTAGCCAGCCGCTATATCGGGTATTTTATCGCTGGTCTGCTGGTACTGTTTGGCATGTTTCCGGTTATAGGAGGGGTATTTTCCCTCATTCCCGCCCCGGTTTTAGGCGGCGCCACTATTATCATGTTCGGTACGGTTGCCGCTTCCGGTATTAAGATTATTGCATCCAGCATCATCGATCGGCGGGGCATTTTAATAATGGCAATTTCCTTCGGCCTAGGCCTGGGAGTTCTGATGGTTCCCGATGTAGTTCGTTACTTTCCAGGAGTTCTAAACTCAATTTTCAGCGATTCAATTACTACCGGAGGCCTCTCTGCAATCTTCCTTAATATCGTACTGCCGCGATCCTACCGGCAACAGAAGGTTCACGAGAACCTCCGTACTGATCTGACCTAAAGAAACCGAGTGTGCCCGCTTTGCTGGGCATGCAAATAGAGGCGGCTGTAACATAACAGTCGCCTTTTTATTATTTGTACATATTATCTGCAGTCACAGAGTATAAGGCCTTATAAAGCGATATCCTGTCCTTCTACTTCACTTACCAGGGCTTCAAACAGAGTGATAACATCCTTATTCATCTTTCTCAGGGTAGTCGAGAGTTTGCGCGCTATCTGCAGGGTGATCTTGAAACCCATATAGGGATTTTCTTCGCAAAACTGCAGAAAATCGGGGCGGGAGAGACAAAAAAGATTTATGTCGCTTTCTGCTACCACGGTGGCCGAACGCTTATCTTCATCGATCAGTGCCAATTCTCCAAAATAGACATTATCCTTCTCCTCCATAATCACTACCGTATACGGCTCGTTCTGCAGGGTTCGCTTTTGAATTCGCACAGTACCCGAGAGTAATATGTACAGACTGTCGCCGAGGTCGCCTTCCTTAATTATCACTTCCCCTTTTCGGGCGGTTTTGATAACCCCGAGCTGAAAGATCTTTTCCAGAGCATTCGTATCTTGGGCAAAGTCTTCGAACAGTTTGATCTGCTTTAATCGTTTTTCCTTTTCGCTATCCATTTTATAAACTCCTTATGCCGCTGTTCGCGGACCCAGCTCTATCACAATTGCTTTAGAGTTTTTCCGGATAGTATACTCTCTACCGGGATTTATAACCGGTTTATTGGGCACAAGTTCTTTAACCGTTCGCAGATTTTCTACCAGTTTTGAAATATCAGGAGTCATCTGTGCATCATTCAGCGCTTCACGCTTACGTTGGTAAAAATTTCCGGTGTTTTCCAACAAACCAATACAGATTGAGCCATAGGTGGCATTGTAAAAATCGATCAATTTGCCGAAGGGCTCATCAATCAGCCAGTCTGGAACTGCTCGTATTTCCAGTCCCTGTCCATGACGCGGCGAGAGCAGGTCCTGCAGCACATGGGACACCCCTGAAGCTG
>Ga0209947_1002107_pt1 | contig 11611 bp, 12 predicted proteins | sample SalPonR2_B_D2_MG_FD_185706 | JGI IMG/M metagenome (GOLD analysis project Ga0209947, IMG submission 185706) | Salt pond soil microbial communities from South San Francisco under conditions of wetland restoration - Salt Pond MetaG R2_B_D2_MG... ... | reverse complement strand
ATATTGGCCGTAAAACCGAACTCCTGCAGGCCTTCGAGAGAGACACGTTCACGTTCGATTTCATTTTGAGCCGGTAACAGAAAAGGGGTGAGTGAAAAAACAATCAGAAACAGGAGTTTAAATCGGTTCATGGTGGTTTTTTGGCTGAGCTATTATCGATTTAAATATTCAACGGCGGATAAAGCAGATCAATATCTACAGTGACAGGTTTTTGAGAACTTTTACACAGAATCGCCAATATATCAATCTTAAATCGTGGTCAATCTGAATTCGGGGTTCGATTTTTTTATGTTTCATTCTCTTATACTAACTAAGTATTTGATTCAGAATACGTCCTCCGTATCATTCATCAATTCGAATAAACGTTTCAGGCAACCTCGATTAAACTGCAGACCCATCGGGTATAGTACTGAATTATACATAAAATTTTGATTGTCTCCCTATGTTAGAAAGCGTTCAAGCGCTAATTGAAAATGCTCAACTTACATATTCTCAATTTAGCCTGATCATTAATACACTGTTTCTTCTGCTGATTGTTTTTGTTCTCCGGATTCTTACCAGGCGCTATATACTCAAATCCGTGACATCTCAGGACCTGAGGAGAAAGTGGATTGTACAATCGCGGAATGGCTTGATTCTGCTGTTTATCCTTGGCATGGTGTTTATCTGGGGTGCAGAGCTCCGAACCTTTGCACTTTCTGTTGTGGCTCTTGCAGCCGCACTTGTCATTGCCACTAAAGAGCTGATTCTCTGCATTACCGGATCGATTTTAAAATCAGCCGCCAGCTCGTTTAATCTTGGCGACAGAATTCAGATTAAGGATTATCGCGGTGATGTGATTGATCAGAACCTGCTTGCAACAACCATTCTCGAAGTTGGGCCGGGCAAGCTATCGCAGCAGCGTACCGGCCGAATCACTGTTATTCCTAATGCCCTGTTTTTATCTGAGCCTCTCATCAACGAGAGCTTCACCCACGATTATGTATTGCACGTGTTTACAGTTCCGTTTAAACGGGAAGAAAACTGGAAAGCAGCACAGCAGGCCATACAGGAATCAACTGATAAATTTTGCGCTCCTTACCTTGAGCATGCCAGAAATTTCATGGAAAAACTGAGCGACCAGCGAGGACTGGATGTTCCTTCTGTTGACCCAAGGGTTCGGATTTCGGTACCGGCTGCGGGTGAAGTCCACCTGGTTGTCCGGTTCCCGGTTAAAACGTCCGAACGAAGTTTTATGGAGCAGGCGATTTTGTCGGATGTGTTTGAGAATAATGATTTTACAACTAAACCTTGATTTGCCCGGGTCGATACCTTTTGAGATATCCGTTTTAAGCCTGTTGTTTTTTTACGCTACCTTCAGCGGCATTCATTGTGAACCTGCTTTCGCAGAATCTGAGCTTTTAAAGACGCCAACAGCCAGAGAAATCCACCCCACAATAAACGCTGCGCCACCAATCGGAGTGATTGCCCCAAGCCAGCCGGTATCGGTGAGTGTAAGGAGGTAGAGGCTGCCGGAAAAAATGATGATGCCTGTCGTAATAAGTATTCCGCTCCATCGAAGCCATACTGATTCTGACAGATGCTGGGAAATCGCACCGAGAAACAGCAGACCAAGCGCATGGTAGAAATGATATTCCACCGCCGTTTGATAGACATCGAAGCGATCGGGTGTGAGCATATCTTCCACGATATGGGCGCCAAATGCACCGAACGCCACAGCCAATACCATTAAGATTGAACCGGTTACAACTACTCCTTTTGCTTTCATAACGTCTTATTTGCTGGCCTTAAAACTAAAATTCTCCACCTGTAAAAATTGAAGACTCGTGCTCCACGACAACACAGCAAGAAACATAAATAGCACTTCTGGCATTATTGGCATAACATACTTCAATTTTGCCCGGCACTGTCCTGAAACCCTATAATTTGGCAATGATTATCCTTTAAATCCAGCTGATTTATGACTCCCATCGCAAAATGGCTTTGTGCCTGACTCACCACACCTGCAAAGGGCCACACCCTTGTTACTAGTTGCAGGCTCCATGGAATCTGACTCCATCGTATATGTTCCTTCCAGAATGGCCGGGCCATTATCCATCAGTTTCACAATCAGTTTTTGACCATTTTCGCCGGCCGGTTCAGGCAGCTTTGATGCATCGGCTTCGGTATCAGCCAGAAAATCGATCTCTTTATGGGAGTTATCGCAGGCTGGTTTATTACCAGACACACCGCATCTGCAAAACGCAAACCGCGTGTCACTCAGCACAACGTTCCCCTCGTGATCCTGAACCTCAATGTCACCATACATGTAAACCGGGCCGTCTTTCTGAAGTGATATTCTGTTGTGTGACGGGGGAGTTTCTGTTCTCTCTGATGCTTTCATCTTATACTGCAATGCACCGGTCGGGCAGGTTTCAATGACATCTGCAATCTTATTACCCGGAGCTTCATTCGCGTCGATCCAGGGTTTGCGTTCAGGGTCAAAAACCTCCGGCAGGCCGTCAACACAGTTTGCCGCATGAATGCATCGTTTGATGTCGTAGGTTACCGTTATGTCGTCGCCGTTGTAGGTCAGGATTTTTTCTTTCATTGGATTGGGGGATGTGTTTTTATTTGTGTCTTCAATCAAATACGCATATTCTCCCTAAGACTGAAAATAAATTAGGGTATAATTCTTTCCGGATTGAGAGTAATTCTTTTCATATCGTTTTTCGCCGGCATATTTTCATTTGCCTCCTGTGATAACATCACAAATATTAAGCCAGAACAGATCGATGGATTTAGAGTCCATCTCGATAAAAAGACGATTACAGATAGTAGTCAACTTCTATTTGTTGTAAATCATAAGGTAATCTCCGACTCATTATTTGGACGCATTAAACTTGGCCATATTGACTCCGTAGCTGTTTCCAAAGACTCAAAATCAATCAACCGCTACAGCAGTGATAATTATCACGGCCTGGTTGAAATATTTGGCAATGAAAAGATTTTAACGGATTTAATACTAGGCACACCATAGAATGAAAGTCAATAGCAATTATAATTGCATGATCCTGTTGACTTATAAGCATGCCTGAATTCTACATCCAATAAGAAACATCACTCCATTTTGATTACTAAAATTTCATGCCTTTGTATTCTATTCTTATTACAGTGGGTGACTGTTTTTGGTCAAAACACAAATATAGTTTTGCCAAATTCCGGCCACTCACTTCAAGATATTTTACCAGCAAACTGGACAGTTCTTGCACAAACTGCAGGTGATTTAAACAATGACAAGATTCAGGATTTGGCCATTGTCATCAAAAATACTGATCCAAAAAATATTAAGGCTGTCAATGTCTCATCGGCAGACTCAATGGACACCAACCCCAGAATTCTGGCAATCTATTTTGGTGAAAGCGGAGGTTCGGGTTATCGGAAAGCGCTGCAATCCAATACGTTTATCTTTCATAAAAGCATGCCAAATATGGCTGAACCATTCAATGGTATTCACATTACAGATGATCAACAATTGGAGGTGATGTTTGCTATCTGGTTCATGGCCGGTAGTTGGTCCCGCGATATCCACACCTATGGTTTTCGATATCAAAACGAAGCGTTTGAGCTACACAATTATGAACATACCGAAGTGCATCGCGCCAGCGGTGACTTACGAATTACCCGCGTTAATTTTGAAATGGGAGAGATGGAGATAGAAAACGGACATATCTCAAGTGATGAGCCTGAATCGCTTGAAACAGAGCGATTTGACTTGACTACTTTAAAGACCCTTGAGAACTTAAAGAAACCGTTTGAGTGGGAATTCAGAGATATGGATATCTAATCCACCTGTTTTAATCAGGCCAATTGAAATTGGTGGATTCTTTCAGTGGTTTCCAATTCAAAAAAAACAGAATCATGTCAATCAAAAACGCTTACAACGAATGGTCTGATCAGTATGATCATGACCAGAACAAAACCAGGGATTTAGATGCGTCAGCAACGATTGATACGTTGAGCCGATACAACTTTTTAACCGTTGTAGAGCTTGGCTGCGGTACCGGTAAAAACACCGGTTTTCTGCTGACAAAAGCAGACAAGGTTATTGGTATCGATTTCTCAGAAAACATGCTCGAAAAAGCCCGTGATAAACATTCAGGTAAACCGGTTGAGTTTCGGAAAGGGGATGTGACCAAGCCATGGAATCTATGCAAGGAAAGTGCTGATTTAATCACCTTTAATCTTGTGCTCGAACATATTGAAAATCTTGACTCTGTATTTTCTCAGGCTTATGAAACACTCAAACCGGGCGGCCTGTTTTTCATCAGCGAGCTGCACCCGTTCAAGCAGTATCTCGGAAGCAAGGCCCGATATGAGATTGACGGAGTCACAAAAGAACTGGAAACCTACACGCATCACACGTCAGAATACTTAAACACCGCAAAAAAGCATGGATTCAATCTGGTTCATTTCAACGAGTGGTTTAATGAGTCAGACAAAAGAGAGATACCGCGACTGATCGGAATTTTGCTGAGAAAGAACAATTGAATTTATACCGCTAATAGTGATCCATTTTTGATGATTCAAATGTGGCGCTTCTATATACAATCAAAAATATTCACTGTGATAAACTCTGATTCTAATCAAGAAAAGCTGACTTATTGCTGAGCAATTACTATTGAGTTGTAAAAGCGGTCTTTGGCTCTCAATGATCGCTTATCGATCTCTTCTTTTTGTCTTTTTAAAAAGACCGACTACAAACCACCAAGAAACAAAGATCAGTAAGTAATATGCGAAATCAATCAATATCACTATCCCGACATTTACATCTAAAGCGCCAATCGACTCTCTAAAAGGATAGAAAATTTCAATAATTGATCGCGTCGCAACAGTTAAAAAGCTTAATACAATTATCAGAGAAATTGAAATAGGACTCTTATTACTTGTGTTCATAATAACAATCTTGATTTTGAAGACTTGGTAATATCCACTTCTTAAAAAATAAATATTCTTTGAACCCTAAGAATATCTAAGCTTAGCTCTCATGTCCCATTTTAATAAATAAAATCGTCGTATTAATTTGAGATCACAGCAATAGAAAACTGCGGCAGACTATTCTGATTACATTATAACAAAAAGTCTGCAAATTGATAACTATGCAAAATGCTGATTAAAGCATTTCTTAGTTTGCTTAGGGATTTAGAAATCGATCCCTAAGCAAATAATTTCGGATTTAATCAATACATGGAACCTCTTCGCCACCTTTCCATCGCTGCATCGTAATCTGCTGGAGGCACATCACTATTAAGTACAGCCTGTTGCCAAGCCTTCCATCCATCGATAAGCGAATCCACTTTACAGGCAATCCAATCAGCGATCGGACCACCACCCTGAATTTGTTTAAGTTCGATTTTATTTAGTTCAGTCAAATTACTCATTTTTCTCTCTTTAAGATTTTAGTTTATAATTTTCAGTTGCATGGAACATAATCGCCACCAGCAACACCTCTCACTACTCCATCCGCGACCTCATGGCCTAAATATGCCGCTGCGCCAGCCGCTACTGCTTTTCCAGCATAAATTAGTATTGGAACCCACACTATGCCACCATTTGTGAGTTTTAGTTCATTATTGGTCATTTCCTTTAAGTCTTCCATATCTCATGTATTTTTTTAGATTTTGTATGATTTTTCAAGAGCCTGACTTTTTGGCCTTTGTACTAATCTAACTTATTCTACTGCATCTATACATACAGTGAGTTTAATAATTTGTGAATAATGCAGGGTAAGAATCAGCGGCCGGTTACTTCCATCTACAAGCTCTGAATCTTATATCTTGAGACAATATCCAAAAAAAGAGAAGAGGTCCATGAGAAGCGATCGGCGCCATGACCTTCGCCGGTCTCGGGATTAAAATACTCCCTATACCCATTCATCCGAGTTAAGTTTACAATTGAATTGTGGATACGCGTCACATAGTCGCTATAGCCATACATCTGCAGCCCTTCACTAAGCATCCAGTTCATGTTAATCCAGATCGGGCCTCTCCAATATTTACTGGTGGAAAAGCCGGGCCCGCTCCGGTCGTAGCTTGGGGCCGCAAAGCAATCGTCATCAAGCCGGCAGAAACAGTGGGTATTCAGGTAGTTGAACATACGTTTAGCACGATCGTCACCAGGTATATCAGCAAACACCGGAATAAACCCGGAAAGAACATGCACATGAATTTGTTCTTCGTTGTTTATGTCATAATCCAGATACATTCCATGCTCTTCATCCCAGAGTTTGTCGTTCATGGCTCGGGCAGTTGCTTCTGCCTGCTCTGTAAACGGCTGACCATCCTCACCTATCGCCTCCGCAATTTCGGCGAGATCAAGGTTTGCTCTGCACAGAAGTGTATTAAAGAGAACATCTTGTATCAAAAACGGACAGCCATCTTTTCTGATGCGTTCTTCGTTATATCCACGTTGCCGGAAAAAATCGAGCAGATATATGTATTTGTCATAGTCATCATCAGTCGGCCTCTCATCTATATGAATCAGGTCCGTATCTTTTCTGCTGTAAGAGGGAATTTGATCAGAAGTCAGATCGAGATTCTGTAAAACGGTGTCCCAAATGGGTGAGTTATCCTGACCTGAGCCCCATGGATGACGAATGTACACGAGCCCCTCACCTTCAGGATCCCGCTCGCGATGGAGAAATTCATGCCAGGCCTTTAGCTTTGGAAATATCTTTGAAGCAAACCGTTTTGCACGGTCATAATCCGACCCATATTTCAATATGTGACGAACTGCGGTGGCATGAATCGGTGGCTGACAAATACCGGATGTTTTGGGCAAGCGTGGTGCAAGGTCCATCAGTTCCGTCTGCCAGAATTCAGGTCCGGGAAAATACGTGTCATGCTCCCGGGTGTTCGCAAACACAATCTGTGGTATCAGCCCATTATCCCACTGTGAATTGAATAGATGCAACAGCTCCTCTTCTGCTTTTTGCTGAGCGTAATGGGCATACCCGATGGCTATAAATGCAGAATCCCATGACCACTGATAAGGATAAAGATCGGCTGCAGGCTTGGTGTAAGATCCTACATGATTGTCATCTAAGACTTTTTTAGCATCTTGTATCTGATCCGAAATTTTAGCCGACGGCTGCATGTCTGAAGAGTGACTCATTGACTTTAAAAAGGTTAACTATAATTATTTAAATCTGGGATTCTACAAAACGGCGTTTCACATCAAGCACTGTGAAAGGGGGACGGAGTATATCCCTCGTGACTATCTCAAGGAAACCTCATGAAAATAAAACCTCGCAACTATTACGTTTCTGTAAAATTGAACAACGTATCGAACTGCCCAAATTCCCGTTGATTTTCTTTTAAGCATAAAAAAAGCCGCACCTTTTTTAAAAGTGCGGCTTATTACCAATAATTTTGGCTTTAAATTGCAGTCGTATTCAGCTCAAGATTGAGCGTAATATTCACTTGATCACCTACCACGGCAGTTGCGGCCCAGTCGCCTACACCAACGCCAAAGTCAGTTCTCATAAGTTCTGCATTGGCCACGATACCTGCTACCGTTGTGTTCTCCTGCATGGGATGATCCATCATGCCCTGAAGTCTGAACGGAAGTTCAAATTCGCGGGTAACGTCGCGAATTGTCAGCTCGCCAATAGCAACAAACTGGTTGTCGCCACGGCTTTCGATAGAGCTGCTTTCAAACGAAATACTTGGCCATCTTTCGGCATTGAAAAAGTCTTCTGACTGCAGGTGGCCGTCGCGCCGGTCGTTCCGCGTGTTAATGCTTGATACCGGGATCGTTACGTCGATCATGCTGTTTTCCAGATCATCAGGATTAAACATTACCGTTGCATCATAATCTTCAAAGGTCCCATCGACCGGTGTGAAAAAATGGTTGATCGTAAAGTTGATTGCGCTGTGCGCAGTATCAATTTCCCACGGTATTGAGCGAATATTTTCATCGGTATTGACGTCATTCATCGCCATGCCTGTAAAGGCGAAAAGCATAGTAAAGAGTAGTGTTATTGTTTTCCGTATCATATGATTGTTTAATTTAGGAGTTAATATTCATTATAAATCTGACACAAGTAACACAGAAGTTTTCCGTAACGTTTCGTTAAACATTAAACTATTTGTAACAAATGTGTCACATCAATTCAATCACTCAGAAGAAACCGCCACTTGCGTTTGGCATGCTCACCGGCATAATCGACCCCGATTCGTGGTGTTGCGCTTATGTTTTCGTGGTCGATCGTAAGATTTCGGTCTTCAATCCACACGGGCGGCTCCATCAGGCTCCGGCCACTCATTGAGGTTTTGATCCCAAGAGCCTGGGTAAGCTTGCCCGGACCATCACTTAAAGATTTTTGGGATGTGAGATCTCTGCGTTCTTTCATCAATGATAACCCGTCCACCGGACGGATGCCCCGAATCAGCACTGCATCAGCCAGTCCCGCTTCGTTGGTTACCACATTAAACAGATGATGAATGCCGTAACAAAGGTAGACATAGCTGTGCCCCGGCTCCCCGTACATCACCTCGGTACGCCGGGTGCGTGTTCCGTCGTTCGCGTGGCACGCTTTGTCATTTCTCCCGCAATATGCTTCCGTTTCGGTGATTAGGCCGGCGGTCAGTGTGTCTTCAAAACAGGTACAGAGCACTTTTCCGATCAGATCCTTGCTGATTTGCACCACATCCGGCCGCCCGTAGAACTCCCTGTTTAAGACCTCTCCCTTTACCGTTTTCATTATGATATAGCCGTATATGGATTTGTTTCGATGGATGGGCGTTCTGCTTCAAAAACATCCTGGTAGGCACGGGCCATGGTTGCTGTAATAACAAATAATACGGCCGAATAGAACACCCATATGCCGATGATTACGGGAATTGTGTATCCCTGGTAGTAGTAGCGGTAGGCGGTGAAGGCGTAGCCGAGATAAAGCCCGACTCCGTATTTGGCTGTCTCAAATAAAATAGTGTAGGTAATTGCAGATAGGAACGACACCTTCCGGGTCACCCGCTTTTCACTTATATATCTGAATATTACATAGAAAAGCAGCGGCGTGAATATCGCCGGGACCAGGCGGGTCAGAAATTCCGTTATCCAGCCGAGTTCTATCACCGTTTCTGTAAACGGAATGGCAATAGAATCTACCGGGTAGAGTGATATCAGAGAGATGGCAATCGTGAAAAACAGAAATACGCCCCCAACCACCCCAAACGTGAAAAAGTTGTAAACAAGCTCCATCAGCGGATGCTGCCGGTCTTCTATATCAAATACCTCAAACAGAACGTGTTTGAGAGAGTGAAGTAAACCCTGGGAAAAAAAGGTGAGAACAATAATACCCACGATTCCAAAAATGCGCCGTGCCTCTACAAGAGGCATAATCAGCTGCTCGATGGTAACAACTCCTTCAAATATATCCTCACCACGCGTTTCAAACGTAAATGACGGAAAAAGCTCGCGTGCGTATCTGATTACCTCATCAAAGGCAGCTTCGATAGAAAGAATATAGCCGAGCAATGATATAAGAATCAGCGTAAAGGGAATAGCGCACAAAAAGAGATTGAACGTGATTGCTGAGGCATTAAAGAACACATTCTTTTTCGCAGCAAGGCGGCCTACAAGCCTCCAGTATTCTTTAAATTTTTGCCAACTATCTTTTCCCATGTAAAAAAATACAGCTTTTGGCTGTGGGATTAAAGTATCAACACTGATCAGCATCTTACCGAGGCCTGCCGGCACCTGTTTAATTTTACCAATCAGACTGCCTCAATAAAAACCTCAGAATTCAATACCTTTAACCTGACGAAAAAAGTAAATAATCAGTGTTCGTTAAGCCACTATGGGAAAAACCAAAAAGAAGAAACAGACGCCGCTGATGCGGCAGTATTTTACCATCAAGGAGAAACACCCCGGAACTATTCTGCTATTCCGCGTGGGTGATTTTTACGAAACGTTCTCGGATGACGCGGTGCTGATCAGCAAGGAGCTCGGCATTACGCTCACGAAGCGCAATAACGGCGGCGACCAGACTCCGCTTGCCGGTTTCCCCTACCACGCCCTCGACACCTACCTGCCCAAGCTGGTAAAACGGGGATACCGCGTGGCGATTTGCGAGCAGACCGAAAATCCGGATGAGGCAAAAGATGCCGGACGTAAGATTGTGAACCGGGAAGTGACGGAGATCACCACGCCCGGTGTTACCATGTCGGAAAAACTGCTTGAGCATAAACGAAATAATTACATCGTGTCGGTCTACCAGGCGGGCGGAACCGCTGGCGTTGCCTTTTCAGATATTTCAACAGGTGAATTTGGCCTCAGCCAGGTCTCCAAACAGGAGCTCGACACGCTGCTGCAGTCGCTTCAGCCCGCGGAAGTGCTGGTAAAGAAAAGCCTCAAAAACAACATGCCGGAACAAATTACCGGCTACAACACCACGTTTATTGAAGACTGGGTTTACGAGGGAGATTATGGCTACAATCAGCTGGTGGATCATTTTAAAACACACTCGCTGAAAGGATTTGGGGTTGAGGATCTTGAGATTGCACATGTGGCAGCCGGGTCGCTGCTTCACTACATGCAGGAGACGCAAAAGTCGTCACTCGGTCACCTGAAGCGCCTTTATGCATATGAAAACGCAAGCTACATGTCGCTTGACGGATCAACCAAACGAAACCTGGAGCTCACTTCCAGCATGCAGGAAGGCGGGTCGGAAGGAACCCTGGTATCGATTCTTGACGATACCTGCACGGCGATGGGAGGCCGCCTGCTTAGAAAGTGGATTATGCGTCCGCTCAAACAGGTAAAACCTATTAATCTCCGGCTTGATGCGGTTCAGACTCTGCTTGATGAGCATAACCGCCGTGATGAACTTCGCGATGAGCTAAAGCAGATTGGTGATCTTGAACGGCTCATCAGCCGCATCAGCGTGGGCCGGACCAATGCCCGCGACCTCAAACAGCTGCAGCTCTCCCTGGCTCAGATCCCGCATGTAAAACGGCAGGTGTCGCAGATGGAAAACGAGCTCATATCGTCAGTCAACGACCGGCTGAAAATGATGGTGGATCTGCAGGACCGGATTGAGAAGGCGATCAAAGAGGATCCGCCGGCCAGTATTCGTGACGGTGGAATTTTCAACGACGGGTTTGATGAAAACCTGGATGAACTACGCGAAATTGCCCGAAACGGGAAACAGTACATTGCCCGCATCAAGGATAAGCTGGCAAAAGAAGCCGGGATACCGTCACTCAAAATTGGGTACAACAAGGTGTTTGGCTACTACATTGAAGTGACCAACACCCACAAGGACAAAGTGCCTGAGCATTTTATCCGCAAGCAGACGCTTGTGAATTCCGAACGGTATATCACACCGGAACTGAAAGAGGTTGAGGAGAAAGTGCTGTCGGCCGAAGACCGCAGCAAGACGCTGGAGGGCGAACTGTTTGAAGAGCTGCGCCTCTATGTGGCTGAGTTTGCCGATGAAATTCAGCAGATTGCGGCTGCCATGGCCGAGCTCGACTGCCTGCAGAGTTTTGCCGAGGTGTCGTTCCGGAATAATTATTCACATCCTGAGGTGACTGCCGGTGATGTTCTTGAAGCTAAAAAATCCCGC
>Ga0209947_1002105_pt1 | contig 11615 bp, 9 predicted proteins | sample SalPonR2_B_D2_MG_FD_185706 | JGI IMG/M metagenome (GOLD analysis project Ga0209947, IMG submission 185706) | Salt pond soil microbial communities from South San Francisco under conditions of wetland restoration - Salt Pond MetaG R2_B_D2_MG... ... | reverse complement strand
ACGCCGCCGGTGATCACGTCGCCCACCTCACCGCCCGCATGCGCCGTGGTGATCTGGATCGCGACGGTGGAGCGCATCAGAACCCGCCTTGTTCGAGCGCGATGAGATAGCCGACGCCGCCTGCGATAGCTGCGCCCAGAATGACTGCGATAGCGATTTTCCAAGCCGACCAGGGCCGTTCGCCCTGCACCCGGCCGGTGCGGGCGTTGACCACGAAGCGATAGGTTTCGCCCCGGTATTTATAGGCGGCGAGCCAGACCGGGAGCAGGATGTGCTTGAACGTGACACCGCTGATGGCGGTGTCGATATCGTGGATGCGCTGCCGGTCGCCGCCGATATCGAACCGCACGTCGCGGGCGATGGTGGCGTCCATCTTGTGGCGGGCCTGCGCAAAGCCGTCGTCGAGATCGACGCTGTAGCCCTCGGCGCGGAAACCGGCGAGATATTCCGGCGTGTAGGGCTCCAGCGCCGAGAGATCCCACGGCTCCAGCGCGTCGGTGAAGCGTTTGGGCAGCGAGGTGGAGGCGAGCACCAGCACATCGTCGAAGAAGCGCGCGACCCGGCCCGAGACGGCGCGCCAGCGCACCTTTGCGACCTGAACGGTCTGGCGCTTGCCGTCGCGCATGACGGTGCGGCTTTCGTAATAGACGGTGCCGCGCTCGCCGCGATACTGCGATTTTGTGTCGGCATCGAAGGTCCAGTAGGGGACGTAGATGCCTTCCATCTTGCGGCCCTTGCGCGCGTAGTCCTGCAGGCCGTTCGGCGCAAACCAGAGACGGCCCAGCCAGTCGGTCATCGCCTTGCGCGCCTGGGCTTCGTCCAGCGCGAAGGGCAGCAGCGCGCGCGGCTTGATCTGGCGGTGGGTGCCGGTATCGGTGACCACGGGCGAGGCGCAGAACGGACATTCGGTGGCATGGGTGGCGTCGCCCAGTTCGACCTGCGCGCCGCAGCTTGTGCATTTGGTGGTGCGGGTGTCCTCCATCTCCTGCGCGGGAAGCTGGTCGCGCAGGGCGGTGCGGAAATCGAGTTCGCGGATGCCGCCCTGCCACGGCCCGCCGGTCTCGATCTCGGCCACGTCGCCGCAATGGTCGCAGGTCAACTGACCCGCGCCGGGATCATAGCGGTAATCCGAGCCGCAGCTTGCACAGGGAAAGCGATGTTCAGAGACGGCGGGTGCGGGAGGGGGCGTGTCGGACATGGGGCCTTCAGAGAATGTGGTGAATGGCGCGCGGTGTGATCCGTCGCAGCGCCCCGTCGCCAAGGGCGGTGTGCCGCCAGAGGTTGAAGACCGCGTGCAGCGCGGTGACCGCAAGCAGGGCAAGCAGCAGTTGGCGCACGGCGGGGCCGGGCAGGGGCGTGGCGAGCGTTTCGGCCAGAAGCGCCACAGCGCCCCACCCGAGAAGCACATAAATGCCACGGTGCAGCCACGGGTGCAGGGCGCGCAGCGCCCCTTCAAGCTTTGGCCCCGGTCCGCTTAGCAGCCCGAAGACCAGCGCCAGCGCACACATGGTGAGCGCCGAGGCCGCGTAGAGCAGCGAGAGCCATGTGGTCGCCCCGCCATCGCCCAGCACGAAGAGCAGGAGCAGCAGGTTCAGCCAGTGCAGCGTGATGGTGGCGCGGCGGCGCATGGGGTCAGGCCCCCGGCGGCGGCGGGGGCATGACGGTGAAGAGCTGCGCCAGTTCGGTCACGTCCTCGGCGCGTTTCCAGCCGTCCTGACCGGCGGTCCAGACATGGCTGTCGCGGGTGAGGCTGCCTTCGGTCACCATGCGCCCGAGGCGGGCCTTGGAGTAGGGGCCGTGGGTCTGGCCGTCTTCGGCGATATGCCAGACATGTTCGACGGGCGGTGGCGGCGGGGGGGCTGCGGGGGCCTCGTCGGGGCGCGTGCCCCATGGTCCCTGGCCGCGGCTCTGATCGGCCATCTGCTGCGCCATGGCCATGCCCATTCCCATGCCGAGACCGGCGCCGATGCCGCCCCCGCCCGAGGGGTTCTTGGCCGCCGATGTCATCGCTTCGGCGGTGGAATATTGTGTGAAGCGGCCCAGATCGCCCGCGAGGCCCATCGAGGTGCGCTTGTCCAATGCTGCTTCAACTGCGGGCGGCAAGGATATGTTTTCAATGTAGAATTCGGGGATTTCCAGCCCGTATTCGGCGACCACGGCGGTGATCTCACCGGCCACCAGCTTGCCCAGGTCACGGGTGTTGGCGGCCATGTCCAGAACCGGGATACCGCTGCCCGCGATGATGCGGCTGAACGCCTGCACGATGATGTTGCGGATCTGGTAGCTGATCTCGTCCATGGTGAATTCGCCGTCGGTGCCGACGATCTCGGACAGGAATTTCGCCGGATCGCTCACCCGCACGGTGTAGGTGCCGAAGGCGCGGATGCGGGTGGGGCCGAATTCCGGATCGCGCAGCATGATCGGGTTCTTGGTGCCCCATTTGAGGTTGGTGAACCGGTTGGTGGCGACGAAGTAGATTTCCGACTTGAACGGCGAGCGAAAGCCGTGATCCCAGTGTTGCAGGGTGGTCATGATCGGCATGTTGTTGGTCTCGAGCATGTAGAGACCGGGGGTGAAGACGTCGGCCAGCTGCCCCTCGTGGACGAAGACGGCGGATTGGCCTTCGCGCACGGTGAGTTTCGCACCGTACTTGATCTCGTGGCCCTCGCGCTCGAAGCGCCAGACCATGGTGTCGCGGGTGTCGTCGGTCCAGTGGATGACGTCGATGAACTGGCCGGAGAGGAAATCGAAGATGGGCATGTGAAAAGCTCCTGTAATCGGGGGTCAGACCGGCCCCGCCTGCCATTCATCCAGAAGGCGGCGGATGATGGGGCGGGCCTCGTCCGGGGTCATGCCGGGTTTGAGATCGGGGGAATAGAGCAGGCGCAGCAATTCCTCGTCATGCGTGGTGAGCAAGGCGAATTCGTCGTCATCGTTGAAGATCGAAGGGCGCGCGGCGGGGCTGTCATCGGCGAGGCCGAGGCCCTGCGCCAGCTCCTCGTGCACGCAGGAGGAGCGCATCAGGTCGGGATGTTCGGCCCTGATCCAGGCGATGGCCTGGGTGTAGGTGTGGGGATCGTTCTTGCCGGAGAAGGCCACGACCAGACAGTGGATGCTGCGCGGCATGGAGCGGAAGATGCCCATCGTGGCCGGGTCGATATCCGGCACCATCTGGCGGACGCGGGCGAGTCCCTGGGCGCGGTCATCCTCGGACATGACCAAAACGTGGAAATTGGGAGTGCGCGCGCCTGCGCTGATCGGGTGGCGCGCGGCCTGCGCGAGGCGGTTGGCATAGGCGGTGATGCTGTTGCGGTCTGTCACTTGCTGATCGCGCGGCACCGAGGCCCCGAATTCGATGCCCATGCGCACCGGACCCTGCCATTTGCGCAAGCCGCCCGCGCGCCCAGAGGAGGGGCGATAGCCGCCGCCGGGGGCATATTCGTCGAAGAACACGATCCGCTCGAAATTGCGGATGAGATCGGTGTCGGTATAAGGCGTGTCCGGCCCGCCGCCATCGGTGCGCAAGAGGCCGCGCGACAGCAGGTTGCGCTCGATGCGCTCGTAATAGCTGGCGAGCGCGCGGCTCTCGTAGGAGGGGCCGTGGGCGGGCGCGGGTGCGCCGCCCGGTGGGGGCGGGGCCGGGCGCTCTGCGGGGGGCGGGGCGGGCACGTCGCAGGCCGCGAGCGCGACAAGGGCCGCGCCTGCAATCCATGCCTTGTACCCCTTTGCCCGCATGCCCCGGTTCAGCCCTTGGGCACGGCGGTGCCGGCGGTGTCGCCGACGCCGTCGCGCCGCGCCTTGGCCGAGGCCAGCGTGTCGCGCAATTCGGACTCCATCTTCTTGAGGTCTTCCTCGGCCTTGGCGCGTTTGGCCTTGCCCTCGTCGGCGATCTGGAGACTTTCCTGGATGGTGCCGATCAGGTCGGCATTGGCCTTTTTCACCGCTTCGATGTCGAAGACGCCGCGCTCCATCTCTTCGCGGATCATCTTGTTGCTTTCGCGCAGGTTGGCGGCGTTGGCGGTCAGCAACTCGTTGGTGAGGTCATTGGCGCTGCGCACCGCGGCGGCGGCCTCGGCGCTGCGCTGGATCGTGACCGCCTGCGCCAGCTGGGTTTCCCAGAGCGGCACGGTGTTGACGAGGGTGGAGTTGATCTTGGTCACCAGCGATTTGTCGTTTTCCTGAACGAGGCGGATCGAGGGCAGGGATTGCATGGTGACCTGACGGGTCAGTTTCAGGTCATGCACCCGGCGTTCGAGGTCGTCGCGCGCGGCGCGCAGGTCGCGCAGTTCCTGTGCGGTCATCACCTGATCGGCCTCGGGGGCGGCCTGCACCTCGGCCTCCTTGGCGGGGATGTCCTTTTCGTCGAGTTCCTTGAGCTTGGCCTCGCCCGCCGCGATGTAGAGCGCCAACTCATCATAGAAGGCGAGCGTTTTCTCGTAGAGCATGTCGAGCGACTTGATGTCCTTGAGCAGGGTATGCTCGTGGCTGAGCAGGTCGTCGGTGATCTTGTCGATCTGGCCCTGCACCTCCTCGAACCGGGCGGTGAACTTGGCGATGGGGGCGGCGCGGCCCAGCAGTTTCTCCCACCAGGATCGCTCGCGGCGGACATCGAGTTCGGAGACCGAGAAGCCGCGGATCGTGGTGACGATGCCGCGCAAGCTGTCGCCTGCGGGGCCCACATCCTTGTTGCGCACGCCTTGCAGCATGCTCTGCGAGATTTCCTGCAATTCGGCCTGTGCGGCGGACCCGAAGGAGACGATGGACTGGGTGTCGGCCATGTCGATTTCACCCATCCGGCGGGTGATTTCGGCGCTGGCGGGGGCGTCGGCCTGATCGAGGGCGACGATGGCATTTGCATCCGACGGCTCGGGCAGGATCGCGCGGCTGACGGCCTCGACATCGGCAAGGGCGGCTTCGGCCTTTTGGCGGGTGGTCTCTGACATGGGTTGGTCCTCTTACGCTAAATCTTTGGTCTCAAGGTGAACGCCCTCGCGCTCGAGCCGGTCGCGCAGCACCTCGATCTCGATGTCGAGATCGGTGGTGCTGTCGGCCATGAGCGCGCGGGTCTTGGCAGTGAAATTCTGTTCGAGGTCCGAGAGCAGCGCGAGGTATTTGTCGCGTGCTTGCGCGTTGGGCGCGCGGGTGGCGAGGTCGGCATATTTCACCGAGGCGTCGCGCGCGCCCATCAGGTAAACGCTCAGGTATTTGCGCGCCGCGGTCAGGTCGCGCGGGTCGTCCTCGACCGTGCGCAGCATGTCGCGCACGGTGATCTGGAACTGGTCAAGCCGCGATTCGAGCGCGCGGTCGCCGGTGCGACGGATCGTGTCGGACATGGATTTGAGATAATCCTCGGCCTGGTCGACGACGCGGGCGACGCGGTCGGTCTGGAAGCTGTCGACACCCTCGCCGCCCTTGTCGCGCAGCGGATCGAAGCCGAAGGCGAGACTGTGGAGCGCGGTGCCCGCGACCGCGTAGATCAGCGGCTCCAGCAGGCCGCCGCCGGTGGCGAAGCCCGCGACGCCAAGACCTGCGCCGGTGAGCAGCGATGCGAATATCTTGCGTGGAATGGCGGGGCGGCGCGCGATCTTGCGCGCCTCATAGGCCTCTTGCGCAAGAATGCCCTCGCGGGTGAGCCATGCGGCGAGCAGCAACAGCCCGAGCGCGGCGAGGTTGAACGCCATTTCCACCGGGCCGGAGGTGAAGGCGCGCACGGCGAGGGGCAGCGGGGCCATGAAGAGCAGGTTGACGCGTCCGCCCGCGCGGGTGCGCCGCGCGCCGCGATAGCCGCCGGTTTGGGCGGGGGGCGCGGTGCCATTGCCGTCGGGGCTGAACTTTCCGCCGAAGCGCTGCGCCATCACACGCCTCCTGCGGCGGCGACGAAGAGGATCAGCGCCACCAGCAGGAAAAACGCCAGTTTCTGTAGTCCGGTCTCACTCATGACGCCCCCGGGGCCGGTTTCATTTGAGGATGAACTTAGGCGATGGGGGGCGGGCTTGCTAGGGGGAAGATTGCCCGAAGTGGCGCAGCGGGCGGGCCGGGGAGCCGGGTCTTTTGGCCAGTGTGACGCCGGATGTGCCGGAAACCGGGCCGGGGGCAACGCAAAACGGCCGGTGCGGGACCGGCCGTGATGCGGGCTGACGTCGTGTATCAGGGGATGATGCGGTTGTATTTCATGCCTTCGAGCGACACACCGGCCATCAGTCCGGCCTGTCCGAAGATCACCGCCACGACGGGGGCGGTGGTGGTCGTGGTGTCGGCGCGCAGGTTGTCGCCGCGATCGTTGAACACATATTCGAGGTCGGCACCCGCCACCCAGCCAGAGGAGCGGCGGAAGCGTTCAAGCGCCTCGTCGGTCATGAAAAAGAGCACATGCGCGAATTGCTGGGCCCCGATTTGCAGGCCGAAGCTGCCCTTGGTGGCGGAGTAGTAGTCGACCGTCACGTCGTTGATCTGAAGCGCGCCCTGGCCATAGCCGCCACCGACGAAGAAGCCGCCCTCGGTGATCACCGGCATGACCAGGATGCCGGTCGATTTCGCGGCGAGATCGCGGGTGCCGGGATAGTTCGCGAACATGTGGCTCTTGGTGGCGTCAACGCGTGCGTCGATGCGCGCGGCACCGGGGCTGCCCACGCCATTGCCGCAGGCCGCAAGCAGCGGTGTGCCAGCCAAAAGGCCGAAGGTGAATCCACGTCGTGAAAGGTTGCTCATGTCATTGCCCGTTCTTTGCCTCTGGGAAAACCGGTCTGATGCCGGGTTTGATGCCACAGAGTATAGGCAGGCCGATGCCCGCTGTCACTAGGGATTGCGTGTCTACGCGGGTTCTTGCGCGCGGGGCCCGTATCAGGACAAGAGGCGGGCTACCTTGGGGGCGAAATAGCTGAGCACGCCGTCGCAGCCTGCGCGCTTGAAGCACATCAGGCTCTCGAGCATGGCGCGTTCCTCGTCGATCCAGCCGTTTTGCACGGCGGCCATGATCATCGCGTATTCGCCCGAGACCTGGTAGGCGAAGGTGGGTGCGCCGAAATTATCCTTTACGCGCCTGCAGATATCGAGATAGGGCAGGCCCGGTTTGACCATCACCATATCCGCGCCTTCGGCGAGGTCACGCTCGACGAGGCGCAGCGCCTCGTCGGTGTTGGCGGGGTTCATCTGGTAGGTTTTCTTGTCGCCCTTGAGCGCCGACCCTGCGCCCACCGCATCGCGGAACGGCCCGTAGAAGGCGGAGGCGTATTTGGCGGCGTAGGACATGAGCATCACGTTCGGGTGAGCGTTTGCCTCGAGTGCGGCGCGAATGGCGCCGATGCGCCCGTCCATCATGTCCGAGGGGCCGATGATGTCGACGCCCGCCTCGGCCTGGCTCAGCGCCTGTTTCACCAGCGCCTCGACGGTGGCGTCGTTGACGATCTCGCCATTCACCACAAAACCATCATGGCCGGTGTCGGAATAGGGATCGAGCGCGACGTCGGCCATCACCGCGATGTCGGGCACCGCCGATTTGATCGCCCGGGTGGCGCGATTGGAGAGGTTGTCGGGGCTCCAGGCCTCGGCGCAATCGGCGGTGCGGTTCTCGGCGGAGGTGAAGGGAAAGAGGCAGATCGCCGGAATTCCGAGATCGGCGGCCTCGCGGGCGGCCTCGACCACGCGGTCGATGGAGCGGCGCATCACGCCGGGCATCGAGGGCACCGGTTCCTCGACGCCCTCGCCGTCGCGCACGAAGACCGGCCAGATCAGATCGGCCGAGGTCAGCGTGTTTTCCGCCACCATGTCACGGATCGCGGGCGACTGGCGGGTGCGGCGCAGGCGGGTGGCGGGAAAGGCGGCTTGGGTCGGGCGCATGGGCGGACTTTCTGGTGAACTCGGGGTGGCAATTGAGTGGCATGGAAATTCGCACATCTCAAGGGTAGGAATTGCCGCGCTCCGGCGCTAAGAGGGGCGACGGTAGTGAAACAGGGGCGTGGCCTTGGACTGGTACGACAATGTTTTCGAGCTCATCGACATGCGCTCTTTCAGCAACCTTTGGTATTGGATCGCCCTGGCGGTGACGTGGTCGTCGGCCTCGCACTGGGTGCTGGGGGTGCCCTGGGACATGGCGATCCGTGCGCGCAAGAGCCAGAGCGACGCACCGATGCGAGATTTCGAGGACCTGGTGCGGGTGAACACCAATCGCATTCTCCTGGTTGCACGCGAGAGCGGGTTGCTGCTGGCCGGACTTGTGGCCTTCGCGGTGACAAGCGTGGCGATGCTGGGGTTCGTCTATGACAAGGAGTTCGCGCAGGCGGTCTTTCTTTTGGGTTTTCCGTTGCTGCTGGTGGCGATGCTGTCGGTGCGCACCGCGCATGCCATTCAGGATCAGGCGCTGGCGGGCGAGGCGCTGGTCAAACGTATCCAGCTCCACAGGTTGCACATCCAGCTGATCGGCATGGCGTCGATCTTTGTCACCGCGATGTGGGGCATGTATCAGAACATGAATGCGAACGTGCTGGGCTGAACGGCGCGGCGCGACGGAACGGGTGAGGCAATGAGCGATCACGTCAAGGTGGGTGGCGCGCCCGAAGGGTTCGACGCGCGTCTGGTGCTGAAAGAGGCCGAGGCGCGGGGCGGGCCGGTCATCCATGTTGCGCGCGACGACAAGCGCATGGCGGCAATGGCTGCGGCGCTGGAGTTCTTTGCCCCCGACATGCCGGTCATTCGCTTTCCGGGCTGGGATTGCCTGCCCTATGACCGGGTGTCGCCCAATGCCGATATTTCCGCCACGCGGATGGCGACGCTGGCCACGCTGGTGCATGGCGCGCCCAAGCAGTTCGTGCTGCTGACCACGCTGAATGCCGCGACGCAGGCCGTGCCCGCGCGCGAGGTGCTGCGCGAGGCCGCCTTTGCCGCCGCTGTGGGTGAGCGGATCGACGAGAAGGCCCTGCGCGATTTTCTGGTGCGGATGGGGTTTTCGCAGGCGCCCACGGTGACCGAGCCGGGCGATTACGCGCTGCGTGGCGGCATCATCGACATCTATCCGCCGGGCGAGGCGGGGCCGGTGCGGCTCGATCTGTTCGGTGACGTGCTGGACGGGTTGCGCCGCTTTGATGCGGCCACGCAGCGCACCACCGAGACGCTGGAGCGGATCGAATTGGCCCCGGTGTCGGAGGTCATTCTGGACGAGGCCGCGATCCGGCGGTTCCGGCAGAATTACCGGATCGAGTTCGGTGCGGCGGGCACCGATGATCCGCTCTACGAGGCGGTGAGCGCGGGGCGCAAACATGCCGGGGTCGAGCATTGGCTGCCGTTCTTTCATGAGCGGCTGGAGCTGATTTTCGACTATCTGCCGGAGGCGTCGATCACGCTCGATGATCAGGTGGGTCCAGCGCGGGTGGCCCGGTGGGAGAGCATTGCCGATCAATACGAGGCGCGCCAGCATGCGCTGGGCCAGAAGACCCGGGGCGACACGGTCTATAAACCCGTGCCGCCGGGTCTGCTCTACCTCGATGATGACGCCTGGCAGGCGGCGGTGGCGGATCGGCGGGTGCTGCAATTCGTGGCGCTGCCGCAGGCCACCGGACCGGGGGTGATCGACGCGGGCGGGCGCATCGGGCGCAGTTTCGCGCCCGAGCGGCAGCAGGAAAATGTCAACCTTTTCAGCGTTCTGAAAGATCATGTTGACGCGCGGATGGCCGAGGGCCCGGTTGTTGTGGCGTCCTATTCCGAAGGCGCGCGCGAGCGGATCGAGGGGCTGCTGGAGGATGAGGGCCTGTTGGGGGCCGTGACCGTCCGCAGCGCGAACGCCCTGGGTAAGCGCGGGCTGCATCTCGCGGTCTGGCCGCTGGAACAGGGGTTCGAGGCACCCGGCCTGACGGTGATCGCCGAGCAGGATGTGCTGGGCGAGCGCCTCATTCGCGGGGCCAAGCGCAAGCGGCGGGCGGAGAATTTCCTGACCGAGGCGCAGGCGCTGAGCCAAGGCGATCTGGTGGTGCATGTGGATCACGGGATCGGGCGGTATCTGGGGCTTGAGGTGGTCACGGCGGCGGGGGCGGCGCATGAGTGTCTGGTGCTGGAATATGCCGAGAGCGCCAAGCTGTATCTGCCGGTCGAAAACATCGAACTGCTGTCGAGGTATGGCCACGACGAAGGTCTGCTCGACAAGCTGGGCGGCGGCGCGTGGCAGGCCAAGAAGGCGCGGCTCAAGGAACGTATCCGCGAGATGGCAGACCGCCTGATCCGCGTGGCCGCCGAGCGTGAATTGCGCCGCGCGCCGGTGGTCGAGGCCGAGCATCACGCCTGGGAGGCGTTTGCCGCGCGCTTTCCCTATCAGGAGACCGACGATCAGCTGCGCGCGATCGAGGATGTGGTCGGCGATCTGGGCGCGGGCCGCCCGATGGACCGGCTGATTTGCGGTGATGTGGGCTTTGGCAAGACCGAGGTGGCGATGCGCGCGGCCTTTGTCGCGGCGATGTCGGGGTTGCAGGTGGCGGTGATCGCGCCCACCACGCTGCTGGCGCGGCAGCATTACAAGGAGTTTGCCGAGCGGTTCCGGGGTTTTCCCGTCAATGTGCGCCCGCTGTCGCGATTTGTCAGCGCGGGCGAGGCCAACAAGACGCGCGAGGCGATGGCCAAGGGTGAGGCCGATATCGTGGTGGGCACGCATGCGCTGCTGGCCAAGAGCGTGCGCTTCAAGAATCTGGGCCTCTTGATCATCGACGAGGAGCAGCGCTTTGGCGTGGCGCACAAGGAGCGATTGAAGCAGTTGCGCTCGGACGTGCATGTGCTGACGCTGACCGCGACGCCGATTCCGCGCACGTTGCAACTGTCGCTGTCGGGGGTGCGGGATCTGTCGATCATCGGCACGCCACCCGTCGATCGCCTGTCGATCCGGACCTATGTGAGCGAGTTCGAAACGGTGACGGTGCGGGAGGCGCTGTTGCGCGAGCATTACCGGGGTGGGCAGTCGTTCTTTGTGGTGCCGCGCATCAAGGACCTGCCCGAGATCGAGGCGTTCATGGCCAATGAGGTGTTCGAGGTGTCCTATGTGGTGGCGCACGGGCAGATGGCCGCGGGAGAGCTCGACGACCGGATGAACGCCTTTTACGACGGCAAATACGATGTGCTGCTGGCCACGACCATCGTGGAATCGGGGCTCGATATTCCGACCGCCAACACGATGATCATTCACCGGGCCGACATGTTCGGGCTGAGCCAGCTCTATCAGATCCGGGGTAGGGTGGGGCGCTCCAAGACACGCGCCTATGCGTATCTGACGACCAAGCCGCGCGTGCCGCTGACGCCTGGCGCGGAAAAGCGGCTGCGGGTTCTGGGCAGTCTCGACACGCTGGGGGCGGGGTTCACGCTGGCCAGCCAGGATCTCGACATTCGCGGGGCGGGGAACCTGCTGGGCGAGGAACAGTCGGGGCAGATGCGCGATGTGGGCTATGAGCTTTATCAATCCATGCTGGAAGAGGCGATCGCCAAGATCAAGTCGGGCCAGATCGACGGGCTGTCGGAGGCCGACGAGCAATGGGCACCGCAGATCAATCTGGGTGTGCCGGTGCTGATCCCCGAGACTTATGTGCCCGATCTCGATGTGCGGCTGGGGCTTTATCGCCGCTTGAGCGGGCTGGAGACCAAGGTCG
>Ga0209947_1002102_pt1 | contig 11621 bp, 10 predicted proteins | sample SalPonR2_B_D2_MG_FD_185706 | JGI IMG/M metagenome (GOLD analysis project Ga0209947, IMG submission 185706) | Salt pond soil microbial communities from South San Francisco under conditions of wetland restoration - Salt Pond MetaG R2_B_D2_MG... ... | reverse complement strand
TTTCAATGTAATTTGAAGCTGCCGGAGACAACAGGGCCATGAAGTCATTCATGTCTCCACTACCTGCATTAACCAGAGCGTTTTCCACATCACCGGGGGTTTTGTTGTAAATTTCTTTCTTTACTTCTTCCCGGGAGTATTCTTTTATTAGGTTATAAAAACTCATATCCTGTATGTTTAATCATTTAAGAATGAGGTAAGTGGGCTTGTGGCATTTGCCTGGTTTGATTTTCTGCCCAGTTTGGCTTTCATGGCCATTCTTCCTGCCTCCACACCAATTTTGAATGCCTGTGCCATTTTTACCGGGTCTCCTGCAACGGCTATGGCTGTATTTACCAGCACTGCATCAGCTCCCATTTCCATAGCTTCAGCAGCGTGTGATGGTGCACCAATACCGGCGTCAACAACTACAGGCACATTGCTTTGTTCAATAATAATCTTAATAAAGTCTTTGGTATTTAGTCCCTGGTTACTGCCAATGGGAGAACCCAATGGCATTACTGCTGCTGTTCCTGCATCTTCCAGTTTTTTACAAAGTACAGGATCCGCCTGAATGTAGGGGAGAATTGTAAATCCATCCTTTGCCAGTTCCCGGGTAGCCTTGAGTGTTTCTTCTCCGTCTGGCAATAAATATCTTGGATCCGGATGGATTTCTACTTTTACAAGATTTGTTCCCAACGCCTCTCTTGCAAGTTGTGCAGAAAATACAGCTTCTTTTGCATCTCTCACACCCGATGTATTGGGTAAGATAGACAAACCAGGTATGTCGAGATGTGCAAGAAGGTCATCTTCAGAATTGTTCATATCTACTCTTCTGAGGGCTACTGTAACCAGTTCTGAACCTGAAGCTTTAATTGCATCATGCATTGCCTGGTTTGAACTGAATTTCCCGGTACCTGTAAATAACCGGGAGTTAAATGTGTGTTTACCTATCTCCAGCATTTATTTGGTATTTTTTATTGTTTGAATGATCTCTTTAGTTGTTTCTTTTATTTGATAACTATTTGACAAGAAGGAAGATACAGCAACACCTTGAATACCTGTTTCAAATAATTGTTGAATGTCCTCATTTTTGATACCTCCAATGGCAAATACCGGAAGGTCTGTTCCTTTATCTTTCAATGTTTTTATAATTTCAGAATATCCTTCATTCCCCAGGATTTCAGCCAGCTTGTTTTTGGTTTTTGTATACCGAAAAGGACCAAGGCCAACATAATCAACATTTTTTTTATAAAGATTCAATACTTCCTTTAACTGGTTGGCAGTACCTCCGATGATTTTATCATCTCCCAGCAATTTTCTGGCTTTTCCCGGGTCCATGTCTTCTTTCCCAAGATGAACGCCATCGGCATCAAGACGAAGTGCAAATTCAACATGGTCGTTTATGATTAATCTGGCTCCATGTTTTTTACAAATTGCACGAGCTTCTGTTCCTGTATTGATCCACTCCTCAGGAGACACATCTTTAAGCCGCAGCTGAATCCACCGGCAGCCTCCCTTGCATACTTCCTCTATCTGGGTTGGAATGTTTGTCTTGCTCCATTGGTTTGTAATAAATTGCAGGTGTACCCCTTGAATTTTTTTATTTTTCATAAATCCTGTTTTTTAATTTTTTAAATTTTTCTTTCAGATCACTGAGATCAGCTCTTTCAGAGAATGTTTTCCAGAGATAGCCCAGAACAGCATAGCCCTGGAAGTTTAGGTCTTTTAATTCCGGGATATTTTCAGGAGTTACACCTCCAAGAGCTATAACATTTTGTTGGATCTTATTTTGCTGAAATGCTTTTTTTAGGGTGTTGAGCTTAAATTCTGATTTGTAACTTTGTTTTGAAATACTGTTGAAAACCGGACTAAGGAATGCATAGCTATAGTTGTTGTTTAAATGGAATAATTCACTGAGATCATGAACAGAGATTGACTGATGATATCCTTTATATTCTGTTTCAAAACCTGTATTTTTATTTTTTTCTGTAATATGAATCCCTTTCAGATTGTATTTTTTAACAAGATTATAATGTTCATGTAAAACAATCCGCCGATGATGTTCAGGAGGAATGGCCTGGATAAAATTTACCAGTTTTTCTTTGTTAAGTCCGGGTTTTCTCAAATGAAAATATTCCAATCCCAGAGAGAACAGATTTTCTATAGCTTCTGTTTCTTTGCCTATAATTTCAGGATGAGAAATCACCACTATTTTTTTGATTTTATTTTCTGACATATATTTCTTTACCAGTCTTTTTGAATTCATTTTTCTTCTTTTCCATTTTACCAGCCAGCTTATTAACTTCATGAGATGATTTCATTGAGCAAAATTTATCTCCGCACATGCTGCAGAAATGAGCAACTTTTGCACCTTCATCTGGTAAAGTTCTATCATGAAATTCGAGGGCTTTTTCAGGATCAAGGGCAAGGTGAAACTGATCGCGCCATCGGAATTCAAATCTTGCTTTGCTCATTGCATCATCATGTTCCTGGGCGCCAGGATGCCCTTTGGCCAGGTCTGCTGCATGAGCTGCAGTTTTGAAAGTGATTACTCCTTCTTTAACATCTTTTTTATCGGGCAACCCCAGGTGTTCTTTGGGTGTTACGTAGCAAAGCATAGCTGTTCCGTACCAGCCTATCATGGCCCCGCCGATAGCCGAGGTAATATGGTCATAGCCAGGTGAAATATCCGTAACAATCGGACCTAAAGTATAGAAAGGTGCCTCCTGGCAGTGTTTTAACTGGATATCCATATTTTCTTTGATTTTATGCATTGGCACATGACCCGGCCCTTCAATCATTACCTGTACATTATGTTTCCAGGCAATTTGTAACAATTTTCCCATTGTTTCGAGCTCTGCATACTGCGCTTCATCACTGGCGTCAGCTATAGAACCTGGTCTGAGACCATCGCCCAGAGAGATTCCTGCATCATATTGACTTAATATTTCGCATATCTCTTCAAAATGGGTATAAAGAAAATTTTGCTTATGATGAAGCAAGCACCATTTGGCCATTATAGAACCACCTCTTGAAACAATACCAGTTTTCCTGTGAACAGTTAAAGGAACATGTTCCCACAATAAAGCCGCATGGATTGTAAAATAATCAACTCCTTGTTCTGCTTGTTCAATGAGGGTGTCTTTAAAAATATCCCAGTTTAGTTCTTCTACTTTTCCCTTCACTTTCTCCAGAGCCTGATAAAGAGGCACAGTACCAATGGGAACTGGCGAATTTCGTAATATCCATTCTCTTGTTTCATGAATATTTGCACCTGTGGAAAGATCCATAACTGTATCGGCACCCCAGCGGAAAGCCCACACTGCTTTATCAACCTCTTCCTCAATACCAGAGGTTGTAGGAGAGTTCCCTATGTTGGCGTTTATTTTTGTTAGAAAATTTTTGCCAATGATCATGGGTTCACTTTCCGGATGATTAATATTGGCCGGGATGATTGCTTTTCCTGAAGCTATTTCAGAACGGACAAATTCCGGAGTGATATAATCCGGAATGTTTGCGTTCTCAGTTTTTTTCGGTTTTTTGCCACTTTTTATGTGTTGTTGTCTTCCTTGGTTTTCCCTTATAGCAACGTATTCCATTTCAGGCGTAATCAAGCCTTTTCTTGCATAATACATTTGTGTTACTGGCTTATCTCCCGAAGCCTTTAGCGGTCTTTTGTTTATATGCTGAAATCTCAGTTTATTCAGTTTAGAATCCTGGAGCCTTTTTTTGCTATATACTGAGCTTAGATTCTGCAAAGTTTTTGTGTCGTTTCTTTTTTTTATCCATTGTTCCCTTATTTTTTCTATTCCTTTACTAACATCAACTTGTTTGTCAGGGTCAGTATAAGGGCCAGAAGTGTCATAAACAAGTAAAGGAGAATTTTTTTCTGAAGTATTGTCTATACTTTTAGTAGAAGATAAAGAAATCTCCCGCATAGGGACTCTTATGCTGTGTATTTTCCCTTTAATATAGGTTTTTTTTGAACCAGGAATTGGTTCTTGCGTAATTTTTTTCATTTAATTTTTTTATTTTGTTAGGTGTTATCCACCCTGTGAGGCTTTTATGAGCAAAATGTTGTCGTTTTCTTCCAGGTTTATTTGATTCCATTTGTTCCTTGGAACTACCTTTTGGTTCAGGGCTACAGCAATTCCTTTTTTATCAGAAAGCTGCATTTCCTCCAGAAGGGAACGAACGGTTGTATCATTTTTAATAGCCTGTTTTTTGTTGTTAACAAAAATGTTCATAGCAATCTCATTTGAAATGTATTAATTTAAATGTGAAAGGGAAGTGCTTATTAATGCGGGATGAGTTTTATCTTTTTCCCTGCGGCAGTATTAGCTGCATCAGGTTCGAAGGGTGTGATCTCAGCCCGAAGTTTGGGCACCCCTAATTGGTTGCCAAAATTAGAAAAATTTTTTACATAAAAAAACCGGTGAAACTTTCACCGGCTTTTTTTATTTATTACCTAAGTTTAGCGGTTTGAACAAAGTGAAAAAGCGCTTTACTTATCCGGCAGCTGCCGGACGATTTAGAAATTGTTGCATTTCACTGAATAGGTGAAGTGAAATACTAACAATTTCTTTATCGTGAGCGAGAATCGCTCAATTTGGGTATTACTCAAATTTTAATTTGTTTCAACTTTCAACACGTCATTAATGGCTTTTTCCAGAGAATCTTTTGGCAATGCACCCTGAGCCATCTGAGGTTGTTCGTCTTTAGGAATAAATAAAATTGACGGAATACTTCTGATACCAAACATAGCAGCTAGTTCCTGCTGGTCTTCCGTATCTATTTTAAAAACATCTAATTTTCCATCATATTCCTTTGAAATTTCTTCAAGAATTGGCGCAACAATTTTACATGGCTGACACCAGTCTGCGTAAAAATCAATAATTGCCGGTTTATCTCCTTCAAATTTCCAGTCCTTATTTTCCTCGAAGTTGAAAATCTTTTCCTTAAACGTTTCTTTTGTTAAATGTTCAATCATCAGTCTTTGTTTTTTATTATTTACTAATTTTATTTACGTAACAATTAATAAAGATAATTGTTTGATCATTTTGTGTCAAATCCTGTACCAAAAAAATATTGGCAGGCTAAAACGCAAAATTCATCCAAATAATTGTAATTTTGTCATATAAACATAAAAATTGTCATATCTACATATGAATAAAAGTCTTAACGATCCGGTTTTTAGTAAAATATCTAAGGTTGTAGATAATAAAGGGGTACATGCATTTGTTATTGGGGGATACGTTAGAGATTTGTTTTTAGAAAGGGAATCGAAAGATGTTGATATTTTGGTTATAGGGAGTGGAATAGAGGTTGCCCGTGAAGTAGCTGAAAAGTTGAAGGTGAAGAATGTTAGTTACTATAAGAATTTTGGTACGGCCATGTTTAAATATAAGGGATTGGAATTTGAATTTGTGGGTGCCCGAAAAGAATCGTATCGCAGAGAAAGCAGAAAGCCTATTGTTGAAAATGGCACACTTGAAGACGATCAGCAAAGGAGAGATTTTACAATAAATGCATTGGCAATATGCCTCAATAAAGAGAATTTTGGGAAAGTTCTTGATCCTTTTAATGGCATAGATGATTTGAGAAAAGGAATAATTCGTACGCCAAGAGAGCCACTTCAAACATTTTCTGATGATCCGTTAAGAATGATGCGGGCAATTCGTTTTGCTTCACAACTTCAGTTTAAAATTTTTGATGAAACGCTGAAAGGCATAAAACAAAATGCAGAAAGAATTGACATAATTTCCAGGGAACGGATTGTAGAGGAGATGCACAAAGTTTTGTTATCTCCAAATCCTTCTTCAGGATTAGAATTGTTATCTTCTACAGGGCTTTTAAAACGATTTTTGCCCGAGGTAGAAGCAATGAAAGGAGTAGATATTAAAAACGAAAAGGCGCATAAGGATAATTTTTATCATACACTGGAAGTAGTGGATAACCTCAGAATAAAAACGGATAATTTATGGTTGTTATGGGCAGGTTTGCTGCATGACATTGGTAAGCCAAAAACCAAGAAATTTGATGAGGAGCATGGCTGGACTTTTCATGCGCATGAATTCGTAGGCGCTAAGATGATTAAATCCTTGTTTCGGAGATTGCGTCTTCCTATGAATGAAAAAATGAGATATGTCGAAAAATTAGTTTCTCTTCACTTAAGGCCTATTGCCCTTGTAAGTGAAGAGGTTTCCGATTCTGCTGTTCGCCGTTTGCTTTTTGATGCAGGCGATGATATAGAAGATTTAATGTTGCTTTGTGAGGCTGATGTAACTTCTAAAAATGAATATAAAATCAAGCGTTTTCTTCAAAATTTTCAGCGTGTACGAGATAAAATGAAAGAAATTGAGGAGAAAGACAGGATCCGGAATTTTCAGCCACCTGTTTCAGGTGAGGAAATTATGAAAACTTTCAATCTTAAACCCAGTCGCGAAGTTGGTATCATTAAAGATGCCATTAAAGATGCGATTCTTGACGGAGAGATTGGTAATAATTATGAAGAGGCCCGCGAATTTATGCTAAAGAAAGGCCGGGAATTGGGGCTGGAACCAGAATAAAAATTAATGAATATCCAGGATGATTGGAAGGTGATCGCTGTACCCCCCATGATACCTGTAACCCACAAAAGTTCTGAAGGGTTTTTTTCCTGTAAACTTATCGTCCGTTTCCAGTAAAAAATCGGAAAAATAGATGAAAGCATCTTCAGGAAGGCAAAAATGTTTGTTGTTTTGTTTTAATAACGAGGAACTTACAATAAACTGATCAATTACAGCCCATTTGCCTTGATATTTGTGAGTTCCGTAAAATTCATTCCAACCCGAAGAAAGGTTGTAAAGCTTGCTGTTTTTAAGTGTATCTTTAACTGAACTTGCACCTAAAGCTTTAATAATACTCTTTGCTTTGGGTGTGTCATTAAAATCTCCGGTAACAATAATTTTGCTTGAGCTGTTTATATCAAACAATGAATCTATCTTTTTACGCAATGTTTTTGCTGCACAAATCCTTTTAGGTTCAGTTTTTAGCGCACCTCCCCATTTTGAGGGCCAGTGATTGAAAAACAAGTGAAGTGTGTCTTCAATATTTGTATGGCCTTTCAGGTAAAGTATTTCCCTGGTATTCCTGTAAGAATCATCAAGGATTACCGGTAGATATTGATGTTCCAGAACTTTAAATTTTTTTGGATTATAAATAGCAGCCACATCAATTCCTCTTTTATCAGGGGAATCTTTATGAATAATTTTGTATTTAAATTTGTTGAAAGGTGTATTAAACACCAGGTCTTCAAGTATTTTTTTATTTTCTATTTCACAAAGTCCAATTATTTCAGGAGGCTGCCATCCTCCGGTTGCTATAAATGTTTTATAGAGTTTTTTAATTTTTGAATAGTAACGGTATCCGTTCCAATGTCTAATAGATCCCGGAATAAACTCATCATCCTCTGTTTCCGGATCATTAATAGTGTCAAATGTATTTTCTGTGTTGTAGAAAACAATTCGAAGGGCACGGTCTCGTTCCGGATTGAAAGTTTGACCTGTCAATAATTTGGGCATCAGAAAAGTTATAAAAAGAATGTACCAGGTAAATTTTTGAGTATTCATTCAGATTTATTATTAATTATTCCCCGGAATCCGCTCATAAGCTCCCATATCCGGTCCGTCATCACTGGTTCTGTTGTTGTTTAGAATATCTGTCGGGTAAAGATTTCCGATGTTTGGGTCACCTTCATCGATAGCCGGTGAAAGTGTATCAAGCTGATAGTTATAGTTATAGGCATCAATGAATTTTGGATTTTCATTGATAACCACTTCCTCATAATTCGTTGTGGAGGTGTCAGTATCAGGATTAGTCTTTATTAAGCTGTTTTTGAAGGAGTAGTTGAAAGTTCCATCCGTATCATAATCAAAACCTATTTCATTTTCCTGGTTCCCGTAAATAATGCTATTGGCAAAAAGGGCTTTTTCCAGATCACGCACCTGGGTGTTATCATAAACATCAATGTAATAATTATTAAGGAAAACCGAGGGAGTATTTCTTGTCATTCCATTCCAGTAGTTACCCACTGTACAATGATAGAATTCATATTCACCTCCCAGGGTTAGTGCCAAAGCAAATGAACCACAGTCGCTTATTACTGAGTTATGAGCTTTGATAGTAGCTCCCTGGGCATAAACTCCAGCGTAGCTCATGTGTTCAATTTTGGAATTTGAGAGGGTAAGCGTAGGTTCGGTTAAACTTCCCAGTGTATCCACCTGGATTCCAATAATGGCATTTTTAATATGACAGTAGTCTAATATATTTGCCTTGGATCCTGGCATTAGCCAAATTCCGTCCCATTGTCCCGGGATGTCGCTGTATGCATCTTCGAGGCGATCAGCCTGAAAGATAATCGGATCTTCCTTAGTCCCGTCACACTGAAGAGAACCGGCAATATAAAACCTGGAATTTCTGTGGAAGTGTACTTTTGCCCCGGCTTCTATAGTAAGCGTTTGATTGGTATCCACCAAAGCTGAATTATATACCAGGTAAGGTTTGTCCGCAATCCATGTTTGTGTATTTAAAACCTCACCATCAATCAGGTGAACGTCCTGTCCCCAGGAAACCAGTTTTACATCCTGTGTATTCCCATTTGTCCGGAATACTACTGAGTCTTTTGCTACCAGGGGATTGTTAGTATTGTTAGGATCTATAGTTACCTCTACAAAGATGAAAAGACTGTCATTGGCAGCGATTTCTACTTCTGATAGAGAGTTTGTTTGTTGCCCGTTAATGTTCAGCCTGTAAACTGAATTATTACCACCTGCAAGTTTTATTGAGGATACTTTTATTTTTTTGTTATGTGGATTATGAACTGTAAAACGTTTGGTTGTTGATCCTATCGTGGTAAAGATCGTATCAAAAAAAACAGTATCTGTTGAGAAACTAAGTTCTGCTGTGGAATCTGTAATAAAAATTTCCTTTTCACAAGAAGAAAAAAAGTATAATAAAAAAAGGATAAATGCTCCCAGGATTAATTTAATTTGATTCACAGTTTTTCTTTTTCTTAGTTTAACGAAATGAAAAGACAAATATTAAGTAATTTCCCTGAAAAAACAATTTTTCTGAATAGTTTAAGCATAAAAAAAGGATGGCTTCTATTCTAATAAAGCCATCCCTTTTTAGAATAAATTTTTTATTTCGTTTTTAGTTCTTTTGAGCTTTCCCATAATCCGTGTATGTTACAGTAAGCTGCAGCAACAAGAGTTCCTGGTTTATTTGTCTTGAATTCTGCTATAACTGAGTGATTAGTGTAAACAGGTCCTTCATTGGCTCCTTCTGTGGATTCTCCATGTGCATTAAACTCAAAGTTTCCAATGTGATAGGCAAAATTTTCATCATTGGGCTTGAAATATAACTGAATCCATCTGATGTGATGTTCTGTAGTGTTTGGGTGAGCAATTTCTTTCCCCAGGGATGCTTTTACCTGGAACATTTCGCCTGCCTTAACTTCATCAGGACATTCTATCACCGGAACATGCTTTTCTTCTTTCCAGTTTGCACTTTGAAATAAATTTCCTATTGCTGTCATAATTAAATATAATTTTTAATGAACAAATCTGTTTTACTCTATAATCAAAGATAGTATATAAAAACCAGGAAGTAAAGTTAGTTTTGTTAAAAACTCTTAAAGACTATTTTGATTTTATTTTAAAAATTATACTTTCAAATTAATTTGCATTTTTTCACAGCTTCTAAAGGACGGGGCTATCCAAGCTTATCTTGTTTTAACAATTTAGTTTTTTGTTATTCATAGCCTCCCTAAAGTTTCTCAATATGAATTATTTTTATTTATACCTTTTAAAAATAGACAGGTATTAAAATATATTGTATTCTCCTGTTTTAAAGAATTCTTTTAAATTTGTTGGTAACAATATTTTAATATGAAAAGAAAGTTTATAGCATTTTTCGTATCACTATTGGTCGCTTCCCAAATTTTTTCTCAGGAAAGGATTCCTTTTGGCAGGTCTGATGATCCGGAAATAGCATTTGATGAGGTACGGGCGCTTGTGCTGGGAATTTCTAATTACAGGAAACTGCCGCTGGAAAAACAACTGGACTATGCAGCAGATGATGCGATGGCTTTTTATAATTTTCTTAAGGCTCGTCCTGAAATCATCAAACCCCGGAATATTGTTGCACTTTTTAATGAAGAAGCCACAAACAAAATACACATTGAAACCATTCTTTATAATTTAATTGTAAAAGAATCTGATAAAAACGACCTGGTAATTATTTATTATGCAGGACATGGAGATATTCAGAATTTTAATGCAAGCACAGAAGAAGGTTTTTTGTTGCTTCATGAGGTTTCTCAGGATGGCGACTATATGGCGCCCGGGAATGATGTAATTGAAATCAGCGAGATTCAAAAATATATTTCACTGGCGCCTGAAGGTGTAAAAGTTTTGTTAATAACCGATGCTTGTCATTCAGGAAAATTGGTAAGCAGTCAGAAAGCAGCCAAAAAAGTTCTTTCTTCCTTAATCCAGGAATGGGAGAAAACTTATAAGCTTGTATCCTGCCAGCCCAATCAGTTATCTTATGAAAATAAAAAATGGGGAGGAGGTCATGGAGTCTTTACCTACTATCTTTTGTATGGTTTAAAAGGACTTGCTGATGAAAATGAAGATGAGTACCTGCAATTTTTTGAACTTTACGATTTTGTAAAAGAGAAGGTGCAAAAAGCAACCAATTATAAGCAAATACCGAAGGCAAAAGGAGATGAGACGGTTACTTTTTTTCCGGTGGATAGTTATCTTAAGAAAAAAGCATTGGCAAAGTATCCTCATAAAGGAGAGTTTCAGGGTCAAAAAGAGGAGGAGAGTTACACCCCATTGCTTTATCAGCAGGATCGTTCCGGGGGAGATTATTTTTACAGGGTTCCTTCAAATAAGCGCTATCTTTTAAAACATTTTCAGACGCTGGTAGAGGAAGGGAAATTGATACCTGAATATACAGACGATTCAAAAAGTGTTGGTCCTTTTAATGTTTCTGAAGTAAAACATTTTAAGGCGCATAATAAAAATGCCTTTGCCGTGGCTGTATCGAATGATGGAGAGGTTATTGCCACAGGAGGGCGTGACCAGGTTATTCGATTGTGGAACACCAGGAACCTTGAACAAATTGGAACCCTGGAACATCGTGGAGTAAAGTCTTTGAGATTTTCATTCAATGATCGTTATTTAATCAGCGGTTCCTGGGATAACCAGGTAAAAGTATGGAACCTTGAGGGAAGAAAAACCGAATATGTAAACCGGGCACATTCCGATGATATTCTAACCATTTCTTTTAGCCGAAATGGAAAATATATGGCAACCGGGGGATATGGTGATTCTGTTAAACTGTGGGATTTAAATCAATGGAAGATTATACGGTCTTATCATAAAATTCATCAGGGAGCTGTGAATGATTTGTTGTTTGTTTCGCCTGAGGCATTTGTAACTGCAGGGTCCGATGGCAAAATTATCAAACGTTCGCTTGAAAACGGTACTGTTTTGCACCAGGCTAAGCGGGGAGCAGGGGTGCAGGATTTGTTTTATATGTCTGATAATGACTGGTTGTTTTCAGTTGACAAGTCAGGAGATTTAACC
>Ga0209947_1002091_pt1 | contig 11637 bp, 7 predicted proteins | sample SalPonR2_B_D2_MG_FD_185706 | JGI IMG/M metagenome (GOLD analysis project Ga0209947, IMG submission 185706) | Salt pond soil microbial communities from South San Francisco under conditions of wetland restoration - Salt Pond MetaG R2_B_D2_MG... ... | reverse complement strand
ACGAATATTGCGGCATTGTCGTGGAGGCCGGCCCCGAGGTTCGCGGCTGGCGCCTGGGCGACCGGGTGATCGCGCCCTTCATCCTGGCCTGCGGGGGCTGCGGCGATTGCCGGGCGGGGAACCAGACCATCTGTGCCGCGCAGATCCTTCCGGGGTTCACCTGCGACGGGGCGTTCGCCGAGCGCGTGGCCGTGGCCCATGCGGACGCCAATCTGACGCGCCTGCCCGAGGGCATGGACCCGGCCCTTGCGGCGGCTCTGGGATGCCGCGTGACGACGGCGTGGCATGCGCTGACCGGGCGTGCGGCCCTGAAGCCCGGGGAATGGCTGGGCATCTGGGGTGGCGGCGGCGTGGGCGTGGCGGCGCTGATGCTGGGCCGGGCGATGGGCGCACGCGTGGCGCTGGCCGATGTGGTGGCCGAAAAGCTCGACCAGGCGCGCGTGCTGGGCGCGGATGCGGTGATCGACGCCTCGGACCCGCACGCGGCGGAGGCCATGCGGGAGGCCACCGGCGGTGGCGTGGATGTTGCGATCGAGGCGCTGGGTCTGCCCGTGACGACCGCCAACGCACTCAGGTCGCTGAGGAAACTCGGCCGCATGGTGCAGGTGGGCATGCCTGCCGGCGACCACGTCAAGATGACGCTGCCATGGGACGCGGTCTATGGCGGGCAGCTTGCCGTTTATGGCACGCGGGGCATGCCCGCCCATCGCTACCCGTCGCTGCTCGATTTCCTTGCGGCCACACGCCTCGACCTGTCGCCGATGATCGCGCGGCGCGTGGGGCTGTCGGATGCCTTGGTCGAGCTTGCCCGTTTCGACGCGCCGGCCCCGCCCGGCATAGCCGTCATCACCGATTTCGCTGCCTGAGCGCCAAGAGAATCCCGGAGGACCCGACCCCATGAAAGCCGCCGTACTCGTTTTTCCCGGCTCCAACTGCGACCGCGACCTCGCCGTGGCCTTCCGCGCGGCAGGGTTCGAGACCGAGATGGTCTGGCACAAGGAGACCGAACTGCCCCACGGACTCGACATCGTGGGCGTGCCGGGCGGATTTTCCTATGGCGATTACCTGCGCTGCGGCGCCATCGCCGCGCAATCGCCGATCATGCGGGCCGTGGCCGGCTTCGCGGGCCGGGGTGGCCATGTTCTGGGTATCTGCAACGGTTTCCAGGTTCTGTGCGAGACGCGCCTTCTGCCCGGCGCGCTGATGCGCAACGCGGGGCTCAAGTTCGTCTGCCGCATGCAGGGGCTGCGCGTGGCCACCACCGACAGCGTCTTCACCAGTGGCTACAAGCCGGGGCAGGAGGTGGTCTTTCCCATCGCCCATCATGATGGCAACTACCAGATCGATGTCGAGGGTCTCGCCCGGCTGGAGGGCGAGGACCGGATCGCCTTCACCTATATCGGCAACCCGAACGGGGCGACGGCCGATATCGCGGGCATTCTGTCGGAAAATCGCCGCGTTCTCGGCCTGATGCCGCATCCCGAACGTGTCGTGGATTCCGCGCAGGGCGGCAATGACGGCGCGGCCCTCTTTGCGTCGCTGGCCGGGGCGCTGGTTGCAGTGTGACCGGGCCGGCCCCGCGAGACTTGAGCGGAGGGGGGCGGAGGCATAGTCTCCGGACATGAGCGCGAGCGATCTGACACGAGAACCCCCGGGCTCCCTGGCGGGCCGGCCGAACGGGCGGGCGGAGCCCGCGCGGCGGCGCACATGGGTGCTGCGCATCATGCTGGTGCTGTTTCTCGGCATCGCCGTGCTGGTGATCTGGATTTCCAACATATGGCTCACGGATCGCTTTACCGAAAGCACGCGCAACCGGTCCGAGCTGCGTCTCGCGCTTTACTCCGGCTCGGTCATGTCGGAGCTTCAGCGCCATTCCGTGGTGCCGCTTCTGCTGTCGCGCGATCCGGTCCTGATCCGCTCGCTCGAGCAGAACGATTTTTCGACGACCTCGCAGCGGCTGATCTCCTATGTCGAGGAGATCGGCGCGGCCTCGCTGATCCTGCTGAACCGCGAGGGGCGCGTGGTGGCGGCCACTGACCGCCAGCGGATATCGGAGCTGCGCTCCTCCGACCCGTTTTTCGTTGAGGCCTTGCGGTCCTCGGACACCGTCTTCACCACCAACGAGCCCGAGACGGGCCGCTTCGATTTCACCTTTTCGCGGCGCATCGAGATCGAGAACGACCTGCTCGGCGTGATCCTCGTGGAGGTCGATCTCGGCCGTATTGTCGATCGCTGGCGCGGCACGACGGAGGCGGTGTTCCTGACCAACGCCGATGGCGAGATCATCCTGTCGACCGAACCGCGCTGGCGCGGTCGGACCGAGGAGGAGGCCCTGGAACTCGAGCCCGCGCCCTCGGCCATCGAGCGCGCGATCGAGGCCACCGGCAACTGGGCCTTCGGGGACCAGGGCGCGCTGTTCTTCGGGGCCGAGACGATCCGGCTGGAGGCGCGCATCCCGTTCCGCGGCTGGCGTATCGTCAGCCACACCGCCTATGCCTCGGTGCGGGAGCGGGTGAACGGGGTGCTGGCGCTCCAGATCATGGGATTCGCACTTCTGCTGGCGGGGGGGTTTTATGTCCTGAGTCGGCGCGCCCGGATCCAGTCGGCGATGTTCCAACGGGAATCGGCAGAGCTTCGCCGCCTCAACGCCCGCCTGCAGCGGGAAATCGCCGAGCGTCAGAAGGCTGAAAAGAACCTCCAGCAGGCCGAGCAGAGCCTCGCGCAGAGCCAGAAACTCGCAGCCCTCGGCGAGATGTCTGCCGCCGTGAGCCACGAGTTGAACCAGCCGCTCGCGGCGATGAAGACCTATCTGGCGGGGGCGCGGCTTTTGCTCGACCGGCGCCGTTTCGCCGAGGCCGGGTCCTCGTTTCAGCGGATCGACGACCTGATCGAGCGGATGGGGGCGATCACGCGGCAGCTGAAATCCTACGCCCGGAAGGGTGGTGACGCCTTCGAACCTGTGGATTTGCGGGACGCTTTGAAGGGCGCGACCACGATCATGGAGCCTCAGCTGCGGTCCATGCGGGTCGAGATCACGCAGAACCTGCCGCGTCGTCCGGTCATGGTTCTGGCCGACCGGCTGCGGCTGGAACAGGTGATCATCAATCTCCTGAGAAACGCGCTCGACGCGATGAAGGAAAACGAGCGGCGCGAGATCGACCTGTTGATCGCGGAAGGTGACGAGGCGGTCCTGTCGGTGCGCGACAACGGGACGGGCATCGAGGATCTCGAGACGCTGTTCGAGCCGTTCTACACCACCAAGAAGCCCGGCGAGGGCGTGGGGCTGGGGCTTGCCATTTCGTCGGGGATCGTGTCCGACCTCGGGGGGCGTTTGACCGCGCGCAACCCGGACACGGGCGGCGCGGTCTTCGAGATCCGGCTGCCGCTCATGGCGGACCGGGCCGACCTGACCGGCGACGATCTTTCCGGAGGCGGGCAGGCGGCGGAGTAACGGTGACGAAAGGGATGCCGCGATGAAGATTGCGATCGTGGACGACGAACAGGACATGCGCCAGTCGATCAGCCAGTGGCTGGCGCTCTCGGGCTTCGAGACCGAGACCTACCCCTCGGCCGAGGAGGCGCTGAAGGGGGTCGGCGCCGATTTTCCCGGTGTCGTGATCACCGACGTGAAGATGCCGGGGATGGACGGCGTCACGTTTCTCAAGCGGCTGATGGCGCAGGACAGCGGGCTGCCCGTCATCATGATCACGGGTCATGGCGACGTGCCGATGGCGGTCGACGCGATGCGTATCGGCGCCTTCGACTTCCTCGAAAAGCCGTTCAACCCCGACAAGATGACGGAACTGGCCAAGAAGGCGAGCCAGCAACGGCGCATGACGCTCGACAACCGGGCGCTGCGGCGCGAGCTGTCGGATGGCAAGGCGGTGATGAAGAAGCTCATCGGCTCCTCGCCCGAGATGGAGCGGCTGCGCGAGGATATCCTCGATCTGGGGCAGGCCGACAGCCACGTGCTGATCGACGGTGAGACGGGGACGGGCAAGACGCTGGTCGCGCACGCGCTCCATGCTGTGGGGCCGCGCGCCACGAAGAAGTTCATCACCGTGTCCTGTTCCGCCTGGGCCGAGCAGCAGCTGGCCGAAAAACTCTTCGGCCCCGATCCGGGCGACGCGCTGCCCTTGGTCGAGGAGGCGCGCGGCGGCACGCTGTGCCTCGAGGATATCGAGGCGCTGCCGAACGCGATCCAGGCCCGCCTGCTGACCTTCATCAACGAGCAGGAGACGCCGCCCCAGACGCGCATCATCGCGATCTGCAACGAACACACCGCCGGCAAGACGCTGGAGGACAGCCTGCGCCCCGACCTGTTCTTCCGGCTCTCGGCGATGACCATCATCTGCCCGCCGCTGCGCGCCCGCGGCGAGGATATCCTGACGCTGTTCAACCGGATGTCCGAGACCTTCGCCGAGGAGTACGGCTGCGACGCGCCGCAGGTCACCGCGCAGGAGGCCGCGCAGCTTCTGCAGGCGCCATGGCCGGGCAACGTGCGGCAGCTCGTCAACATCGCCGAACGCGCGGTGCTTCAGAACCGGCGCGGCTCGGGTTCCATCACCTCGCTTCTGATGGCCGACAACGAGGCGACGGGGCCCACGATCTCGACCGAGGGCAAGCCGCTCAAGGAATACGTTGAAGCCTTCGAGAGGATGCTCATCGACAACACGATGCGCCGCCATAAGGGGTCGATCTCGGCGGTGATGGACGAGCTTTGCCTGCCGCGCCGGACCTTGAACGAGAAGATGGCGAAATACGGGTTGAGCCGGGGTGACTACCTCTGAATCCGGCGCCGTTATCGTCGCGGAAAACGGCTGAAAAACTCGGGGGCTTCCAGTCGGAAGACAGGCCGCCTCCGCCTCTTTTGACCGCCGTGGCACGGGGCGCGGTGCGAATTGCCATTGCCAATTCGTTCCCGTGCCCCTTAATGTGACGTAACCGGCGTTCCAGCCGGTTCGATCAGTTTCTCTGCACCCCGACGGATCGCCGCGCCAGTATCGCCGCGACAGGGGACGCAGGTCACTCGGATGTCGGGACGCGAAACGCGTCCGATCCACCCTGAACCGTCCCCTTGGGGGCAAGTTGGGCCACCGATGCTTGGTCATCCGGGGCCGGAGACAGACACGATGCTTGGGCCATGGGCAGTCGAGGCGAGATGTGACGGGGCACCGCCCCGCGCAGACCTTGCCCCGTGCCGGCCGTCACGCAGCGTGCTTTCAAACGATCGCAACCGCTCGACCCGACCCATGCCTGACCGGCGGGGATCGGTGGCTCAGAGCGGTTCGCGGGCAAGGACATCATGGCAAAGAAGATGCTTATCGATGCCACGCATCCCGAGGAGACCCGGGTTGTCGTGGTTGACGGAACCAAGGTCGAGGAGTTCGATTTCGAGTCGCTGAGCAAGCGGCAACTGGCGGGAAACATCTATCTGGCAAAGGTGACGCGGGTCGAACCCTCGTTGCAGGCCGCCTTCATAGACTACGGCGGCAACCGCCACGGCTTTCTCGCCTTCTCCGAAATCCATCCCGACTACTACCAGATCCCCGTCGCCGACCGCGAGGCGCTGCTCGCCGAGGAACGCGAATACGCCGAAGCGATGGCCGCCGAAGCCGACGAGGAGGCCAAGCCAAAGCGTCGCCGCACGCGCCGGCGCAAGCCCAATGGCACGAAGGCCGAGGCCACAGATGCCGATGCAGTGAGCCGCGGTACGCCGGCGGGCATGGATGTGGTCGATCTGGATGCGCCGCAGGACGAGGCCGGGTCGGACGGCACCGCACAGGACGAGGCTCGGACTGACGCGGATGAGGCGGAGGCCACCGACACGCGGGCGGGCGACACCGCCGACACCGATGCGCCTGACGCCCGTGAAGGGATGGCGCGGAACGACGACGACAGCTCCGACGACGACAGCTCCGACGAGGACGCGGGTGACGAGGACGCCGGCGACGAGGACGCGGGCGACGACGGCGATGACGGCGCACCCGGGGCCGAGACCGTGGCCGATGACGACACCGAGGAAGACATCCGCCCGGCGCGCAAGCCGCGTCCGCGCAAGTACAAGATCCAGGAGGTCGTGAAGGTCCGCCAGATCATGCTGGTGCAGGTGGTCAAGGAGGAACGCGGCAACAAGGGTGCGGCGCTCACCACTTACCTCAGCCTCGCGGGCCGGTACTGCGTCCTGATGCCCAACACCGCGCGCGGCGGCGGGATCAGCCGCAAGATCACCAACGCCGCCGACCGCAAGAAGCTCAAGGAGATCGCGCAGTCGCTCGACGTGCCGCAGGGCGCGGGGCTCATTATCCGCACCGCCGGCAGCCAGCGCACCAAGACCGAGATCAAGCGCGACTACGAATACCTCCAACGGCAATGGGAGCAGGTGCGCGAACTGACGCTGAAATCGGTCGCGCCCGCGCTGATCTACCAGGAAGGCGACCTGATCCACCGCACGATCCGCGACCTCTACAATCGCGATATCGACGAGGTTCTGGTCGAGGGCGAGGCGGGTTACCGCCGGGCCAAGGACTTCATGAAGATGATCATGCCGTCCCACGCCAAGAACGTGAAACACTACGCCGACCCGATGCCGATCTTCGCCAGGTACAAGGTCGAAGGCTATCTGGCCGACATGTTCAACCCGGTGGTGCAGCTCAGATCGGGCGGCTACATCGTGATCGGCGTGACCGAAGCACTGGTGGCCATCGACGTGAACTCCGGCCGGGCCACCAAGGAAGGCTCGATCGAGGAGACGGCGACCAAGACCAACCTCGAAGCCGCCGAAGAGGTCGCCCGCCAGCTGCGCCTGCGCGACCTTGCGGGCCTGATCGTCATCGACTTCATCGACATGGACGAGCGGCGCAACAACGTCGCCGTCGAAAAGCGCCTGAAGGACAAGCTCAAGACCGACCGTGCGCGCATCCAGGTGGGCCGCATATCGACCTTCGGGCTGATGGAAATGAGCCGCCAGCGCCTGCGTCCGGGCATGCTTGAGGCCACGACGCAGCCCTGTTCCCATTGCCACGGCACCGGGCTTCTGCGGTCGGACGACAGCCTCGGCCTTTCGATCCTGCGCCAACTGGAAGAGGAAGGCACCCGTGGCCGCGCAAGGGAGGTCCTGCTGACCGCGCCGGTGGGGATCGTGAATTTCCTGATCAACAACAAGCGGGACTATATCGAAGCGATCGAGGCGCGCACGGGTCTGTCGATCCGTATCGAGGCCGACGCGCATTTGGTCTCGCCCGATTTCAAGATCGAACGCTTCAAGACCGCGACGCGGCGGGTCGTGGCGGCGGCGCCCGTGTCCTCGATGAATGTCTCCCTGATGGATGATATCGAGGAGGAGACGCCGGTCGAAGAGGCAGAGGTCGCCGAAACGCCCGAGATGCCCGAAGAGGATGACCAGCCCCGGAAGAAGCGGCGCCGCAGGCGGGGCGGACGCGGACGGCGCAAGGCCGGCGAGGGCGAGGACGCGCAGGACGGCTCGGACCAGGACAACGGGTCCGAGGAAGACGACACCGACGAGGCCGCGACGGCCGATGCGGATGCGTCTGGCGAAGACGGTGGCGATGACGGGGGCGATGGCGAGGATCAACCTCGCAAGAAGCGCCGTGGCCGGCGCGGTGGTCGCGGGCGCAAGCCCACGCGCGCCGAGGGCGACGAGGCGGAAGTGTCCGACGACGCAGTGAGCGACGTGGCCGCTGAGCCATCGGAGGCCGAGGCCCCGGCGGAGGCTGCCTCCGACGAAGCGCCCGCTGCGGTCGAGGAAGCGGCGCCCGAGGCGGAACCCGCCGGGATGGTGGCCGTCGCAGAGCCAGCGCCCGAACCTGAGCCAGCGCCGGAACCGGAACCGGAGCCAGAGCCAGCGACGGAACCGGAGCCTGAGCCAGAGCCCGAGACGGCAACACAGGAGCCCGAGCCCGAGCCCGAGCGCGAGCGGGAGCCCGTGACGGCCGAGGCCGAAGGCGACGACTCCAAGCCCAAGAAACGCGGCTGGTGGTCGATCGGCTGACGCAACGAAGAAGGGCGCCGCGGGATTACTTCTTCCCGGGCGCCCTTTTCAATTCCGATGCCGTTTGTGCTCAGTTCGTGTCGGTGCGCACCGTGTCCACGATCTCGAGCATCGCGTCGAGCGGGACGTAGCCGCGCACCAGCTGATCGCCGAAGACGAAGGTGGGCGTGCCCGAGATCTGCAACCGCTGGGCCAGATCGCGGTTGTAGGAGATCGTCTGCGACACCAGCGGATCACCCATGGCGTCCATGATCGGCCCCGGGTCGAGGCCCAGGTCGTTCGCGGTGGCCATCAGCGAGGCCTCGGTCACGTCTCCGCGCATCACCATCAGAGCGTCGTTCATCTGCGCATAGGCGTCGTCCCCGTTGACGATCCGCGTGGCGATCGCGAATTGCGAGGCCAGCACGGATTGTTCGCCGAGGATCGGGAATTCCTTGACGACGTAGCGGATGTTGCCGTCGAGTTCGATGAGGTCTGCCACCTCTGGATGCGCGCGGCGGCAGAAGCTGCAGCGGTAGTCCATGAACTCGACCAGCACCACGTCGCCCTCGGGATTTCCGCCGACCCAGTCGAAGGCCGAGTTGAAGAGCGCGTCGTCATTGGCGGCGATGCCCATCTGGTCCCGCTCCGACTCGGCGGCGGCCTGGCGCTGTTCGAGAACCCCGATCGCCTCCATCAGGACCTCGGGATTGTCGAGCAGGTAGGCCCGGACCTCGGCGCGGAAGGCGTCGCGCTCGGCATCATCGAGATCGGTAAGGTCCGCCATGGCGGGTGTTGCGGCCATCAGGCCGGCAAGGGCCAGCGCGGGCGCCAGTGGGGCGAGGAATTTCATGCGCTCATCTCCGTCGTTGGGCGGCTTCGGCCACGCGTAGCACATCCTGCGCGCGAATCCAGCCGGGTGATCCTTGCGGCAGCAGACCAACCGCGCGGGTGGCAAGTGTCGCTGCATCCTCCATCCGGCCCATCACCGCGTAGCGTTCCGCCGTCACCGTCGCGGCCATGCCGGGCTGACCCGCGCGGGCATGGGCGAGCGCAAGGTCGCGAAGCATGCGCGGGTCGAACGGGTCGCGGGCCTGCGCGCGGGTCAGGACGTCAAGCGCGCGGGCATTGCTCGCGGCGCTGTCCGGGGCCAGCAGCGCCCGGCCATATCCCGCAAGGATCAGCGGCTCGCGCGGGGCAAGCTCAACCGCGCGGCCATAGGCGGCGATGGCCGCGTCGAAGCGGCGGCTTTCGAACAGGATCTGCCCCTGAAGCTCCTGGTAGAACGGATCGCCGGGCCGCATCTGCAGCAGGCGCCCGACCTCGGCCAGCGCGCGGTCGACATCGGGCGTGCGGTGATGGGCTATGGCCCGGCTCAGCGTCGCGATCTCGCCTGTGTCGTTGCGGTCCACGCGGCGCAGCGTCCAGGACGGATTGCGCAGAAAGGCCGACAGCTTGGCATTGAGCCGGGCATACCAGTAGGCGCTGGCGGCCGAGGGCTCGGGTCCGGCACCCTGCACCGCGAGAAAGGCCTGAACCGTCCGGTAGCGGTCGCGCGTCAGCGGATGGGACCGGACGTAGGGGTCCTGCCGGCCGACCGACAGCGCCTCCTGCCCGCGGAAAAGGTCGAGGACCTCCAGCATCGCCTCCGGGTCGATGCCCGCCGACACCATGTAGCGCAGCGCCGACTGGTCTGCGCTCGCCTCCTCGGCGCGGGTATGGGCCAGCAGGCTGCGCTGCGCCGAACTCATGCCGCCAGCGGCAAGGCCAATCGCTGCGCCGCCTTCGCCGGAGGCCGCGCCCGCGGCCAGCGCCAGCAACAGCCCCATGCGCGCCGCCGTCTGCGCCGAGGCCGCCGCCGCGGGGCGGGCGGTCAGGTGCCCGTTGGCGATATGCGCGGCCTCATGGGCCAGCACCGCCTGCAGCTGGTCGGGGTTGTCGAGCCGCAACAGCAAGCCCGAATGGACGAAGATGTGCCGCGCGTCGGCCACGAAAGCGTTCATCGAGCCATCATTGATGATGATCACGCGCGTGCTTTGCGGCAGGCCGGCCACGCGGAAGACGGGGGCTGCAAGCTCCTGCAAGGCGCGCTCGATCTCGGCGTCCCGGATGATGGTTTGCGCCATGGCAACCGCTGGCGCGACGGCCAGCAGGACCGCGAGCGCGATCGCGCGCCCGATCATCGGTATCCGGCCCGGCATTGACGATCCTCTTCCCGGCTGGTTTGACAAAACCCTGCCCCTCGCGCTTTGGCGCAGACTACGGAGTGAAGCATGCGGCATTCAACCCGATCCGAGGTCGATCCCTTTATCGTGATGGATGTGATGGAGGCAGCCCGCGCCGCCGAGGAGGCGGGCCGCGACATCGTACACATGGAGGTGGGCCAGCCCGGCAGCGGTGCGCCGGAGGCCGCCCGCGCGCGCCTGCGTCAGGAGATGGAACGCGGGCCGCTGGGCTACACCGTGGCGCTCGGCCGTCCGGATCTGCGCGCCGAGATCGCGGCGCTTTACGGCGAGTGGTACGACCTCGACCTCGACCCTGCGCGCATCGTGCTGACGTCGGGCGCCTCGGGCGGCTTCCTGCTGGCCTTCACGGCGCTCTTCGACGCGGGCGAGAAGGTGGCATTGGGAGAGCCTTGCTACCCGTCCTACCGCCAGATCCTGACGGCGCTGAGCCTTCGGCCCGTGGGGCTGGTGACCGAGGCCGAGACACGGTTTCAGCCGGTGGCGGAGCAGTTGACCGACGACCTGGCCGGGCTGATCGTGGCAAGCCCCGCGAACCCCACCGGCACGATGTTGGGTAAAGCCGAATTGCAAGATCTGTCAGATGCTTGCGAGGCGAAGTGCGTCTCGCTCATCTCCGACGAGATCTACCATGGCCTGCAATACGAGGGCCGCGCGGTGAGCGCGCTGGAGGTCACGGACGAGGTCTACGTGATCAACTCCTTCTCCAAGTATTTCTCCATGACCGGATGGCGGCTCGGCTGGATGGTCGTTCCACCCGATCACGTCCGTAGCGTCGAGCGTCTGGCGCAGAACATGTTCATCTGTCCCGCCCATGCGAGCCAGGTCGCGGCGCTTGGCGCGCTTAGTCCGGAGGGGCGCGCGGAACTTGATGAACATCGCGTCACATACGCCCGGAATCGCGAGATCTTGCTCGCTGGCCTCAAGAAAGCAGGCCTGACGAACACGGCGCCTGCGGACGGGGCTTTCTATGTCTACGCCGACGTGGGCAACCTGACCGACGACAGCCGCGCGCTGGCTGGGCGCATCCTTGACGAGGCGGGTGTCGCCGTCACGCCGGGTCTCGACTTCGACAAGGCGCGTGGCCATCGGACGCTGCGGTTTTCCTACGCGCGCGGCACGGCAGAAATCGAGGAAGGCGTGGCGCGCCTGACGCGGTTTTTCGCGCGCGGCTGAGTCCGCGCATCCTGCGCTTGGGCGACGCCGCGCTGTCTGCTAGGGCTTCGTCAACGAAACCGATCCGGGATGAGCCCGTGCGCCGAGCAGCCCATCTTCTGACCGCCGCCTGTGCGGCGCTGTTTTTCGTCGTCTCGGCTGGGGCGTCCGCCGCGCAGCCCTTCGGCGCGCTCGCCCGCGTCGTTGCGGCCGAAACCGCAGCGGAGGCGCGCGACGGCGAAGTCAACC
>Ga0209947_1002085_pt1 | contig 11656 bp, 4 predicted proteins | sample SalPonR2_B_D2_MG_FD_185706 | JGI IMG/M metagenome (GOLD analysis project Ga0209947, IMG submission 185706) | Salt pond soil microbial communities from South San Francisco under conditions of wetland restoration - Salt Pond MetaG R2_B_D2_MG... ... | reverse complement strand
TCGCGTTCGTCGAGGCCGGTCACCATCACACCGAGACGGACATCGACGCCGAGTTCGCGGAGCTGGTCGGTCGCCTTGTCCGACAACGACACCGGGTAGGTGGAGAGGACCCGGTCGAGGCCTTCGAGCAGGATCACCCGTGCCGTCGAGGTGTCGATCGTGCGGAACTCGCGGCTGACGGTGCGGAACGCGATCTCGGCGATCGCGCCCGCCATCTCGACGCCGGTGGGCCCGCCGCCGACCACCACGAACGTCAGGTTGGCCTCCCGATCGTGCTCGTCGCCGACGCGCTCGGCGCGCTCGGCGCGCTCGAAGGCGGTGAGCACCCGCCGCCGTATCTCCAGCGCGTCCTCGACCGTCTTGAGCCCGGGGGCGAACTGCTCCCACTCGGGATTGCCGAAGTAGGAATGCGTCGTCCCTGCGGCGAGCACGAGCGAGTCGAACGCCACCAGGTCGCCATCGTCGAGCCGCACGACGCCCGCGTCGCGGTCGATGTCGACGACCTCGCCGAGCACGACGTCGGCGTTCGCCTGGGCAGCAAGGATCGATCGGATCGGTTCAGCGACGTCGGCAGGCGCGAGACCGGCAGTGGCGACCTGGTAGAGCAAGGGCTGGAACAGATGATGGTTGCGGCGGTCGATCACGGTCACGTGAACCGCGGCGTCGGCCAGTCCGCTCGCCGTGGCCAGCCCACCGAAGCCACCGCCGATGATCACCACGTGTGGGAGTGCGTCGATGGGAGTGTCAGCCACGGCGGACACCCAGCCGGGCCGCCCAGGCGCCGATGGTTGCCGGTGCGTGGCCGTCGCCGCCCCAGCGGGCATCGTCGGTGTCGAATACGACCGGTTCGGTCGGGTCGGGTGCCGGGTGCATCACCGGCTCGCCGGAGAAGTTGAAGATCAACGATGCCGTGCCCGCCGGCGTGGAACGCACCACGACGATCGAGTCGCCCACGGTCGACACGCGCTGCTGCGCCGTCGGATCGGTCAGCACCGGGTACTCGCGCCGGATCCTCAGCAACTCGGTGTACATCGCCAGGCGTGAACGGTGCGGTTCGTGCTCGGTGAGCGTGGGATCGAGCACCGCAGCTTCGAACGTCGTGGGGTCGGCCGGGTCGGCGACGTCGCCCGACCAGTCGGCGCCCGAGAACTCTCGCTGGCGACCCGATCGCACGGCCTCGACCAGGTCGGGCTCGCTGTGGTCGATGAAGTACGGGAACGGTGCGGTCTCGCCGTACTCCTCGCCCATGAACAGCATCGGGGTGAACGGCGAGAGCAGGATCGCTGCAGCAGCAAGCCGGCGGCGGGGATCGTCGGGAGCGGCATCTGCGAGCAGTCGCGCGCCTGCTGGTGTGTTGCCGACGTGATCGTGGTTGGTGTCGAACACGATGAACCGGCGGTGGTCGATGTCGTCGGCGGGGGCACCGTGACGTCGACCGAAACCCGGTGAGTACTGCCCCGAGTACACCCATCGGCGCTCCCACGCCTTCGCGACGTCCGCTGCGCCTGCGTAGTTCGCGTAGTACTCGTGGCGATCGCCCGTCAGCGCCACGCGCAACGCGTGGTGGAAATCGTCGTTCCACACGGCGTCGCAGCCCCAGCCGCCGTCACCCTCCGAGCGCACGATGCGCGGGTCGTTGGCCGAACTCTCGATGGTCACGAGCACGGTACGGCCCGCCGACCGAGCACCGGCATGCACCGCGGTCGTCAGCTCCTGCACGAACGGGATCGGTGTCGGGTCGAAGATGGCGTGGACGGCATCGAGACGCAGCCCGTCGAGGTGGAAGTCGCGCACCCAGCCGACGGCATTCTCGATGAAGAACCGCCGGACGTGGTCGCTGCCGGCCTCGGCGACGTTCATCGCGTCGCCCCACGGCGTGCGGTAGGCATCGGTGAAGTAGGGCCCGAACCGGCCGAGGACGTTCCCCTCGGGGCCCATGTGGTTGTAGACGACGTCGAGCACCACGCCGAGCCCGAACCGGTGGGCTGCGTCGACGAAGCGGGCGAGACCCTCGGGACCGCCGTAGGAATCTTGCACCGCGAACGGGAAGACGCCGTCGTAACCCCAATTGCGGGTCCCGGGGAACGCCGCCACCGGCATCACCTCGATCGTGGTGACGCCCAACTCCTGCAGACGGGGGAGATGACGGATCGCGGCATCGAAGGTGCCGTCCTCGGTCAGCGTGCCGACGTGCATCTCGTAGAGGACCGTGTCGGCCAGCTCCACGCCCGTCCAGTCGTCGTCGTGCCAGCGGAACACCGATCCGTCGACCACCGCGGATGGTCCGTGTACGCCGTCGGGCTGCCACCGCGACGCCGGGTCGGCGAGCTCGTCGCCATCGACCACGAAGCGGTACCGATCGCCGTGCCCGACCCCATCAACAACGCCGGTCCAGTACTCACCGTCGCGATGTAACGCCTGGTGTCCGACACCAAACGTCACATCGAGGCTGGTGGCGTCGGGGGCCCACACCACGAAGCGGGTACGGCCGCCGACGAGCACCGTGGCCCCGAGACGTGTTGCGTCGGTGTCGGACCCCATGGGCGGTCAGCTCTCGGCGGCGAAAAAGACGGCGCCGAGGGGTGGGATGGTGAGCACCACGGACTGGTGGAAGCCGTGCGAGTCGACGGGCACGGTGTCGACCCCGCCGAAGTTGCCGACCCCGCTGCCGGCGTAGCACTCGGCGTCGGTGTTCAACAGTTCGGTCCAGGTGCCGGCCGTCGGTACGCCGACGCGGTAGTTGTACCGCGGTGTCGGCGTGGCGTTCATCACCACCAGCACCGGCCGGGCGTCGCCCGACGGGTCCTTACGCAACCAGACGTACACGCTCTGGTCGGCGTCGGCGCCCTCCACCCACTGCATCCCGCCCGGGTCGCTGTCACCGCGGTGCAGCGCCGGTTCGGCCGCGTAGAGCCGGTTGAGATCGGCCAGACACTCGCGCGTCTCGCGATGCCAGTCGACGTCGTGCAGCGACCAGTCGAGGGTGCCCTCGTGGTTCCACTCGGTGCGGGTGGCCAGCTCGCCGCCCATGAACAGCAGCTTCTTGCCGGGCTGCGCCCACTGCATCGCGTACAGCAACCGCAGGTTCGCGAACTGTTGCCAGTCGTCGCCGGGCATCTTGTTGAGCAGCGACCCCTTGCCGTGCACCACCTCGTCGTGGCTGAGCGGCAGCACGAAGTGCTCACTCGACGCGTACACCGAACGAAACGTGATCTCGCCGTGATGCCAACGCCGATACGCCGGGTCGCGCTGGAGATAGGCGAGCGTGTCGTGCATCCAACCCATGTCCCATTTGAAGCCGAAGCCGAGCCCACCGATGTACGTCGGTCGGCTCACCATCGGCCACGACGTCGACTCCTCGGCCATGGTCGCCACGTCGGGGAACTCGCCGTACACGGCCTCGTTGAGCTGGCGGAGGAACACGATCGCATCGAGATTCTCCCGACCGCCGTACTCGTTCGGGATCCACTCGCCCTCGTTGCGCGAGTAGTCGAGATACAGCATCGAGGCAACGGCGTCGACGCGCAATCCGTCGACGTGGTAGCGGTCGAGCCAGCACATCGCACTGGAGATGAGGAACGAGCGCACCTCGTTGCGGCTGTAGTTGAAGATCGCCGAGTTCCAGTCGGGGTGGTAGCCCTGGCGCGGGTCGGCATGTTCGAAGAGATGTGTGCCGTCGAATTCGTAGAGGCCGTGGCTGTCGTTGGGGAAGTGCGACGGCACCCAGTCGAGGATGACGCCGACGCCCCGTTGGTGCAGGCGGTCGATCATCCGCATCAGGTCCTGCGGGGTGCCGTAGCGGGCGCTCGGAGCGAAGAACCCGGTGGTCTGGTACCCCCACGACCCGTAGAACGGGTGCTCCATGATCGGCAGGAACTCGACGTGGGTGAAGCCGTGGGCCAGCACGTGGTCGGCGATCGGGTCGGCGAGTTCGTCGTAGCGCGGGAAGCGTTTGCCGTCGGTGACGTGACGTCCCCACGACCCGAGGTGCGCTTCGTAGATCGACACGGGTGCGTCGAGCGCGATCCGCTCACGCCGCGAGGCCATCCACTCGTCGTCACCCCACTCGTAGGACAGGTCGGCGATCACCGATGCGATCGACGGTGGTTCCTCGGTAGCGGCGCCGACCGGATCGGATTTCTCGACCACGGAGCCCGTCGGCGTGGTGACGCGGTACACGTACGAATGGCCGATCGCGGCGCCGTCGACCCAGCCGCTCCACACGCCCGACTCGCTCGGGCCGAGTTGGTGTTCGTGCCCCCAACCGTCGAACGAGCCGACCACCGCGACGGCGTGGGCATTCGGCGCCCACACGGCGAAATGGCAGCCGCCGTCGGCGGGTTGGGCGCCGAAACGTCGGTGGAGGAACCGGTGGGTGCCTTCGTTGAACAGGTACCGGTCGAGTTCGTCGGCGCTTCCATGGAGTTCGTCTGTGGTCATGTGGTGCTCCTCGCTGTGTCGTCGATGTCGTTCGTCGTCCGTTCGTTCGTCGTCTGTTCGTTCGTCGTCCGTTCGCCGTGTTCGTCGCCGCGACGGCGTGCGAGGACGGCGAGTCGCTGCTGGACGTCGGGGTCGCCGAGCGTCTCGGAGGTGGGTCGGTCGAGGCGGCGCGACCACAGTTCCGGGTCGACACGCCCCGGCAGGTTGTGCGGGCGTCGTTCGCCGAGCAGATCGTCGAGATCGGCGATCACCAGGTAGGCGTCGCTCCACGCCAGCCGTTCGAGCATCTGCTCGACCACGTCCTGCCACCGATCGGCGATCTCGACACCGTGGGCGCGGCCGAGGCGGGAGCGATAGCCGGAGATGTCCGAGGTCGCGACCAGCTCGGCGGTCGGTTCCATGTCGTGGGTGCGGATCCCGGCGACGGTGCGCGCCGGAATGTGCGCCAGCGGGTCGTCGTCGAGGTGGAACTGCTCTTCGTACATCCCGAGTACGTCCCAGCGATCGAACGCGTCCGACACCTCGTGCGAACGGTGCCGAGGTCCTCGCCGACGATGGTGACCCCGGCACCCGCCGCCGACGCGGCGATGACGGCGAGGATCTCGTCGCGCGGATAGGTGACGTAGACGCCCTGCGTGGCGGAGAAGCCGTCGGGTACCCACCACAGTCGGTGGACCGCCATGGCGTGGTCGATCCGCAAGATGTCGGTGTGCCGGCCCACGCGCTCGATCAGGCGGCGCCACAGGCGATGGCCACTGACGTGCATCGCTGCAGGCATCGGTGGAGGGAAGCCCCAGTTCTGTCCGTCGGCGAAGAAGGCGTCCGGTGGGGCCCCCACACTCATCTGGGGCGCGAACATCGAAGGATCGGCCCAGACCTCGTAGCCCTCGGGGTGCGAGCCGATCGGGAGATCGAGGGCGAGCGCCGCGGCGCTGGGATCGTTGCGGATCGCGCCGAGCTGCTGGTCGGCGAGGAATTGTGCGAGCAGGTGCGACTGCTCGACGATCAGGTCGCCACCGGCATCGCGACCGGCGCGGAACCGGGCGTAGGCGCCCACGTCGGGATGGGCAGCGGCGAATGCGGTGAGCCTGTTCTGCATCTCGACGTCGAGCGATCTCGCTGCTTCGACGAGCTGACGCCGGCGTCGTTCGGCCAAGGTTCGCCAGTCGATGATCTCGCCGATGTCCGGCACGGGCGCCGACGGCAGGCCGGTGTCGTCGAGGTAGGTCTCGTTCCAGTGCAGTCGGCTCACCGGCGAGTAGGGGCTCGGATCGACCGGGTCGTCGAGATAGGTGGCGTAGAGCGGCAGCGTCGACACGACGTCGAGCCCGTTGGCCTTGGCGGCCCGGGCGAGGTCGTGCAGGTGAGCGAACGACGGCAGCGGCCGTTCGTGTTCCCACAGTGCGTACGTCGGTACGAAGAGCCCGCCGCCGCCGTCGAAGCGCTCGGCTCGTGGCATCGTCGGCGGAGCGGCCACCACCACGGTTTCGCCAGGTCCGGCGTCGGTGTCGAACCGGAGCAGATGGCAACCCCACGCGAGGTCGTCCGGCAACTCGATCAGATCGTGGTCGGCGCCGTGGCGTACCGCCAGATCGACGGGATGTCCTGTCACCGTCAGGTTCGCCTCGGTGACCGATGCGGCAACGCTCACGGGGCCCGCTGCAGCAAGGTGCAGGGGCGTGGCGACACGTGGCGTCGCCGCCACCGATGCCCGATCGGCCTCGAGGACGGCGACCACGTGGGCGAGCGTCGTCTCGTCGGCGTGATGGAGCATGCCGTGCACGTCGTGGTACGTGGTCTGGACTCCGAGTTGTTCAGCGCGTGCGCGCAGTGCGTCCGTCATCGCCCGGTGCTGTCCTCGGGGAGCATCTCGATGACCGATGTCATCGGCCACGTGACCCAGCCCGGCCGGTTGGCGAGTTCGTAGCGGACCTCGTACAGGGCTTTCGTGACGCTGTAGATGTCGACGAGCAGCTGGCGGTCCTCGTCGTCACCCGGGACGAGTCCGGCGTCGTCGATCGAGTCGAAGTAGGTGCGCAGGAGTGCCGCCTGGTTCTGCTCGGTCCACTGCCGTCGCCACGCGTCGATCTCGTCGCCGTCGCTGACGCGTCCACGCTCGACGGCGGTGTGCACCGCCATGCGTCCCGCGTAGTCGAACGACCGGAGCAGGCCGGCGACGTCGGCGAGCGGCGACCGCTTGATGGTGCGCTGCGCCATCGGTGCCCCGGGCTCACCTTCGAAGTCGATGAACACGATGTCGTGGCCGGTCCACAGGATCTGGCCGAGATGCAGGTCGCCGTGCACCCGGATGCGCTTGGCGTCCAACTTCTCGTGACGCAGCCGATCGAAGCGCTCCATCAGGTGATCGAGCTGATCGACGAAGCGCTCCACCTGGTCGCCGACGTCGGCGTCGAGGTGACCGCCACGGCGGGCCCGGCGCAGGTCACGCTGGGTCGACCGGATCGAGGTGCGCAAGGACTGCAGGATCGATCGCTGCCACAGCAGGGTGAACCCTTCGGGCGCCATCGGCGACTCGCGTCGTCCCGCGGCGCGGCTCGCCGTGCCTGTCGCTGCGGACGGCGTCGTGGCGGCGAGGCTGCGGTGCAGTTCGGCGGTGCGACGCCCGACGAGTTCGGCCATGGCGGTGGAGATGTCGCCGCTGCGATCCTCCGAGGCGAGCACGTCGTCGATCGCGAGGCCGAGTTCGTCGAGCATCTTCACCCACAGATCACTCTCGTGGGCGATCGCGTCGTGCACGACGACCACGTTGGCCGGCGACGGCTCGCCGGGAAGGCCGACGTCGAGTGTCGCTGCCACACCCGGCACCTGTTCGAAACCCGCCGCCAGGAGATGGGCGGGAAGCTCGACGTCGGGGTTGACGCCGGGCTCGAGTCTGCGCACGAGCTTGGCGATCAGGCGGCCGTCGATGATCGCGGAGGAGTTCGACTGCTCGACGCCGAGCACGTTGATGCGGCGCGGGTCGTCGGCGAGCTTGGCGATGCGACCCCGCCGGGGGTGGCCGCGCAGTTCTCCGTGACGGGACGTCCTGGCTCGTTTGCGCAGCGAGGCCCCGAACACGACCGCTGCGCCGCGGGCGTCGCTCATCGCGTCGATGAGCAGCGCACCGTCATCGAGTTGGGCGATGGCGGCGGGCGACGTGGACCGATCGCCGGTCTCGGCGAGATCGCGACCGATCCGCATCACCGGCACGGAATACCGCTGGTCGTCACCTTCGGTGAACGACACGTTCGCGATGACGAGCGCCACGTTGGCGTCACCGTCGAGAGCGATGGCGTCCTCCACGGTCACCTGGCGGATGGAGCGGCCCTTGCCGGCGTACCAGCGTCGTTGCGGGAGCCAACGCTCGAGCGAGCGTGCCAGGCCGGCACGGCGACGCAGCACCTCGGTCATCGAGCCCGGCAGGTGTGGCATCGCGGACACGTCGGAGTCGGTGTGGAGCCCGGCGAGCGAGAACCAGAAGAAGCCATAGGGCGCGAGCGTGACCTGGTAGTCGTGATCGCGGATCGGGGCGAAGTGGTTGTAGCCGAACACCTCGACCGGTGTGGCGCCCTGGAACTCGCGCAGGTCGAGTTCGACGTGCTGGGCCAGGCGCGACAGGTTGGCGACGCAGAGCATCGGTGGTTCGCCGTCGAGGTGGCGCACGAACGCCAGCACGTGCGGGTTGTCGGGGTCGAGGAAACGGATGTCGCCCCGGCCGAGCACGTGATGGCGGGTGCGCAGGGCGATCAGCTGGCGCATCCACGACAGCAGCGACGCCGGGTTGCTGTGCTGGGTCTCGACGTTGATGCTCTCGTAGTGGTACTCCTGCTCGGTGATCAGCGGCAGGTAGAGCCGGTGGGGGTTCGCCGTCGAGAACCCGCCGTTGCGGTCCGACGACCACTGCATCGGGGTGCGCACACCGTCGCGATCGCCGAGGTAGACGTTGTCACCCATGCCGAGTTCGTCGCCGTAGTAGACCACGGGCGTTCCGGGCAGCGAGAACAGCACGGCGTTGAGCAGCTCGACCTTGCGGCGGTCGTTGCCGAGCAGTGGCGCGAGCCGTCGGCGGATGCCGAGGTTGATGCGCATCTCGTCGTCGCGGGCGTAGGCCCGCAGCATCATGTGCCGTTCCTCTTCGGTGACCATCTCGAGGGTGAGTTCGTCGTGGTTGCGCAGGAACGTCGCCCACTGACAGCCCTCGGGTGGGGTCGGGGTCTGGTCGAGGATGTCGATGAGTGGCATGCGGTTCTCGGTCTGCAGTGACATGAACAGGCGCGGCATCACCGGGAAGTGGAAGTTCATGTGGCATTCGTCGCCGTCGCCGAAGTAGGCCGCAGCGTCCTCGGGCCACTGGTTGGCCTCGGCGAGCAGCATGCGCCCGTCGTACTTCGCGTCCATGTGGGAGCGGATGCGCTTGAGCACCTCGTGGGTCTCGGGCAGGTTCTCGCAGTTGGTGCCCTCGCGCTCGTGGAGGTAGGGCACCGCGTCGAGACGGAGACCGTCGACACCCATGTCGAGCCAGTGGTCGAGCACCTCGAGCACGGCGGCCTCGACCGCTGGGTTGTCGAAGTTGAGGTCGGGTTGGTGCGAGTAGAAGCGGTGCCAGTAGTACTGCCCGGCCACCGGGTCCCACGTCCAGTTCGACGTCTCGAAGTCCTGGAAGATGATGCGGGCGTCGGCGTAGGTGGTCGGGTCGTCGGTCCACACGTAGAAGTCGCGCTCGGAGGAGCCCTTCGGGGCGTTGCGGGCGCGCTCGAACCACGGGTGCTGATCGGAGGTGTGGTTGATGACCAGCTCGGTGATCACCCGCAGGTTGCGGGCATGCGCGGCCTTGAGGAACCGCTTGAATGCGCGCACGTTGCCGTAGTCGGGGTTCACCGTGCGGTAGTCGGCGATGTCGTAGCCGTCGTCGCGCAGCGGTGACGGGTAGAACGGCAGCAGCCACAGCGCTGTGACGCCGAGGTCGCTGAGGTAGTCGAGGCGCGACGTGAGCCCGTCGAAGTCGCCGGTGCCGTCGCCGTTCGAATCGGCGAACGCCCGAACGTGCAGCTCGTAGATGACGGCGTCGCGGAACCAGTCGCCGCTCATGCTGCTGCTCCCATCCGGCGGTCGGTCGGCGGGGGAAGGTCGGCGGTGGCGGGCTCGTCGAGCCGGCGAACGCTGAAGACATGGGCCGACGCCGACCACGGGGCCAGGTCGACGAAGTTCATGTTGCCGCTCCAGCGGTAGGTGACCCCGCCGAGCTCGTCGACGACGTCGTAGTCGGAGCCGTACGGCAGCCCGAGGGCTGCGAGGTCGATGTCGACGAAGGCCTGGTGACGTTCGAACGGATCGAGGTTCACGACCACGAGCACCGGCCTGCCGACACCGGCCGGGTCGGTCTTGCTGAAACACAGGATGCCCGGGTCGTCACACGAGTGGATGTGCAGCGTGTGCAGGTTGCGCAGCGCCCGCTGGTCGTGGCGGATCCGGTTGAGTCGGCTGAGCAGCGGGGCCAGCGAATCGTCGCGGTCGAGCTCCCAGGTGCGCAGCTGGTACTTCTCCGAGTCGAGGTACTCCTCGGATCCCTCGCGCACGGCGGTGTGTTCGAGGAGCTCGAAGGCCGGGCCGTACACCCCCCAACTCGGCGACAGCGTCGCCGCGAGGATCGCGCGGCTCACGAACACCGGCCGTCCGCCGTGTTGGAGTTGCTCGGTGAGGATGTCGGGCGTGTTCGGCCACGCATTCGGCCGGAAGTAGTCGACGGTTCGCGTCGCCAGGTCGTCGAAGTACTCACTCAGCTCTCGCTGCGACTGCCGCCACGTGAAGTAGGTGTAGTTCTGGTTGAAGCCGATCTTCGCCAACCGCTCCATCACCCGGGGGCGGGTGAAGCTCTCCGCGAGGAACACGGTCTCGGGGTGTTCGCTGCGAAGCGTGGCGATCGCCCACTCCCAGAACGCGAACGCCTTCGTGTGCGGGTTGTCGACGCGGAACACGGTGACGCCCCGGTCGATCCAGAACCGGAACACGTCGGCCAGCGCCTCCCAGAGGCCCTGCCAGTCGTCGGACTCGAAGTCGAGCGGGTAGATGTCCTCGTACTTCTTCGGCGGGTTCTCGGCGTACTGGATGCTGCCGTCGGGACGCTTCGCGAACCATTCGGGGTGCTCGCGCACCCAGGGGTGGTCGGGCGAGCACTGGAACGCGATGTCGAGCGCCAGGTGCATCCCACGTTCGCTGCACGCCGCCGCGAACGTCGCGACGTCGTCGACGGTGCCGAGGTCGGGGTCGACGGCGGTGTGACCGCCGTCCGGCGATCCGATCGCCCACGGGCTCCCGACATCGTCGGGGCCAGCGGTGGTGGCGTTGTTGCGGCCCTTGCGATGGGTGGTCCCGATGGGGTGGATCGGTGGGAGGTAGACGATGTCGAAGCCCATCGACGCGATGCGATCGAGTCGTTCGATCGAGCCGAGCAGCGTCTGCGGCGACGCTGCCGAATCGTCGCCGGTGTCGGGGTCCCCGCCCGTGTCGTGCGTGCCGCCGCCGGTGTGCACCGACGACCGGGGGAAGAACTCGTACCAGGCACCGAAGCTGCCGTGCAGTGGGTCGACGTCGATCGGGATCGGCCGAAGCAAGCGGGCGCCGGGCTCCCGTGGTGAGCACCGCCAGAAGATCTCGGTCCAGCGAGCGTCGCTCAGCACCATCGTGTCGCCGTCGGCGAGCGTGCGTTGCAGATGAGCCAGGTGGTCGCGGTCTTCCTGGACGGTCGTGGCGCAGTCGGCGGCCGTCTCGACCAGGCGCGCGCCGGCGAGGAGTTCTGACGACACGTCGAGGCCGGCATCGAGCTTCTTCACGGTGTCGCGCCGCCAGGTCTCGAGATGGTCGATCCAACCGAGGACGTCGTATTCGATGCGTCCGAGTTCGCCCGGCGTGAGCAGCCCGGTGAAGCGGTCGTTGCCGATCGGTTCCATCGGGGTCTCCTGCCACGAGCTGCGCCCGCCGCTCGCCGACACACGCCGCCACCGCAGCGCCGCCGCGACCACGTCGTGGCCGTCGGCGAACACGTCGGCGACCACCACCGTCGGCTCACCGAGAGAGGCCTTGGCGGGATGGGCGCCCCGGTCGACCATCGGTCGCACGGGTTCGACGACCGCCCGCGACGGTCGCTGGTCGGGGAGCGCGGGTGAGCGGGTGGGCGTCCGGGTGGTGGTCGGTGTGGGCTGGCGGGGTGTGGTGGGAG
>Ga0209947_1002082_pt1 | contig 11665 bp, 6 predicted proteins | sample SalPonR2_B_D2_MG_FD_185706 | JGI IMG/M metagenome (GOLD analysis project Ga0209947, IMG submission 185706) | Salt pond soil microbial communities from South San Francisco under conditions of wetland restoration - Salt Pond MetaG R2_B_D2_MG... ... | reverse complement strand
TCCCGGAGGTGCGGTGGCACCTCGCCGACGGCCCCGTCCCGGATGTCACTGCGGGCGTTCCAGATCGCGAGTGCCGCCCGGTTGCTCTTGGGGCAGGTGGCCAGGTGGATCGCCGCCTGCGCCAGGTTCAGCTGCGCCTCCGGGAGCCCGACGTGTTCGAGGGCGTGCGCTGCGGCGACGGCGACCTGCAACGCCGACCCGTCGGCGAGCCCGACGTCCTCACTGGCGAAGATGATCATGCGCCGGGCCACGAATCGGGCGTCCTCGCCGGCCTCGAGCATCCTCGCCAGCCAGTACACGGCGGCGTCGGGGTCCGAGCCGCGCATCGACTTGATGAACGCGCTCACGACGTCGTAGTGGTCGTCGCGCCCGTAGCGCAGGGCGCTGGTGCCGAGGGCCGCCTCCACGTGCGCGAGTTCGAGGTGGGTGTAGCCCGACAGTGCGCAGGCGACGTCGAGAGCGGTGAGCACCTGCCGGCCGTCTCCGCCGGCGCGGTCCAGGAGCAGTTCGACGGCGTCGACGTCGGCCGTGACGGCTTCGGCCTCGAGCCCCCGCTCGACCAGCACCGAGATCGCCGGACGGTCGAGCGGTTCGAGGCGGAACAGCGTGGAACGGCTCCGCAGCGGCGCATTCACCTCGAAGAACGGGTTCTCGGTGGTCGCCCCGATCAGCGTGAGGGTGCCGTCCTCCACGGCGGGCAGGAGCGCGTCCTGCTGTGACTTCGAGAACCGGTGGATCTCGTCGAGGAACAGGATCGTGCCCTGCCCGCGCTCGCCGAGGCGGTGCCGGGCGCGTTCGATCGTCTCGCGGACGTCCTTCACACCGGCGGTCACGGCCGACAGCTGCTCGAAGGCCCGGTCGGTGCTGCCCGCCACGGCCAGCGCGAGCGTGGTCTTGCCGGTGCCCGGCGGGCCCCACAGCAGCGCCGAGGTCAGGCGGTCGGTCTCGACGAGCCGGCGCAACGGTCGGCCCGGACCGACGAGATGCTCCTGTCCGACGACGTCGTCGATGGTGCGTGGTCGCAGCCGTGCTGCGAGCGGGGCCCGTGCCCGGCGCTGCTCGTCGGCTGCCGCGGCGAACAGATCGTCACCCATGCTCATCCGCCGAGGACACGGCGGTAGGCGTCGCGGCGGAAGGCGACGACCTGGTCGATCAACCAGGGGGGCTCGACCCACTTCCAGGCGACGAACTCCACACCGTCGGGGGTGGGCTCGATGCCGTCGCCGCGCACGCGGAAGGTGTACCAGCGCTGGATCTGACCCAGCCGTCTGCCCTCCCCGCGGACGTCGGGCGGGAACTCGTAGGCGACCCACTCGGGATGCTCCCCGACGAGGAGCACGTCGTCGGCGCCGAGGCCGGTCTCCTCGCCGAGCTCTCGCCAGGCGGCCTCGAGCGGAGACTCCCCCACGTCGATACCGCCCTGGGGCAGTTGCCACGCCCCCGGCACGTCACTGCGCTCGAACGCCAGCAGGTGACCGTGCGAATTCGTCACCACGGTGACGACACCGGCGCGGAAATGGGTGCTGGGCATCGTCGCCTCGGCGTCCGATCAGCGGCCCAGGCCTCGGAGGCGGTGGTCGGCGTCGGCGAAGTCGGGCGCGTGGTCGACGACCAGCGCGAACCAGCGCCGCGCCGTGATCGGGTCGCCGAGGCGGTCGTAGAGGTCGCCGAGCACGTACCACTGACGCAGATGATGGTCACGGACCGACTTCGCCCGCTTCGTGGCCGGCTCCATCACCTCGAGCGCAGCGCGCAGGTCGTCCTGGTCGGCGAGCGCTCCGGCAGCCACGATCCGGCCCTCGGCCATCACCTCGTGGCTCGGCGACGTCGACTTGATCTCCTGCCACACACGGTCGACCGCCTTCCAGTTGCGCTGAGCGCGGTGGCAGTCGGCGATCACCGGGAGCATGGCGGGGTCGGGGTGCAGGTCGTGCGCCGCTTCGAGGGCGCGGGCGGCCGCCTTCCAGTTGCCGAGCCGGTAGTTCGACAGCCCGAGCACCTCCTGGGCGGCGGCCACCGTGGGGGCCTCCTTCACGATCGCACCGGCCAGGCGACGCGCTTCCTGGAAGCGCTCGCGGTCGAGCGCCTCGGACGCCTGGGCCAGCCGCTCGGCGAGGCGCTGGCCACGTTGGGTGCCGAGGGCATCGGTGAGCTCGGCCTGCACCTCGGGATCGAGGGGCTTGGGTGGCCGACGCTTGGCGGGGGCGTCCGACGCCCGCTGTGCCGCTCCGCTGGCGGCGTCGCGGATCGAGCCCTCGTCGATCCACTGTTCGGTGGTGCGGCCTTCGATCTTGGCCCGCTCGAGCTCGGGATCGCGCGGGGTACGCGGCGCGCGCCGCTGCTTCACCTCGAGCGCACGGCGTTCGGCTTCGGTCTGGGGACGGCTCGGCCGGCCGTCTCGACGCGGCGCCGAGCCACCCCGCGACGGCGGTCGCCCGGAACCCCCGGAACGGCCGTTCGACGATCCCCTCGGCGATCCCTTCGCGGGGCCCTTCGCCGGACCACGCGACGAACTGCTCGACGAGCTGCGGCGCGATCCGCTCGACGGCCCGCCGCCCGACGGGCGGCCGTCACGGCGCGGTGGACGAGCATTCGAGTCCCGGGACATGGCGATCCATGCTACGGCCGGCGCCCCTCGAATCGGGCCGAAAACGCGACGAACGCACCGCCGGCAGACCCGGGCGGTGCGTTCGTCGATCGAAATCCGGCGGCGTCCTACTCTCCCAGGGGATCTCTCCCCAAGTACCATCGGCGCTGACAGGCTTAACTTCCGTGTTCGGGATGGGAACGGGTGTGACCCTGTCGCTATGGCCACCGAAATCAGTTGTCAACGAGGGGTGACCCTCGAGGACTCCAGAGCAAGCACGAGCTGTTCAAACCAAGCCCTCGGCCGATTAGTACCGGTCGGCTGAACGTGTTGCCACGCTTACACCTCCGGCCTATCAACGTGATGGTCTCGTCACGGGCCTTACTGCGTTGACCGCATGGGAATACTCATCTTCAACCGGGTTTCCCACTTAGATGCTTTCAGCGGTTATCCCTTCCGTAGGTAGCAAATCTGCGATGCTTCTGGCGAAACAACAGACACACCAGAGCTACGTCCGTCCCGGTCCTCTCGTACTAAGGACAGCAGTTGTCAGTATTCCTTCGGCTGCGGAGGATAGGGACCGAACTGTCTCACGACGTTCTGAACCCAGCTCGCGTACCGCTTTAATGGGCGAACAGCCCAACCCTTGGGACCTGCTTCAGCCCCAGGATGCGATGAGCCGACATCGAGGTGCCAAACCTTCCCGTCGATATGGACTCTTGGGGAAGATTAGCCTGTTATCCCCGGGGTACCTTTTATCCGTTGAGCGACCACACTTCCACACGTGATGGCCGGGTCACTATGCCCTACTTTCGTACCTGCTTGACTTGTAGGTCTCGCAGTCAAGCTCCCTTGTGTCATTGCACTCGACGGCTGATTGCCAACCAGCCTGAGGGAACCTTTGGGCGCCTCCGTTACTCTTTAGGAGGCGACCGCCCCAGTCAAACTACCCGCCTGGCGCTGTTCCTGATCCGGATCACGGACCGAGGTTAGAGTTCCAAAGTACGCAGGGTGGTATTTCAACATTGACTCCACACTGGCTGGCGCCAATGCTTCCAAGTCTCCCACCTATCCTACACAACGCAATTCAAAACTCAACACCAAGTTATAGTAAAGGTCCACGGGGTCTTTCCGTCCTTCCGCAGCTAACGAGCATCTTTACTCGTACTTCAATTTCGCCGGGTCTATGGTTGAGACAGTGGGGAAGTCGTTACGCCATTCGTGCAGGTCGGAACTTACCCGACAAGGAATTTCGCTACCTTAGGACCGTTATAGTTACGGCCGCCATTCACTTGGGCTTAGGTTCACAGCTTCGCTCCGAAGAGCTAACCGTTCCCCGTGACCTTCAAGCATTGGGCAGGCGTCACAGCGTATACAGCGCCTTGCGGCTTCGCACGCTGCTGTGTTTTTGGTAAACAGTCGCTACCCCCTGGTCTGTGCCACCCTCGTCAGCTCGAGCCGTAAAGGCCGTCACCGAAAAGGGTCCTCCTTCTTCCGAAGTTACGGAGGTAATTTGCCGAGTTCCTTAACCATAGTTCTCCCGTTCGCCTTGGTATTCTCTACCCGCCCACCTGTGTCGGTTTGGGGTACGGGCACCGTGCCAACTCACTGCTGGGCTTTTCTTGGCAGCATGGAATCGATGACTTCGCGGTATGTCGCTCGGCATCGCGTCTCGGCGTTACGGCTCCAACTCTCATCGGAACCCGCCTACACGCTTACCCGGGGTCTACCATCGCCCCGGTTCACCTATCCTCCTGCGTCCCCCGTCAGCTATCCGCCAGCAGCTCGGTCGGTTCGCTTCCCGAAGGAAACAGCCCCAACGTTGCCACTCTTGGACCTGGCGCGGGCACGGTGGTACTGGAATATCAACCAGTTGTGCATCGACTACGCCTCTCGGCCTCGTCTTAGCTCCCGACTCACCCTGGGGGGATTAGCCTTCCCCAGGAACCCTTGGGCTTTCGGCGGAGGGGTTTCTCACCCCTCTCTCGCTACTCATGCCTGCATTCTCACTCGATGACGCTCCACGGCTGGTTTCCACCGCCGCTTCACAGCAACATCGACGCTCCTCTACCGCTCCGAGACGACCGAAGTCGCTCGAAGCCCATAGCTTCGGCTCAGGACTTGAGCCCCGTTACATTGTCCGCGCAGAATCACTCGACCAGTGAGCTATTACGCACTCTTTCAAGGGTGGCTGCTTCTAAGCCAACCTCCTGGCTGTCTGTGCAATTCCACATCGTTTTCCACTTAGTCCTGAATTAGGGGCCTTAGCTGATGATCTGGGCTGTTTCCCTTTCGACCAACGAAGCTCATCCCTCGTGGTCTCACTGCCGTGCTCTGGAGTACCGGCATTCGGAGTTTGATTGGGTTCGGTAAACTTGTGGGTCCCCTAGCCCATTCAGTGCTCTACCTCCGGTACTGAACACACGACGCTGCACCTAAATGCATTTCGAGGAGAACCAGCTATCGCCAAGTTTGATTGGCCTTTCACCCCTATCCACAGCTCATCCCCGCAATTTTTAACTTACGTGGGTTCGGTCCTCCACGGAGTCTTACCTCCGCTTCAACCTGGCCATGGATAGATCACTTGGCTTCGGGTCTACAGCATGCGACTCTACGCCCTATTCAGACTCGCTTTCGCTCCGGCTACCCATCACTGGTTAACCTTGCCACACACCGTAACTCGCAGGCTCATTCTTCAAAAGGCACGCCATCGCGGCCATACCCGAAGGCATGACGACGCTCTGACTGTTTGTAAACCAACGGTTTCAGGTACTATTTCACTCCCCTCCCGGGGTACTTTTCACCTTTCCCTCACGGTACTGGTTCACTATCGGTCGCCAAGGAATACTTAGACTTATGGGGTGGTCCCCACAGATTCACGCCGGCTTTCACGGTTCCGGCGTTACTTGGGATGACAGGCGAATAGTACATACATTTCGGATACGGGGCTGTTACCCACTCTGGCCGACCCTTTCCTGAGTCGTTCTCCTATGCAGCACTTGTAATTCGTGACACATCTGATGCTGTGTCTCCTGGTCCCACTACCCCGCACCAGCAACGCCATCAGGCTTGGCACTGGCACGGTTTGGTCTCTACCCTTTTCGCTCGCCGCTACTCAGGGTGTCGCGGTTGCTTTCCTTTCCTCGGGGTACTGAGATGTTTCAATTCCCCCGGTTCCCTCCTACTGCCCTATGTGTTCAGGCAGCGGTAACACTCCATGACGAGTGCTGGGTTTCCCCATTCGGACATCTGCGGATCGAGGCCTAGTAGACGGCTCCCCGCAGCTTTTCGCAGTCACTCACGTCCTTCTTCGGTTCTTGGCGCCAAGGCATCCACCGTTGGCTCTTATTAGCTTGGAAAGAACAAGTTATCTATTGTTCGAGATTTCTCTCTAAAAGATGCTCGTGCTTGCTCTGCAGTTCTCAAGGAGCCACCGACCAGCGGTGCGGCTCGAGGCCACCCTGACGGGCGGTGACGAGCAGCTCGACGCTGCGGCGTGAGGGAACAACTCCCTCAAAACGGAAGAGAAGACGGTGGCCGCCGGCGTACGTGGCGTCGAGAGGGACCGAATCCCTGCGACCGACGATCGTTGCGACGACAGCCCACCAGTGCACCAACAGGTGTGTCTCGCACCCGGATGGAATGGATCCATCATCGAGTGGAGAAGCACTCCTTAGAAAGGAGGTGATCCAGCCGCACCTTCCGGTACGGCTACCTTGTTACGACTTCACCCCAATCACCAACCCCACCTTCGACGGCTCCCTCCCAAAAGGGTTGGGCCACCGGCTTCGGGTGTTGCCGACTTTCGTGGTGTGACGGGCGGTGTGTACAAGGCCCGGGAACGTATTCACCCTGGCGTGCTGATCCAGGATTACTAGCAACTCCGGCTTCATGGAGTCGAGTTGCAGACTCCAATCCGAACTGAGACCGGCTTTGTGGGATTCGCTCACCCTCGCGGGATCGCAGCCCTCTGTACCGGCCATTGTAGCGTGTTTGCAGCCCTGGGCATAAGGGGCATGATGACTTGACGTCATCCCCACCTTCCTCCGAGTTGACCCCGGCAGTCTCCTACGAGTCCCCAACTTAACTTGCTGGCAACATAGGATAAGGGTTGCGCTCGTTGCGGGACTTAACCCAACATCTCACGACACGAGCTGACGACAGCCATGCACCACCTGTGTACCGCCCCGAAGGACACCCTATCTCTAGAGCTTTTCGGTACATGTCAAACCCAGGTAAGGTTCTTCGCGTTGCATCGAATTAAGCAACACGCTCCGCTGCTTGTGCGGGCCCCCGTCAATTCCTTTGAGTTTTAGTCTTGCGACCGTACTCCCCAGGCGGGGCACTTAATGCGTTAGCGACGGCGCGGATCTCGTTGGTTGAGACCCACACCTAGTGCCCAACGTTTACGGCATGGACTACCAGGGTATCTAATCCTGTTTGCTACCCATGCTTTCGCTCCTCAGCGTCAGTTACGGCCCAGAGCGGCGCCTTCGCCGCTGGTGTTCCTCCTGATATCTGCGCATTTCACCGCTACACCAGGAATTCCCCGCTCCCCTACCGCACTCTAGTCACAGCAGTATCGGGTGGCGTCTCTGGGTTGAGCCCAGAGTTTTCACACCCGACTTACCGAACCGCCTACGAGCTCTTTACGCCCAATAAATCCGGATAACGCTTGGTGCCTACGTGTCACCGCGGCTGCTGGCACGTAGTTGGCCGCACCTTCTTCTGCAGGTACCGTCATTTTCTTCCCTGCTGAAAGCGGTTTACAACCCTAGGGCCTTCTTCCCGCACGCGGCGTTGCTGCATCAGGCTTTCGCCCATTGTGCAAGATTCCCCACTGCTGCCTCCCGTAGGAGTCTGGGCCGTGTCTCAGTCCCAGTGTGGCTGATCATCCTCTCAGACCAGCTACCCGTCGATGCCTTGGTGAGCCGTTACCTCTCCAACTAGCTGATAGGCCGCGAGACCCTCCCGATCCGATGAATCTTTCGTCGGCACACCATGCGGTGCGCAGACGGCATCCGGTATTAGCAGTCGTTTCCAACTGTTATTCCAGAGACCGGGGCAGGTTCCTCACGTGTTACGCACCCGTTCGCCACTAGGTCGTCCGGAGCAAGCTCCATGGACCTCGTTCGACTTGCATGTGTTAAGCACGCCGCCAGCGTTCATCCTGAGCCAGGATCAAACTCTCCAACAAAAACGTGGCCGACTCTCCGTTCCACCGAAGTGGACGTTCGAGCCGGCGACGATAGTCAGCGAGCGCACCATCCGAGTCGGGAAAGACTCATGTGAATGATGCGTCCTTGCTGTGTTGGCCATCTCACTGTACAAACCGTGAGACAGCCGGTAACCATGGTTGCTGCCGCCAGGGTAGGCGACAGCAGAAATTGACAGACAGTTCTTCAGCCACCCGAGGGTGGACGTCGAACTGCCCGCACTGGCGTTCTGTCTTCTCTTCCGTTTTCAAGGAGCCGAAGCTCAGGCACGCACCATGACCGGGGATTGCCTTCCGAGTAGCTCGGGTGGGTGTCCGGCGGTCGGCGTTGGTGCCGAGTGGCCTTTCCGGAGGAGTAGATCCTTCCGTGAGGCGGAGTTAAAAGATAGCACCCCCGCAGGGCTTTGCAACATGCCTCAGGAAAATATTTCGGCGAGGTGGTACGACTTCTTGCCCTTGCGCAGCAGGAGGTACCTGTCGTGGACCAGTTTCTGCTCGCTGAGCAGGGAGTTCTCGTCCAGTTGCACCCCATTCGCGTAGAACGAGCGCTGTGCGAGCGAGCGCCGCGCGTCGCCGTTCGAGGAGGCCAGTCCGGTGCCGACGAACACGGCAACCGGATCGGCGAGATCGGCCACGGAGAGCCGCGAGGTGGGGATCTCGGCGGCGATCGTCGCGAAGGCCTCCTCGGAGGCGGTCATCGGATCTCCCGCGAAGAGCAGTTCTGCCGCCTCGGCTGCCGCCACCGCGGCGGGCGCTCCGTGCACCAGAGCGGTCATCTCGTCGGCCAGTGCCCGTTGTCCGAAGCGCAGGTGCGGTGCCTCCTCGTGCTCGGCGAGGATCGCCTCGATCTGTTCGACCGGCTGCAGCGAGAACGTCAGCAGTTGCGATGCGACGAGTTCATCGGCGGTCTGCATCCAGTGCTGGCGGAACTGGTACGGGCTGGTCTTGTCGGCGTCGAGCCACACACGCGCTCCGGTGGTCTTGCCGAGTTTGCTGCCGTCCGGGGCCGTGAGCAACGGCCACGAGAACGCATGGACGTGGGTGCCGCGCTTGCGGCGGATGAAGTCGACCCCCGACAAGATGTTGCCCCACTGGTCCGACCCGCCGATCTGGATCGTGCAGTCGAGGTGGTCGTACAACCAGAGATAGTCGTTGGCCTGCAGCAACATGTAGCTGAACTCGGTGAACGAGATCCCGTGCTCGGAGTTGATCCGCTGCTTCACGCTCTCGCGGGCCAGCATCTGGTTCACCGTGACGTACTTGCCGACGTCGCGGAGGAAGTCGAGTGCGGACATCGGCTGGGTCCAGTCGCGGTTGTCGACCAGAGCGCCGGCACCGGAACCATCGATCGGGTCGAGATCGACGATGCGGCCGAGCTGCTCCTTGATCTTGGCAACGTTGTGGTTCAGCGTGTCCTCGTCGAGCAGGTTGCGCTCCTCGGAGCGTCCTCCCGGATCACCGATCATGCCGGTCGCCCCGCCGGCCAGAGCGATCGGACGATGGCCCGCATCCTGGAAGCGCCGCAACACGATCAATCCGACCAGGTTCCCGACGTGGAGACTGTCGGCGGTCGGGTCGCACCCGTAGTAGATCGCCACCGGCCCGTCGGCGACCGCATCGCGCAGCGCCTGGCGGTCGGTCGAGTCGTGGATGAGGTTGCGCGCCTCGAGATCGGCGATGAGATCAGTGCCAGCCATACGGCCGCAAGGGTACTGTCGGCCTGTGTCCGAGGCCGTCAACGATTCGGAACTCCAGCGTCGCTTCGCCGACTTTTCGACCACGTCGAGCCCGCGTGCTCCCCTGTACGCCGCGCTCTCACGAGCTGTCTCCGACGATCCGGCGCTGTACCGGCTCCTCGGCCACGCTCCCGCCACCCAACGTCTCCCGGTGTTGCTGTTCGCCTGTGTGCACGAGTTGCTGATCGAACACCCCGACCACGAACTCGCCCAGTGGTACCCGAACCTGACCGCCGCGTACCGCTCCCCCGGCGAGCGCGCGCTGGTGCCCACCTTCCGTGAATTCGTGAACGCACATGCCGAGCGGCTCGGGCGGCTGCTGGCGACACGTACCACACAGACCAACGAGGTCGGGCGCTGCGGGTCGTTCCTCCCTGCGCTCGGGCTGCTCGCCGACGAGGTCGGAGCGCTCGGGCTGCTCGACGTCGGCACCAGCGGCGGGCTGAACCTGCTCCTCGATCGGTACGAGTACGAGTACCGGCCACGCAGCGGACCCACCACGACCGTCGGCGGGCCCTCGACGGTGAGGATCACGGTCGAGACCAGCGGCGACGTCCCGGTGCCGGACGACGTCCCCGGTATCGCTGCCCGCTGCGGTATCGATCAGCGGCCGATCGACATCACCGACGACCACGAGGCACATTGGTTGGAAGCGTGTGTGTGGCCCGACCAGGCAGACCGATTCCACCGTCTCGTCGCAGCGATCGAGATCGCCCGCATCCAGCCGCCCGAGATTCTCGCGGGCGATGCGGTGACGTCACTCGCTCCGGCGATCGAACGTGTCGGCCGACGTGCTCATCCGGTGGTGACGAATTCCTGGGTGCTCAACTACCTCACGTCCGACGCTCGCGTCGCATACCTCGCCGAGCTCGAACGGGTCGGCGCCGAACGCGACCTCTCGTGGGTGTACGCCGAGGCGCCCGCGCACATCCCCGAGCTCCCCAACTCACCCGACCCGAAGGGTGATCACCGCACCGTGTTGTCGATGGTGCGGTGGCGCAACGGCGAGCGGACCGTCGACCACCTCGCAACCGTGCACCCACACGGCTTCTGGATGCAGTGGCGTCGACGTCTCGACGGCCGTCAGACCTCCGAGCGATAGCGCCAAGGGCGATCGATCGCCTTGCTGATTCCGACCCTCGGTCCGGCGACAGGATCGGCTGGAGGCGGAGTGCCGTCGTCGACGATTCGGATCGGGCCGGGGCCGGCGAGGTCGACGCCGTCGTCGTCGAGCGAGATCCGAAATGCCTGACAGAGTTTGCCGGGACCGTCGGCGAGCGGGAGCCGACCCCGTCGACGCCACATCTCCTCGACGCCGTCGAGCGGCTCGACCGCCCGAAGGAGCACGGCCTGGCCGTCACCGTCGCGGCCGGTCACCACGTTGGCGCAGCAGTGGATGCCGTAGCTCAGGTACACGTAGAGCCGCCCAGCGCGACCGAACATGACGGAGTTGCGGGCCGTCCGCCCTCGGAACGAATGACTCGCCGGGTCGTCGGCCGTGTACGCCTCGGTCTCGATGATCCTCCCGGACGTCTCCACGCCGTCGGACTCGACGACGAGCACCTTTCCGAGCAGTTCCGCAGCGACGATCGGTGCGTCGCGGGCGAACCACGTCGGCGTGAGCGGCGTCAGAGCGACAGCCGTTCCTGATCCGCGGCGAGCATCGTTCGGTACGACTCGACCTGCAACGGGAGTGCCTCGGGACCAGCTGCGCCACGAGAGGTTCGCATCTGCACCCCGACGCCCGGGCCGACCAATGCTGCTGCATCCGCTCCGAGTTGCGGATCCGCGGCGACGAGATCGCGGAGCGAGCCCGCTCCGGCGAGCGTGGCGCGCACGTGAGCTCCCACGATCGCGTGCGCCTCGCGGAACGGCGTGCCTGCCCGAACGAGGTACTCCGCCAGGTCGGTCGCGGCGGTCGTCTCCTCGTCGGCGGCGGCCTGCATCGCCTCGGGAACGAAGGTGGCCGTGGCGATCATGCCGGTCAGTGCGGCGACCGCAAGCGAGACCTGCTCGACCGAATCGAACAGCGGCTCCTTGTCCTCCTGCAGATCACGGTTGTAGGCGAGCGGCAGACCTTTGAGCGTTGCGAGCAGACCGGTGAGGTTGCCGATGAGGCGACCACTC
>Ga0209947_1002081_pt1 | contig 11669 bp, 10 predicted proteins | sample SalPonR2_B_D2_MG_FD_185706 | JGI IMG/M metagenome (GOLD analysis project Ga0209947, IMG submission 185706) | Salt pond soil microbial communities from South San Francisco under conditions of wetland restoration - Salt Pond MetaG R2_B_D2_MG... ... | reverse complement strand
CTCGGGCTGCTGACGGGGCTTCTGGGGATCAACGTGGGTGGCATGCCGGGGGCGGAGGACCCGCGCGCCTTCTGGGTGGTGACCGGTGGTCTGATACTGATCGGGGCCGCGCTCGTGTTGTGGTTCCGCCATGCCGGATTGCTTGGTCGCCGCTGACCCCCCCGGTTTCTTTATGGCGAAAATACTCGAGTCGCACCGCGTGCCTCACGCGCCCCGGTCAAGTTTCGTGCTCAGGTGAATCAGGCTCTCCGAGCCCTTCACCCCCTTGGCCTCGCCGATCCGGTCGAGCGTGTCATCAAGCGCCTCGGTGGTCTCCGCCTCGATCGTCACGATCAGGTCGAACCGCCCCGAGGTGGTGTGCACCCGGCGCACCTGCGGCAGCGATTTGAGCCGCGCCAGCACCGCAGGGCCTGTGCGCGGCTCGATGCTCAACAGCGCCGTGGCGCGCAACGCGGCCCGTGCGGCCTGACCGAGCCGCAGCGCGTACCCCGCGATCACGCCTGAATGTTCCAGCCGATCCAGCCGCGCCTGCACCGTGGTGCGCGCCAGCCCCAGACGGCGTGCGAGCGTGGCCACCGGCAGGCGGGCATTGTCCTGCAGAAGGGCGATCAGCTTTTGGTCGGTTTCGTCGATTTGCTGTGTCATGCTGTCGTTTCTTCGTCTTAAGCCGCAAGATTAGACGAAATAACGCGATGAATCGATGTAAATTCGCGCGACACTGTGAAAAAGAGCAGGCCAAGAGGGAAAACGCCCATGGAAAACACCCCCCCGATCCCCGATCCGCGCACGCATCTCATGCGCCATGCCCCCGACGCACCGGTGCTCTATTTCAGCCCCGAGCGGCTTCAGGCCACGGCGCAGGCGTTCCGGCAGGGCTTTCCCGGCCTTGTGACTTATGCGGTCAAGGCCAACCCGGGCGAGGAGGTGCTGGCCAATCTCGCCCGCGCCGGGATCACGGCTTTCGACGTCGCAAGCCCCGCCGAGATGCGTGCGGTGCGCGCCGTCGCCCCCGACGCCGCGCTGCATTACAACAACCCGGTGCGCTCCCTCGCCGAGGTCGCGGTCGCCGCTGAGATGGGCGTGCGCTCGTTCTCGGTCGATTGCCTGCACGAGTTGGACAAGCTGACGGGCCATGTCGCGCCGGATGCCGAGATCAGCGTGCGGCTGGCTCTCCCCGTTGTCGGCGCGGCCTATGATTTCGGCGAGAAATTCGGCGTTGGCCCGGATCGCGCGGCAGAGTTGCTGCGCGCCGTGGTGGCGCGCGGCTTCACCCCGTCGATGACCTTTCACCCCGGCACCCAATGCGCCGACCCGGCCGCCTGGGGCAGCTATATCGCCGCCGCCGCCGATGTGGCGCGCAGCGCGGGCGTGCGGCTGCACCGGCTCAATGTCGGTGGTGGCTTCGCCTCGCACCGCACTGGGCCCGCGCCCGACCTCACGGCGATCTTTACTCATATCGGGGCGCAGGTGGCGCAGCACTTCGGCGCGCACGCGCCACAGCTTGTCTGCGAGCCGGGCCGCGCCATGGTGGCCGAGGCGTTCAGCATGGCGGTCCGCGTCAAGGCGCTGCGCGACAGCGGTGCCATTTTCGTCAATGACGGCGTCTATGGCGGATTGACCGAGATCCGCGACATCGGCGCGCCCGACCGGATCGAGGTCGTCGCCCCCGACGGCACGGCTCGCCGTGGTGCCCTGCACCCGCGCGTCGTCTTCGGCCCGACCTGTGACAGCATCGACCGGCTGCCCGCGCCCTTGCCTCTGCCGGAGGATCTGGCCGAGGGCGATTACCTGCTGATCCACGGCATGGGCGCCTACACCCGCAGCCTCAGCACCGATTTCAATGGCTACGGGCTGCGCGACGTGGTCACAGTGGCGCGGCTCTGACGCATCGCTCACGTGAATTTTCATGAAATGTCAGTTATTTCGGTGCAGACTGGCCTTATATTGACCGCGTGAGGGCCGCAGTCCGCGGCCTGTCAGAACAGGTGTCGCATGTCATGGCGTGACTGGACCAAAAGCGTATACGACTGGCTGCGCCCCGGCTCGCGGGCCGAGCATACGGCCTTTGCTCACCGGCGCGGGCCGGTCACCCATGTCCTGATCCTCGACGGCACGATGTCGAGCCTCGCCGAGGGCTATGAAACCAACGCCGGGCTCACCTTCAAGCTCTTGCGCGAAGTGGCGGGACAAGAGCTGTCGCTCTACTACGAGGCGGGGATTCAATGGCGCGACTGGCGCGCGACCGGTGACATCATCATGGGGCGCGGCATCAACCGGCAGATCCGCCGTGCCTATGGCTATCTCGCCAGCCGCTACCGCCCCGGCGACCGGATTTTCCTGATGGGCTATTCGCGTGGTGCCTATGCGGTGCGGTCACTGGCCGGGGCGATCGACCGGGTCGGCCTCCTGCGCGCTGAGGCGGCGACCGAGCGCAATGTACGCCTCGCCTTTCGCCACTACCGCTGCGCGCCGCATTCCGACGCCGCGCAGGCCTTTGCCCGCGCTCATTGCCACGCCGCCTGCCATGTCGAGATGGTCGGCGTCTGGGATACGGTCAAGGCGCTGGGCCTGCGCATCCCGCTGCTGTGGCGCTTTCGCGTCGATCAGCACGGGTTTCACAGTCACCACCTCGGGCGCACCACGCGGCACGGCTTTCACGCCCTCGCACTGGACGAGACGCGCAACGCCTATTGGCCGGTCCTGTGGGAAACGCTGCCGGATTTCGACGGCAATCTGGAGCAGGTCTGGTTCCGGGGCTGCCATTCGGATGTCGGCGGGCAGTTATGCGGCGTGCACGCGGCGCGCCCGCTGGCCAATATCCCGCTGGTGTGGATGCTGGAGCGGGCCGAGCGTTGCGCGCTGCCCTTGCCCGAGGGTTGGCGCGCCCGGTTCCCGCAGGATGCAACCGCGCCCTCGGTCGGCACATGGATCGGCTGGGGCAAGATATTGCTGATGCGCCGCCCGCGTGTGGTCGGGAACGACGCGTCCGAGCGCCTGCATGAGAGCGTGAACGGAGAGGCGCGGCGCGGCTGGGGCGGGCCGCGCCTCGCGGGTCTCTTGAAAGAACATGCCGGGTCGTGAGCGCGGCCCCGCGCCACGTCCTGCGCGCTAGAACCCTGCGATCACCACCGCCTCTACCCGGCGGTTGAGGTCGCGGCTGCGCTCGCTGTCATTGGGCGCGCGCGGCGACAGAAAGCCGATGCCATGCGCCTCCATGCGGTCACCCTCGACGCCGTAGGTCTCGATCAGAAGGTCGCGCACCGCCTGCGCGCGGGCGCGCGACAACTCGATATTGGTGTCGAGCGCGCCGACCGCATCGGTATGGCCGACCAGCGCGATCCGCATCTCCGGTCGCGACAACAGCATCTCGGCCAATGCGGCGAGGCTGTCATGCGGACCCGGCCCCAGGGTCGCGGCACCGGAGCCGAAATCGAGCCCGCCAAGCACGGCATACCCCTGCCGTCGCAGGGTCTCGGCCAGCGGCGCGCGCCCGTTGACCTCGGCGCCACCATCCCGGACCGGCGCGGCGGCAGGCTGGCCGGACGGGTCCGCCGGGCGCACATGGGTCGCCTGCACATAGCCGCGCCCGCCCGCGCCGCTGACCATCAGCATCGCGTGTTCCGCCGCTGCCCCCATCCCGCGCCGGGCCAGCAGGTAGCGGTAATCGAAGAGATCGACAAAGATCGCGGGCGCGGGCAGGACCGGGGTGTTGAAGCGGAAATCAAAGCCCCCGCATGCCTCGGCGGCGCAGTCGAACAGCACCTCCCACCCGGCCTGTTCCAGCGCCTCGCGCAGCGGGCGAAGCACCTGCAACGTGGTCAGTCCGCGATCCGGTAGACGCCAGGCGCGGCTGTGAATGTCGCCGTTGAGCCGCAGCCGCGGCATCGTGCCATCCGCGTAGGGCCCCGAAGGCAGCCGGATCGTATCGGCCTCGCGCAGGGTATCGGCGGTCTGCTCGGAGGTCTCCGGCAGGGGCAGGTCGAGCGCGTGGGCAGGCAGGCAAAGCCCGATCAGCAGCGAGGCGAGGACGGCGCGCACCAATCTCATCGGGCCTGTGCGTGATAGTCGGGATTGGGCTGCATGGCGGTGGCCGAGGCGACGCGGTTGGTCATGTTGAAGAACCCCGCGACATTCGCGATGTCCCAGATGTCGCGATCGGCAAAGCCCGCCTCGCGCAGCGCCGCGCGATCCGCCTCGGTGATCTCGGAGGAGGCTTTCGTCATCTTCTCAGCAAAGCCCAGCATCGCGGTCTGGCGCGCATCAAGGGTGGCAGCGCGCCAGTTCATCACCATCGCCTCGCCCAGCGCCGGATCGCCCGACAATTGCCGCACGGCCGCGCCATGCGCCACCTGGCAATACCAGCAGCGGTTGATCGAACTGACCACCACCGCGATCATCTCGCGCTCCAGCTTGCTCAGCCCCGAGGGCGCGAGCATCAGGTCATTGTAAAGCGCGGTGAAGGCGTTGAGCTTGTCGATATCGAACGCGTACGCCTTCAGCACATTGGGGATCATCCCCAGCTTGTCCTCGCAGATATCGAAATATTTGCGGGTCTCTTCGGGCAGCGGGTCGACCATCGGCAGGTCGAGCGCGGTAGGCGAGGGGGGCTTGGTCATGGCTCAGTCCTTCTGGCGGTAGTGATACTCTCCCACAGGGGCAAAGCCCATGGAAGCATAGAGACCGTTGGCAGCGGTGTTCTGCTTGGTGCAGAGCACGGCGACATGCGCCGCACCCCGGGCCGCCGCCCAATGCGCGGCCTCGATCATCATCCAGCGGCCCATGCCCGCCCGGCGGTGCGCCGCGCGCACCTCGAGCGCGTGCACCATGGCGGTGCCCTGATGCAGACCGGCATAGCCCACGGCGGCAGGGCGGTTGTCATGCCGCCCGAAGAGGCCGGTCTTGGGGCAGGCCGCGCGTTCCATCACCGCGATGCGGGCAGGTCCGATGCCACCCTCGGCCCAGATCTCGCGCATGATCTCCAGCGGTTCCCAGACCGAGAACGTTGTGACACGCGGTGCGCGCGTGCCGGTCAGCGCAGCGACCGGGGCAACGTAAAGATTGACGGGATCGACCACGCGGTAGCCATGTTCGGCCAGCATCGCATCAAGATCCTCGTCGCCCGCCCGGATCTGGAACAATGTATCCTGCCCCAGCCCGCGCATCGCGGCCTCCGCGCCGCTCAGTTCCTCAGCCGTCAGCGCCCGCGTCGCGGTGGCCGCCGAGACCCGCTTACCGCCGCCCGCACCATCGCGGATCGTGACCGGGCCACGCGTCTCGGTTCGCGCCGGGGGCCATGTCGCCTCGGTCACGGCATAGAGCATCTGCGCATCGGGCGTCATCCGGCGAAGATCTCTGATAACTCGGCCATCGCCGCGTCGACCTGCGCGCCGTCCTGCCCGCGCACCACGACATTCGCCCCGTGACAGCCGTCGCGGATGAACGGGTAAGAGCCGAACGTGAGATCCGGATAGCGCGTCGCCAGATCGGTGAGCGGAGCGGCGATATCGCCCTCGCCGCGCCGCACCTCCAGCGTCTGCGACAGGACCGGCGCGCCGCCGGTGATCGTCGGCAGGACCGAGGCCAGCATCGCCTGAAAGATCGAGGGCACACCCGCCATCACATGCACGTTCTCGATGGTAAAGCCCGGTGCGGCGCTGATCGGGTTGTCGATCAGGGTGGCCCCGTCGGGAATGCGCGCCATGCGCAGGCGGGCCTCGTTCAACTCCTGCTCGCGGGCGGCGTAATGCGCGACGAGGACGGCGCGGGCATCGTCGCGCACCGAGATGGGTCGGTCAAAGGCGCGGGCCACGTTCTCGGCGGTGATGTCGTCATGGGTGGGGCCGATGCCGCCCGAGGTAAAGACCACGTCATACGCGACACTCAGCGCCTGCACACCCGCGACGATGGCGTCGGGGTCGTCGCTGATCACCCGGACCTCGCGCAGATCGATGCCTGCGCGGGTCAGCTCACCTGCCAGATAGTGCATGTTGGCATCGCGCGTCCGGCCGGAGAGGATTTCATCCCCGATGACAAGCATGGCGGCACTCGGGTTGGGCATGGGGGCCTCCTTGATCTGCGGATGCCTAGGGTATAGGCGCAGCGCATGCGCTTTCAAACCCCTCTCGTGCCCGCGCGGCTGATCCGTCGCTACAAGCGGTTCCTGGCCGATATCCGGCTGGAGGACGGGCGCGAGGCGGTGGCGCATTGCGCCAATCCCGGCTCGATGATGGGTCTGGCAGAGCCGGGCACGCGGATCTGGGTGGAGCCCAATGACGACCCCCGCAAGAAGCTGAAATTCGGCTGGCGGCTGGTCGATCACGAGAACGGACATTTCACCGGCGTCGATACCGGCCTGCCCAACCGCGCCCTGCGCGCCGCATTGCAGGCGGGCGAGATCGCGGAACTGGCGGGCTATGACACCGTGCGCCCGGAACAGAACTACGGCGAAAACAGCCGGATCGACTTTCTGCTGTCGGGCGCCGGCCTGCCCGACGCCTATGTCGAGGTGAAATCGGTGACGCTGTCGCGGGCACCGGGCGTGGCAGAGTTTCCCGACAGCGTCACCGCGCGTGGCGCAAAGCATCTGGGCGAATTGGCGAAGATGGCGCAGGCGGGCCATCGGGCGGTGCTGTTCTACCTTGTGCAGCGCACCGACGCGCAGACGGTGCGGGTGGCCGCAGATATCGATCCCGGCTATGCAAGCGCGCTCGCGGCGGCGTGCGCGGCGGGGGTCACGGTGCTGTCATACCGCGCCGATATCAGCCCCGATCAGATCACGCTCGGTCCCGGCTTGGATCACGACTAGGCACGCGCCTCTGGTCCTTTGGGGCAAATGGGCCTAATTAAAGACAAAACGGACGACGATACGAGGCCAGATGTGAACAAACACCGGGGACGCACCACGCGAGAGGGCATCCGCATCCACGAGGCGGCGGATTTTGCGGGCATGCATGCCGCAGGGCGGCTGGCGGCGACAATTCTCGACGAGATCGCCGACCATGTGTTCGTGGGCCAGACCACAGGCGCGCTCGATGCGCTGATCGAGGAGAAGGTGAACGCCGCCGGGGCCAAGTCGGCGACCATCGGCTACAAGGGCTATCAGCACGCCAGCTGCATCAGCGTCAATCACGTGGTCTGCCACGGCATCCCGGGCGATAAGGTGCTCAAGGATGGCGATATTCTGAATGTCGACGTCACCGTGATCGTCGATGGCTGGTTCGGCGATACCAGCCGGATGTACGTGGCGGGCAAGCTGGGGCGCAAGGCCGAGCGGCTCATTCAGGTGACGCATGACGCGCTGATGAAGGGCATCGAGGCGGTGCGCCCGGGCAATACGTTCGGCGATATCGGCCATGCGATCCAGGCCTATGTCGAGGCGCAGCGCATGTCGGTGGTGCGCGATTTCTGCGGCCACGGGCTGGGCCGGGTGTTCCATGCGCCGCCCAACGTGCTGCATTACGGCCGCGCGGGCGCGGGGGCGGTGCTGGAAGAGGGCATGTTCTTCACCATCGAGCCGATGGTGAACCTCGGGCGGCCCGAGACCAAGGTGCTGGCCGATGACTGGACCGCCGTCACCCGCGACAAGTCGCTCTCGGCGCAGTTCGAGCATTCGGTGGGGGTGACGGCAGACGGGGCGGAAATTTTCACGCTGTCGCCTGCCGGCCGGTTTCATCCGACCTGGGAAAGTTGAGCGCGGGGCGCTTGGGCTGAGGCGGAGATTGCCGTTCCAGACAAGATCCGCGCGATCGACAGGCCCTCACTCCTCCGCCGTCTGCCGTCCCTCACCCGGATCGCTGCTTTCCTCCAACTGTGACAGCAGCATGGTCTGCAATTCCTGCTCCAGTTCGCGCGCGCGCTTGATATAGGCCGCGTTCTCGATGGTGGGCGTGTCGGGATCCCACAGCGCGGCCAGGTCGCGGACCGATTGCCGGTCATGCTGGTAAAACGTCTTCTCGACCTCCGCCGCCTCGAACTCGGTCAGCCCCATGTTCTCCAGCACGTAGCGCCCGGCGCGCAACGAACTGTCGAACAGCTCGCGCACGATGTCATCCGCCCCCGCCTGATAGAGCCGGAACACATGCGTGCGGTCGCGGGCGCGCGCGATGATATGCAGGTCGGGCCGCTCGCGGCGGGCAAAGCTGACCAGCCGAACCACCGCATCGGGATTGTCGAGCGTGGCCACCAGCACCTTGGCCTCCGCCAGCCCCGCCGCGTGCAACAGGTCAGGCCGCGTCGGATCGCCAAAGAACCCCTTGACGCCAAACCGCCGCATCCGCTGGATCGCGCCCAGATCATGATCGAGCACCACCGTCTCGAACCCGCTGGAGCGCACCAGCCGGTTGACCACCTGACCGAACCGACCGATCCCGGCGATGATCACCGGCCCGGTGCTGTCGATCTCGTCGGCCTCGGGCGTCTCGGCACTCTCGGTCATGCGCTTGGACAGCCAGTCATAGAGGATGAACAACAGCGGCGTGATCAGCATGGTCAGCGCGATCACCAGCAGCAGGATCTCCCCCATGCCGCGCGGCAGCACGTTCTGCTGATTGGAGAACGAGACCAGCACGAACCCGAATTCCCCCGCCTGCGCCAGCGACAGCGTAAACAGCCACAGATCGCGCCCGCGCAGCGCGAAGATGCGCCCCAGCCCGTAGAGGATGGCCCCCTTCACGAGGATAAGCGCCGCCGCCATGCCGACGATCATGACCGGTGCGCCGAACAGAACCTCGAAATTGATCCCGGCCCCCACGGTGATGAAAAACAGCCCCAGCAGCAGCCCCTTGAAGGGCGCAAGATCGCTCTCCAGCTCGTGCCGGAATTCGCTGTTGGCCAGCACCACGCCCGCCAGGAACGCGCCCAGGGCAGGCGATAGCCCGACCAGCATCATCAGGAACGAGATGCCCACCACGATCAGCAGCGCCAGCGCGGTATACATCTCGCGCAGCCGCGCGGCGTGAATGAACCGAAACACCGGGCGCGTCAGGTAGACGCCCGTCAGGATGATCGCCGCCACCGCCGCGATCGTCACCAGCGTCGCCCCCCAGCCCGGCAGGCTGGCGATGAAACTTTGCGCGGCCTCATGCGGGGCTGCGGTCTCGCCATGCGCGCCGCCGTCCTCGGCCCCCCGCAGCAGGACACCGCCCAGCACCGCGTCGGCCCCCTTGGGCAGCGCCAGCAGCGGCAGAAAGGCCAGCATCGGAATGACCGCGATATCCTGCGTCAGCAGCACCGAGAAGGACGACCGCCCGCCGCCCGTCTGCATCAGCCCCTTTTCCGACAGGGTCTGCAGCACGATGGCGGTCGATGACAGCGCAAAGATCATCCCGATGGCGAGCGCCACGCTCCAGCCTTGCCCGAAATACATCGCCCCGCCCATCACCGCCAGCGTGGTCAGCGTGATCTGTAAGCCGCCCAGTCCCAGCAGCCTGTGCCGCATGTTCCACAGCGCGCGCGGCTCCAGTTCCAGCCCGATGAGAAACAGCATCATCACGACGCCGAATTCCGCCACATGCTGCAACTCGGTGGTCTGATGCCCGCCCACCAGCCCGGCCACCGGGCCGATGATGATCCCGGCAGCGAGATAGCCCAGCACCGACCCGAACCCCAGACGCGAGGCGATCGGCACGGCAATCACCATCGCGCCGAGCAATATCGTGGCTTGGAACAGGAAACCTTCCATCGGGGGCCTACCGGGTCATAATACGCGACGTGTGCGCAGCCTAGCCCTTCGGCATCCGCAACACCACATCCCGCCCGCGTTTATTGTAGCGCAATTCGCTGTCGCCGATGGCCGAGACCCGCCCGCCGTCCATTCTGTCGCCAACCTGCACCTTTTGATAGCGCCCGTTCGACAGCCGCACCAGCGCGCGGCGGTTCGACGGGCTGCCGTAGACGCCGATCAGATTGACCTGCCGCATGTTGATCGCGTTGCGGTCGGTGGCGCTGCGCGCGACCGAGGCAGAGCTTGGAATGCGCGGGGCCACGGTCGCGGCGGCGGCGCGTTGTTGCGGGGCCTGTCGCACGATCCGCTCGAAATTGCCGGGCCGCGGGCGCGGCTTGAGCGAGGCCGCCACAGCCTGCGGCGTGGTGCTCGGTTCGGGCGCGGCCTCCTCCACCGCCTCAGCGACGGCGGCGGCCACGGCGTCGGGATCGGACGTCACGGCGGTGGCCTGTGCGATGGATGCGGGGCGCGGGCGTGGCCGCAGGCCCGATAGCTCGGTCCGGGTGCGCCCGCCAAGCGCGCCGCGCTCCTGCTGTTCGATCAGGTCGCCGGGCCGGGACCGGGGGCGAATGTCCGACAACCGCTCCAGCTCCGCCGCTGCCTCTGCGGTCAGCGCGAGGCCCGGCACCGGCACGGCCCGCGCGGGAGTTTCGGGCGGGATCACCGGCGGCGGCCCCGCGCGCACCACAACACCGTCAGGGGTCAGCGCGCCCTCGGGCGTCGCCACCACGAGGCCGCGCGCATCCAGCGTGAATTCGGTGCCGGGCGGGGCCGGTGCGGCGGGTGTTGCGGGCCGCGCATCGGGGGCCAGCCCCGGCACGGCCGGAAGCGCCACGGCATCGCCCACCGGCACGTCCTCGTCGATCGAGGTCAGGTAGAAATCGTCGATCGTGCCCGCCTCGGGCTCCTGCGGCGGCGCGGGCGGCGTCTGCCAGATGCCCGTCACGGCATAGCGCGCGCGCGCCTCCTCCGGGGTCAGGGGCCCGGCGGGCGGTTCGGGGATATCGGCTGCGGTCCCGGGCTCCGGGGCCCGCACGATCTCGGGCTCCGGCTCCGGGGTGACGACCGGCGGCGCGACCTCGGGAATCGGGTCTTCGACCACAAGGTCAGGGACCTCCGGCACAGAGGCAGGCGCGGCGATCTCCGGGATCTCCGGCGTGATCGCGATTTCCGGCTCCGCCCCGCGCAGGATCCGCCCGACGCCCGACTCGGAAAAGATCGCCGCCCAGGCCGCGACGCCCACCATCAACAGCAGCAACGCCGCCGTCAGGATCAGCCCCAGAAACCGGGGCTTGCCCGGCCGCCCGCGCTGGGCGCTGCGCGCACCAAAGATCGTCATGCGCTCGGCTTCGTCCTCGGGCAGGCTCAGCCCGGGGCCGGTGGCATGGCCGACCGGGCTCGCAGGCGCATCATCCTCGATCCCGAAAAAGCCCGGCTCGGCGCGCGGCACCGGGGGCGGCGCGACCGGCTCGGCCCGCCGCGCCCGGCGGGAAAAGAACCCGATGGTGCCCCCGTCACCCGATACCGTGTCCTCGCCTCCGCTGTCCGGCGATGGCGCAAGGCTCGCGGCGGCAGGCCCGGGGGTGGTCTGCGCCTCGTCCGGCCCGGACCCGACCATATCCGGGGCGGACCGCGCCACACCGGCCAGCGTCGGCGCACCGGTTGCGGGCGCATCGCGCTCGGCCCGGATCGAGGTAAAGGCGACCGCGCTTTCCCCCTCGGGTTCGCCCGCGGATTCGCTGTCGGCACCCGCGGCCTCCGCCTTGGGCGCGGGCTCCGCCTCCGGGGCAGGCTCTCGCTCCGGCTCCGGCGGCGTCGCTTGCTCGGGTTCGGGCGCAGGCGCAGGGCCCGCCTCCTCCACCGGCTCCGGCACCTCGGCAGGCTCCGGCAGCCGCGCCGCGCCGATGATCTCGATCCGCTCGGCATCGCGCTCCACCGGCCCCGCGGC
>Ga0209947_1002080_pt1 | contig 11669 bp, 9 predicted proteins | sample SalPonR2_B_D2_MG_FD_185706 | JGI IMG/M metagenome (GOLD analysis project Ga0209947, IMG submission 185706) | Salt pond soil microbial communities from South San Francisco under conditions of wetland restoration - Salt Pond MetaG R2_B_D2_MG... ... | reverse complement strand
TGCTACCACGAGGATCGCGCGGTCGGCCCCCATGGCGAGTGCGGTGCGCAGCGTCTCCTGCGCCTGTTTCACGCCGATGGAAACGGCCACGACCTCGTCGGCCGTCCCGGCCTCCTTCAGGCGGATGGCCTCTTCGACCGCGATCTCGTCGAACGGGTTCATCGACATCTTCACATTCGCAAGATCGACCCCGGACCCGTCCGCCTTCACGCGAACCTTCACGTTGTAGTCGATCACACGCTTTACGGGCACAAGCACCTTCATGGGCTGTCCTACTCCCTTTTAATCCTTACGACCGTCTTAACCGGCTGGCGAAGAAAAGAATCATTGCACATAGGCTTAAATGCCATAACGTATAACAATATCCAATATGCGAAATCGGGGAGATGACTGATGCCCAAGAAGACACTTATCGCAGTGCTGGCCTGCGGGATCGGGACCCAAGCAGCCGCTCAGGACAATGCTGTTGAGGTGCTCCATTGGTGGACTTCCGGCGGGGAAGGGGCGGCGCTTTCCGTCTTGAAGGACGCCTTGGATGAGGAAGGTATTGCCTGGAACGACATGCCCGTTGCCGGCGGCGCTGGGACCAACGCCATGACGGCCGTGCGTTCGCGCGTGACCGCCGGCAACCCGCCGACCGCTGTGCAGCTTCTTGGTTACGACATCACGGATTGGGCGGAGCAAGATGCACTCGGCAACCTGAACGCCGTGGCCGAGGCCGAGGACTGGGAGACCCGAATTCCGGAGGCCATCCAGGAATTCTCCCGTTATGAGGGCGACTGGGTTGCTGCGCCGGTCAACGTGCACAGCACGAACTGGGTCTGGGTCTCGCGGCCCATCATGGACGAGATCGGAGTGACCGAGGCACCGGCCTCGTGGGACGAGTTCATGCAGATCGCCGAGCGGGTCGAGGAGGCAGGATACATGCCTTTCGGCTATGGCGGTCAGCCCTGGCAGGATGCGGTCGTGTTCGATTCGATCGCACTTGGCGTTGGCGGGCAGGAGTGGTACCAGAGTGCCTTCGTGGACCTAAATCCCGAGGCCATCGACTCCGACACCATGGTCGCAGCGCTGGAGCGGATGGGTGAGATCAGGGCCATGGTCGATGAGAACTTCTCCGGCCGTGACTGGAACCTGGCCACTGCCATGGTCATCAACAACGAGGCCGCGTTCAACATCATGGGCGACTGGGCCAAGGGCGAGTTCCTGAACGCAGGGTTGACGCCGAACGAGGATTTCTACTGCTGGCGCGTGCCGGGCACCGCCGAGCACGTGGTGTTCATCTCGGACCAGTTCGCCATGTTCGACGTGGGCGAAGAGCGCGCGCCGCCGCAGGAACGGATGGCCAGCCTGATCCTTTCCGAGGAATTCCAAGTCGCATTCAACACCGTCAAGGGTTCGGTCCCCTCGGTGATGGGCATTTCGGACGCCGAGTTCGACGCTTGCGGCCAGCAGGGCATGGCCGACCTCGCTGCGGCGAACGCGAATGGCACCCTCGTGGGCTCCCAGGGGCTGAGCCACACGAACCGGGCTGCCGTGAAGAATGCCTTCAACGACGCCATCTCGGCCTATTTCAACGGCGACCTGAGCGCCGAGGATGCCGCCGCCGAGATGGCCGAGACAGTCGCGTTCGCATCACGCTGAGCTCGACCCATGGCGCGCCGGCCCCCTCCCGGTCGGCGCGCCGCCTTTCAAAGGTGGCCCATGATGAAACGCGGACTACCCTTCATGGCGCTGTCACCCGGCATCGTGCTCGTGCTCGCCGGCGTCTACGGCTTCATCGCCTACACCTTCGCCATCTCGATGACCGACAGCCGGATCCTGCCGAGCTGGAACTGGGTCGGATTTGAGAATTACGATCTGCTGTTCCAGCTGCGGGCCTGGGAAGGCTCGCTTGTCAACCTCGCGATCTTCGCGACGCTCTATATCGGGATCTGCCTTGCGCTCGGGCTTCTGCTCGCCATCATCGTGGATCAGCGCATCCGGATGGAGGGCGCGTTCCGGTCGATCTACCTCTACCCGATGGCACTGTCCTTCATCGTGACGGGCACGGCGTGGAAATGGTTTCTCGATCCCGGGATTGGGGTGGAGTCGGTGGTGCGCTCCTGGGGGTGGGAAAGCTTCTCCTTTGGCTGGATCAAGGATGGCGACCTGGCGATCTACACCATCCTTATCGCGGCGATCTGGCAGACCGTGGGGTTCGCCATGGCGCTGTTTCTCGCGGGGTTGCGCGGCATCGATGCCGAGATGCTAAAGGCGGCGCGCGTCGACGGGGCGCGGGGGATGATGCTCTACCGCCGGGTCGTCATCCCTCAGCTTCTCTATACTGCGATCAGCGTCTTCGTGATCCTCGTATTCAACGCCGTCCGGACCTACGACCTCATTGTCGTGATGACCGCCGGGGGCCCTGGGCGCGCCACCTGGCTGCCGTCGGTCTTCATGTACCAGTACACCTTTACCCGCAACGAGATGGGCATCGGCGCGGCCAGCGCCATCGTCATGCTCGCCCTCATCCTAGCAGTCCTCGCGCCCTATTTCTGGTGGGAGTTGCGCGGCGGGAAGGAGAGACGCTGATGGCCCGCCGCCGCAGGACGCCCGAGCGGGTCGCGCTCTACTTCACGCTCGCGCTCTTCGCGTTCCTGTTCCTTTTGCCGATGTACGTGCTGCTGGTGAATTCGGTGAAGCCGCTCTCCGAGATCCAGGCGGGCGGCATGATGGCGCTGCCGCAGGAGTGGACACTCGAGCCCTGGCGGCTTGCCTGGTCCACCGCGCAGATCGGCGTCGATGCCACGGGGCTCAGACCCTATTTCACCAATTCGCTGATCATGACGGTCTCGGCGGTGGCGCTGTCCACGATCATCGGCGCGATGAACGGATACGTGCTGACGCAGTGGACCTTTCCGGGCCATCGCGTTGTCTTCCTGCTCCTGCTCGGGACGGTCTTCATACCCTACCAGACAGTGCTGATCCCCATGGCGCGCATGCTCGGTGCGCTGAACATGGCCGGAACGGTGCCGGGCCTGGTGCTGGTCCACACGCTCTACGGAATCGGCTTCACAACACTCTTCTATCGCAACTTCTACGCGGCCTTCCCGCCGGAGCTGATGCGCGCCGCGCGCGTGGACGGAGCGGGGCTGTTCCGGATCTTCTTCCGCATCGTGCTGCCGGCCTCGGTGCCCATCACCATCGTCAGCGTGATCTGGCAGTTCACCAGCATCTGGAACGACTTTCTTTTCGGCGTGTCCTTCTCGGATTTCGACAGCTACCCGATGACGGTCGCGCTGAACAACCTCGTAAACACCTCCACCGGCGTGGCGGAGTACAACGTGCATTTCGCCGGCGCCTTCATCGCCGCAATCCCGACCCTCGTCATCTACCTCTTCGCGGGCAAGTTCTTCGTCCGCGGGCTGATGGCCGGTTCGGTCAAGGGATAATCCATGTCAGGTCTCACAATCCGCGACGTTTCCAAATCCTATGGCTCCCTGACGGTGCTGAGCGGGATCGACATCGAGATCGACGAGGGCGATTTCCTCGTGCTCGTCGGACCCTCGGGCTGCGGGAAATCGACGCTTCTCAACATGGTCGCGGGGCTTGAAGACATCACGCAGGGCGAGATCCTGATCGGCGGGCGCGTTGTCAACGATCTTGAGCCCTCCGAGCGCGACATCGCCATGGTGTTCCAGTCCTACGCGCTCTACCCGACGATGAGCGTGGCCGCCAATATCGGCTTCGCGCTCGAGGTGCGCGGCGTGCCGAAGGCCGAGCGCGCCCGCGCTGTGGCCGAGGTGGCCGGGCTTCTCAAGATCGAACACCTTCTCGACCGCAAGCCGGGGCAGCTCTCCGGCGGCCAGCGCCAGCGCGTGGCCATGGGCCGTGCGCTGGTGCGCGACCCGCAGCTGTTCCTCTTCGACGAGCCGCTCTCGAACCTCGACGCGAAACTCCGCGTGGACATGCGCACCGAGATCAAGAGCCTGCACCGCAAGACCGGCAAGACCATCGTCTACGTCACCCACGACCAGGTCGAGGCGATGACACTGGCCACCCGCATCTGCGTAATGGAAGGCGGGCATATCCAGCAGCAGGGGACGCCGGAAGAGATCTACGGCAATCCCGCCAACACCTTCGTCGCGGGCTTCATGGGCTCGCCGCCGATGAATCTCCTGCCCGCGCGGGCAGAGCGGAAGGCAGGTGGCGGCTGGATGGTGTCGCTGTCCCACCAGAGCAGGGAGCTGGTTCTGCCGGTGCCGCATTGCCTGCCCCCAGGCGTTGATGGCAGGACCGTGACTATAGGATTCCGGCCCGAACACATCTGCCAGGTCGCCTCCGAGGCCGACGCCGCAGGCGCACCGGTCGCGACCTGCCGCATCGAACTGACCGAGCCGACCGGCCCGGACCTCTTTGGCATCCTCGATCTCGGCGGGCGCGAGGCGGTCTGCAAGCTTCTTCTCGATGTTAGTGTGCAGGCCGGGTCGGACGCCCTGATGCGCTTCGATGTGGCGCGCTCCTGCGTTTTCGACGCCGAGCGCAGCGTGCGCATCGATACGAGCGGCTGAGGCGCCGCGCGGAGCCCGAATGCGCTCCTGGATCCAGTGTGGTGCTTAGCCGGAAAAAGGACCCGCGCCAGAGATACTCCTGGAACCAGCCGACGGTGTTCGGGATCAGGTCGGCGTCGACGAGGTCGGGCGAGGACAGGGCCCCGAAATCTTGATCGGACGCAATGCTCACCAAATCCTCGACGCCCTCGTGGTAAATCATTGGCTGCTCGCCCGTGAACGGCTGTGGCGTCACGATTGTTTCCTCCAGAGCGATGACCACGCGCAGCGGGCCAGGATAGTTCGACACGGCCGCCGCCATGGACATCAGGAGCAGTTCCTTGTAAAAATCCGGTGCGAGCCACCCCATGGCAGATCGGAAGTAATCAGCTCTCCGTCGCTCCCGCCAAGGCTTTGCTCACGACTTGCTCGCCGAGGATCGCGGTGCAGGTCACCAGCGGTGTCGTCACCGCAGCCCAGAGCACCACTGCCTCCGCGTCGGGCCGCTCTGCGGCCAGGCGGGCGCCCACCAGCCAGCCCTGGCTGTATCCCAGTATCTCGATCCGCCCCGGATCAATAAAATCTAACCGCAGGGACACGATACCGGCCTCGGCGAGGGCGGCGGCGGTATATTCGTAAAGGCCCATGTCGTGGCCAGCGACCGAAATCTCGTTCTTCTGCCCGGTGAACCCGTGCAGCATGAGCACGATCGGCAACGCGTCGTCGGACTCGGGCAGAATGAGGATGCCGGCAATCGTGTCTTCGCCGACGTCAATGGTGTAGCCGGTCTACTCCGCGATGGCGGCGGAGCCGGCTAGGGCTGCGAAAGCGAGGGCCGAAATCGTGTGCAGGTGTCTCAAGACGCGTCTGCATTTCATCGGTGTCCTCCCATGACGCATCTGCCGCGGGGCCATCACCGGGCGTCGGGCGCGGTGCGATCGCCCGCCGCTCGACCGCAAGCGGGCCGCCCCCGGCGGACGAGTCCGTGCCCAATCGCCGCTTGCGCAACGGAGTCAAGCGTCCCGGATTATCAGACAATCGTCAATATGCAGCTTTTCCGAAAAAGGCGCGCCGCTCTCAATCGGCAATCGCGCGCGCTGAGCTTGCTTCCCGCGGACCGGGCTGGACGATCTCCAGCCGGGTCCCGGCTGCGTTCAGCGATGCCGCGATATCAGGCCCCGGGGGCGTGTCCGAAACGATCGTCGCGATGCGGTCGAAATCGAGTGCGCGGATGCTGGCCGAGCGGTTGAACTTCGCGGCCTCGGCGATGACCATGACCTCCTCCGCGCAATCGGCCGCCGCCCGCACGATATCCGCGTCAAAGAGGTCGCTCGACATGAGACCCGCAGGCGTCACCGCCTCTATGGAGATCACGGCGAGGCGCGCCCGGTGCTCGCGCAGCATCCGCTCCACGCCGTTGCCGAAGATCGAGCCGTCCGAACTGCGGACCTGCCCGCCGGGGACGAACACGGAGTTGCCAGGGATGGGGCCGAGTATGCGCGCGACGTCGACCGAGGTCGTGGCGATGGTCAGGTCCCGGTGCCCGCGCAGCGCATGGGCGAAGTAGGTGATCGTGCTGCCGGCCGTCAGGATCATCGACAGGCCCGGTTCGATCAGCCCCGCGCCGTGACGGCCGAGCATTTCCTTCACGCCGGCATTCTCGTTCAGCCGGTGATGAAAGCCCGCCTCGCGCATGATGTCGGGAACGACGACGCCGCCGCGGACCTTCTTCAGAAGGCCCTCGGCCAGCATTTGGCGCACATCGCGGCGAACGGTCTCGTCCGACACGTCGAGCCGACGCGCCAGTTCCGCCGTCGCCGCGAAGCCCGAGGTGGCCACCAGATCCATGATCTGGCGTTTGCGTTCGAACAGTTCCTGGGCGCTCGAGCGGCGTACCGCCATGTGGTCATACTCCCCCCGAGCGCCTCGGGCCGCCTGGCCGGGTCACTCGGCGGCCGTCGCGGGCTCGACGCTGTCCGGGGCAGGCGCGCCGAGTATGCGCTTTCGCTCGGCATCGTAGAGCGGCTTGCGGTGACGGGCAACGGCCACCGGTTCGCCGAAGGCCTCGATCAGGAACCCGTCCTCGGCCTTGGCCAGTTCGGGCTTGATGAAGCCGTAGGCGATGCTGCGGCCCACGTGATGGCCGAGCCCGGCGCTCGTGGTCCGGCCGACGATCTCGTCGCCGTGGCGGATGGCCTCGCGACCGAAGAAGCGCGTCTCGAGCGGGGCCGAGAACATCGCGAGCACGTGGCGCGGGCCGGCCTCGCGCGCCTTGAGGAGCGCCTCGCGGCCGACGAAATCGCCCTTGTCGCGCGCCACGGTGAAGCCGAGCCCGGCCTCGTAGGGCGTGACATCCGCCGCGAGGTCGGCGCCCATCGCGCGGAAGCCGCGCTCCAGCCGCAGCGTGTCGATGGCGCGGTAGCCCGCGTTGACGACGCCGTGAGGCTGCCCGGCGTTCCAGAGCACGTCGTAGAGGTGATCGGCGAACTCGCTCGGCACGTGCAGCTCCCAGCCGAGTTCCCCCGTGAAGGTGACGCGCATGGCGCGGACCGTGGCCGCACCGACGCGGATTTCCTGCATGGTCGAGAAGGCGAAATCCTCGTTGGCGAGCGACGCTTCGGAGACCGGCTGCAACAGGCTACGGGAGGCGGGGCCGCTTACGTTGATCACGGCACGCGCGGAGCTCACGTCTTCCACGAAGACGACCTCGCCGTCCTGCCGATGCGCCTCGAGCCAGGCCCGGTCATGGGTCAGCGCAGCGCTGCCCGCGACGAAGTAGAAGCGGTCCTCGGCGAGGCGCACGATCGTCGGATCGCTGACGATGCCGCCATGGCGGTCGCACATCATCGTGTAGACGATCCGTCCCACGGGCACGTCGACATCGGCGGTGCAGACCCGCTGCATCAGCGCCAGCGCGTCCGGGCCGAAGATCTCGAGCTTGGTGAAGGAGGACTGGTCGAGCAGCGCCACGCCCTCGCGGATCGCCTTGTGCTCGGCCGCGACGGCCGCGTCCCAGTTCGGCGCGACGAAATCGGGGCGCTCCACGCGCTCCTCTCCGGCGGCGGCGAACCAGGCGGGACGCTCCCAGCCGGCCTTCGACTGGAAAACCGCGCCCGCGGCGTCGAGCCTGTGGTAGAGCGGGCTTTTCCGGATGCCGCGTGCGGTGCGCGCCTCCTCGCCCAGCGGGTGGCGGAGGTAGTAGTCGCCATGCACCTCGGGCAGCCGCTCCTTGAGAAAATGCAGTGCGTTGTGGTGCCTGGAGAAGCGGCGAATGTCGAACTTAGAAATCTCGATGGGCGACTCGCCCTCGATGATCCACTCCGCCAGGATCTCGCCCGCGCCGCCGGCCGATGCGATGCCGGCGGTGAAGCCGGCGGCCACGAAGACGTTGTCGCATTCGGGCGCGAGGCCGATCACCGGCTCGTCGTCGGCGCTGGCGGGGATCGCGCCGTGGACTACCTCGCGGATGCCCAGTTCGTTCAGGACCGGTACACGCCGGGCGGCGGCCTCGGCCAGACGCTCGAGCTTGTCGTCGTCGGTGTCGAAAAGAAGCCGCGCCTCGTAGGCGGCGGGGGTGTGGACCTTGGCGTGTCCGTCGGGCGCTCCGGCCATGATGCCGTTCCGACCGATCTGAAGGTAGTAGCTGCAATCAGGCTCGCGAAAGACGGGATAGTCGCGGTCCACGCCCGGCACCGGGTCGGTGTAGATGTACTGGTGCTCGACCCCGAGGGCGGGGATGTCGATGCCGGCCATGAGACCCAGTTCGCGCGCCCAGTTGCCGCCGCAGATCACCACCGTCTCGGCGCGGAGCGGGCCTTCGGACGTCTCGAGGCCCGTCACGCGGCGGCCCTTGCGCACCATGCCCGTGACGCGGACGCCCTCGCGGATCGTGACGCCGCGTTGCCGGGCACCCTTCGCGAGCGCGAGCGCCAGCGGCCCGGCCTCGATCGAGCCGTCGCCCTCGACGTAGATCCCGCCGAGGATGCCGTCCGGCACGGCGAAGGGGAAGCGTTCGATCACCTCCTCGGGCGTCAGCAGCGGCGCGTCGAAGCCCAGCCAGCGCGCGGCGCTCGCCAGCCGCTTGATGTCGAGCCAACGGTCCTGCGACGTGGCGATCCGGATGCTGCCCACCTGCCGGAAGCCCGGCGACAGGCCGGTATCGGCCTCGAGCCCGGTATAGACCGCCACGCTCCGGCGCAGCATCTTGGTATAGGTCTCGGAACTGCGCAGCTGGCCGATCAGGGCGGGGGCGTGCCAGGTGACGCCCTCGGTCAGCTTGGTCTGCTCCAGCAGGACCACGTCCTTCTTGCCCATCCGCGCAAGGTGATAGGCCACCGCGCATCCGATCACGCCCCCGCCGACAATCACGATCTCGGCGTCATCAACTTCAGTCGTCATGGCCAGACACTCCTCAGGCTGCCGCGCGCCGGCCCGGAGCCGTGGAGCGCGATTCGGTCACAAAATCCACACATAGGACATTATGGGCAATTAAAACACACATAAATATTATTGATTTTGCGGAATGATTGACTGAAGGTGTTTTTGCGAGGTGCCGTCTCGGCCCGGCTCGCGTCCAGAAATTACAGGAGGGTCTCATGGAGCCAGTGCGGTTCGGTGTCGTGTCCACGTCTTGGATCGGGTGCGACTGGGTCATTCCGGCAATGCAGTCGGTGCCCGAATGCGAGGTGGTGGCGATAAGCTCGCGTGACGCGGCGCGCGCCACGGCGGCGGCTGAGCGGTTGGGAATCCCCAGCGCCCATGGCTCGCTCGAGGCGCTTCTGGACGATCCATCGGTCGAAGCGGTCTACATCCCGACCCCGAACAATTGCCACGTGGCCGAGACCGTGACGGCGGCGCGGGCCGGCAAGCACGTGCTTTGCGAGAAGCCCATCGGGCTCGACGCCGCCGAGGCCGAGCAACTTGTCGACGTGCAGCGTGAGACCGGTGTGACGATGTCGGAGGCCTTCATGGTGCGCTATCATCCGCGCTGGCTGAAGGCGCGCGAGATCCTCCGGAGCGGGCGGATCGGCGATGTGCGCACGATCCACGCCACCTATTCCGTCTACAACCCGAACGACGACGACATCCGCTTCAGGCCCGAACTTGGCGGCGGTGCGCTGGGCGATGTGGGTATCTACCCGATCACCGCTGCGCGCTTCCTGTTCGAGGCCGAACCGCTCGCCGCCTTCGCCCGCATGGAGCGGCCGTCGCCTGACGCCGTCGATTACGCTGTGGCTGGGATGCTGGAGTTCCCCGAGGGCCGGTCGCTTCTGTTCTCGGGCTCCCTGCGGCAGGGCTGGTGTCACTGGATCAACGTGACCGGCACCGACGGCGCGCTGGAGATGCCGATTTCCGTCTGGCCCCAGCCCGACCAGGAGACGATCATCCGAATCCGGGAGCGCGACGACCTGCGCGACGAGGCTGCCGAAGTGCTGCGCTTCCCGCCCGTTAACCAGTACGAGGAGCAGGTGGCGACATTCGCACGCGTCGTCCGCGGCGAGATCGAGAACCCATGGCCCATCGCCAACGCGGTGGCCGGCATGCGCGTGCTCGACGCCGTTCTGCGCTCGGCCGAGAGTGGGTCGCGTTGCGAAATCGTCTCGTGAACGTCGTTAATGTATATTGACTATTGTTATACAAACGGCACAGTGGCGAGTACCAACACAACAGGGAGACTGCCACCATGACCATCAAGTCCGTGCTCCTCGCCTCCGCTCTTGCCGCCGTTGCGGCGGTGCCGGCGCAGGCGCAGTCCTTCTTCCCCGAATGCTTCGCGCCGTGGGACGAGAACACGGCGCAGCTCGATGCTGTCGAGCCGCGTGAGGGGCCCTACCGCATCGCGCTCGTGAACGGGTTTGCCGGCAATGACTGGCGGATCCAGATGATCCAGGCCGCGCGCGCCTACGTGGCCCGGCCCGAGGTCGCCGAGAAAATCGAGGAATTCGTCGCCGTCAGCGTTGGCAACGACGTGGCCGCGCAGATCTCGGCGATCGAGAACTACGTCGCGGCCGGTTTCGATGCGGTCCTGTTCATCGCGGTGAACCCCGAGTCCTTCGACGCTGTGATCCGGAACGCGAACCGGGACGGAACGCTTCTCGTGTCCTTCGACAACATCGTGTTCAACGACGATCACCTCATCATCGACATCGACCACGGCGAATACACGCGCGCCAAGACGCAGGCCGTTCTCGATGAGATGGAAGCCTCCGGCACTGACGCGCCGCTGCTTTGGGTGCGCGGGCTACTGGGCAACGCGACCGAAAGCATGATGCACGACGGGTTCCTCGAGGCCATCGAGGGCAGCGGCGTGGAGTATGTCGAGGTGGTCGGAAACTGGGACACCGGCGTAGTGCAGCGGGTGACCGCGGACGCAATCGCGGCCCATGGCGAGTTTGGCGGCGCCGTGGTGCAATACGGCACGATGGGCGCCGCGCAGGCCATGCTCGACACCGAACATCCGCCCATCCCGGTCGGCTCGGACACGGTGAACGGCTCGATCCAGATCCTCGCTGAGAATGGCTTCAGTGGGACGTCCATCGGTTCCTCCCCGTCAATCTCGGCCGTGGCCATCGCCGGTGCGATTGCCGCGCTTGAGGGCGAGGAGGTGCCGCAGCGCGTGGGTCTACCGGCACCCTTCGCGCCGTCGTCGAGCTGGAACGACGGGGAGGCCTACTTCTCCGATCTCCCCGCGGGCTTCGACACCGCGCTCGGCTTCGCGCCATGCAACATCATGTTCACGCCTGAAGAGCTCCGCAGCCAGGAGCCATGATACCGAACCGGGCCGCACGCGTGCTTGCCTCGCGTGCGGCCTCATTGCGTGAGGAGGGGAGAATGAAGGACATGGCCGCGGTCACGGCGGACCGGCTCGGGCTGCACGGCGTCGGCAAGTCCTATGGTGCGACGGTCGCCCTGACCGACATAGACCTCACGCTGCCCTCGGGTACCATCCACGCCATCCTCGGCGAGAACGGGGCGGGAAAGAGCACGCTCGTCAAGATCCTGAGCGGTCTCGTGCCCCCCGACCAGGGGGAGGTCGCGATCGACGGCGTCACGGTCGGCATCGCCAGCGCGGCGGACGCCCTACGCCTCGGGGTCGCGACCGTTTTCCAGGAGCTTTCGCTCATTCCCGATCTCTCG
>Ga0209947_1002067_pt1 | contig 11716 bp, 10 predicted proteins | sample SalPonR2_B_D2_MG_FD_185706 | JGI IMG/M metagenome (GOLD analysis project Ga0209947, IMG submission 185706) | Salt pond soil microbial communities from South San Francisco under conditions of wetland restoration - Salt Pond MetaG R2_B_D2_MG... ... | reverse complement strand
GGGATGCATATCTATGAAGTCCGTTCAGAAGACGACTGGATCGCCTTTGCCGCCGGACTGGCCCAGACGCCGCGGGGATAAATGCCAAAGCGGCTGAACGACTGAGTATTTTCGGTTCATCCCCACACCCGTGGGGAACATAACATCTCATCGTCAACCATAGCCACGGTCGGCGGTTCATCCCCACACCCGTGGGGAACATCCAGGTGTTTAGGCGGCGGCCCGTCATCGCGCCGGTTCATCCCCACACCCGTGGGGAACATGGATAAGTGATGCGGATTCTCATGAAGTCTCCCGGTTCATCCCCACACCCGTGGGGAACATGTGGCCTCCACGGTTTTTGATAATGAGACTGACGGTTCATCCCCACACCCGTGGGGAACATCCATTCACCGTCAGATTTGACATACAACAACACGGTTCATCCCCACACCCGTGGGGAACATGTATCGCACATACAATAATTTCCTGAATAAACCGGTTCATCCCCACACCCGTGGGGAACATTCACTGCATGGGACGAAAAGCGCAATGCAGAGCGGTTCATCCCCACACCCGTGGGGAACATTTGTTGCAAATATCGGCAATGGCGTTTAACGACGGTTCATCCCCACACCCGTGGGGAACATAGCAGGAGCAGGAGCAGGAGACCCCCAACCCCCGGTTCATCCCCACACCCGTGGGGAACATTCCAAAACAATGCCGCTGGAAAAGCTCAAAAACGGTTCATCCCCACACCCGTGGGGAACATATCTGGCGTTAGTAAATGATTGTGTCATTTCTCGGTTCATCCCCACACCCGTGGGGAACATGAATGTATATTGTCCGTTTCATTTTTTTATTTCCGGTTCATCCCCACACCCGTGGGGAACATTATGGCAATTGAGTAAACCATGCTGAACCTCTCGGTTCATCCCCACACCCGTGGGGAACATTGTTTGGTCATAGTGATCGGCATTAACCCCGACGGTTCATCCCCACACCCGTGGGGAACATTTTAAAGAGTTACATTCAGCCGGAAAAATAAGCGGTTCATCCCCACACCCGTGGGGAACATGGCCATGGTTGACGATGAGATGTTTTCCGCAGCGGTTCATCCCCACACCCGTGGGGAACATAATGGATCGTAAAATTTCATTTTCATACCCTCCGGTTCATCCCCACACCCGTGGGGAACATAGAGTAGGGGTTTAAAATGACTAAACGACTATCGGTTCATCCCCACACCCGTGGGGAACATGAGGAAATCAGATCTGACAGGCAGATTAGTGACGGTTCATCCCCACACCCGTGGGGAACATCCGCCGGCCTGGGATACCTGATTGACCGACAGCGGTTCATCCCCACACCCGTGGGGAACATAAAAAAGGATTCCGCAAACTCAAATCTGAAAACGGTTCATCCCCACACCCGTGGGGAACATTTTTATCAGCGGCACCTTAAAAGAAAAAGAGTCGGTTCATCCCCACACCCGTGGGGAACATCTTTTCTTTTTCCTCCGGCGTTGGCCCGTCAGCGGTTCATCCCCACACCCGTGGGGAACATTTCCCTGGCTGATTTTTTCCACATCCGTATAGCGGTTCATCCCCACACCCGTGGGGAACATTCCACCTTGGCTTGGGCAAACTCCATTTCCGCCGGTTCATCCCCACACCCGTGGGGAACATGGCTCCTGATCCTGCACCCACCCTTCTAAAAACGGTTCATCCCCACACCCGTGGGGAACATTGGTTGTTGATTGGCTGAGAGCAAACAGCCGCCGGTTCATCCCCACACCCGTGGGGAACATTCTCGTGGGTGTAGCTAATAAGAATACCTAATCGGTTCATCCCCACACCCGTGGGGAACATGTTGGCCGTTTGCCAAGATTTTGGATTATGGACGGTTCATCCCCACACCCGTGGGGAACATGAGTCGAAGTTTTCAACACAGACAAAAGAATGCGGTTCATCCCCACACCCGTGGGGAACATAAGTGAAATAAGACACCTGCAGGGTATAATACCGGTTCATCCCCACACCCGTGGGGAACATGACGTGTTACCGGACTCGCTCCTGATCAAATACGGTTCATCCCCACACCCGTGGGGAACATTGCCACCCCGCAGGTCTACACCAAACCGTGGCCGGTTCATCCCCACACCCGTGGGGAACATTCCTCTAAATAATTGTTATCAATCAGCCATTGCGGTTCATCCCCACACCCGTGGGGAACATGCCAAGGTTAACGTCGCCGGTTATGGTAACACCGGTTCATCCCCACACCCGTGGGGAACATTGGTTGATTAATTGTTTTTCCATGATTGCCTCCGGTTCATCCCCACACCCGTGGGGAACATAAAAAAGGGGGAAGCGGACGCTACCTTGCCGACGGTTCATCCCCACACCCGTGGGGAACATAGCGGAGAAAATGCAATGCGCTACCTTGCCGACGGTTCATCCCCACACCCGTGGGGAACATGTTTTCCACCCGCCGCCATGTTTTTTCGGCAGCGGTTCATCCCCACACCCGTGGGGAACATTTGTCAACCCTAAAGTTTATTTTTTATTATCACGGTTCATCCCCACACCCGTGGGGAACATTTGATTACCGGTGCAATGCGGCTCTTGGTGGACGGTTCATCCCCACACCCGTGGGGAACATCGCAAGTTTTTTTGCGGCAAATTCATAAGCTGCGGTTCATCCCCACACCCGTGGGGAACATTAACGTAGTAAAATATAAAAGCCTATGAACTCCGGTTCATCCCCACACCCGTGGGGAACATTCCCCGCCGCCTGTCCGATTTCGTAGTGTTTACGGTTCATCCCCACACCCGTGGGGAACATACCCAGCTTGCCGGGACCACGATCGCCCTGATCGGTTCATCCCCACACCCGTGGGGAACATGGCTGAAACAACAGTCAAAAGCTGCTGATGATCGGTTCATCCCCACACCCGTGGGGAACATTAGTAGGTCGGCATTATCAAAATAAAAAAGCCCGGTTCATCCCCACACCCGTGGGGAATATTTGTATGCGGCTATAAAGTCAGCATATTTTAACGGTTCATCCCCACACCCGTGGGGAACATCCGTAAAGACAGGGCGAAGCAAAGAGAGGCGGCGGTTCATCCCCACACCCGTGGGGAACATCCAGATACATTAAAAGCCACCGCTATTAAAGCCGGTTCATCCCCACACCCGTGGGGAACATTCGGTCTCCAGGTCGTCGATGTAGTCAAGCTGCGGTTCATCCCCACACCCGTGGGGAACATTGGCGGATGGCGCCGGCAAGCTGGCCCATCTGCGGTTCATCCCCACACCCGTGAGGAACATCCGACGGTATTGTTATCACCGGCAACCCCGAACGGTTCATCCCCACACCCGTGGGGAACATCCGCACCGCCCAATCTCTCGCCTGTTCGTCAGCGGTTCATCCCCACACCCGTGGGGAACATTTCAGCATTAGCGCGGACCTTGCGATTGATTTCGGTTCATCCCCACACCCGTGGGGAACATCTGTCCGTTATGGCCAGAGCAATGAGATCTGGCGGTTCATCCCCACACCCGTGGGGAACATCCGTGGATTCGGATCTGCTGGACTTTATTTTTCGGTTCATCCCCACACCCGTGGGGAACATTTGAAGTGGGCGGTTTTGCCGGCAATGGCAACCGGTTCATCCCCACACCCGTGGGGAACATCGGATCATGGAAATCCGCTCCTGGTATTTCTGCGGTTCATCCCCACACCCGTGGGGAACATTTGCCATACGTCTTTATAAACGAGCCGATGGCCGGTTCATCCCCACACCCGTGGGGAACATCTCAATATACTTTAATATATCGCGTCGCTTCACGGTTCATCCCCACACCCGTGGGGAACATTTCGGATCCGGAATTTAAAGACCCGGTGACGGCGGTTCATCCCCACACCCGTGGGGAACATCTAAAAATCAGTTATAACGCCGCCGTGGTCAGCGGTTCATCCCCACACCCGTGGGGAACATATGTGTTCTATAAACTCAGCATAGGTCGGCATCGGTTCATCCCCACACCCGTGGGGAACATCTGTTTCTGTTTTGTTCGTCATTGCGAATCCCCGGTTCATCCCCACACCCGTGGGGAACATACTTTCTGGAACACTTTGTTATTACTATTTTTTTTGAACCGTTAGATTTTTACCAACAAATTTAATCATCTTTACCCATCTCATCTATTTGTCAAAGAGCGTTTTTACTATCTTGATTATCTTCAAGCGGCAGAAAAGATACGAGCCGAAGTCCGTCATAATCTATCGGCACCCGCCGGTTTTGACCATATGTTTGAAAATCAAACCCTGACTCAGTCGGAGCGGCCCAAACCATAGCTACATTACCATCTTCAGCCAAAGCCATAATCTGTTCCCAAATCATCTCCCGAACGCGCCTGGAAACATTCCCAACATAAACACCCGCCCGGATTTCCAGCAACCAAACCGCCATCCGGCCACGCAGACGCGGCGGCACTGTCTCTGTCACCACAACCAGCATGCTCATTCAAGCGCTCCTATGCCCCTGATCCCCGAGCTTTTCAGGTTCCGGAATAGCCGGGGGCTGGGCGTCCTCAGGTGGCGCCGGGGGCTCGATCCCGCCAGCAGAAAGAATATCTTCAATACCCGGTATAATTTTTTTCAAAAGCCGTGTTTGTTTAAAAACATCCCGGCACGCGATCCGGACTTCCCGGTCCGGCTGGGCCGGATTTTTGGCGGCAATTTTAAACGCTATCGGGACGACTGACTCAAATTTATAAATATCGGCGATATCATAAACAAAAGATAACGGCTTGCCTGAATGCAAAAAGCCGACAGCAGGCGCATACCCCGCCGCCAGAATCGCAGCTTCGGTTACCCCATACAAACAAGAAGTAGCGGCACTCAGACACTTATTCGGAAGATCACCAGCCTCCCATTGTTTGGGATCATAGCGTCGGCCTTTCCAGAAAACGCCATACTGCTTTGCCAAAAGTTCATACATTTTTTTAACCCGGGAACCTTCAATCCCCCGTAACTGGTCTATACTTCGGCGTTCCGGCGGTTTTTCACCAAAACGAATCTCAAACATTCTGCGCACCACTTTCAAGCGCAGCTCTCCATCAAGCGCTAGTTTTGACTGATAAAGGAGTTTATCCGAACGTGCCCCGCCCGGCTGCCCGGAGGAATATAGCCGCACCCCGGCTTCCCCCACCCAGATCAGAAGGGTTCCGGTAACCGCCGCCAGCTTTACCGCCGCATGGCTAATCCGCGTACCCGGTTCCAGCATAATACACGCCACCGACCCCACCGGAATATGCTTGCGCTCCCCATTGACATCATCCACTACCACAAACGCACCGTCTTTCACATCAATCTGCCCGTAATACACGAAAATCATAGATACCCGATCCTTTATGGGGATAGGTTTTAAAGGAATAAAATGGGATGAAGGCATATCAACTCTCCTCATCGCCGGATAAGCGCTTTTCCATTTCTATATATTGACGCTCCTTCTGGATTTCCGCCGCCAATTCCTCTTCGGTCGGCAGATAAAGCTTATACCGGGAAGCGAAAATCTGTTTATTATCCTCCGGCAGCGTGTATCGAACCACGGCATCACTTTTATCCGAACACAGGATAATGCCAATGGGGGGATTTTCGCTCTCATCGGTAACCTCACGTTGATAATAGTTCACATACATCTGCATCTGACCGATATCCTGATGTGTCAATGCCCCCACTTTCAGGTCGATCAACACAAAGCTCCGGGTCAAGCGATTGTAAAATACCAGGTCAATATAAAAATGGGTTCCATCCAGGGTGACCCGCTGCTGCCGGGCCATAAACGCGAAGCCCTTACCCAGTTCCAAAAGAAATTGCTGCAGCTTGTCAATCAGCGCGCTTTCCAGGTCTTTTTCCAAGAGCCGGCTATGCTGCGGAAGACCCGCAAATTCCAACACATAAGGATCTTTGACCAAATCAGTGGTCCGCTGAACGTCGTGTCCTCTTTCTGCCAGTTCCCTGACACCCTCTTTGTCCCTTGAGAGCGTCAGACGCTCAAACAGCAGAGAATTGATCTGCCTTTCCAGCTCGCGGGTGGACCACCTTGCATTCACCGCTTCATTTTCATAAAAAGCGCGGGCAGAAGGATCTTCCACGCGTAACAGGATGCGGTAATGTGTCCAGGACAATTCTCGACGCACTGCGTCGATTTTTGGATAACTGAGATAGAAAGCGCGCATATTCCATAAATTGGATTTATCAAATCCTCTGCCAAACTCGACCGAAAGTCTTCTTGAAATTTCTTTAATCAATCTTTTACCATATGCTGCCCGCTCTTTTCCCCGCTGCTCTTCTTCAACAATCAACCGCCCAATATTCCAATAACAAGCCACCATCTCAGTGTTAACTGCCTGCAGTACCTTTGACCTGGATTGAATGAGAAGGTCTTTGATCTGCTGGTAGAGATTCTGGGTGGATTCTTCGGGTGTGTCACTTGTCATAATACGATTTCCTTTAAGGCTTTGCTATGGATAGAAGGCCACATCCAAAAGCCTTGGCCGGGCCAATCCCTTTTTCGATTTCTCGCATGAATCGGCTCGGATCCTTTACGCTAAAAATGCCATCAAAAAGTACTGTTTGAATCTTTCCAGTTCGATCACTTTTCTTTTTCCGAAAATAAATAGGCACTTCCTGATTAACAATTAATGCATCCAAAAAACAAAAAGGCTCTATTTTTCTTTCAAACCAAGCTTTTTGCTCTTCTTCGCGAATTAACGGCACCCTGCACTTTTTGACCTCTCCTTTTCGGTTAAGGCGTTCAGATTCATCGCTAATCTTTTTTACAGGGTTTGCCCGAAGCCTGAAACGAAGTTTCTGCCCCTTCTCTATAGCAGGCTCGTATTTCCGGGTAGCCTCAACATAGTTTCGGCCATCAACATCGCCTGGCTCCTGCCCAGACTGCATCAAAACCTCAACTCCACAATCCTTCTTTTTTTGCTCTACCCGAAACAAAAAATCACGGTCCTCATCTGGTCGTCTGGGGAACAAATGCCATAATTCCCTATGAATATCATATGGATTGCTGGCTTTTTGCCATGGTATCAACACCTTACTTAGATACATAGTCTCCTCCATAAACATAAACAATACGACTGGCAAACTGACGGGGCTGATGAACCAAAGGGAGATCCCTTACTTTTATACTGCGCACATCACCGGAAGTTTCACTGTAGATCTCACCTCCGCCGGGGGGCACATGCTTTAGGGCCTCAAATTCGTTATCGGCTTGGATACGTTTTTCAAAAAGTGGCCGCGCAATGGGACAACTCCGACGCCCAAGGTAAGGTGTAAAAGACGGCTTCTTTACTGCTTTCTCCAATTCTTCAATAATCGACGTAACGCCATTTCGCTCCCAGAGGGCTACAGTAAATTCGGCATCCATCAGATATTCCCGCCAGGTTTGAATCGTCTCATGCATATTTAAACCATGATAATCCTTTCGAGCATTTTGTATTGTATGGTAATCCGTCATTTTCCGGTGCATCAACGTCTTTCTCTCATTACCTGAAACTTTTCGCTGGTCTATACGAACAGCCATAGCAAGCTTATCCGCCAGTTCTTCTTGTTTGGATTTATTTTCTCTCCTTATTCCCCGGCAAGCTCCCAGCAAACCCAGAACAGCACTGCGTGTAGGCACATAACCTGACGGGCGTAGCCCCTCAAAACTATGCTCCCCCCATGCCTGCATCGGACCTTGAAATTTTAAAATCAGATAATCTTTCATATTATCCCTCGCCATCATTTCTTATCCAGGTTTCAAGTTCTGAAAGTTTTTCCTTTTTCGCGATATCACCTGGAATCTCCTGATTATGGAGGGCAAACTCGGCACAGAGATCATTGAGTTCATATCCCTTATATACACGATCCCAATAATCATGCAGTGCATTGACAGAAGGAGCTAAAAATCCACCGGCTTGGGCGATAATTGGAGATTCAAATGCATTTGTCAAGGATACCGGCTGATCGGAAACCGTGACTAAAGCCAAATCAGCCAAATTGTGGGCGGCAAAACTCCGTTGTTTTGCAGAGGGCACTTCCGTAGCAAGCATATGCAACACATGCGCAGCAATTTCCAGCGCCCTTCCCCTGGACGCACCACCAAGATTTTCCTGCAATTGGGGCAAGTTTAAACTGGCATAACGGTAAAACACACCGCTTGAAAATTCCTGAGTATCTAAAAAACCAGAACCCAATTCCTGTAGATCATCCACAGCAGTAAACCAGTCGATATCGGATTCCACGGCATGTGTTGTAATTGCATGGGCCACGGCTAATGCGCCATCCACTTTACCAACTTCGCTCAATAAACCGGATGTTGCCATGCGCCCGGAAAGTGCAATATCAACGCCATGCTCCAAAGATTTTCGAAATGCAGCAGTATCCTGTTTCAGTTCTTTTATTAATTTTTTGGTATCCGGCTCTCCACCTAATGATTGAACTTTCTCACAAAACCATGCAACCTCCTCGACAACCCACGGCGCTACAGAATCACCATCAATTATTTCCTCCCCATCAATTGCCTTTCCTGAGAGCAACTCTAAAGTTTTAACTATAATTTCTTCATCAAAACGCTTTTGTAACGCGTCAACAAGCCTGCTTTTTAAATTTTCACTCTCTGGCCTATCAATCCGGTGACTTCTAATGCTCGGTTTGCCGATATTTTTCCGATAATAATCACTTTTTCTCATTGTCCGTTTAAGACTCTGGCTTGAAATGCGCACGCGACGTTTTCCGCCAAAAACAGTCGTTTTTTGCATATTCATGTCATCCCGATTAAGGCAGGATGGGCTATGAGAAATCAAAATGTGGTAATTGACGAAATTTTTTCCCATAATGGCTCCCCTTTCATAAATTATTTCTTGTCTGTTTTTGCAGGTCGGGCCAGAAAATACTCCTCCAAAAGTTGTCGCCGGCTATTCTTTCCCCAATACCATATGCTTCTACCGGCTTTATTCCAATCAAGGATAGGCTGCGCATGCTTTAGTAACCGCCGCAATTGCACCATCGCCTTTGCTCTGTCTTCGATCCGGCTAAGCTGTATGATCCTTTTTTCACCTATTTTCGCACGGCCATCTGGCCCGAGTGCAGCCAACGCCGCTCCCAGGGATTTACCATCAGGCTGGTGTTGAATATACGGCAGGCAAAATATCAGCCGAAGCAAACCAGTGCGCTGTTCATGCTGATGGAGATGCTTACGATACAATTCATAAAACGCCGGTTTTTCCAGTAGATCTTCCGGTTCTATGGCACGTTTCAATAAACTTTGTCTGGTGGAATCAAGTCGTGTAAAGTCATCATACAGTGCCTGGAAATCGGGTATATCCATTATTCACCTCCTTTGCTCTCAGGCTTTAAATCGTCAAGGTGTTTGTTTAGAGTGCGTCTGGCGACCGCCATGGTGCGGATGAGTTCAGGATCATGCAAGTATGGGCTGACCTGTTCTTGAAAAATCTGTAAGCAATGCTGCTTTAGGGCGCTTCTTAGAATATCTTTGTCATGAGCCAATTGTTCTGGATCATAGAAATTAGCTTCGGCCAAAGTTTTTTGCATCAGACTGTCAGTCCGTCGGTAGAATTGTACTTCACCCAACTCCTGAACAGCTACCCCCGCTCCTTTTACCTCTTTCATGCCTTTATAAAAAACATAAAGCGATTTTCTCAGCGCACTTTTATGGCCTAAGCCCAATTCAACGAATTCATTGATAAGATTTGGATGCTGATGCCATCCTTTATTTAAATCAAAATGTTCATGTCGCCGCTCAATGACTGATGCTTGATTATTTCTGTATCCGCCCACAGCTAATCGCATCCTCGCCGGCTGTTTAGAAAATAACTTACGGGCCTGAAGAACCACTGCAGCAGGCTGATGGCCTTCTTTTTGATTTTGATTGACTTCTTTCTGTACTACAAATCCTGCCAGTCTCGTCCAAGTAGGTGCTGAGGTTGTAAAAGAGGCGAATTTTTCCTCAGATGTATTGTTCTTAAAATTAAGCATTCGTGGGGAATGAGGGTAAGGCCAAAGCCCATTTAGTGTATAATTGAACTTAGCTTTCAAAAAAACTTCATATACTGGTACTTTTTTGCGTCCACAGCAGCAACAATCACCTTGAGAGGCAGGTGAGCATAATTCAATATTGGCTGGCTGCCACAGCAAACCTCGCAGAAGGCCAATTGAACTGGTTTGAATACTTGATTTTTCCTCAATTGACTGAACCCATGTGGGGGGCTGATGCCAATTATCATAACAGCCTGGAATTGTCGCCTCAAGATGCATTGAATCCAAAATATTAAGCCAGACTGTTTCCCTTAGATGCCGACCTTGAATCAGAGTTGTAATGGGTGCACTCCCCCTTAAGCCTGCCTTAAAGCCACCTCCAAAACTTGGTGCATTAGCCGCCTGATTAAATAGTGCGATAGCAGCACAACCAGCACACAATCGGTCAGCCTGCCCAGGCTCATTAACAAAACAACTACTGGTTGCGCCCGTTAGTCCAGCCATGAGTTTTGCCATAGGCGTTTCAAGATTAGCCTTAACCCCCCGAACTTGCATAAACGGATATTCCGGATGGTCCACGGAAAACCACTCTTTGTAATCCTTGATTCCTTCAAGATATTTTTGCTCAGACATGGGTGCCCTTAAATTCCCCAAAAGTTCACGGAGATCTTTAGGTGTAAACAATACTTGGATAATGCAAATGACCAACTGCAAGGCAGCCATTTCCAGGTCATCCCTTGGCAGACATATTTCATATTGCCCTTGACCTGTTAATAAATCCGACAAGCTGATCCAGTTTATTGTGCCGCCTTCTATTTTTCTGACAGGCAGCCATGCATCGGTGAGCAAATTCATTTAATTCTCTCCATTCCTGTAATTTTATTATACCGCAGCGTCCATGATCCAATCTGGGTTTCCCATTTATCCCCATCAGCACTCATTTTAAGCCAATAAATCCCGTCATCCTGCTGACAATATTGGTCTAATAAGTATTGCCAATTATGAGGTACAGAAATTTTATTCATTGCTAATACTTCAAACCTGTCTTGCCTGTTGGTTTCCTCCCAACAAGCGTTATTACGGAGTATCCGGCCCTTTGAGGTTTCTAAAAAAGGGACCAATGTCAGGCTCATTTGACCGTCCCGGGTGACCGCAGTTATTTTCTGATCATCATCCATAAATGGTGTCATGTTTTGTGTGCTGTTTAACATCATTTGGGCTGCATATCTCTGGGCACATTGATGCTCATCCAAAAATTTCTGATATCGCTCCTCGATTTCTAAGGGCTCGTCTCCCCAAGGTTCCTCCTGGTAAATAGCCCCCACCCAATCCCTGTATGCTTGAGGAAAAATTAAAGGTTGGCCTTTGAGTGCCGCAATCTTTCGGACAGTCCGCCACATTACACGAGGATTCGCATAAATAAGACCATGAAGGCCATAATCCAATCCCTCCGGAAGCAGTACGGCACACTTCGGAGACCGAAACAACATAGGTCGTTTAGAGTTTTTATAAGAATGCCGATGCAGTCTTCCTAAACGCTGGAACGTGTCCTTTCGGCGAGCGTGCGCAGGCCCAAAAATTTTTAAGCAGGCATGCCGGACGCCCGAGTTTTTACAGGGCGCCCGGCATTTTTGACGGTTGGCAGGGATTTCGGATTTCAGGATGAACTGGA
>Ga0209947_1002062_pt1 | contig 11749 bp, 10 predicted proteins | sample SalPonR2_B_D2_MG_FD_185706 | JGI IMG/M metagenome (GOLD analysis project Ga0209947, IMG submission 185706) | Salt pond soil microbial communities from South San Francisco under conditions of wetland restoration - Salt Pond MetaG R2_B_D2_MG... ... | reverse complement strand
GGACCCCTCAGCCCGCCCCGTTTTCCGACATCGCCGCCTCGAGTCGCTCCAGCTCGAACTTCGGCGACACCGGCACCGTCCGCTCGCTGCCCTCGAGCGTCGCGGTCCGCTTGCGGGCGTTGCCCTCTACGGCGCGAATCCGACCGGGGTGGACCAGGTACGAGCGATGTACGCGCAGCGCGCTCGGCAGCTGGTCCTCGATCTCGGCCAGCGTGGCGCGGAACATCCGCTGCTCGGGCTCGCCGCGGCGCAGGAAGTGGATCGTGACGTAGTTCTGCTCGGCCTCGGCGAACAGGAAATCGGACGCTGCCAGACGTAGCCGATCGTCCCGATTGCGGCCGCTCAGCACGATCCGTTCCTCGCCGACACGCTCGCCGAGCAGTGCGATCATGCCGCGTCGAACGATCAACGCCGGCGCCACCAGCAGCAGAACGTAGGGCGCAGCCAGCCGCGTCGAAAACCCCCACCAGCCCGACCAGGTGACCGGAACTTCGTTGATCGCAAGGCAGAGGTACACGTAGCATGAATTGAAGATCAGCAGCAGCAGGAGCACCAGGGCGACCAGCTCGTGCCCCATGCGCCAGATCCGGCTACCCCGCTCCACCCAGCTGCGCGCCAGCGCATGGACGACCAGGAACGACGCCAGCACGCACACTCCGTAGCCCATGTATCGCAGCGTGGCGAAGGGCCGATCGTAGCGATCCGTGCCGGCGGGCTGGAGAAAGACGATGCTGAAGACCAGCAGCGCGCCGACCGCGCCGCCGAGACCGATCGGCAACCACCACGAATCCACGAACCGAACCGGTCGGCGCAGGACCGCTGCAATGCGGGAAGCGAACGCGGGGACGGTCGACTCGGCCATTCGGAAAGCTTACATCGCGGCCGGGGCGCTCCGGAAACCGGCTCGCGCCGGACCGACCCGGGCCGGAGGATTGCCGGAGATGCGCTCAGTCGCCGAACCGGAACACCCCGAGCATGAACCGGCGCGTCACCGGGAGTTTCGCGTCGAGGTCCGGCCACTGCGCTTCGGCAAAGGCGTCGAGCCGACGCATAGTCTCGGTCAGCACGTCGTCGGGCAGCACCCAGCTCTCGGCATCGTCGCGCGAGCGGATGCCGTCGAGCACCTGGCGCGGGGTGAGCTCGGTCTTCCACTCCGCGGCCACGATCTCGCCGTCGCCGACCGGCTTCGCGCCCAGTTCCATCAGCGTCTTGACGATCGCCGCACCGCCGCTCGGTGGGGCCGCGGCCGTCGCGCCCGGCGGCAGCATCTCGGTGCCGACTTCGACCACGGTCTTGCGGAACGTATTGCGGATGGTGCCGGAGAACGACTCCGGGTCGATCCAGTCACGGCCCAGCACCAGCGTACCGCCCGGCCGGACGAGGCGGCTGACCTGCTCGAGCACGTCGGCCCAGTTGGCGACCAGGTGCAGCACGTGCACGGCCATCGCGCCGTCGAAGGTGCCTTCTCGAAACGGCAGCGCCGTGATGTCGCCGCGCGCCAGATGGATGTTGTCGCGCTCCTCCGACTCGATGCGCCGCGACAGCCAGGCCAAGCATGTGTGCCAGACGTCGATGCCGTAGACCTCGCATCCCGACGCGGCGACGGGCAACGCGATCCGCCCGGTGCCGACGCCCAGCTCGAGCACGCGCGCCGCCTCGGGCATCTGCGCGGCAATCGCCTGCCCGATCTCGTCGGAGATCTCGGCGGGATGCCCGCGGATGACGTCGTACTGCTCCGCGACACGGGTATCGAACTGGTAATCGAGGGCGGACTGGTCGGTCATGAAGAATTCTCCGCGTCCGATCGGGCTCGGTCCCCGGCCGGCTCAGGCGTTGACTGTCGTTCCGGTCGAGATCGGCGTCTCGGTGCCTTCGACATCCTGCTTGGCCCGGCTCGCGCGGTCGGCGAACTCGCGGATGCTGATGTTGTAGAGGATGTAACCGGCCAGCAGCAGCCCGGCCGCCTCGAGAAGGAAGATGCCGAAAAAGGCCATGTTCGCCGTCAGCAGGCCCGTATCGATGGTCAGGGTCAGCAGCGTGCCGCTGAGCAGCGACGAGATGCCCTTGCCCAGCGCCTGAGCGGTGCCCCACAGGCCCATGTACAGCCCGGTGGCGTTGGCGACGGTCATCTCCATCATCAGCGCCAGCGCGCCGACGTTGAACATGCCGATGAACAAGCCCATCCCGAACAGCGAGGGCTTCAGGATCGGAAGGATTTCCAGCATCGAGGAGATGCCGAGCATCACGAAGCCGATGGCAGCCCCGATGACGCCGACGATCACGAGTTTCTTGCGCGAGATCTTCAGGACCGTGGCGATCACGCCGGTCAGGACCATGCCGATCAGGACGCCGCCGGCCCAGTAGCGTTCCAGCTTCGTCGATTCGTCGATGGGCATCTCGAAGACCCGGGCACCGAACACCTCGAGGATGTTCTCCTGCAGGAAGATCGCGAAGATCGCGATGAAGATGAAGGCGAAGAACGCGCGGGTGGGCGGGTTCGTCTTCAGCAGCCGGAACGCCGAGGCCAGCGGGTTGCCGGGCGGTGCCAGCGCCCGCGCCTTGATCCGCGCGTCCTCGAGTTCGTCGCGGTTCAGGCGCTTCTCCATGCCGATCACGCCGAGCAGCGTGCTGCCGATGACGATCAGCGGCGTCAGGTTATAGAGGTCCTGCATCGCCTCCGGGGAATACTCCGGGCGAACGATGTTCATGACCACCGTGGCCAGGATGGTGCTCATGATCAAAACGATCCAGACCACGGAGATCACCATCCCGCGCGTTTCCGGCGTGGTGACCTCGGCGATCAGCGCATGGTAGGTGTCGGCGATGACCGCCATCGAGATGCCGAACAACGTGAACAGTACGATCGCGCTGAAGAAGGCCAGCGCCGAACCCTCGCCCATCCCCATCGCCACGCTCGGCAGCATCAGAAACAGCAGGCTGACGACCACGCTGCCCAGTAGCAGGTACGGCGTTCGCCGGTAGCCGAAGATCGGCAGCGTGTCGGCGATGCGGCCGACGACGACCTGGAACGGAGCCATGAAGTAGTGGATGGACAGCAGTGCCGTGACGACGATCGCGGCAATGCCCAGCTCGACCATCGCGACGCGATTGAAATCGATCGTCAGCAGGGCGAACATCCAGCCGACCGCCACTTTGGGCAGGGCGATGCGCAATGTCCAGATGACCGCCCAGATGGCCTTCAGCATGGCGGGAGACTTCCTTGAACCGGGCCATCGTTGTAGACCATGTGCGCCGACATTTCAACCTTGACGGCCGGCCCGGTCCGCGGTCCGGCCCCCGCTTCGGGCGCCGGGACATCGGGTCCGGCAACGACCGGACCCGCCGTCACCGCCCGCCGGCAGGTCACGGGGTGCCGAAGCGGTAGATGAAGCGCACGCCGGCCACGCGCGGCTCGGGCAGGTAGGCGATGACCGCCCGACCCGGCGCGAACCCTTCCGGCCGACCCGGGTCGACGTTGCGCTGCGCGGTCCGGATGGTGTCGTCGTCGGTCAGATTGCTGATGAAGCCGATCACGCTGAAGTTCTCGAAGTCCACGCCGGCCTGGAGATCGTAGAGCGTATAGCTCGGCATCCAGGCCCGGTTGGCCTCGCTCAGGAAGCGCTTGGATCGGTACATGCCGTTGACTTCGACGAACCAGCTGTCGCCGCGCTCGCCGAGGGCCCCGCGGTAGAGCACGCCGGCGTTGAGCGCGTGCTTCGGATTCTTCGGCACACGATTGCCCGAGAAGTCCGCGCAGGTGTTGCCTGCTTCGGCGCGGATCTGCGGCGAGGAGGTCTGACCGTCCGGCACGCCGCAGGCCGCGAACGACCCCGCACCGGCCGAGGGCGCCGGCCCCTGGGTATATTCCTCGAAGGTTGCGTCGGTGTAGGCGTAGGCCAGCGTCACGTTCAGCCCCCGCACCGGCATCCATTCAGCCGCCACTTCGAAGCCGCGCGAATCGACTTCCCCGGCGTTTTCGATGCCGGGCACAGCGACGATGGTGTCGCCGGCGCCGGTCTGGTTGACCTGCACGCCGATCTGCTGATCGGTGTAATCGTTGTAGAACACTGCGGCATCGAGAACCAGGTCGATCTCACGCCAGTACGATTTCAGCCCGACTTCATAGGCGTCGACGAACTCGGGCAGATAACCCTGTCCGTCGAATTCGATCAGCTCGTTGACGTTGAAGCCGCCCGGCTTGAAGCCGCGCGCCACGTTGCCGTAGAGCATGAGGTTGTCGCGAAGCTGCCAGTCGAGCGTCACGCGCGGCGTCCACTCGTCGTAGGACAGGGACTCGGACTGGGGACATGCCTGGACGGTGCCGGGTGGCGGCACCTCCGGTCCGGGCACGCCCTGGAAGATCGCGCCCTGCGGAATGCCCGGCAGACAGACCGGCTCGAGACCGCGAAGCGACACGTCCTGCAGGCGCCAGCCCGGCACGTCGTAGCGGATCTCGTCGGAGTTGAAGCGGGTCTCCAGGCCCAGCCGGAGCGTGTCGGTCAGCCGCCAGTTAAGCTTGCCGAACACCGCCGCGTACTCGGTGTCGCGGGTGATCCGCACCGGAAATTCCGGCGTGACCTGCTGGGTCGTCAGGAAGAACGGCGGGCCGCCGAGCGGGGAGTCCGGATTGCGCAGCCAGAAGCTCGAGCTGTTGACCAGCACCGAGTCCTCTTCGAGGTACTGGGCGCCGACCAGCAGGTCGAACCTGCCGAACGAGTTCGTCCAGTACAGGTTGTGATCGACGCGTTCGTCGTTGTAGTCCAGCTGCTGCAGGGCCGACAGCGAAAACACGAAGCCGGGCGGACCGTCGAAGTCGGTGAAGTCACCGTCGGCTTCGACGAAGCTGTCGTTGTCGATCCAGCCGAGGGTGTAGCGAAGCGTTCCGAACCCTGTGTCCCACTGCGCGTCCAGCGACAGCAGCGTCTGATCGAGCTCGAGACCGCGCGGCGGTTCGCCGGTGACCTCGTTGAAGCCCATCTGGACGTCGTCGATATCGGCCCGGATCGGACCCGAGAAGATGCCGCGCGTGCATGCGCCCACCACCGGCGGCGGCTGGCCCGACAGGTCGGCCGGACACGGCAGCGACGGCGAACCCGGCGGTCCCGCGGTGAACGTGCCGTCCGGTACCGGCACCCGGGTATTGGCCGGCAGCTGTGCGGTCGGATAATCGGAGTTGTCGGTGCTGCTGACCTGGTAGCGCAGGTTGATGTCCCAGTTCTCGCCCGGCGTGAAACGCAGCGCCCCGGCGAACCCCTCGAACTCCTCGGCGCCCAGCGGGCCGCCGTTGACCGGGTTGGTCCAGTACCCGTCGTTTTCGCGGTAGGCGGCGTTGACTCGATAGGCCAGCAGCCCATCGACGATCGGCCCGCTGATCATCCCGGCGATGCGTCGATGACCGTACTCCGCGCCCTCGAGCTCGACCCGGCCCTCGAACACGTCCGACGGCTTCTTCGTGATGTAGTTGATCGCGCCGGCGAAGGCATTCCGGCCGTAGAGCGTGGTCTGCGGCCCCTTGACGATCTCGATGCGCTCGAGATCCATCAGGTCGGGAACCACGCCCGCACCGCCGCCGGAGATCGCCAGGTTCTCGCCGGAGAGGTCGATCCCGTCGACCATGACGGCGACGCTCGGGCGACCGCGTTCGGCCTGCATGCCGCGCACCGCCGGCCGCGTATCATTCGGGAACCCACCGAGGTCGTAGGTCACGCCCGGCGTCATCCGGGCCACGTCGTCGATATCGGTGATGCCGCGTCGCAGGATTTCCTCTTCATCGATGACCCGGATGCTCAGCGGCACCGTGTCGGCAATTTCCTGGATCCGCCTCACGGTCACGACAACGGTTTCGAGCAGCACGTCCTGGTCGACGCCCCGGTCGTCCCCTGTATCGGCCGCTGCCGCTGCGTCCTGGGCTATCGACGGCGCACCCGCGCCGAACGACATCGCCAGCCAACAGGCGGAAATCAACGCGGCCGACCGGGCCCGGCTCGGGCCGCTCGAAACGGTGGGTTCGGTCGATACGGAACGTTCGGTTACGGGGAATCTGCTCAATGTCTGACCCTCTTGGTCTGCGGGTATTTCTCGGGGCCGCGCGACGCATTCCGTCGATGCGGCGGGTAGTGATCCATGCCCCGAACCGGCTCGACTCGGGCAAACGGTCTTCGATCAGGCCCGGCGACCCGTGGCGCATTGGAGTCGTCGGAATCAGGGTAGCGATCCGGCCGGAATCCGGCGCCCGTAGGGCGGGTGAAGAGCGAGTGCTGGCGTCGGTGGCCGATGAGAGGTTGGCCGCATCCTAGCCAGCCCCCGAATCGCCGCCTTTGCGCCAGATCAAAACCTCACATAACCCTCACACCGCTGGCCTGCGCCGGGCTCACCGGACCCCGCGCCCGGCCGACTAGACTGGCGGTTGGTCGAGCGAATCGCGGGAGACGAGCCATGAGCGTCAAGGTTCTCGAACTGGTCCTGATCGTCGTGGTGGCCCTGGGCATCGGGTTCTGGCAGTTGTACGACGTCAACAAGGAACTGAAGAAGGACCGGGAACGCAGGGACAACGATCGCGAATCGGGCGGCGACTAGTGGGCCATGCGGCTAATTGGGTAACACTCAGCCGTCGCATCAGCGTCGTGTGCAAGGCGCGCGAGTGCAGGCGTCCTTGCCGGGCCGTCCAGCGAGTGGAACGCAGTACACGGCGCTGGTGCGGCGGCACTTCGGGAGTCACTGTGCCGGCACGACTCGGCGTTGCGTTTGTTGGCAAGGGAGCGGCCATTGTCTGCCAAACGGGCCTTGATTCGCACCGGCACAGTGGCTCTGAGCGTTACCTGATTAGCCGAATGGCCCACTACGGGCCATGCGGGACATCAGTTCCGCGATGGGCGCAGTCGCAGGTTCAAGTCGGCCAGGTGGGCGACCAGTGCGAGCGCCAGCCACGCGCCCGCGACGAGCCAGCCGGCGTCACTCAGCACGGCGCGCAACGCCAGCAGCAGACAGGCTCCGGCCGCCAGGTTGTACAGCAGCCCCGCCAACCGGAGTTGACCTGGAAAGGCCCGCGCCAGCGCGATCAACACGACCGCTTCGAGCATCATCAGCGCCAGGATCAGGTCGACCACGCGACCGCTCTCGAACAGTTCGGCCATCAGCCGCTCTCCTTGCCGAAGCCTTCGTGCGTTTCTTCGACGTTGCTCATTCGCCGGGATCTCCCGCCGGCGCCGGGGTCTGGATGCGTTCGATCAGCACCTCGGCAACGGACGCCGGGTCCTCCTCGTGGGCCAGGTGACCGAGACCGGGCAGAGAAACGACGCGAGTGGCGGGAAGCAGCCGGCTGACCGTCCGCGCATCCGAGGCGGGCACGGCCCGATCGTTCTCTCCGACGACCAGGGTCAGCGGAAGATCCAGCGACGGCAGATCCCGCTTGAATCGATGGAGGTCCCAGTTCGCCATCATGCCCAGCGTGGCCGCGACGTGCGCCGAGCGCGAGAAAAGCCGTGCGTAGAGCTCGATGCCGTCGGCGCCGAGCGACGAGCCGGTGCCGCGGATCAGCCGCGCCACGCGCTGCCGATTGGCCGCGCTGCGCGCGAACAGACGTGGCGTCAGCGGATTGAGGAACAGCAGCTTGGCCAGCGGCGGGAACAGCACGCCGGCGCTACCGCGGAACGGCAGCAGCGCGGCGTTGATGCCGAGGATGGTCGCCGGCACGAGCGTGCCGTCCAGCGCACAACGGATCGCGATGGCCGCGCCGGCCGAGTGGCCGACCACTGCGCGTGGACGAAGGCCGAGCCTGCCGATCAGTGCCGCGACCGCGTCGGCCATGAACGGCAGCGACGGCGCCCGGCGCCGATCGCGCTCGGTGAATCCGTGGCCGGGAAGATCGGGCGCGACGACCGTGAACCGGCGGGCCAGCAGCGGCGCCAGGTCCCGCCAGGAATGGGTCGACGCGCCGGTGCCGTGGAGCAGCAGGATCGGCGGACCCTCGCCCAGGACCTGCACGTGCCACCGCAGGCCGTGGGCGTCGACGAAGCGGCTCGCCTCGGCGTGCGGCCAATCGGCGCGTTCGGTCGCCCAGTCCAGCGGCGCATCGGGCGAGGCCGCATCGGCCGCCGGACCGGAACCAGCCGGTTCGATGGACGCACCGGACGGCACCGGCTCGGTCGGCGCCTCGTCGACCATCAGAATCCCGGGTTCAACCGGACCACCGCCCAGTTCAGCACGCCGGCGAAGCTCACCCAGGCCAGGTACGGCAACAGATACGCGGTGGTCCGGCGCGACAGCGGCCGCAGCCCGACGATCAGGGCCACGATGGACCCCCACAGGAACAAGACTTCAACCAGCGCCCAGTCGGGCCGCTGGAGGCGGAAGAACAGCAGGCTCCAGAAGACGTTGAGAAACGCGTTGAGCGAGAACAGCAGCAGCACGCGGAGCCGCTGCGCGGCATCGGTCGCGCCGCGCCAGGCCGCCACGCCGGCCATCGCCGCAAGCGCGTAGATCAGCGTCCAGGCCGGGCCGAACAGCCAGTCCGGCGGCTGCCAGGCCGGCTTGACCAGGTTCCGGTACCAGCCGCCGATGTCGGTGGCCAGCCCTCCCATCACGGCCACCAGGATCGCGGCCAGCGCGGCAAGCAGCACCGGGACCCAGCGGGACCGCTGCGGCGTGGCGCTCATTTGACCGAGGCGAAGCCCAGCAGGTGCGCCATGTCCTTGAAGAAGATCCGGACGTGCGCCATCGGCCGTGCCCGGACCAGGCGCTTGTACATGTAGGCCTCCCAGGTCAGGTGCTGAACGTCGGGATCCCGACAGATGCTGACGAATCGTTCGCGCCGCTTGTCGGTGGTGTACCAGAAACGCTGCATGATGCCGAGAATCCAGAACACCCGACCGTGGGCTTTCATGAAGCGCTTGCGGGCCGAACGCAGGGCTCCGGGGTCGCCGCTGCGACAGAACGCCGCGGCCGCCTCGGCCGCCAGCCGGCCGCTGAACATCGCGTAGTAGATCCCTTCGCCGGACGCCGGCGCCACGCAGCCGGCGGCATCGCCGGCCACCAGGACATCGCGGCCGTTGTCCCAGCGCTTCAGCGTACGCAGCGGAATCGGTGCGCCTTCGCGCCGAATGGTCGTGCTCTCGCCCATGCCCGAGCGTTCGCGCAGGCTGGTGACGGCTTCGCGCATCGAAAAGCCCTTGTTCGCGGTGCCGACCCCGACGCTGGTGCAGTCACCGTGCGGGAAGACCCAGCCGTAGAAGTCGGGAGAGAGCTCGCCCTGGTAGTAAACGTCGCAGCGTGCGCCGTCGAAGCCGCGCGTACCCTCGGGCGGCGAGGCGACGATCTCGTGATAGGCGGCAACGAATGGAATTGCCTCGGCGCCGGGAATGTTCTGCCGGGCCACTTCCGAGCGCGCCCCGTCGGTGCCGATCACCAGTCGGGTCGTGACCCGTTCGAGCGCGGCGTCGCGGCCATGACCCTCACCGGCGGGCGCATACAGCACGACCGGCCGTCCCTGTTCGTCGTGTTCCAGCGACTTGAACCGACCCATCCGGCGAACCGCGCCGGATTCGGCTGCGCGTTGGCGAAGCCACTCGTCGAAATGTTCGCGGTCGACCATGCCGACGAAGCCATTGATCGGCATGTCGACCTCGGCCGACTTCGGCGAGATCATCCGGGCGCAGTTCGAGCGTGCGACCAGCTGCGATTCGGGGACGTCGAACTGCTCGAGCAGGATCGGCGGGACAGCGCCGCCGCAGGGTTTGATCCGCCCGCCTCGATCCAGCAGCAGCACCGAGAAGCCCTCACGGGCGAGGTCGTTGGCCGCGGTGGCGCCGGCGGGTCCGCCACCCACGACCACGACGTCGAAGGTGTCCTGCTCGGATTCGGTAGGCATGGTGATCGCTCCCTGTTGCCGAAACGATACTCTCGCGGATCGGCGCCAGCAAGCCATTGACTCAGATCAAGGATGGACCCGGCAGGCTCGGTCGGGCCCACCCGGCGCGGCAGTGACTACCCGGTCAGTGACGGCAGGTCACGCACCGCGAACGCCGCGACCAGCATGCCGATCACGTAGAGCGAGGTGCCGGTGGCGTTGTACCAGGGCGCGCGCTCCTTCGGCTGTTCGAGCAGGCTGGGCATCAGGGTCGCCTGGAAGGCCAGCAACAGCACGATCGCCGCGGCGTGATACGGCCGGTCCCAGGCCAGCAGCAGCACCACGACCACGGCCTGGGGCACGGCCATGACCCAGCAGGCCAGTCGGGCCGCGTTGTCGACGCCTAGCTGCACCGGCAGCGATTTCACGCCCATGCGCTTGTCGCCCTCGACGGCCTTGAAGTCGTTCAGGGTCATGATGCCGTGCGCGCCGAGGCTGTAGAGCCCTGCCATGACCAGCACCGGCCCGCCGGGCAGCGCCGAGAGCATTGCCGCCGCGCCGGTGAACCAGGCCAGCCCTTCATAGCTGATCCCCACCGCCGTGTTGCCCCACCAGCCGTTCTGTTTCAGCCGGATCGGCGGCATGCTGTAGGCCCAGGCCAGCACCACGCCGACCGCCGTCGCGATCAACACCCAGATGCCGAGCAGGGCCGCGACCAGCAGCGAGAGCACGCTGCCGATCAGGCTGATGTAGAGCCCCCAGCGGCCGGGAATGCGGCCGGAAGGAATGGGTCGGTTCGGCTCGTTGATCGCATCGACATGGCGGTCGAACCAGTCGTTGATCGCCTGGCTGGTTCCGCACACCAGAGGCCCGGCCAGGACCACGCCTCCGAGCGCGAACAACCAGCGATCCTGGAGCGCCACGCCGGCCGAGACGATGCCGCAGCCGTACGCCCACATCGGCGCGAACCAGGTCACCGGCTTGAGCAGTTCGATGATCGATTTCGGAGCGGGCAGCGCAGACATCGACCGGAGTCTACCCCACTCCGGCCCGTTCGATCGGCTCGACGCGCGCCGCGGCCCCGTGAGCCCGTCCGGAGCATTGTTGACCCACGTCAAGCCATTCGCTGCCGGTTTCGCGTATTCATTGACACTGGGTATATGTGCAAGCTAATGTCGAGATGGGAATTGGACCTGGTCAGGGTTACCGTAGCCAGTCGGATCGCCGCATGATCAATCTGTCGCGAGTCAGCGTGATGCAGCACAGCGCACGCGATCGCTCGATTGCAGATTGCGCTGCGGCACCGCGGCGATTCGTCCGTGGGGCGAAGCGAGGCGATCACCTGACCCGGCGTGATTCCCGTTCTTCCACTCCGCGCATCGAGGAGCAGCGCCGGTGAAACGGGTCAGCGACAATCTTGCCAGCGCCTGGACCCGTTTCGGGCCCGAGATGCTGCCGTTCGCGGACGCGGCCAGCGACGAGCTGCCGCTGCGTCGCTTGTTGCGCCTGTCGCTGTTCCAGGTTTCGGTCGGCATGGCCGTGGTCCTGCTGACCGGCACCCTCAACCGCGTGATGATCGTCGAGCTCGGCGTACCGTCCTGGCTGATCGCCGTGATGGTCTCGCTGCCGCTGGTATTCGCACCGCTGCGTGCCTTGATCGGCTTTCGTTCCGACACCCATCGCTCGGTCCTCGGCTGGCGCCGGGTGCCGTACATCTGGTTCGGCACGCTGCTGCAGTTCGGCGGCCTGGCGATCATGCCGTTCGCGCTGCTGGTGCTTTCCGGCGGCGGCGAAGGGCCGGTCTGGGTCGGCGTCGTCGGCGCGGCCATGGCCTTCCTGCTGACCGGCGCCGGCATGCACACCGCGCAGACCGCCGGCCTTGCGCTGGCCGGCGACCTGGCGCCG
>Ga0209947_1002061_pt1 | contig 11753 bp, 10 predicted proteins | sample SalPonR2_B_D2_MG_FD_185706 | JGI IMG/M metagenome (GOLD analysis project Ga0209947, IMG submission 185706) | Salt pond soil microbial communities from South San Francisco under conditions of wetland restoration - Salt Pond MetaG R2_B_D2_MG... ... | reverse complement strand
TTTCCTATAAACTTTATATGTTTTTCTTCATCATATATTTTAAAATCATAAAGAAATAAATCCACAGTTTCAACAATCCTTTTTAAATTTTCCCAACTTGTATGTCCACTTGTATCTAAGGCGGTATGTATATTCTTTTCTTTAAGCCTAACAAGTAGTTTTTCTACAAAATCTATCTGGTTTAAAGGTTCTCCTCCCGATATAGTAACTCCACCTCCAGATTCCTCGTGTATTATTTTATCTTTATCAACTTCTTTAATAATTTCATCAATTGAGTATTCCTTGCCTACTATTTCTCTTGCTCTGTAAACACAAGATATTTCACATTCTCCACAAAAGGTACATTTTTCTCTATTCCATTTAAGTTTTCCATCTTTAATTATCAATGCGTCTTCAGGGCATGTTCTTACGCACTCTCCACATAAAACACAGTTCTCCTCATTATATAAAAATTCTTTTCTAGTATTTATACTTTCAGGATTATGACACCACATACAGTTTAAAGGGCATCCCTTTAAGAAAATTGTAGTTCTTATTCCCGGTCCATCATGTATGCTAAATTTTTTTATATCGTAAACCAATCCGTTATATTTCATATATTACACCTGTCTTTTTTTATTATTATTATATAATATTGCAATTTATATGCCAATAAATAAATGTGTTAAATCAACAATTACAAACTTTTGTAATTTAAAATGTCAAAAAATCTGTCTATAAAAGACGGATTTTTTGACAATTGTACTATTTTTATATTATTTAAGATGTCTTTTCATTTTTTTGATCTGCATCTATTTGGCGAGGCCAAATTAATGAAGCTACTATTGCAGATATAAACCCTAATGGCGGAGCAATTAGTCTAACTGTAACTACCGCATTTAATCCTAAAGTAATCCATAGTATAGTAACCAATGGTCCTACTAAAAAAGCTGTTATTATCCCTTTAGTAGACACTTTATCACCCCAGAAGAATGTAAGAGTAATTGCCGGACCAAAAGCAGAAAATAGACCCGTAGCTGAAAAGCTAACCAAAGTGTATACCATATCTTGTGCTGTAAATGCAAATATAAGTCCTACACCTCCTATTATAATGGTTGCTAATCTGGTAATTTTAAGTAGTGTCTTCTCATCTATACTTTTTTCTTTTTTAAATACTTTTGTATAAATATCTTCTGCTGCTGCAGAGGAAGCAACTAGTAGTTGAGAGTCCGCTGTTGACATCATTGCAGCTAATGCTCCTGCTAGTAAAATTCCGCCTAATATAGCAGGTGTATGCTCTAGTACCATAAAAGGCAATGTCATTTCTCTATCTGCAACTAAAGCTGCCGGCGCTCCATGAAGTGTTCTTGCAAGGAGTCCAAGCATTATAGCACCAAAAGAGGTTAATATACTCCATACAGTAGCTGTAACTAATCCTTGTTTTCTGTCCTTTTCACTATTTAATGCCATCATCCTTGAGTCCAAGTGTGGATAACCACCTAAATTTGCAAAGAACCAACTTAAATTTGCTCCTATCAAAAGCATTGCAGCCGCGCCAGACTTGCCTCCAAGCCAAGATGCATTTTCCGGCCCTGCTGCTTCCAGCGAAGCCATAATTGATAAAGATGGATCCGCAAGCACTTTTCCAAGTAAAATTAAGGGAAGCACTGTAAGTGTGAATACCATAAGTAAAGACTGTAAAACGTCAGTCCAAACTACCGACATAAACCCGCCAACAAATGAATAAATTATAATTATTATCGCTACTATAAGTAAACCAATAGTAGTATCTAATCCAAAAGTTTGATTTAAAACCTTACCTCCGGCAAGAAACTGAGAACCTATATAGCCCATGTAAAACACAAATGTAACTATACCAGGTAAAAGTCTTACCCACATGCTATTTGTCGGAAGTTTTTCTGCTATTAAACCAACAGGAGTTAATGCACCTGTTTCTTTTCTACCTTCCATAAAAGGTTTTGAATATACTATCCATTGAAATATAGCTCCACCTGCTGCTCCAATGATTATCCATATACTTGATAATCCAGTTTCCCATGCTATTCCAGGAACTCCTATTAAAAGCCAACCAGACATATCTGAACATCTTTCAGATAAAGCAAGTCCCCATCCAGGTAATTGATCTCCTCCTAAATAAAAATCGTTTGATGTTTTAACTTTCTTAGATGACCAATAACCTATAATTACTACGGCTATTAAAAATATAAATAATCCTATAGATGTGTAAAAATTTCCCATATAAAAATTCCTCCTAATTTATTTGTAAGCAAATGTTTTCATAAAGAATAATTTTTTTGCTTACTATGCAAAATATAATTGCAATTAGGATGCCAATATAATTTCCAGGAATTCCAATAGGTTTAAAGATTAAAACACACAGATGTCAAAAAATCCGTCGTGATATTGACGATTTTTTTGACATCTGTGTATTTTTTTTAACGATATTTATTTTATTATTATATCTTTGCTAAATTTGTTTAAAATTTCTGGTCCTTCTTTAGTCATTACTACTATATCTTCTATTCTCATACCAAATTTATTTGGTATATAAATACCCGGCTCTATACTAAATGCCATTCCCTGAGAAAGTTGTATTTTGTTTCCTCCTACTATATCCGGTGCCTCGTGCACGCTGTAGCCAATACCGTGTCCAGTTCTATTAATAAAATAGTCGCCGTAACCTGATTTTTCTATAACCTCTCTTGCTGCATTGTCTACTTCTTCTGACCTTGCACCAATTTGAGCTGCTTTTTCTCCAGCTTCATTTGACTCTCTTATTATTTCATACACTTTTCTTTCTTCTTCAGTTACTCCACCAACAAAAACCGTTCTAGACATATCAGAGCAAAGTCCTTTATACTTACATCCTAAATCTAGAATAATTATATCTTTTTCTTGAATAGTTCGGCTATCTTCCGCATAGTGTGGTTTTGAATTGTTTTTACCGGAAGCAACTATTGGTGTAAAGGATAGTCCATCGGCTCCTTCTTCTAGGAAATATTCTTCAATTTTTTCTTTTATTTCCTTTTCTGTTACTCCAGGTTTTATAAATTCAATAGTTCTTCCAACTACTATATCTGCAAGTTCTGCTGCTTTTCTCATTAAATCTATCTCTTTGTCATCCTTTATTATTCTTAGTTCTTCTAATACTTTATGGCCGTTAATAAATTCCCCATCAAAATTATTCTTTATATCGATAAAGTTAATTCCCAGTATTCCGTTGTTAATGCCAATAGTCTTATTCTCTAGGTTATTTTCTTTTAGTGCCTTAATAGTAGTTCCCACAAATCCTTCATGATCTCCCCATGTGTACATTATTAACTCTTCGCCTATTTTTTCTTCTATTTCTTCTGCAGTAAGTTGGGGAGAAATATAAAAAAATTCTCCAGTATTTACTAATACAAAGCTTTGAAATCTTTCATCGGGAAGAGGTGAATAACCTAATAAAAATTTTAAATCCGTTGATGGTCCCATCATTAAAGCATCTATTTCTTTTTCCATCATTATATTACATAATTTATTCATATACTTTTTATTCATTATATTAAAATCCTCCAATCTATTTGAAAAAACTGTTAAGAAAGCTTTTCTCCTAACAGTTTTTTTATACTTATTTGCCCAATTCTTCCAAGCCTTTTCTATTTTTCCAAGCATGGAGTGCTAATGATACACCAATAACTCCGTAAACAACGAAAGCTCTAAAGTATTCCCCAAGTTGTGCATCTCCGAAAAGCTGTTTACCGGCTGTCGGTGATACAATAAATACAGCATGGAATAGTATAATACCTAGTATACCGTGTCCTATGTTAGCACTTTTAACTGTAGCGCCTCCTATAAGTATAGCCGCAACAGCAAATAATCCAACCTGCATATGACTTCCGTAGGTGTTCATAGTTCCAACATTTTGAAGGAAAATTATCTGACCCCAAGCTGCAAGAACCGTCGACATTATAACAGCTATAATTCTTGTTCTATCTACATTTATACCCGAAACTCTTGCTATATGCTGGCTTAAACCAATAGATTTAAAATCTTGTCCTAATTTAGTTTTCATAATTACTATATTAAATACCGCAATTAAGAATACTAAGAATAATGTGAATATAGGAACCTCTATTGATTGAAGCATCTCAAGACTCTGAATAGCTGAACTGTTAGTTCCAGTAAATAAGAATCCTCCTGTACTGCTATTCATGATAAGTGTACTAAATCCTATTAGTATTAAAGCAAGAATCATATAGAATATATATGTTTTTTTAGTTTTTTCCCTTTGGATTTTTTGGTTTTCCCCACTGTAAAATAGTCTAAACAAACTGTAAATAATTATTACTGCACCAATTATTATGAAAAAATGAAATAGATTAACCTTAAATACGTTATCAAAAGCATATTTTAATCCTACTTCACCAAAGTTGGTATCAAGGGCTATAGTATTTCTAAGTCCAACACCATCTGGTTTTATCATAGGTACCTTTTTTACTGGAATAATACCTCCAATTACAATTAGTAGTAAAAATTGATATATACCATTTGCAAAGAATCCAACAATAAGTCCAGCTATCATCTCCTGACCTTTTGTGTTGTTAAACAATAAACCAGTTAAATATCCAAAGAAAATTGCTATAGGTGTTGCAACTAAACAAGCTAAGAGAAGTCCTCCTAGTCCAGTCCATCCAAAGTACAAAGCTATAATTAGAGCTATTTGTCCTGCCATTGCACCAACTATAATACCAAAATTAAGTCCGATTCCTGCTGTTATTGGTATTATTAGTGATAAAACTAAGAAAGTATTTCTGCTTATTCTTGTCATCATCTCACTTACCAAGTAAAACACCGGTAGCTCTGATAACATTATGCCTGCCACTGTTAAAAATACAAATATAAGGGTAACTACATTTTTGGTTAATATACTTTTTATACTTGTTTTATTTTTACTTTTTGTTATATCTGCCATATTACTGTCCTCCATCCACTTTAGTAAGAGCGTATAGAATTATTCCGTTTTGTATAACCATTCTTGAAATTTCTGCAACACTTCCAAATGGAATAATCTCATTTAATACCGGCATTGAACTTGTAAGAACACCTTGGAACAAAATAACTCCAATAATAACGTGACTTACCTTTGCCCTACTAGCCGTTGCTCCACCTATTAATACTGCTGCTACTGCCGGAAATGCCATCATAAGAGGAGCAGTATAAAGTTGAATGAAACCAAAACTTTGTGAATAAACAATAATCCCAACAGCTCCTAAATAAGTTGAAATAACGTTAGCCACTAATCTTCCTCTATCAATGTCTACACCTGATGCAACTGCAAATTTATTGTTCATACCACCAAGTTGTATAGCTGTTCCCATTTTACTTTGGGTAAAAGCATAAACTAAGAGACAAGCTGCAAAGAAAAAAAGTAACAATCCTGTAGGTATTTCCACCTCTCCTATTTTGAAGTAAAGAAAATTATCCAGTACTTTATATATGGTACTTTCAAGTGTAAATGTCGTCTTTAATCCTTTACCTATAGGCCAACGCATTATTTGACTATTAAATGGTATTACTATCCAAGCAATACACATTAACTGTACAATAGAAAAACCAGTATAGGTTGATATGGTCATTTCTGCACCTTTACAGGCATTTAATAATTTTCCATACAAAAGTCCAACAATTATAGAAAGAGGAAGAGCCATTGCGATTGCAAACAAAAACGCCCACATTCCAACAAGGTTAAATTCAATAGCTGTTGTAGCTGCTAAAAGTCCTAGTACAATACCAATTGTAACAGCAAAGTTTGGTCCAGTTCCAGATTGTATTGAAGGAACCATTGCCAGTACTATTACTCCATACATCCCAACTCTTTGAACAAGATCTGTTAATACCATTCCGATTGGTATTCCCACTACTATAGCAGTCACCAATATTACAATTAGTAAAAGTGACATCAAAAATCTAGGAAATCCAATATCTTTAATGAATGTTGCCATCTCGATCCCCCCTATCTTCTTCTATAGATTTTCCAGCCATTAATAAACCAAAGTTTGCATCGCTATCTTCCGGTTGAAGTATTCCTGCTATTTTCCCTTCGGTTACTATGGCAATTCTATCGGATATACCCCTCAATTCATTAAGTTCTGAGGAAGTCATTATTATAGTCATATTATAATCTTTATTTAATTTTTTAAGTAAATCAAGTACAATCTTTTTTGCTCCAATATCTATACCTCTCGTAGGTTCTGATACAAGAATTATTTCTGGATTCTGAGTAAGAGCCCTTGCAATACATACCTTTTGCTGGTTTCCTCCACTAAGGTTTCCTACCATTTGTTTTGAATTTGTACATCTTATATCTAAATCTTTTATCATCTGTTCTGCACGTTCTTTAATTCGTTTTTTGTCTCTAAGAGTAAAAAATTTATAATCCTTCAAATATTCTCCATTTATATTCATAGCTGTAAAAACAGTGTTTAATTCTATTGAAGCATCAATAACAAGACCAACTTCTTTTCTATCTTCAGAAACAAAAGCAATCCTTTTTTCCAGCATTTCTTTAGTGAGTGGATTAGTTATTTTTTCTCCACGCAAAATTATATCTCCTGATGTTGGATACAATCCCATAATGCCATTTGATATCCCAAGTTTGCCAAGTCCTGCCAATCCTCCAATACCTAAAATTTCACCTTCGTAGAGTTTGAGGTTTATACCCTTAACTTCCTCACCAGGCATTTTTACTTTGAAGTCTTTAAGTTCTAATATAGGATCCTTAGTCCTATCTATATCTTTTTTTTCTTTTCCTGATAATTCTATTTTTCTTCCTACCATAAGCTCTGCAATTTCTCTACTAGTAGTTTCTGATGTTTTCTTTTTAGCTACTAATTCTCCGTCTCTTAATACAGTTATATTATCTGATATTTCTATTACTTCATCTAATCTATGTGTTATAAATAGTATTGCTATTCCTGAATCTGCAAGTTTTCTCATTATTCTTAATAAGTTTGATGCTTCACTTTCTGTAAGAACAGCTGTAGGTTCATCAAATACTAAAAATTTAATTCCTGTTTTATCTATTTCTCTTGCTATTTCTATAAACTGCATATATCCTACAGGTAATCCAGCAACTCTAATCCATTCGTCTATATTCATGTCTACTTTATCTAAAGCTTTTCTTGCATCTCTACCCATCTTTGCATATTCTACTGTTTTTAATCTCGGCCCGAATAATCTACTAACAAAATTGTCCTTAGTTAATTCTCTATTTAATTTTATATTTTCTGTAATGCTGTAATCTGGAATAAGCATAAATTCCTGATGAACCATACCAATGCCCAAATTCATTGCATCAAAAGACGATCTTACATCTCTTTTTTCTCCATCAAAAAATATCTCCCCTTCAAACCCACCAGTTGAATGAATTACATTCATTCCAAATAGAATGTTCATCAGTGTTGATTTTCCTGCTCCGTTTTCACCCATCAAACAGTGAATCTCTCCTGGTTTAATTGAAAGATCGACATTTTTAAGTACAGTATTACCGTAGTAAGATTTGGTAATACCTTTCATTTCTAATAAATACTCTTTGTCCATCTAATACCTCCATAAGTCTTAAAAAGTTGATAGCAAGATTTTAAAATCTTGCTATCAAATAATCTTGCTGTTTTTATTTATTGTTTTTTATAAGTCTACGTAATCACTCAATATCATGAGGTAGTTTTCATATACTACGCCGTCTTGTTCTAATGGAGTAAAGGTCATTTCATATCCTGTATCTTCGTACATTATTCTTTCCATTTCAGCTTGATCAAATTTGCTTTCTATATCTCCCTGTATCCATTGAACAGCATAGTCTGCTCCTGATCTAATAAATGTCATTGCCATTGGTACTGGCCAAGTAGACATTCTACCAGTCATATCATTTTCTTCCATTTTAGCTCTTATCTGTTCTATCATCCATTCAGTATCTCCCTGGTTTTCTTCAGGAATATCTATTTGTAAAGCAGATGGGAATCCGTGATATGGTGATGGACAACAAGGTTGAGGATAAATAGCTCCTGTATCATATACAGATTTAATTAATGGTGGCTGCATTGAACAGTTCGTTGAGAAAAATGCTGTATCCTTACCATATTTATCAACTTGTTTTGGAACATCTTCAAGGATAAATTGTTGTGCTCCAGATATTCCAGCATCTCCTGTAGGATCTGGTGCATCTACTTCAACAAATTCGATTCCTTCTTCAGCACATAGTTCTTTCCATATATCTCTTCTTGCTGATAATAAAGCGTAAGACATATGTCTTGGGAAAGAATAGTGTACGAAAGTTTCAGCACCTTGCTTTTTAATCTGCTCGATTAATCCAGGTCCCATTCCTAATTCGTCTATCTGTAATGCTATATCATTTCTTGAAGATGCCATTGCTGGGTCTTCTGCAACACTACCAGATATTAGTAATATGTCGTCCCCTCTCATTTCTCTTACTTTTTCGAAGGCTGCAACTGTACCAGGAATAGCCTGTACAGCTAAAATAGCTTTAACATCAGGATCTGATGCCATACCTACTATATTAGCAATAACTGTTTCCTGCTCATCCATAAATTTATCCGGATAAGTTTGGATAATTACATGCTCTTCGCCGTACTTTTCTTGTACCTGCTCAGCAGCTCTGTACTCTTCCTCGTTTTGTGAAACAGTACCTGTTGCAATACCAATTTTCCAATTACCTGATTCGTCTGCTGGTTCTTCACCTTCTGCTGCTTCTTCACCTTCTGCTGGTTCTTCTGGCTCATCAGCTGGCTGTCCACAAGCTGCTAAACTAAACACCATAGCTACCACTAGCAGTAAAACCGTGATTTTTCTTAACATTTAATTCCTCCTATTAATATATATTTGATAATAATTCAAAGAGAACTTTCCTCAAAATTCTCTTTGAATTTATATCCGTACTTTATTCATTATGTAATTTTACTTATATTTAATGTTAGTTATTATGTAATAATAAATATTTTTTCAGTGAATCAATTATACTATATTATAAATTTAAAACGTTTGCAATGATTTTATTCTTAAGAAAATTTAATATATATTTAATTATCTACAGCTTCCATATTAACATTGTAGTGATAAATATAATGAATAGGTAGTTTGTATTAGGAAAGGAAATATTTGTTTTTCTTATTTTTTTTATCAAATTATAATCTTTTTCAACTATTAATTTGTATGTTGAATAAGCAATTATTAATTTTGAAAAATATATCATCCATTCTTCGAAAACAAAAAAATCAATTTTATTAACTGATGTCTTTAAAAGTAACTCCCAAATAGGTTGATAAAAAATTCCTAGACCTATGGATATTAGACCTAAAATAAAAATTGGAATCTCTGAATTCAATTTTACTTTAAGTTTGTATTTTATTTTTAAATCCCTTGGTTCTTTGAAAATTTGCAGTATCTTCATAAAATAAGTAATTGTTAATACATCGATAAGATACATCATATATACTAGAAAGTCATATTTTAAACCGTATTTTATAATGCTTTTACTTATATATCCACTAAAAAATGGCATTCCTGATATTGATAAAAATCCTATGATTACCCCTATGCTTACCAATGGAAGTTCATGAAACATTCCTCTTATTAAATTAGTGTCCTTTTCCTTATAGTTATTAATTATAATCCCCGCACTTAAAAACAATAAAGATTTAAAAAAAGCATGACTAAAGATATGGATTATTCCTCCAGTAATGTTTCCATCTACCTGATTTAAACCTATTATTATTATCCCAATTTGTGATACTGTACTAAAGGCTAAAATCTGTTTTATATCTTTTTGGCTTACAGCAAAAATTCCGCCCGATATAGCAGTAAACAATCCTAATATTATAAAAAACTCCCTAAAGGTTTCCAGACCATACATCATATTTATTCTTATAAAAACGTAAATGCCGCTTTTTACTAGCAAGCCTGAAAGCAATGCTGAAATAACTGAAGGTGCTGCACTATGAGCTTTTGGAAGCCAATTATAAACAGGAAAAAATGCAGATTTTACTCCAACTGCTGCCATAATCGAAATATAGGAAATGTTAGTGAGATTTAGTCCCTGACAAATATTTATTCTCTCCGTTAATATATTAATGTTTAAAGTTCCTTCTGAATAATAAATAAATGCCATACCTAATAGAAAAAACATAACTCCTACACTATTGAAAAGAAGATAATATAGTCCTGCCCTAACAGACTCCCCCGTCATATTGTACAAAATAAGTATCGTTGATATTATCGTGGTAATTTCTATGAATACAAAAAGATTAAACAAATCATTTGTTTGAAGCAACCCAAAGAAAACTCCTTCTAAAAAAAGCAAGAAAAAGTAAAATTTAGAATCTTTTTTTCTCTCCTTCCAAGAATATATAATCACCATCCACCAGATTATAATAGTTAAAAATATAAAAGCCATAGAAAGATAGTCGTTTTTTAATACTATACTAATTTTTTCACTCCAGTTTCCTAGATTTAAGTAAAGCTCATTTTTAAACTTATTAAAATACATGTAATATCTGAAAGATAAGCCGGAAACAAGACCTTGAGCGAGAAATATCAACATATTAAATCTATAGTGGTGAGTAATATATATGAAAACTCCCGTTATTATAGGTATTAATACCAATAAAACTGGTATAAATTCTACTTTCATTTTAACCTTCTCTTTCTAGTAACTCATCCCATTCTAAAGTACCATAGTAATGAAAAATTTTAATGCTTATCATAAAAGCAAGTGCGGTTGTAGAAGCACCAATTACTATAGTAGTTATCATCAATGCTTGAGGAAGTGGATCTACCATATTAGTTATGCCTTCTACTATTATTGGTATATCTCCTAATCCAACATTTCCTAAATTCAAGAACAAAAGTATTAGCGCGGTTTCTATTATACTAAAACATATAATAGATTTTATAATATTTTCACTGGTAACCATTCCGTATAAACCAATTATAATAATAATAAATGATAGTATTGGGTTCATATTAACTCCTTCCTTCTTCAATAAAACTTGTAAAAATAGCTACTAAACCAATTGCAACTTTGCTGCCAATAAGAAAATTTAGCAACACTAAAAATATTCTTTTAAAGCTAATTCCTGCAGGTATAGGCAGTGGATTTGTAAAAAAAGTTCCTTTTGTAATTAAACTCAAAGAACCTACCACTATAATCCATAAAAACAGATGTTTTTCAAGCCTTACTAGTCCATCTATTATATTTATTCTTTCAGGTATGATGAAATATGTTATGAGTATAGCTGTTGCTAAAATAGCTCCTCCTTGAAAACCACCTCCTGGAGTAAGATGACCGTTTATAATCACATAAAATCCAAATACTAAGATAAAAGGAAAAAGTACTCGACTTATACATACTAATAATTGTGAATTTTTCATGCTTAACTCCTTTCTATAATGACCTATCTTCTTTTTTATACATAAAGGTAATCCCTGAAACTGTTATAAGTAATAGACTTGTTTCAAAAATAGAGTCAAACAATCTATAATCCAAGTAAATTCCAGTAACTATATTTTTAGACCCAGTTTCATATAATGAATTTTCTATATAATAATCTTTTGTAGTCGTATCAATATTGTCCTCCAGCCACAAAATGTTAGTTGAAAAAACAACTAGAATAAATACCAACATACCGATTAAACTTATTTTCTTAATCATTAGTTTCTACCTCTTCTTCTTTAATGATTTTTATATTTTCAATATT
>Ga0209947_1002057_pt1 | contig 11757 bp, 14 predicted proteins | sample SalPonR2_B_D2_MG_FD_185706 | JGI IMG/M metagenome (GOLD analysis project Ga0209947, IMG submission 185706) | Salt pond soil microbial communities from South San Francisco under conditions of wetland restoration - Salt Pond MetaG R2_B_D2_MG... ... | reverse complement strand
CGACAACCTCTTCGTCTCGGACGGATCGCAATTCACCACCGGGGCGGCGGAGAACCCGACGCTGACGATCGTGGCGCTTGCCATACGGCAGGCGGATCACATCGCGGGGGAACTGTCACGCGGCAACCTCTGAGACGAGGCTGCCCGTTCTCTCCCGGCGCCCTCCTCTCCCCAGGGTGCCGGGGGAAAGTCCCCGCCGGTTGTGGGTGAAATATGGCTTAGAGTGGATATAGCACCCCGCCAGAAGGTGCCGCGTGATCGCAGGGCCGGGGACTGGCGATGCAACGGCTGTGGCGGGTACTTTATCCCAGCCAAGTCATTGTAACCCCAACACGTTGCGCAACCCCTCAAATCGCCAGGCCGCGGGACGGCCAGGCGATCGCGCGGCACCTTCGGTGCGTTTCGCGCGGGATGCGGAAACGTCCGCTCAGGGCCAACCCCGCCCTACCCTTTCGGCAGATACGGGATCGAACCTGCCACATCGGTATCGTCGATCACCCAGAAATGCCCCTCGCTTCCGGCCTGCCGGGCCTGTGCGAGCGGCGCATATTCGGCATCCTTGGCAAAGGCGCGGGCCGCATCCGCCGAGGGAAACTCGATCAGCGCAATCAGCGTGGTATCCGGCGCCGCCCCTTCGAGCGTGTCGATATTGGCGCTGCGCGACAGGTAGCGCCCGCCATGCTTGGCGGCGATATCGTGGGTGCGGGCCGCGTAATCGGGCACCCAGGCGTCATCGGTGATCTTGACCTGCGCAATGAGATAGGCGGGCATGGTGGTTCTCCTCCGGTTACCAGGGGCGGGCGCATGGCCCACCCGACAGCGCCGCAGCCTAATCAAGGATGCGCAAAACCAAAGACACGTTTGCGTCAGCGCCATCGCCGCGCCGTCCAAAATTTTCCCCGCCGCCCGCAATTTTCCTCTTGCAGCCGCGCGCCAGAGTTTATAGATCACGGCTCACCCAAGGACGCGGGCGTAGCTCAGGGGTAGAGCATTACCTTGCCAAGGTAAGGGTCGAGAGTTCGAATCTCTTCGCCCGCTCCATTTTCTCTCTCACACCAGACAGATATGGGGCGATCCGCCGGGGCAGTCGTAGCCTTCCCTCTTGGCCTGTGGACCAAGCCGCAGTATAGAGCGCCCAAGCATCAGCGGAGGCCCCATGCGCAACGCCACGATCACGCGAAAGACCGCAGAGACCGAGATCACCGTCGAAATCGCCATCGACGGCTCTGGCCTCTATGACAATCAGACCGGTGTCGGCTTTTTCGATCACATGCTGGATCAGCTGGCGCGGCATGCGCTGTTCGACATGACGGTACGCTGCACGGGCGATCTGCATATCGACGATCACCACACGGTCGAGGATGTGGGCATCGCACTCGGGCAGGCGCTGAGCCACGCCATCGGCGACAAGCGCGGCATCCGCCGCTATGGCGCGTGCCTGCTGCCGATGGATGACGCGCTTGTGCGCGCCGCCCTCGATCTGTCGGGGCGGCCCTATCTGGTGTGGAACATGGACCTGCCCACGGCCAAGATCGGCACGTTCGATTCGGAACTGGTGCGCGAGTTCTTTCAGGCTTTCAGTACCCATGGCGGCATCACGCTGCACGTCGATGCGCTGCACGGCATCAACAGCCACCACATGGCCGAGGCCGCGTTCAAGGCGGTAGCGCGAAGCTTGCGCGAGGCGCTGGAAAGCGATCCGCGCAAGTCGGATGCGATCCCGTCGACCAAGGGCAGCTTGTAACCCATGACCACCGTCATCGTCGATTACGAGAGCGGCAACCTGCACTCGGCGGAAAAGGCGTTTCAGCGCATGGCGCACGAGACCGGGGCGGGTGAGGTGGCCGTCACCTCCGACCCGGAGGTGATCCGCCGCGCGGATCGCATCGTGCTGCCGGGCGACGGGGCGTTTCCGGCCTGTCGCACCGAGCTTTACGATCATCGCGGTGTCTATGAGGCCATCGAGGAGGCGGTGATCGAGGGCGGGCGGCCGTTCATGGGCATCTGCATCGGGATGCAGATGCTGGCGACGCGCGGGATGGAATACGAGGAGACGCCCGGCTTTGACTGGATCGGCGGCACGGTAGAGCACATCGCGCCCTCCGATCCGTCATTGAAGGTGCCGCATATGGGCTGGAACGATCTGGTGATCGACCGGCCGCACGCCATTTTCGACGGGGTTGAGACCGGCGATCATGCCTATTTTGTGCATTCCTATCATTTCCGGGTGGACGATCCGGCGCATCTGCTGGCGCATGCCGAGTATGGCGCGCCGGTGACCGCCGTCGTCGGGCGCGACACCATCGTCGGCACGCAGTTCCACCCCGAGAAAAGCCAGGCCACCGGGCTGCGCCTGATCGCCAATTTCCTGACCTGGACCCCCTGAATGGCGGTCGATCCGTTGCAGGGTATCCTCGACGAGATCGCGGCGGAGGCACGCGACAGCCGCGAGCGTGGCAAGGTGGCCGATTACATTCCCGAATTGGCCTGCATCGACCCGGATCAATTTGCCATCACCGTGGCGCGGCCTGGACAGCCAACCCTGACGGCAGGCGATGCGGGCGTGCCCTTTTCGATCCAGTCGGTGTCCAAGCTCTTCATGCTGGCGCTGGCGCTTGGCCGATTGGGCGACCGGCTCTGGACCCGGGTCGGGCGCGAGCCGTCGGGGCAGGCCTTCGATTCGATGCTGCTGCTGGAGTTGGAAAGGGGCCGCCCGCGCAACCCGTTCATCAACGCAGGTGCCATCGTCACCACCGATGCCGTGCTCGAAGGGGCCAGCCCGCGTGAGGCGCTCGGCGCGCTGTTGCGCTTCATCCGGGCGGCGGCGGGGGACGAGGTCATCCATATCAACGAGCGGGTCGCCGCGTCCGAGACGGCGACCGGCCACCGCAATCTGGCGCTGGCGCATTACCTGCGGTCGCATGGTAACCTGAGCAACCCGCCCGAAATGACGCTCGGCACCTATTTCCATCAATGCGCGGTGGAAATGAGTTGTGCGCAACTGGCCAATGCGGGGCTCTTTCTGGTGGGCGGGCCGCAGGCACCGCGCCTTGTGTCACAGGCCCGGATCAGGCGGATCAACGCGCTGATGATGACCTGCGGGCATTATGACGGGTCGGGCGATTATGCCTTTCGCGTGGGACTGCCGGGCAAGAGCGGCGTGGGCGGCGGGATACTCTCGATCGTGCCGGGGGTGGCATCGGTGGCGGTGTGGTCACCAGGACTCAATCACTACGGCAATTCCAAGCTTGGCACCGAGGCGATGGAACAGCTGGCGGCACGCACCGGATGGTCGGTCTTCGGGCCGGAGGGGAAGAGCGGCTGAGGGGCGCGGTGAGGGGATCATCTGGCACGGGGCCAATCAGAGAGGGGTATCGATGCGAATGGTCTGTTGCGGACCTTTGCGCGGCAGACCCGGCGCGGAACAAGGCCGAAGGCCGCCGCGCCATCGCCAGGCCGCCCCCACGGACTGGCGATTTTTCAAAGTCAGCGCGCCAATCAGAGTTTTTTGGATTTGGCAGATATAATGCGCCCTGAAACAGCGTTAGATCGCCAGCCCGCGGCCTCGCAATGGCGCGGCTCACGGCAACGGCAGCTCCAGGCCAACATCCACCCAACTCACAGCCTACCGCGCCCACAGCCGTGGCTCTGCCATCTCCAGAGAATTGCCCGCCGGATCGCGGAAATAGATCGAGCGCGCGCCGTTCGGCCAGTGGAAATCCGCCTCGATGTCCACCCCCGCCGCGTCCAGTCGGGCACACCAGTCGTCGAGCGCCGTGCCCTCTACTGCGAAACAAAAGTGCCCAGGCCCCTCGGCGCCATGGGGCGGCACCGGCAGGTCCGGGTTGTCCGGCGTCTTGCATGTCTCGGATGGGTTGAAGATCAGCAGCACACCGCCGCCGACGCAGTAGAACACGTGCCGCGTACCCACCCGAACGATCCGTTCGAGGCCCAGCACATCGCCGTAAAACCGCTCCGCCGCATCCAGATCATCGGCGTAGAGCGCGGCTTCGAGGATGGCGGCAGGCGGGGCGGCATCGGGCAGGGTCTGATCGGTCATGGCGTCAGCTTAAAGCAGACCTGACCCCGAAGAAACCGGTCGGAGGCTGTCGTGCTACTTCACCTTCCGCCAGGTTCCGCCATCGCGGCAGATGAACATGACACATCCGCTGACCTTGAGCCGGTTGCCCTCGAGCACCAGCTTGGAATCGTAGGTTTTGTCGCGGTCGGGGCTGTAAACCTTGCCCTCGTACTCGCCACCGCCCACCGGCACGGTTTCGGAAATGATGTTGCGCCCGATATTGTCACTCGCCATGTCCTGACCGGTCTCGTCAAAGGATTTGACCAGCTTGCCGCAGAGCGCATTGCCGCAGGGAGTGACCTCGATCAGCCCGGAATGGCCGTTGTCATCCTTGGCCGTCTGCCACGTCCCCAGAAGCGGCTCGGCCATCGCCATGCCGCCCATCAGGCTCAGCGCCGCAGTCAGTGTCACCAGTTTACGCATGTCTCGTCCTCCCTGAGATATGCTGCGGAGCCTGAGCCATCCCGATATACCAAATCAAGTCTGACGTCGGGTCGCGTTGCATTTCGCGCGGGTGCATGCCAAAGGACACGCGTCACAGCCTGCACGGAGTTCGGCCCATGATCTTCTATCCCGCCATCGACCTCAAGGACGGCAAGGCCGTGCGGCTGCTGCGCGGCGACATGGGGGCGGCCACCGTGTTCAACGACGACCCGGCGGCGCAGGCGATGGAGTTCGTCGCGGCGGGCTGCGACTGGCTGCATCTGGTCGATCTCAACGGCGCCTTTGCCGGTGCGCCGGTCAACGCCGCCCCGGTCGAGGCCATTCTGGAGCGGTGCAAGGTGCCCGCGCAGCTCGGTGGCGGCATCCGCGACATGGCCACCATCGAGGCGTGGCTGTCCAAGGGCCTGGCGCGGGTGATCCTCGGGACCGTGGCGGTGGAGAACCCCGCCCTGGTGCGCGAGGCCGCGCGTGCCTTTCCCGGGCAGGTCGCCGTGGGCATCGACGCGCGCAACGGTCTGGTCGCGACCAAGGGCTGGGCCGAGGAGACCGACGTGGATGCCACGGACCTCGCAAAATCCTTCGAGGACGCAGGCGTGGCCGCGATCATCTATACCGACATCAACCGCGACGGCGCGATGCAGGGACCCAATATCGAGGCCACGGCGGCGCTTGCCCGCGCGGTCTCGATTCCGGTCATCGCCTCGGGCGGGGTTTCGTCGCTGGACGATCTGATCGCGCTGCGCGACTGTGGCGCGTCGCTCAACGGTGCGATTTCGGGCCGGGCGCTTTATGACGGGGCGCTCGACCTCGCCGAGGCGCTTGCCGCGCTCAAATCCTGAGCGCGACGTGACGCCTTACTGCCCCGCCGCCTTGGCCGTCAGCTTGCCGAGCGCGCCGGTCATCATCTTGATGTAACCGGCATCGTCCGAGATCGCGAGGTTGTCGAACATTTCCTTGGGGTCTTCATAGGCAAGCCACGTCTGCCCCGCACCATCCTGGTAAACCAGCACTTTCATCGGCAGGAACAGGCCCGCCACGGGATCGTCCTGCATCGCCTGGGTGCCGATCTTGGGGTTACCGAAGATCAGTACCTGCGTCGGGTCCAGTTCCATATCGACCGAGGCGGCCCCCGCCGCGTGGTCAACGCGGGCAAAGACATTGGCCCCTGCCCCGGTCACAGCTGCTTCAAGGCGATCCATGGTTGTGGCGACATCGCCGGAAGACTTGACCTTGACGATATCGTCATTGCTGGCCAAGGCAGGCAAACCGGCCAAGGTGATCGCTGCTGCGGCAAGAAAACGCTTCATGGTAAACTCCCTCGATTCATAAACAGATAATGGCAGCATCCTCTGGCATATTGATCTGAAAGCCCATAAACAACGCCGTGAAATTCCTGTAACAGCGACAATATGCTCAAGACCCGTATCATTCCCTGTCTCGATGTCGCCGATGGCCGCGTGGTCAAAGGCGTCAATTTCGTCGATCTGCGCGACGCAGGCGATCCGGTCGATGCCGCGCGCGCCTATGATGCGGCGGGGGCGGATGAGTTGTGTTTCCTCGACATTCACGCCACGCACGAGAACAGGGGCACGATGTTTGACGTGGTGCGCCGCACTGCCGAGCAATGTTTCATCCCGCTGACCGTGGGCGGCGGGGTGCGCAGCCCGGAGGACGTGCGCGCGCTGCTGCTGGCGGGGGCGGACAAGGTCAGCTTCAATTCCGCTGCCGTGGCCGACCCGGATGTTGTGGGCCGCGCCGCCGACCGGTTCGGCAGCCAGTGCATCGTGGCGGCGATCGACGCCAAGACCGTCAGCCCCGGCAAGTGGGAAATTTTCACCCATGGCGGGCGCAAGCCCACCGGCATCGACGCGGTGAAGTTCGCACGACTTGTCGCAGAGAAGGGCGCGGGCGAGATCCTGCTCACCTCGATGGATCGCGACGGCACCAAGGCGGGGTTCAACCTCGCATTAACCCGTGCCATCGCCGATGCGGTGGACATTCCGGTGATCGCCTCGGGCGGCGTCGGCACGCTCGATCATCTGGTGGAAGGCGTGACCGAGGGCCACGCCTCGGCGGTGCTCGCCGCGTCGATCTTTCATTTCGGCACCTACACCATTGCCGAGGCCAAGGCGCATATGGCCGCAGCTGGCATTCCGATGAGGCTAGCTGCATGACGCTCGACGATCTGGCCCGCACCATCGCCGCCCGCGCGAGCGCCGATCCTGACAGCAGTTGGACCGCCAAGCTGCTCGCCAAGGGCCCCGAGAAATGCGCCGAGAAATTCGGCGAAGAGGCCGTGGAGGCGATCATCGAGGCGGTGAAGGGCGACCGCGCGCGCCTGACATCAGAGGCGGCGGATGTGCTTTTTCACCTGCTGGTCATGCTGCAATCGCGCGGTGTCGCGCTAGATGACGTGATGGCGGAACTGGACCGCCGTCAGGGCACCTCCGGCCTCTCTGAAAAAGCCTCTCGTTCGAAAGACTAGGACATGATCCGCCATATCGTCTTCTTTTCCGCTGCCAATCCCGAGGATGTGGATCGCGTCCGCGAGGGTCTGATGATGCTCGCCGATATCCCGCATTCGAGCCATTTCGAAGTCGGGCGCAACCTGCAAAGCGATGCCATCTCGCAAGAGCGGGTCGATCTGGTGGTTTACGGCGAATTTGCCGATGAAGCGGCGCTCGCCGCCTACAAGGCACATCCGATCTATGCCGAATGCATCGCGTTGGTGCGCCCGATGCGCGAATTGCGAATTGCTGCCGATTTCAAGGCACGCTGAACGAGCAGGTTCTGGGATTTCTTCGCTAAAAAATTGAAGCCCAAGAGAATTTGCGAATTTTCTTGGGCCCGTCTCTCAGTTCGTGGATACAAGCACGTCTTCGACCGCTTTCGCCACCCGGAGCAGACGCTCCTCCTGCAACGGCGTGCCGCACAGCATGATCCCGCAGGACGCAACGCCGGTGGGCAGCGTCACGGCGCAAAGACCCATCAGGTTGCCCACCCGCGTGTTGCGCAGGGTCAGCAGGTTCTCGGTCACGTAATAGTCCTCATCCTGCATCAGCCGGGCATGATCGGGCGGCAGGTTGGGGGCGGTTGGCATCAGCACCGCGTCATAGCCCGCCACCCGCGCGTGCCACGCCGCGCGCAGCCCTTCGAGCTTGTGCCAGCCCGCCACGTAATCCGCCGCCGAAATGGCCTTGCCGCCCCGGAACCGCTCGCGGATGGGGGCGAACATCTTGTCGGGGTCCGCCTCGATCACGTCGCGCCACAATCCATAGGCTTCGCCGGAAAAGAGCGCGGGCGAGAGCGGCATCACCTCGGCCACTTCGGGGGCCTCGATCTCCTCGATCACGGCACCGGCGTCGCGCAGCCGGGCGCAGGCTGCGGCGTAGCCCGCCTCCGGGGCCTCGCGCAGATCATCCATCACCACCGTTTGCAGCGCGGCAAACCGCATCCCCGAGAGCGACACGCCGCGCAAATCCGCCGCTTTCCCGCCTTCGAGCGCGGCCAGAATCAGGGCGGCATCCTCGACCGAACGCGCCAGCGGTCCGACCGTGTCGAATCGCAGGCAAAGCGGCACCACGCCTTGCAGCGAGACGCGGCCCGAGGTGGTCTTGAGCCCGACCAGATCGTTCCAGGCCGCCGGGATACGCACCGAGCCGCCGGTATCCGAGCCGATCCCGCAGGCGGCCAGAGCGAAGGCCACGCTTGCCGCCGCCCCCGAGGATGAGCCGCCGGCCACCGCATCCGCGTTGTTCACGCAGGGCGGTGTCGCGGTCACCGGATTGAGGCCGAGACCCGAGAAGGCCAGCTCGCTCATATGTGTCTTGCCGAGGCAGACGAGCCCCGCCGCCGTGCCATTTCGCAGCACTTCGGCATCACGCCCGGGCACGCGGCCCTTGAGCAGCGCCGATCCCGCCTCGGTCGCCACGCCCGCGCTGTCGAAGAGATCTTTCCAACTGACCGGCACGCCATCCAGCGGCCCCAGCCGCTGCCCGGCCTTGGCCCGCGCCGCTGCGGCGGCTGCCTCGGCGCGGGCGCGGGTCTCGGTCACGACACTGTAGATGCGGTCGCGCAGCGGGTGGGCGTTGATCGCGGCAAGGTAGGTATCGCAGAGCGCCTCGGGGTCGATCTCGCCCCGACCAATGCCGCGTCCCAGATCGCCCGCCGTCATTCTCAGCCAGTCCTGCATCGTACCGTCCCCTCTCATTTTACTGAAAACAGTGCTAGCGGCAGACCGGCGCATGGACAATCCCGCGCGTACAGACATATTGAGGGCCATGGAACATGACAGCGATATCCTGATCGTCGGGGGGGGGCTGAATGGCCCGGCACTGGCGCTCGCCGCCGCCCGGGCGGGGCTTTCCTCGACTGTGATCGACGCCCTGCCCGAACCCACCCGTAAGAACGCCGGTTTTGACGGGCGGTCCTACGCGCTGGCCCTGGCCTCGGTGCGGCTGTTGCGCAATCTCGGCCTCTGGGAGCGGGTGGCGGAGAACGCGCAGCCGATGCTGGAGATCAAGGTTTCGGACGGGCGCGCGGGCGAAGGCCCGTCGCCGTTTTTCCTGCATTTCGATCATGCCGAGATCGAGGAAGGGCCGATGGGCCACATGCTCGAAGACCGATTCCTGCGCCGGGCATTGCTTGAGGCGATTGCCGGGGAGCCGCTGATTGCGCAGGTCTCGAACGACACGGTGACGGCGCAAGAGGCGGGGGCGACCGGCGTTTCTGTCACGCTCGCCTCGGGCAAAGTGCTTGCCGGGCGCATGCTTATCGGGGCCGACGGGCGCGGTTCGGGCACCGCTTCGCGGGCAGGCATCCGCCGCACCGGCTGGGGTTACGGCCAGACCGCGCTTGTCGCCGCCATCGAACACGCCCTGCCGCATCACGGCATCGCACATCAGTTCTTCATGCCGCCCGGGCCGCTGGCCATTCTGCCGCTGCCGGGGAATGTCAGCTCTATCGTTTGGAGCGAGACCGACGCCACCGCCGCCCGTTTCGCCGCGCTGCCGGATGCCGAGTTCATGGAGGTGCTGCAGCCAAGGTTTGGCGATTTTTTGGGTGAGATCGATCTGCGCGGCAAGCGATACACCTATCCGCTGAGCCTGACGGTGGCGAACAGCTTTGTCGCCGACCGCCTCGCCCTGATCGGCGACGCGGCCCACGGGATGCACCCGATCGCGGGTCAGGGGCTCAACGCCGGACTGCGCGATGTCGCGGCACTGGCGCAGGTGATGACCGAGGCCGCGCGCCGGGGCGAGGATATCGCCGCCGCAGACGTGCTCGCCCGCTATCAGCAGTGGCGGCGGTTCGACACCGCGACGCTGGCGATGGCCACGGATCTGACCAACCGGCTGTTCTCCAACGACAATCCGGTGCTGCGCGCGGCGCGCGATATCGGGATGGGGGCGATCAGCCAGATGCCGGGGCTGCGCCGGGGCTTCATCCGAGAGGCGGCGGGGCTGACGGGGGATTTGCCGGAGTTGATGAAGGGGTGAGCTGGGGGCTCTTGGTCTGTTGCGGACCTTCGGTTGAAGCACCTGCGCGGAACAAGGCCGAAGGCCAAAATTCTCTCTCTGCAACCTCGCCTACCCCCGCTCCAGAAACCGGATCATGGTGTCGCCATAGCGCCGCTCTTCGATCAGGCGCAGGCCGTCGGGCGGGGTGATCGCGGCGCTCTCTTCCCAGACGATCAGCGCCGTCTCGGACACCCAGCCCCCGGCCAATGCCGCCGCCAGCGCCGCCTCGCCCAGTGCCTTGCCGTAGGGCGGATCAAGGAACACCAGATCATGCGGTACACCGGGATTCGCTCCGGGCTTTCGCGCATCGACAGCAAACACCCGGCACGCCGCCTCGGCCCGGCAGAGCCTGATATTCTGCCGCAGGAGAGACAGCGCCTTGCGCCCGCTCTCGATGAAGCTCACCCTCTCGGCGCCGCGCGACAGCGCCTCGAGCCCGAGCGCGCCCGTGCCCGCGAAGAGATCAAGCACATGCGCCCCCGTCACCGGATCGCCATAGCCGCCCGCCAGCACGTTGAAGAGGCTCTCGCGCACCCGGTCGGAGGTGGGGCGCAGATGCGCCGCCGTATCGCCCTTGCCGACACTGGCGAGCGCCCGCCCGCGATGTGCGCCGCCAATGATCCTCACGGTTTCAGAAGTGGTTTGAGATCGGCCCCGGCATCGGCCACCAGGACCGGGTCGGCGGATTTCCCGACGTCGATCAGCCGCTTGCCCACCATATAGGCGCGCGGATCGTTCATCGCGTCCACGGCCAGCAACTGATCGCCCCGATAATACCAGAAGGACATCGCCGCGCCACCGTCGCGGGTCACGATCCGGTCATAGCCGGTGCTGAGCCCGGCGATCTGCAATTTCACATCATATTGATCCGACCAGAACCAGGGCTGTGGCACGTAGTCTTGCGCGCGGCCCATGATATTGCGCGCCACGCACTCACCCATGTCGATGGCATTGGGCACGCTTTCCAACCGCAGACGCCCGCCCTGATGCGGGAACGAGGCGCAATCGCCCACCGCCCAGATCGCCGGGTCCGAGGTGCGACCCTGCGCATCAACGGCGATGCCGTTGTCGGTCTCCAGCCCGGCGGCCTCGGCCAGCGTTGTGTCGGGCACGATGCCGACGCCGACGATCACCATGTCCACGTCCATCTCCGTGCCATCGCTGAGCCGCGCGCCGCTGACATGGCCGTCGCCCAGCAGACGCTCCAGCCCGACACCCTCGCGGATATCCACACCGTGCCGGGTATGTAGCGCGCGGAAGTAATCCGAGGTTTCGCGGGCGGCGACCCGTTGCAGGATACGCTCGGCCATCTCGACCAGAACCACCTGCATGCCGCGCGAGGCCGCCACCGCCGCCGCCTCCAGCCCGATATAGCCGCCGCCGACGATCAGGACCTTTGCCCCCGGCTTAAACCCCGGGGCCATCTCGTCCACATCCGCGAGCGTACGTACCACATGCACGCCCCCCAGATCGCCACCGATTGCAGCAGGCAGACGGCGCGGCAGCGAGCCGGTGGCCAGCACGAGGTGCGCGTAGCCAAGCCGTTCCTCGCCCATCACCACCTCTTGCGCCCCCCGGTCGATGCCCGTCACGCGCAGGCCGGTGCGCAATTCGATTCCCGCCTCGGCGTAATAGCTTTCGGGCCGCAGGTAGAGCCGCTCCAACGCCATGTCGCCCAGCAGGTATTTCTTGGAGAGCGGCGGACGTTGATAG
>Ga0209947_1002056_pt1 | contig 11761 bp, 10 predicted proteins | sample SalPonR2_B_D2_MG_FD_185706 | JGI IMG/M metagenome (GOLD analysis project Ga0209947, IMG submission 185706) | Salt pond soil microbial communities from South San Francisco under conditions of wetland restoration - Salt Pond MetaG R2_B_D2_MG... ... | reverse complement strand
AAGAGCGACAGCAGCAGGACCAGCGTCAGCGTCAGCGTCAGGCTGCGGGTGAACGGCTCGCGCAAGAAGGACAGCTCGCGGTACTGGGCATAGGCTTCCTGCACCGAATTGGCGAGGCGTCCGACGCGCTCCGGCACCGGAAACAATGCGTGCAACACGCGCAGTTCGTCGAGGGGGTGTCCGCCGGGGATTTCCGCCGCGGTGCGAATCACGTAGCCGTCGTTCACCGGGTCCAGGCTCACGAAAGGACGCCCCTGGCGGATCTGCAACATTACCTCTTCAGTCGGCGGTTCCGGCAGATCCGCGATGCTGCGTCCCGAGGAGAGCGCGATGATGCGACTGCTGGCGCCGACGACCGTCAACTCCACTGCGCCCGCGCCACGACGCATGACTTCGAGGCTGGTTGCGAGCTCCCGGTCCACGCGGCCGCTGAGCGAATCAGCGACCTGGCGTGTCGCGTCGAGATGTTCCCGCATGCGGCTTTCGAGGGTCGCCCGGGAGAGCTCGAGTGCGCCGCCCAGGCCGGCTTCCACGTTGACGTCGAACCACGCGTCGATGCCACGACTGATGAATTGCACCGAAAAATAGTAAACCAGCCCCAGCGGCAGCACGGCCAGCACGACGAAGATCGCGACCATCCGGGAGGCCAGGCGGGAACCGGGCACCTGGCTGCGGTATTCGCGCACCAGGCGCACCAGGTTCGCGATGATCAGCGCTAGCAAGATCGATCCGCCGGCCACGTTCAGCACGAGGATCCAGTTGTAGATCTCGCCGAAGCGGTCAGGATTCTCGACCGTCGAGGCCAGAAACAGCAGCGCGACCAGCAGCAGGGACAGACCCAGCAGGGCCGAGGTCGCGAGTGTCCAGCGCCTCAGCGTGCGAGTCGCCATCGCACCGTGTCGCTCGAAATACGCCAGTCGTTCCACAGCAGGCTGATCAGCGCCAGCGGGCCCCCGAGCTGCTTGATATCGACGACCGCGCGGATGGAAACACGATAGTCCTGACCGCGGTCCAGCAGCGCATCGTCGATGATGGGCAGCGAACGTACCGTGCCGACCTCCGCGAGCGCGCCCGACAACGTGCCGTAGGTCGATTGCTCGCCGCTGTTCAGGTTGCGCAGGATGTAGCGCTCGGTCAGGGCGTGAAATTGCAGTTCGTAACGCTGCCTGAGCTCGGCGAACACCGGATCCCAGAGAAGCCGGCGGCGCTCGGCCAGCCGGATCGTCAATTCGATATCCAGTACAAGCCCGCTGTCGAGCGCCTCGCGCACGGTCTCGTTCAGCGTGTAGTCGATGTTCGCATCGAGGTACCACACGCCGGCCTGCAGCAGGGTCGACGCATTGCGCACCTCGACGCCGTCGTCGGCCTGCGCGACGCTCGTGTGCAGCAACAACATGACGAACAAACCGGCTGCCACGAGGCGCCAGCCGGCAATGTCGCTATGTCGCTCAAGTCCCTGCATCCGTCTAAGCCTCGGCGGGCCGCGTGATGCAAGCATAATAAAAGCCATCCGCCCCTGCCTCACCGGAGAGAACCTGGCGCCCTGGCCCGGCGCGCCGGCCCCAGGCGGGGTCGCCGAGATCGATCGCCCGGGCTTGCGGATGGCGCGCCAGGAAATCCGCCATGCGCGCGCCGTTCTCCGCGCGAAACACCGAGCAGGTGGCGTACAGCAGGCGCCCTCCGGGCGCGAGCAACGGCCACAGCGCGTCGAGGAGCGCCTGCTGCCTGGCCGCCATCGGCGCAATGTCTTTCGGCCGGCGCAGCAGCTTGATGTCGGGATGGCGGCGGACCACGCCGCTGCCGCTGCACGGCGCATCCAGCAGGATCCGGTCGAAAGGCTTGCCGTCCCACCACGCCACCGGGTCGCAACCGTCGCCGGACAACAGCCGCGCCTCCAGTCCGAGGCGGGCCAGGTTCTCCCGCACACGTTCGAGACGGGTCGGCGAAACATCGAGCGCGGTCAGGTCGATCCCGGGGTAGCGTTCCAGCAAGTGCCCCGTCTTGCCCCCCGGCGCCGCACAGGCATCCAGCACCCGCATGCCCTCGCCGGCGTCCAGCAGTTCTGCCGCGAGCTGCGCAGAGGCGTCCTGGACGGATACATCGCCAGCGGAGAATCCCGGCAGGGAATCGACATCCATCGGTGCCGCGAGGCACAGCGCGTCCGGCGCCGGCGCCCAGCTCGTCGCCGACCCCCCGGCGAGCACCAGCCGCCCAAGCCAGGCCTCGCGCGTGCTGCGCAAGCGGTTGACGCGCACCCACATGGGCGCCTGGACGTTTGCCGCGGCAACGATCGCCTCCCAGTCCTTCGGCCAGTCCTTCGCCAGGGCGTCCAGCCACCAGCGAGGATGGGCGTGCACGACCTCCGGAACCCGCGCGACCTGGGCTTTGAGCGTATCGCGCTCCCGCAGCCAGCGACGCAGGCAGGCGTTCACCAGCCCCGCGTACTGGTGTCGCCCCAGCAGGCGCACGCCTTCCACGGTGGCGGCCACGGCGGCGTGATCAGGCACGCGCGTGTCCTCCAGCTGGTACAGGCCGACGGCGAGCAGGTCGTGCACCTCCACGTCCCGGTTCGACAGCGGGCGGGCAAGCAGCAGGTCGACCCAGCGATCGAGCCGCGGATAGGCCCGCAGCGTCCCGTAAGCCAGTTGCGCCACCAGGCTGCGGTCGGCGGCCGCCAGGTCGGGGAATCCCTGCGCCAGGGCCTCGTCGAGGGAGCGCCCGCGCCGCGCGACCGACGCGACGGCCCTGGCCGCAGCCGCCCGCGGCTCTCCGCCCAGGCTCATGCGCCGAACCGCTGGCCGAGCACGGTCCGGCTGTTGAGAAAATCGCGGGCGCTCATCACGCGGCCCCCCGGCGGCTGGAGCTCCAGCACTCGCACGCTGCCCGCGCCGGCGGCCACGTCGATGCCCCCCGGCCCGGTCCGCCAGACTTCCCCGGGCTCGCCTTCGCGTTCCGCCAGCGCCACCGCCCGGTGGAGCTTGATGCGCTCAGCCCCCCGGCGTGTCCAGGCGCCGGGCCGCGGCGCAAAGGCACGCACCTGCCGGGCGAGGGTGGTGGCGGGAATCCGCCAGTCCATTTCCGCAACGGCCGGATCGAGTTTGCCGGCATAGGTCGCGAGAGTGTCGTCCTGTGGGCGCGGCTCCAGGCGTCCGGCGAGAATTCCAGGGAGCGTTCCGACCAACAGCGCAGCGCACAGCTGGGCAAGCCGTTCGCGCAACTCGCCGCCCGTTTCCACGGCACCGATCTCTATGGATTGCATTTTGTATACAGGACCGGTGTCCAGCCCCTCGTCCATGTGCATGATTGAAATTCCCGTCAGCACGTCGCCCGCCAGGATGGCGTGCTGGATCGGCGCCGCGCCGCGCCATCTGGGCAGCAGAGAAGCATGACCGTTGATGCAGCCTGCGGGCGGCAATTCGAGCACGGCCGGCGGCAGTATGAGCCCGTAGTCCACCACCACCACCGCGTCCGGGCGCATTTCGGCCAGCGCATCGACGGCGGCCGGGGTCCGCAGGGTAAGAGGCGTCTGGACATGGAGGCCCCGCTCGCGTGCGCGTGAACGGACCGGGGTGGGCGCCGGCCGGCGTCTCCGGCCCGCCGGCCGGTCAGGCTGGGTGAGAACCGCGCAGATTTCCCAGTCGGCGTCCGCCAGTGCGTCCAGGGCGGGTACGGCGAAGTCCGAACTGCCGGCAAACACGAGGCGCGGCATGACTGCCTCGCCTAGAGTGCACGAACGGCGGAGTCGGGTTCTTTTTGCCGGCGTTCCTTATCGATGCGCTTGCGCAGCCGTTGGCGCTTCAGGTCGGAAAGGTAATCGACGAACAGTTTGCCATCCAGATGATCGATCTCATGCTGGACGCAGACCGCAAGCAGGCCATCGAGCTCCTTTTCGAAGGGCTCGCCGTCCAGGCCGAGTGCGCGTATCCGCACCCACTCGGCGCGGGTCACGGTCTCGTAGAAGCCGGGCACGGAAAGGCACCCCTCCTCCATAGCCTCGGTTCCCAGCCGCTCGACGATCACCGGGTTGATGAAAACGTGCGGTGTGTCCTGTTTCTCCGAGACATCTGCGACCAGCATGCGACGATGGACGTTGACCTGCGTTGCCGCGAGGCCAATGCCGGGGGCCGCATACATGGTTTCCAGCATGTCCGCGGCGAGCTGGCGGAGTTCGTCATCCACGACGGGCACCGGTTCCGCTTTGGTGCGGAGCCTGGGGTCTGGGTATTCGAGTATCTTCAGGATCGCCATGAGCGCTGTTCCGGTTCCTCGCGTATTACGCCACAAAGTGCCGCTAAGAGTATGACAATTCAAGTCCGCCGTGCTAACGTCCCGCTCACCGAACGGCGCTGGGAATGCGCGCACGGGGAGATGGTCGTCGGCTCGGACGATTATACCAAGCCGCACCCGTCCCCTCTCAATTAACGGACATCATGGAGTCAGGCCAGCCATGTCCAAGCCGACCAAACGCCCGATGAGAATACGCCTGCTGAGCGGCCTCGCGGCCGCATTGCTGGCGGCAGGCTGCGCAAGCACCCCGGAAGCGCCCGCGCCGGCACCCGCCGCCGAGCCGCAGCCGCAACAGAGCGCGCCGCCACCCGCACCCAGCGCGACGCCGCGCGCCGCCGCGCCCGTGACGCCACCGCCGGTCCTCAATCCACGCCACCCGGAACGCTACGTGGTACGGAAAGGCGACACGCTGTGGGACATATCCGCGATGTTCCTGCGCGATCCCTGGTACTGGCCGGAGATCTGGTACGCCAATCCGCAGGTCGAGAACCCGCACCTTATTTATCCCGGCGACGTGCTGACGCTGGTCTATCTCGACGGTCGTCCCCGCCTGATCCTGGAGCGGGGCCCGGCGACGGCCGAGCGGCTGGAGCCGCGTATCCGCGTCGAACCCCTGGAAGACGCGATCCTGACGGTGCCCTACGACCGGATCGCCGCTTTTCTCAGTCGCCCGACGGTGCTCGATCGCGACACCATCGACGAGGCGCCGTATATCCTGACCAGCCGCGCCGGGCACCTCGCGCACGGTTCCTTCACGGAAGTCTATGTCCGTGGTGCCGATTTCGGGGAGGATGACCTCTACAGCGTGGTGAACGTGGGCGCACCGCTGCGCGACCCGGACACCGGCCGACTGCTCGGCTACGAGGGTATTTACGTCGGTGAAGGCCGCGTGATCCGCACGGGCGACCCGGCGACGCTGCAGTTGCAGGCCACCACACGGGAAGCCCTTAACGGCGACAAGCTGGTGCCGATCGAGACCGATTTTCCGCTGCGCTTCACACCGCGGCCGCCCGAGCAGGAGGTGGATGGCCGCATCATCAGCGTCCTCAACGGCGTGGCGCGGGCGAGCACCTACCAGATCGTGACGCTGAATCGCGGCACGAAGCACGGCCTCGAACCCGGCCACGTGCTATCCGTCTGGCAGGCCGGCGAACGGGTACGCGACCGTTTCGAGGGCGGGCGTGTCGAGCTGCCCGATGAATATGCAGGCAATCTGATGATTTTCCGCAGCTACGAAGATCTCAGCTTTGGCCTGATTATGCAGGCGTCGAACGAAATCCGGGTGCTGGACCGGGTGCGTAATCCCTGACGGCGCTGCCGCGTGGATTCCCACCCGACGACGCCGGCGATTGCCGGCGTCGTGCTTTGAGGGAACTGCCATGAGCGACAGAGCCGCGGCCTGGCTGCGATTCTCGCTGGCCCCGGGCATCCCGGTGGCAGCCGCGCATTACGCCGCGGCCCACCCCGACGGCCTCGAGGCACTGATTGATGCGGGCCGCGGCGCGCTGCTGGCGGCAGGCATCCCGGCCGAGGCCGCCGGCCTGCTGACGGGCCCGGCGCCGGACTGGCTGCCCGCGGCGCTCGACTGGCTCGAGATCCCCGGCCACGACCTCCTGACTTTTGCCGACCCGGACTATCCGCCGCTGCTGCGGCGCGCCCCTGATGCGCCGGCAGCCCTGTTCCTGCGTGGGAACAGGGCGCTGCTCGGCGAGCCCCATTTCGCCATCGTCGGCAGCCGGAACCCTACCCCGCAAGGCGCCGAGAACGCGCATGCCTTCGCCCGCCACCTGGCGGGCTGCGGTCTCGTGATCTGCAGCGGCCTGGCCGCCGGCATCGATGCCGCAGCTCACCGCGGGGCACTTGCGGCGGGCGCGCCGACCACCGCCGTGCTCGGCTGCGGACCCGACCGGGCCTACCCGGCGGAGAATGCCCAGCTGGCGCAACGAATCGTGGCGAACGGGCTGATCGTGTCCGAGTACCTGCCTGGCACGCGCCCCCTCAAGCAGAACTTCCCCCGCCGCAACCGCATCATCAGCGGACTCGGGCTCGGTGTCCTGGTGGTCGAGGCCGCACGGCGCAGCGGCTCGCTGATCACGGCGCGACTCGCCGGCGACCAGGGCCGGGAGGTCTTCGCGATCCCGGGCAGCATTCACAATCCGCTGGCGCGCGGCTGCCATGCGCTCATTCGCCAAGGCGCCGTCCTGGTCGAGACCGCCGACGACATCCTGGGCGAAATCGGCCCGCTGGCGGGGCTGTCCATGACGGCCGCGGAGCCCGCAGCCGGTCCGAGCCGGCCGGCGCCGGCGCCCGACGGAGACTACGGAAAACTGCTCGCGGCGCTGGCCCACGACCCCTGCGGGGTCGACGGACTCGCCGCCCGGACCGGTTTGACGGCTGCGGAGGTTTCCTCGATGATGCTGATCCTTGAACTGCAAGGCGCCGTGGAGTCCTTGCCGGGCGGACGCTACGCCAGGAAACCGGAGAGGTCGTGAAATGACGGAAAATGTTCTCGACGTTCTGATGTACCTTTTCGAGACGGCCGGCGACGACGGCGTACCGCCGGAACCCGACCGGGAAGGGCTGCGGGACGAGCTCGAGCGCGCCGGCTTTCGGGACCGCGAAATCGATCGGGCGCTCGAGTGGCTCGACGGCCTCGCTTCGCGGCGCGCCGACGAGGTGGGCGAGCCACCCACGGAACGGGCCATGCGCATCTACGGACGAGACGAATGCATCCGCATGGATACCAACGGCCGGGGCTACATGATGTACCTCGAGCAGATCGGAATTTTGTCGGCCCACCAGCGGGAACTGGTCATCGACCGGTTGATGGCGCTGGATGGCGAAGAGATCGATGTCGACGACATCAAGTGGGTCGTGCTGATGGTGTTGTTCAGCCAGCCCGGCGAGGAAACCGCCTACGCGCGGATGGAAGACCTCGTATTCGAGGACAGGGCCTGGATCACCCACTAGAATCCAAGCCATCCCGCGACCTGCATAGACGTACAGAGGGGTCGTGGCGCGAGCCACGGCCCGTTTTTTTCGACCCACAGGCCAACAGTTGAAATGAGCAAGAACCTTGTCATAGTCGAATCGCCGGCGAAGGCCAAGACCATCGAGAAGTATCTCGGCGGCGAATTCAAGGTGCTCGCCTCCTACGGCCACGTTCGCGATCTCGTCGCGAAAGGCGGCGCGGTCGACCCCGAAGCCGGTTTTGCGATGAAATACCAGGAGATCGAGCGTAACCGGCGCCACCTGGACGCCATCGCGAAGGCCATGCGCGGTGCCGACGCCCTTTACCTCGCGACCGATCCGGATCGCGAGGGCGAGGCGATCAGCTGGCATGTCTGCGAGGCGCTCCGCGAACGCGGACTGCTCGAGACGCGCCCCGTCCATCGCATCGTATTTCACGAGATCACCAAGCGGGCTGTCCAGGAGGCCCTGGAGCATCCCCGGGATATCTCCGGCGATCTGGTGAATGCACAGCAGGCGCGCCGCGCGCTGGACCACCTGGTCGGCTTCACCCTGTCGCCGCTGCTGTGGAAAAAGATTCGTCCGGGGCTCTCCGCCGGTCGTGTCCAGACCCCCGCGCTGCGTCTCATCGTGGAGCGCGAACGCGAGATCGAGGCGTTCAAGCCGGTGGAATACTGGACGCTCGAGGCCGAACTGGAGAAGGCCGCCCACACTTTCCCGGCGCGACTCGCCGAGTACGCCGGGCAGCGCATCGACGACAAGCTGCAGAAATTCTTCATCGGCGACGAGGGCCTCGCCCGCGAGGCCGAGCGCACGCTCCGCGAAGCCGCCGCCGGGAAGCTGAAGGTCACTTCCGTGGAACGGCGCCAGCGGCGCCAGAACCCGGCTCCGCCGTTCACCACCTCGACACTGCAACAGGAAGCCGCCCGCAAGCTCGGCTTTACCGCGCAGAAGACGATGCGCACGGCGCAACGCCTTTACGAGGGCGTGGATTTCGGCGAGGGCGCGACCGGACTGATCACTTACATGCGTACCGACTCCGTGTCGCTGGCCGCCGATGCCGTGCAGGAGATGCGCGGCGTAATCGCCCAACGTTTCGGTGACAAGGCCTTGCCGGAGAAGCCGCGCCACTACCGCACGAAGGCGAAGAACGCCCAGGAAGCTCACGAGGCCATTCGCCCGACGTCCGCCACCTGGCATCCGGACAGCCTCGCGGGACGGCTCGACCGCGACCAGCAGCGATTGTACGAACTGATCTGGAAGCGCGCCGTGGCCAGCCAGATGGCCAGCGCGGTATTCGACACCGTCACCCTCGACCTAACGCCGTCGCAGGCCGTGGACGCCGGGCACCGGTTCCGCGCCTCCGGTTCGATCCTCGTCGAGCCCGGCTACATCGCGGTGTACCAGGAAGGCCGCGACGACGTGGAAGACGAAAAGGACCGCCGTCTCCCGCAGGTCGAGGAAGGCGAGCTCATCCAGCTCAACAAGCTCGACGCCGAACAGCACTTCACCAAGCCGCCGCCGCGTTACAGCGAGGCGAGCCTGGTCAAGACGCTGGAGGAATTCGGCATAGGCCGCCCCTCCACCTACGCCACGATCATCTCGACGCTGGTCGATCGCGAATACGTCGAGCTGGACCGCAAGCGTTTCATTCCCACCGACATCGGCCGGATCGTCAGCAACTTCCTTGGTGACCATTTCACCCGTTACGTGGACTACGATTTCACGGCGCGCATGGAAGACCGGCTCGACGCGGTGTCGCGTGGCGAACAGGACTGGCAAGGACTGCTGGGGCGCTTCTGGACGCCCTTCGAGGAGCTGATCAAGGACAAGGAAAGCTCCGTCAGCAAACGTGACGTCATGCCGAACCGCGAGCTGGGCAAGGACCCGGCCAGCGGCAAGCCGGTGCTCGTGAAAATCGGCCGCTTCGGCCCCTACGTGCAGATCGGCACCGCGGAAGACGAGGACAAGCCCCGTTTCGCCGGCATCCCGCGCGGCAAGAGCATGCAGCACATCGGCCTCGAGGAAGCGCTGGAGCTGTTCAAGCTCCCCCGCGAGCTCGGCGAGACGCCGGATGGATTGCCCGTCATGGTCAACATCGGCCGCTTCGGTCCCTTCGTGAAATACGGTGCAAAATACGCCTCGCTCAAGAAGGACGATGATCCCTACACCATCGGTCTCGAGCGCGCCCTGGAGATCGTGCGCGAGAAAGAAGCGCTGGAGGCGGCCCGCACCATCGTCGAGTTCCCCGAACAGGGCATCAGGATTCTCAAGGGTCGCTTCGGCCCCTACGTTACGGACGCCGGACGGCGGGCCAGCATCCCGAAGGACCGGGATCCCGCGAGCGTGACGCTCGAGGAAGCCATGAAACTGCTCGACGAAGCCCCGGCCAAGAAAGGCGCGAAAAAGAAAAAGGCTGCAGGGAAGAAAGCGGCGGCGAAGAAGGCTCCGGCCGGGAAAAAAGCGGCGGCAAAGAAAAAGCCGGCAGCGAAAAAGAAAGCCGGCACGAAGAAGAAGCCGGCGACCAAGAAAGCGGCGGCCAGGAAGAAAACCGCCGGCGGCAAGAAAGCGGGAACGAAAAAGAAGGCACCCGCCGCCAGCCAGACGGCGGGTGATCTCGAGACCTGACCATGGCCGGCAGGCTTGCGGTTCGCCGGCCTCCTGAATAGCACCGTCTACCCGAGTGAAGCCATGCAACCCCCTGTAGGACAAAATGAGATTAATGCCGTCGAGGGATGGCTGCGGTCACTGCACGACGAACTCACCGCCGAACTCGAAACTCTGGATGGCGGCGCCACCTTTCGCAGCGACAGCTGGGAGCGTCCCGAGGGCGGCGGCGGCGACAGCCGGGTCATCGAAGAAGGCGCGCTGTTCGAGAAAGGCGGGATAAACTTCTCCTCGGTGCGCGGTGCGGCATTGCCGCCTTCGGCGACGGCCCGCCGGCCGGACCTTGCAGGGCGGAGCTTTCGCGCAACAGGCGTGTCCATGGTGCTCCACCCACGCAATCCCTACGTGCCGACCACCCATGGCAACTGGCGATTCTTCGTCGCCGAGAAAGCCGGCGAGGCGCCGGTCTGGTGGTTCGGCGGCGGTTTCGATCTGACGCCTTATTACCCCTACCTGGAGGACGTGCAGCACTGGCACCGGCAGGCCCGCAGTGCCTGCATGCCCTTCGGCGAGCAGGTCTATCCCCGTTACAAGCGCTGGGCCGACGAGTATTTCCAGCTCAAGCACAGGAACGAGCCGCGCGGCGTCGGCGGGCTGTTCTACGACGACCTCAACGAGTGGGGCTTCGAACGCTGCTTCGAGTTCTCGCGTACCGTCGCGGCCGGGTTTCTTCCGGCGTACACGCCGATCGCGGCGCGCCGCCGCCACACGCCCTGGGGCGAGAGGGAACGGGAATTCCAGCTCTATCGCCGCGGCCGCTACGTGGAGTTCAACCTGGTCTACGACCGCGGCACCGTGTTCGGCCTGCAGTCCGGTGGGCGCATCGAGTCCATCCTGATGTCCCTGCCGCCACTGGTGCGCTGGCGATACGACTGGCGCCCGGAAGAAGGCACGCCGGAAGCCGCCTTGTACCGCGACTTCCTGCAGCCGCGCGACTGGCTGGAAGCCTGATGCGGCCGCGCTTTCATCTCGCGTTCCCGGTACAGGACCTCGATGCGGCGCGGGCGTTCTATGTCGGACTGCTGGGTTGCGCGGTCGGCCGTGAGTCCGCGCGCTGGATAGATTTCGATTTCCAGGGCCACCAGATCACGGCCCACCTCGTGGAATCGCTCGAGGAGACGGCGGCTAACCCGGTGGACGGAGACCGTGTGCCGGCTCGGCATTTCGGCCTGATACTGGAGCGGCCCGACTGGGACGCGCTGGCGGCGCGGCTGCGCGATGCCGGCACGCCTTTCCTGATCGAGCCCCGCGTGCGCTTCCCGGGGCGTCCCGGGGAGCAGGCGACGCTGTTCATCCGCGACCCCTCGGGCAATGCGCTGGAATTCAAGTCCTTCGCAGACGAGCGACAGATTTTCTCGCTGGATACGGGCGTGGGCTGATCGCGGGTTGCAGGAGTCAGCCGGGGAGCCCGCCCGACCCCCTGCTCAGCCCAGCGCCAGCCAGATATCGGTCACGGCCAGCACGAGGATCACGATCCAGGTGAACAGGGTGCCGTAGAACCGCCCGAAGCTGGTGCCGCTGCTGCGTGCGAGACCGACGGCGTGGCCCACCCGGGCAAGGAAAAACACCGCGCCGAAGACGTGCAGCAGGGCGACGGGAGCGCCACTCAATTCCGCCGCGAGCAGCAGCACCAGGAAGAGCGGCGCATATTCCGCGAAATTCCCATGGACGCGCACCGCGCGCTCGAGCGCCGTGTCGCTTGCAGTTCCGAGTCCGACCCGGGCGCGCCGGCGGTGCGAAACCACCTGGAAGCAGAGGGCGATGTAGAGCAGGCCAAGCAGGCCCCCGTAGAGGGCGGTAATCGTCGGGCTCATGGAAGTGGCGACCTCGGCGGCTG
>Ga0209947_1002055_pt1 | contig 11765 bp, 6 predicted proteins | sample SalPonR2_B_D2_MG_FD_185706 | JGI IMG/M metagenome (GOLD analysis project Ga0209947, IMG submission 185706) | Salt pond soil microbial communities from South San Francisco under conditions of wetland restoration - Salt Pond MetaG R2_B_D2_MG... ... | reverse complement strand
AGGGCTCTGATAGATGCGCGACCCGTCGTGGGTGATGCCCTGAGCGATGACTTTGCGATGGTTGTGTGCGGGAAAGGCACTATTTAAATAAGTCAGCATGTTTTCACCGCGCTGATAACGGCTGGACCCCAATAGAGTGGCTCGACATTCAGTGGTATTGAGAGAGCCGTCGCTGCCGCTGCCATTGCCGAGCAGGTAGATGAGGTCGCGATCTAAGAATTGCTGATTGACGGTTTGGCGGTCGAGATTGGCAAGGTACGCAGGTACACTGCGATATCCCAGAGGCCAAATGTCATGGCCGGTGCAGCTGGTGGGCGTGAATAAAGTATTGCTGGACTCGTCGACGCGACGGGCATCGGGATAGTAAAAATACTGGCTCTCGCCGACGACAAATGAAAACTGAAGATGCGGATGCTGCTGCTCCATTCCCGTGGCGGCGGCATAGCTGTGTGTGAATAATCCTCCGGAGGACTGGCCTACGATAAGAACCTTTTCCAGAACGGGAAAACGCTCGCGGTTGGCAAGCTGATCGACGAGTTGGTCGATGACGGCAAAAGAACTCAGTCGCGCCTCATCGCTGGAATTTTGACCCTCTCGCCATCCATTACCGGACCAATAGAGATCCGAGCTGCCCGACCGGGGGTCTTCGCGAAAAAAGGGGGCGATCAAAGCCACTTCCGTCTGGCGGTTTTCGGAGGTCAATGTTGACATGAGATACTGAAAGTAGTCATCGGCATTGCGGTTGAGCCCGTGCACCATGATGAGCGCCGTGGTCAGATCTTCCCAGCGGGCCTCCGATTCATAAATCGGAAAACTGCTGTAAAACGAGAATTGGCCTTCTCCATCGGCACTTTGAAGAAGGGTCTGGCGCAAACAGTCCGATGTGGCTTCGGTACATGGCGGCAAACGACGAATGATCCCTTCAGCGCGGGTGCGAAAAGAAATAGCCACGGGTTCCACAAGCGTTTCCCCTTGACTACCTATGGGTTCCGTGGCTATCAATACGTTGTATTCCGTGTCGTTCTGAAGTTGGGCTATAATCTTGACTCGGGTCGACTGCTGACTGTACTCAAAGGACAAATCCGTCTCCGGCCGGAGGGAAAATGCGGCCTGAAAATCATTGGGTTGAAGCGATCGCGAAAATACAAATTCAAGCTCAACATCCGATGGCACCTCGGTGGCGCCATCGGAGAGTTGAGCACTGTTCAACAAAACAGATAATATATCTACGGAAGGCGACATACCAGAATCATCCTCGCAGGCGGAAAATCCTACAGTGAGCAATAATATCAGAAATATCGACCATCGGTAGTACCACATAATTAACTTTTACTGACAGAACAAATACGGGCAGGCGGAGGTTTGCGTGGTGCTCGAGCCGGCTGCGCAATCGATGCCGCCATAGACAAAGGAGCCTCCTACTTTATATCCCCAGGATCCCGAGTATTCCCAAAATTGACCGGTCCCATCGACATCTGCATCTCCGTAGGTTTCGATGACCTCCGATCCCTCAAAAAGTTCGACGCCATCATCTCCATTTTGGTTCATAGCATCACTTTGAACAACCAGGTCAAACTGATCGTAACAAGACCCAAAATACTCTGCGATGGTCCCGGGTTCGCGGGCGACCAATACGTGATCACCGGCCTGGAGGGACTGCGCTGAAAACGTCACTTCGATGCCATCGGTTCCACCGCCGTTATTAGTCACGCCTATACCATAGACACTGAGGTCTGCGATATCGCGATTGGCCCGGATATGTACAGCTTTTCCTCCATTGGTGCCGGAGCCGTCCCAAAGTAAGGCCAGAGCGCCTTGAATTTGAAGGGCCTGGCAAAAGGGATAAACGCAGTCTGAAGATAAGGTGCTGGTCGAATTGGCGGAGCAGTCGAGCTGTCCATATTCCCATTCTCCATTGAGTTTATAAGCCCAGGTGCCTGTAAATTCCCACTCTTCACCAGTTCCATCAAGTTCTACATCGCCATAGGATTCGATGACTGTATTTTCCTTAAAAAGCTCTACGGGGTCATCTCCATTGAAATTGACGCCACCCGAGGGAATAATCTGGGCAAAATCGTTCCAACAATCGCCAAAATAGGTGGACAATCCCATCTCATCTATATCGCGCACTAATAATATGTGATCTCCGGCGGAAACACTCACATTGGGCAGGTCGATCTCGCGACCGTCGGTTCCTCCGCCGTTATTGGCAATACCGACACCATACACGCTCAAGTCGGCAATGTCTTCCAAAACTAACATATGAATGGCTCGTCCATTGGTTCCCGTACCATCAATTTTCAGCGACATAATGCCTTGCAATTCAATTTCCGGTGGCGTATCTCCCAGCGTCAAATTTAGTTCCTGAGGCATGGGTTCTACACCATTTTCTAAGTTCGTTAAACTTAAATCAATCGTTTCTTCGCCTTCGACTTCGGCGTCTGCAATCCCCCACAACTGAATAGTGGCTTGCGTCTCTCCGGCGGGAATGACAAATTCCTCCGCACTCAGACCATAGTCGATTCCTTCTCCCTGGGCACTACCCATGGCCTCTAAAGTGGCAGAAACGGCTTGTAAAATGGGCGCATCGATAGATAGGACCAGCTCGATGGTATCGCCCTCAAAAAAGGAGTTCGTTTCAGTGGTCAAACTTACAGGCGGCGCATTGAATGCCGCAGTAGTAAAGGAGAAGGCTATATCCTGCGTGCTGGACTCTCCATTCTGCCCATAGGTGCCCTGGGGAAGGGATATGCTGTATAAGGTTTCATAATCGAGAGGCGCATCGAAAGTCAAGGTAACGATAGATCCGCTTTCATCATATGCCAGGCCAAAATCGACCTCTGGATCTATGGATAATGCATTTTCAAACGCAGTCTGATCCAAAGCATGAGAAAAGACCCACTCTAATTCGGCTAAAACCGAAACCCCGGTGACTCCATCTACCAGGGCGTCATTTCCCGAATTGACCTGAAGCAGGCGAAAGTCGTTGGAAATCGGAAGGTCATCGTCCATGGAGTCACAAGCCCAGGCGAAGGCCAGAATGAGCGCTACCACTGGCAGCATCAATTGTTTTGATATGATATTGTAATTCATTTGGTTTGAATTTAGGTGAATGAGACGTTTACTCCTGCCGTTTCGGCAAGGGGTGTTCGTCCACTAATTGTTGTAAAAATCGAGCATCTTCTTGATGCGTGAATATGAGATACAGTTTTTCATTATGTCGATCCCGGGTTGTAATCCGGTGAGGTAGGCCCGAGGCTTCCTTTCCGGTAAAAAAACGTGTAAAAGCCAGCCCTAACATATAGGTACCCAACTCAGAGGGATGTTTATCATCAAAAAACAAGTCGAGATCAGGCCGCAATTGGCGCGCATTGGCAAAAAGCATTCCGGCGGGAAAGCAAACGGATTGCGTTTCTTCCGCCAGTTTTCGATATGCTTTGGCGACCGGATCTTGCATAAGCGGATTGGAATCATAGGCCCAGGTCATCATAAAGACCGGCTTCGCTCCTTGTTCATAAACGAGCTGGGCAAATTTTTTGCCATACTCCATGAAGGCCGCTGAATCTCTTAAAGAGGACATGCTGTGGTTATTAAACACCACATAATCCCAGGATTCGGAGGGAATAAGACGACGGGTTTGTGTGCCCCGCTCCTCTTTCCAATGCTGCTCTAAATTCGATCCTCCGACCGTAGACTGTCGGGTCATTATGGCGCTACCTTGTTCCTGAGCCATCGCGGATACTACCTGTGGCAAGTTGTAGAAGTAGGTGAAACTATTTCCTACAAACAGTACTTTAAGTGTATCGGATTGAGCCCGGGTACTCATCTGCGCGAGCAGCATGAGTAGGACGAGGCAGACTGTATGTTGAATCGACCGTAAGTTCATGTTTTGAGTTTACTGATTGACGGGTGTGGGATCAAAAAAGTTGGGCACTGGCGAAGGCGTATTCGCGTTCCGATCAATCTCCGTATCGGGATAGATAAAGCGCTGCGGTAGCTGATCACCCACATTGGGCTCTACGGGAACGCGCACCATTTCTTCCGATTCCGTTCGTCGCGTATCATTAAATGCTTCAATCTGACCAAAAAAGGTAATGTATCGCTCTTCCAATATCTCGCGCAGTAAGGCATCATCGGCAGAGAGGCCATCGGCATTCTCCATGCCACCCGATTCAAAATCTTCAGCGACATAATCGGCATACTCAATATCTGAAGGGTCGGCATTCGTCAGGTATCCACCGCCATTCAAATATTGCCGATAGGCATTGAGTCGGGACAGACCTTCACCAAAGCCCACAGATCGGAAACCCGCCTCAGCGAGAATCAACATATTTTCTTCATAGGTCACAATTTGAGAAGGCGCTTCCTGAGCGGCCCAACCATCTACCACATTGGGCTGAATGCCCAAATCCGTCGTTCGGAATAAATATCCAAACCGACCGGCTTCATTGGTTTTGCTATTTCCGCGATAGCGATCAAAATTTGGATTACTTTGCGCATCTGGATTCAGCATACTGGAGAAAAAGTCAGATACGATCAAATCAGACTGTCGGGATTGAATGGCAAAGAACTGGTAGTTTAAATTGGCATTGTCCAGGGCATTGCCATGAATACCCAATAAACTGTTATCCGGTGAACTGATGCCCAATTGAGCCTGCTCATAGGCCTGCATGTAATCTCGCGTATGCAAATAATAGCGGGCCTTCAAGGTGTGCGCCACCTCTTGCCAGGCATTGGGGTCTCCATCGAAATGGATGTCAGAATTCGCGGTTGGTCTTCCGGAACCGGATTGCAAATTGATGATGGCGTCGTCTAATAAGGATTGCAAATTGTCAAACACCTGCAACTGCGCTTCGAAGGCCGGATTTTGAATTTCCGGATCTCCCGCTTGAGAAAAAGGGATATCGCCCCAAAGGTCGGTGGCTGTTCCTAATGCCAGCGCCCGCAAGACTTGTGTAATGCCCAGGGTCACCCCGGCCACGCCTTCATCTGCGGCTGCAGCTTCCGTTTCCAGGGCGTTAATTACAACCTGGACATAAACTGCGTTCCAGTGACCGTCAAAATCACTTGTAGTGACCGCGTATTGAGAGAATCCTTCATGCTGGCGATCAATTCCAATATATTGACCTGCAAAAATACCGGATTTACGAGCTACTTCACCCGTATGCAGATTCATATTTCCCACCTCTGTTCCCGTCAAAATGTACTGATAGGAAGAAGAAGTTGGACTATTCGGGTTTTCATTGAGGTCATCGACCAAATTACTACAAGAGGTCATGACCAGTAGGGTACTGAGAAAGAGTATGATATGTTTCATAATTGATTTTCTTTAAAAGGTTGCCGAAAGAGTAAAGATGTAGGATTTGGTTGCCGGGTTATTGAAGTAGTCAATACCTCTGGCTTTGCTGACCCCACTTAAGTTCGTATCCGGGTCATTCCCCTCAAATTCGGTCCAGATAATTAAATTCCGTCCGGTCAGTGAAAACTGCAGACTGCTCAAACCTAAGTTACGCTCTAGCCACGGTGATCGGGCTGTATAGCTCAGTACGATTTCACGAATACGAGACCATGAACCATCTTCTATATACAGCTCATCATTTCCACCACCGAAAAAGCCGCCATCTCCATTGTACCAACTTTCTGTCAGCGCTACGGGACCATTCCCAAAATCGTGAATCCGACCCCGGAAGGTTTCGCCGGCCAGTATGACATTGCCGTCATAATCGAGTAGGTTTTGATTGGCTGTAGTTTCTGCAGCTGTACCTCCCCAGGTTCCTAAGTCCGTCATAACGGACTTAGTTCCCGCAAAGATGTCAGCCCCCTGAAAGGTTTCTAAAAGTACGGATAAGGAGAAGTTTTTGTATCGCAGAGTACTAAAGGCCGACCCCTGCCAATCCGGATTCGGATCGCCGAGAACGCCTTCTACCTGATCCTGAACGGGAAATCCGTTTTCATCAAAAACAACATTGCCATCATCGTCACGTAGCGTTCGGGAACCCCACAACACACCAATCGGCTGCCCCTGAAGAGCTCGAGAATTAACAGCGGACAAACCTCCCAGATTGATCGTTAATCCCTGATCCAACCGACTGACATTGTTTCGAACGGCAGTGAAAAGAACATTCACATCCCAGGACCAGTCATTTCCATCGACAACTCTGTATCCCAAATCTAACTCTACACCCTGATTTTCCAATTCCGCACCATTGGTGTAGATACGAGCCAGACCCCGGGAATTAGCAATAGGGAAATCTAAGAGGACATCTGAAGTCGTATTGGTATAGTAGGTTCCACTCAAGGACAATCGATCATTCAGAAATCTCAAATCCAGTCCTACTTCCGCCTCTCTTTTTCGCTCTGGTCGCAGGGAAAGGCTACCCCGCTGCGAACTGGGAACGAATGAGCCATTTCCATAGAGTGAGCTCGCCAGACCTCCTCCCAGAGGATCACTGAAACTCCGAGCAATAAATAGGTTCGATGTATTGTACCGCGACGGTTGAACGCCCACTTCACCATATGAAAAGCGAAGTTTACCAAAACTAAGAAAGGAGTTATCCATGGCTTTGAGCTTGGTAAACTGCCATGCGATGGATGTGGACGGGAAGTAAAAGGTATTGTCTCCGGTATTGCCAAAGGTGGAGGCGGATTCACCACGCAGTGTCCCGTTTATAAATAACATGTCGTATAGAGCCAGATTGGCTGAGGTATACACACCCACCGTTCGCTCCTGGCCAAAGGTGCTGTTCACTACCCTGTTTTCGGGAAGCGCATTATCAATGTCGCGGATCCCACTGGCTACATCTGTAAACTGAATGAAGTTGGTGATACTGCTCCCGTCAGTGATTAACCGGCGATCATTGTAATTAAAACCTAAAAGAATATCACCCGACACATTTTTGCTGAACCGGGTACCTGCTTTTGCAATGTAGTCCATATTGAAAATGGTGTTCCGAGCCAGTTCTTTATCAAACCGACCTGTCCGGAAAGCACCCGCTGCGGAACCCGGTGTAAAGAATTGCTGGGTCCATTCAGAGAACTTATCCAATCCCACACGACCAATTAAATCCAGCCAGGTGGTAGGTGAAACGGTCAATTCTGCATTCGTAATGAAGCGATCGACATCCACCAAATTCTCCTGCTCATTAATCGTCCACAAGGGATTGTTGTAAACCGCAGCCTCACGTGATCCCAAATACCGTCTGTAAGATCGCTGGCGGTTAGAGACCGGAGCAGATTCGGGACCGGCATAGTAATCGCCCCGGTATCCGGTTTGATCAAAATCAGCTGGCGTTCTCAGTAGACCTAAATGCAATCCCGATGAACTCGCTCCCCGGCGGATTCGATTTGTAACACTTTTGGCATAAGAGCTCGTTACTTTCAACTTCACTTTCTCGCTAAACCGAAATCCGGCATTCAATCGAAAAGTTGTTCTTCGATAATCAGAGTTATTGCGAATGATACCTTGTTGGTTCATGTCGCTCAAACTTGCAAAAATGGTACTATAGTCGTTACCACCGCTCACGCTGATATTATTTTCCCAAAAGTGTCCATTCTGAAAGATTTGATCAAAGTTTTGATCGTTGAAACGCGTTCTGGAATTTTTCTCCTCGATGGGGTAATAGAGATTACCCGCCTGATCTACAAAATACTCGCCCGATGTATTTAGCACATCCGGTTCGCCGGATCGATCACTAATTTTATCGCCCCATGAATCCCTTGCCGTCGGATCATACACACCGTTATCGCCTTGTCCAAAGGCCGTTTGTTGCGGATAACGACCGGTAATTCGATCCACGGAAAAGGTACTTTTATAATTCACAGTCATTTTTTGATTGTACTTGCCCGACTTCGTCTTGATGACAATCACACCTCCCAGTGCCCGGGTTCCCCAGAGGGCAGCTGCAGAGGCACCCTTGAGCACATTAATGCTTTCTATATCGTTGGGGTTGATATCATTCAGTCGGGACTGCGCTGCAATAGAGGACTGCTCACCTCTTGAGGCATTACTAATTGGTACCCCATCCACCACAATTAAGGGCTGAGCATCCCGATCAATGGTAGATAAACCCCGAATCTGAATATAAGCTCCACCTCCGGGATCACCTGAGTTCCGAGAAATCCGAACTCCTGAGGCTTTCCCGGACAGGGAGTTGATCAGATTCGGTTCTGCCGCCTCCTGAAGAGTTTCGGCTGCAATCTGAGAGCTGGCATAGCCCAGTTCATCTTTGTTTTCCTCAAAACCCAAAGCGGTAACCACCACTTCGTCTATTACCTGGGCATCCTCGTCAAGTATGACATCAATTTCAGTTTGTCCGGCCACCGGTATAGTTTTGGTCTTTAAACCAATATAGGAAAAGGACAATACTGCATTTTCACCAGTAACTACAATCTCGTAGACTCCATCAATATCCGTTATAGTCCCTCGGTCAGTACCTAATTCCTTTATGGTTGCTCCGATAACGGGTAATCCTCCGTCATCAGTCACAGTTCCCTTTACCGTTTGCTGAGCAACCAGCCCTGCGGAAAAGAACAGGAGGAGCATGACCCCAAATAGTATTCGTTGTTTCATAGTTCGAGCATTTTGTTTAAGAATGAAATCCATCAATTTGATTTAAGTTCTGCCGGAAAAGCATACGGATCAAAATCCCACAATACCGGCAAGAGAAAATATACCATCAAAAAAATGATGGCGATAGATATTAGATTTAGCCAAATTCCTTTTTTTACCATATCGACGATCCGCAAATAGCCAGACCCAAAAATTACGGCATTGGGTGGCGTGGCAACGGGAAGCATAAAAGCGCAAGAAGCTGCAAGGGTCGCGGCCACCATCAAAACAATAGGATGTATATCAATAACCACTGCCAATGAAGCCAGTATTGGCAGAAGCATAGCAGTGGTTGCCAAATTCGATGTAATTTCTGTTAGAAAATTGACAGATAAGATCAAAATCAGTAAGAGCAGAACCAAAGATGCGCCCTCCAAAAGAGACATCTGACTACCCAACCAGCTAGCCAGACCACTGTCTGTAAATCCCTTGGCCAAGGCCAGACCCCCACCGAAGAGGATTAAAACGCCCCAAGGTAACTTAACCGCCTCCTTCCATTGGATGAGCTTCCGGTGTTTACCGGGACCAGCAGGAAGAATAAATAAAATGAGCGCGGCCGCAATGGCAATCATGGTGTCGTCCAGAGCTGGAATAAATGGATTCAGGAGTGATGAGCGAAAAATCCAGGCCATGGCTGTAATCGTAAATACGCCCAACACCCATTTCTCTTCAAAGCTAATTTTCCCTAGTTTCGCCAATTGCTCAGAAATCTCCTCCCGACCGCCCGGAAAATGGCGATCACCCAAATCAAAGGCGTAGCGTGTCAAATAAAACCAACAGATCACAAGCAAACATAATGAGACGGGCAAACCGATCATTAACCAACTTGCAAAACTGATTTCTATCCCGTAAATATCTTGAACTATACCTGCGAGCACCAGATTAGGTGGGGTTCCAATAAGCGTACCTATACCTCCAATTGAAGCACTATAGGCAATAGATAACATTAAAGCTTTGCCGAATATCTCGCTGTTTGGCTTGTCCGGTGATTTCGAATCCTCGAGTTGTTTGACAATTGCAATTCCAATGGGCAGCATCATAACGGATGTAGCGGTATTGGATATCCACATGGATAAGAAGGCCGTCGCTACCATAAAGCCCAACAAAATAAATTTGAGATTGGAGCCAATCCGGCGAATAATATTTAGCGCAATCCGCCGATGCAAGTTCCATCGTTCTATCGCAATGGCTAAGACAAATCCGCCGATGTATAAAAATATGTAAGGGTGACCGTAAGCCGAGGTTGTAGATTTGATGTCTAAGACACCTAACAAAGGAAATAAAAGTACAGGTAATAAAGCAGTCGCAGCGATAGGAATTACTTCCAGAGTCCACCATATGGCGATCCATGCGGTGGATGCCAATACGTATTTTCCTTCAGTACTGAGATCATCGGGATGAAACAATAAAATAATCAGCGCGAAAGCCAACGGTCCGAGGAACAATCCCGACCGCTTTGTCGTCTTTTCACTGCTCATTTTCTTAAAGGCCTTCACTCAACCATCATTTTCGACATTTGTTTGATTTACAGTTACTGGAAGATTTCCAGTATATATATACCCAAGGTCAATTTATTGTTAACTTTAGGACAGCTGCTGGCAACAAAATACAGTGTTTTAGTCCCAGCCACACGACCAAAGGTATATGGATAATCTTCAAAAACAAAAATTTTAATTTTGTAAAGCGGACTTTTTACACCTCTTTACATCTCTTTACACGATTTTACACAAAATGGATAGCAAATTAAATCAAGAGTTCATCACCGCTTTAGAGGCTCATTTTGGAGCCTGGGAAAGAAACACATCCCGCTTTGGAAATGCATCTTTTGGGCGCATTGCGAAAGAATTGTGCATGAGTCCAAGCCAATTTAGCAAGCTCATCTATGGCACAGCCACTGATGGGATGTACGTTCGGGCCATTCGAAACGTGAATCGCTTAGCAGAAACAAAAAAGGCGCAAGAAGAGAGAGACCAGGCAGCTCAAAAACTAAAATCTGCTCGAAAAAACTTAAACTCGATCCAATCTAAGGGATCCAAAACCCGATTTATCGTTCTTGCCCTCCTTGTACTGGCTTTGATTATTTTTCTATGGAAGGCCTTTTCTCCATCGAGCCCGTCCACGCAGCTTCCCAGCAAAGAACTTCATCCTCTAACCCCATTTTTTGACCAAAATTTCAATGCCGATTTTCACTCACCCTACCTCCCAAGCTCCCAGGTACAAGACTTTTGCCCATGCAGTGCTTTCGAAGGCGAATGGTCACTAAGTCAATCCTACAAACTGCCCCTCCCTGCCAATCGAAAGCCGGGCATTTATTACCAGGCAAAAGATGCCGAAGTCCGAATGAAATGCTTTAAGAGTGATACCTCCGGACTGGGACGGGGTCGTGTACTCATCGCTTTCGAATACCTCACCAATGAAATCTGGGTAGACACAGAACAGACACCCCTATCCCCCACTTACTTTAATAAGGATTCGAAATCATTCACCCCTGCATTTGACTCCCTCGATTTTGAAAACAACCCCCAGTTTAAGCGGGTGGCTACCATATATTCCTTTTTCATTGACCGCTTTTTGATCTACCCCGACTCCATTGTTCGAAGAGGGGAACCCGTAGGGCGATACGCTTCTGACGTCGACGCTGATCTCATTTCGGAATATGAAATTAATCTCAAACACGTATTGGATCATGTCCTTGGAGATCTCACCCAAACCAATTGCGAAAGCACTCCAAATCCATTCTGCGATCCCAATGACCTGACACCCGGCGAAAGCGTGATTACTTTTGATTGTCTCTACACTATATCGAACGAGAATCTGGGCATCGGAGGCGGCTATCCCTATTCCAAGGGCTACAAACTCGAAAAACAAAACTACTCGGACAATTTGACCTGCAATTGCTCCACAGCCTATCCTCAGTAATCTTAGCTCCCTTTCGGCATATGATTTTCATAATAATTTGGGCGTACCCCGCGGATACGCGGGGCGCTACGCTTCAGGGCTATCGGCCACCTCCTTCCTCGGTGTCTGCCGCCCCTGGCGGCACCCTTTCGCATCCTTTAGGTTTGCATTAGAGGAAAATAGTAAAAAAAGACTACTATTACTAGAGTTTTCTTTTTTGCTTCTTTTTTCTTTGTTAGTATGTTAATAAAATAAAGAA
>Ga0209947_1002053_pt1 | contig 11771 bp, 10 predicted proteins | sample SalPonR2_B_D2_MG_FD_185706 | JGI IMG/M metagenome (GOLD analysis project Ga0209947, IMG submission 185706) | Salt pond soil microbial communities from South San Francisco under conditions of wetland restoration - Salt Pond MetaG R2_B_D2_MG... ... | reverse complement strand
CGACGACGTGCCGGTATTCCAGCCGGTCGTCGGCCAGCAGGTGATCGAAGCCGGCCTCGACGTCGAACCTGCGCATCCGGACCGCGTACTCGATCGGGTGATCGCCGCCGTCCAGCGATGGCTTTTCCGGCGTGCCGCCGATGGCGACCACGTCCAGGTAGATATCCGGTGCGGTGCGTCGATTGAGACGAACTTCCTCTTCGCAGTAAAAGCGCCGCTTGTCCAGCAGGGAGAAATCGAGGAACCCGAGGTCCAGCGGTTTCTTGAGCTTGTAAACGAAAGCGCCGGCCAGCAGCACCCAGGAAATGTGGGTTTCTATCAGTTCGACGTCGTCAACCGGGTGAGGGTAGACGTCCGGATGCCGGAGCGCGTCGATCAGCTTCGAATGCATGATCGGTCCTGTTTCGAGATTCCGAGTGTCGGCTGACGAGCGGGAAACCGCATGGCGAGTTCATTACTCACCGGCAGGCGATTTTCTGGTGCCGACGTAGATGTAGTTGACGCCCAGCGCAACCGGCCTGGTCCTGATGCTTTCGAAATCCCCGTTGGCGCGCATCATTTCCACGAATTCGCCGCCGTAGGGAAAGCTGTCCGAGGTGCGCTGCAGGTAGCGGTAGGCATCGCGATCGCCACCGGCCAGGCCGCCGATCAGAGGAATGATCAGCCGGTTGTAGATGAAGTAGAACGGCTTGAGCAGCGCCGGCGGCTGGCCGAACTCCAGAATCACCAGGCGCCCGCCGGGCTTCAGGACGCGGTACATGCTGCGAAGCGCGCGGTGAGGATCGTCGACGTTGCGAATGCCGTAGGCGATCGAGACCACGTCGAAGCTCCGGTCTTCGAAATCGAGGTCCTGGCTGTCCTCGACGCGCCACTCGATGTCGGCACCGCGTTCGCTTGCCTTGCGCTCGGCGAGCGCGAGCATGTCGGCGTTGAAATCGGTTCCGACCACGCGCCCGCGACCGTTCATCGTATCGTGGAAAAGCAGCGTGAGATCCCCGGTGCCGGCGGCGCAGTCGAGAATCGCATCGCCGGGCCGAATGCCGGACATGGCCACCGCGCGCCGGCGCACGCCCTGGTCGGTGCCGAACGACATCCAGCGGTTGGCGCGGTCGTAGCGCTCGGCGATGCGCGAAAACATTGAATGCACTTGCTGCGACATATTCATCCTTTCCTGAGCGTTTTGGGCGGCGTTGCAAGCATGCGTGTCCGCCGGGTTTGTTGACCCTGTGCCGACCTGATCGAGCGGCCGGGTATGCCAGGTCGGTTGTTCGGAACCCATGGCTACTCTATTCGAAAAGCGCCCTGACCGCCGGGCTCAACGGCTTGCCGGCGCTGCTTTTCGGAATGCGGTCGACGATTTGCCAGCACGCGGGGCGCTCGGCCGGAGACAGCTGTCGGCGCGCCCAGTCGTCCAGGTCCTCGACGCGAGCCTTCGGGACGCTATCGGTCTGCTTCAGTACCACGGCGGCGGCGACCCGCTGGCCCCAGCGAGGGTCGTCGATGCCGACCGTCGCAATGTCTTCGACAAGCGGGCAGTCGCGCAGGCGACCGGCGACGCTTTGCAGGTTCACGTTGATGCCACCGGAAATGATGACCTCATCGATCCGGCCTTCGATCCGGATCGAGCCGTCGGGCTCGACCACGCCCCGATCCCCGGTGGTGAACCAGCCATCTGCATCCGGACCGGGCGCGGCGTTGTCGAGGTAGCCCGAAAACAGCATGGGTCCGCGCACCTGGAGCGCGCCGGAGCGAGCGGTCCTGACCTCGACCCCGGACAACGGCGGCAGGGCGGCTGTCGATCGATCCGAGAAGGCCATTGCGGCGGCCGTCGCCGGCGCCGGCGTGGCCAGCTGCGAGCCGGCTTCGGTCATACCCCAGGTCGGCAGGACCGGCCAGCCTGCGTCGCGGGCGCTGAGCATCAATGAAGGGGCCGCGGGCGCGCCACCGATGAAAACCCCGCGAAGCCCGGGGGGCGGTGGAGCCTTTTCGCGGTGCACGACGGCATCCAGCATGTTCGGGACCAGCGAGGTCAGCGTGATGCGCTGGTCGTTCAGTTGTTCGCTGAACCCGGCGGCATCGAAGCGGCGCATCAACACGACCGCGGCGCCCGTCAATACGCTTCTGAACAGGATGGACAGTCCGCCGATGTGTTCCAGCGGCAGGCACAGCAGCCAGCGATCGGACGCGCCTGTGCCAAGCCGCTCGGTCACTGCGCGCGCGCTTGCGGCGTGATTGCCGAGCGTCAGCGGCACCGCCTTTGGCATCGAACTGCTGCCGGAAGTCAGCAGTATGGTTGCGACCCTCGCGGGCTCGCAAGCGGCCGGGGAGCGCGCTGCAACATCCGCGTCCAGGGGCTCTTCGGCGTCGACGACGATCAGGTCTTCCGATTCGGCCGGGACTGCCGTCGGGCCGGAAGTCGACGCGATCAGGGCCCGCGGCTTCAGGTGCCTCAACAGCCGCGCGAACTCGTTTCGCGGAAGCGACGGCCCGATCGGAATGACCGCCGCCCCCAGCCAAAGCAGCGCATGAATCCAGACCGCGGCCTGCAGCGTCACGGGCGCTTCGAGCACGACCCGGTCGCCGGTTCGCAGGCCCTGTCGGTAGAGCATCGCAGCGCGCCGGGACGCCAGTTCGGCGAGTTGGGCATAGTCCAGGCGATGCGAACCCTGAGCCAGTGCCAGCGCACCGGCATGTCGCTGTGCGGCGCCTTCCAGCCATGCCGTCATGACGACCCGGCGACGCTGGGCCGGAAACCGATACCGGGCGTCGGCTCCAGAATCAGCCTGCCATGGTCCAGCGCGTCGGCGTCGCGCGCCATGTCCTCGGCCAGCCATTGTCCCGTGGCCAGCCCGTGCGGGCCCGGAAGTTCCGGCCAGGCGGCGGCCAGGTGGGCGACGGCCCGGCGCCCGACGGCCGATTCCATCAGGTTGCTGACGATGACCTGCACACCGTGGCGAAGCGCCAGTTCGAACATTGCACTGGCAGGCAGCAGTCCGCCGACCACCGATGGCTTGACCACGATCGCGCCCAGCCGGCCGGAGCGGATCAGCGCTCTCGCCTGATCGATGCTGGCGCAGCTTTCGTCGGCCGCGATGCGCGGGCCATTGCCGTCGTAGCGATCGAGCAGACCGGGCAGGTCGCGGTCGGCAACCGGCTGTTCTATCAGCTCGACGCGCTCTCGCGGCAGCGAAGACAGCATGTAAAGCGCCTGCTCGGGCGTCCAGGCGCCGTTGGCGTCGAGACGAAGCGTCAATCGCGGGCAGTGGTCGATGATCAGGCGCAGTCGCGCGAGATCTTCCTCGCAGCCTGTCACGCCCACCTTGAGCTTGGCGTGGCTATGGCCCGCATCGGCGGCCTTGTCCAGCAGGCTTGTACAGGCCTCGGCGCTTTCGGCACCCAGGGTGAACTGCACCGGAACGGCATCGAGTGCACTATGACTGGTTTTTCGTCCGGAACGCGCCTGGAACAGCGCCGTGCCCAGTGGAAGTCCGGCTGCGCGGGAAAGGGCATCCAGAATCGAGAGCTCGATGCCGAATCGAAGCACCGGCGAACCGGTCAGCTGAGGCAGATGCTGATCAAGATCGGAGACGCTGCGCATCTCGATCGGGCAATCGATCTCGCGGGTCAGGCGCTTGATGCCGGGAAGGGTTTCGCGGGTCCATCCAGACAACGGCGCGGCCTCGCCGAAACCTTCGTGACGCCCGCCGTCCGGCAGCCTGATGCCGGCTCGCAGCAGCATGGTTTCGCGATACTCGAAGGTGCCGGCGGCGGTGCGCAGCGGGCTTGCCAGTCGCAGCCGGTGCTGGCTCAGGTCCAGGGATTCCAGCTTCAGGTTCTGCAGAAGAATGCTCTGGGTCATGGCCCCGGTTTCAGGTGATCCGGCCCGGCTGAATGAATTCGTCGAGGCGCTCGGCAACGCTTGAAATGAGTTCGGCCCTGAGCCGGTGGTCGAGGCGCCGGGACGTCGGAACCCGGATGACCCGGATGCCGCCGGAACGGAGACTGTCGCCGACCAGCGAATCGAAATCGGACCAGTCGGCCGGTTCGACCACATCGATGCCGCGCGGAAGCGCACACTGGACAGGCGTGGCGCCGCTGGTGGCGAAATGCTTTCGGTGAACCGCGTCGAAGCCCGCGCTGGGCAGATACTCGAAAATCTCGCCGCCGTCGTTGTCCACCACGATCACGGTCAGGTTCAGCTTCATTTCCAGCGCAAGCAGCAGCGCGGTCGCATCGTGTCTGAGCGCCACATCGCCGATGACAAGCACGGTCGGCGGCGATGAATCGGCGTCTCTCTGTGCGCGGGCGGCGGCAATGCCCGAAGCGGTCGAGACCACGCCGTCGATGCCGTTCAGTCCGCGGTTGAAGTGGATATCAAGATCGCGGTCGTGCGCACACATGAACGTATCGAGGTGTCGGACCAGCATGCTGCTCGAAAAATACAGCCCGCAGCCGTCCGGCAGACTCGCGCCCAGCGCATCCCACATTCGCGGCGCGGAAAATTCCGCGGTCGCGGCAAGACGCTCCTGAAGCGCGACGACGGCACGCTGCGCCGCTTCCAGGTGCGCGACCAGCCAGGCCCGTCTGGCCGAATCGGGCGGGGTGATGCGCCGACCGGTCATTCGAAACAAGGCCGCCGGGTCCGCGATCAACTGCTCGTGCACGATGTGCTCGGGATCGACCAGCGCAGAGTCGGGGCTGACACTGATGTGCACCGCATCGTGGCATTTGCCGATCAACGCCTGCATGCCCCAGGTCAGGGGCGCACTGCCGGTTCGAATCACGAGGTCGGGCAGCCCCTCGCGTGAGTGCAGGGCGCTGGCGACGACCAGGTCGCCGGCAGCGACGATGCTGGAGCCGCGAGCGTTCCAATGGCGAAGCCCGGAGGCCGGTTCCGCAAATACCGGTACGCCGGCGCGTTCGGCGAGCGAAGAGAGCGCCTGGCGATAACCGGCACCGCCCGGATCCGCGCCGGCGATGATCAGCGGGCGCCGGGATCGATCGAGCGCGTCGGCGAGCCGGTCGACCGCTTTTTCGTCGGGCACGCCGGGCGGTGCGTGAATCCGGACCCACGGTGCCTGTCCGGCACGTCCCCGAATGACCGCATCGGCTTCTTCCAGTGCAGCCGCCGAAACATGATCGGGATGCTCGGCCGAAATCCGGACGGGTTCCAGGGGCTTGCGGAAGGGCAGGTCGATATGAACCGGACCGCGCTGTGGAAAGCGGGTGAGGTGCAGCGCGCGGCAGGCCAGCGATCTCAGGTAGGCGAGCTTGTGCGGCGTCGCTTCGGGCTGGGCGGTCTGGTGATGCCAGCGGACATGGTCGCCGTACATGCCCGCCTGGCGCATGACCTGCTGGGCACCGCACTCGTGGTCTTCGGGCGGTCTGTCGCCGGTCAGCACCAGCAGGGGAATGTTGTCCTGCGCGGCCTCGCAGATCGCGGGAAAGTAATTCGCGCCGGCGGTGCCCGAGGTACACAGCAGCGCGACCGTACGACCGCTCGCGCGGGCAAGTCCGAGCGCAAAAAAGGCGGCGGAACGTTCGTCGACGATCGAGTAATCGGTGATGTCCGGGTGCGCGGCGAACTGGAAAACCATCGGCGCCGAACGCGAGCCCGGCGAAATGCACACGTCCCGGAGTCCGCACCGGGCCAGTTCATCGACCAGCACACCGGCCCAAAGGGTATTGACGTTGGGTGATGAAAGCCGGGGCGGCGATCCGCTGCGTGGAGAATTCGATTGCATGCTTGCTGCTTCAGGCCGCTTGCGGCTCAGAAATGCCAGGGGAAATCGGAAAAGTCCCGGGGTCGCTTTTCGACGAACGATTCGCGACCCTCGCGCGCCTCGGCAGTCGCATAGCCCAGGCGGGTGGCCTCGCCGGCGAATAGTTGCTGACCGACCATGCCGTCGTCGGGCAGGTTGAACGCGTACTTGAGCATGCGCATGGCGGTCGGGCTCTTGCTGTTGACGATCTCGGCCATCTCGATCGCTCTTTTCTCGAGGCTGTCGTGGGCCACGACTTCGTTGACCATGCCCATGGACAATGCCTCGTCCGCGCTGTAGGACTTGCCCAGGAAAAATATTTCGCGCGCGCGTTTCTGCCCGACCTGGCGCGCGAGCAGCGCAGAACCGAACCCGGCGTCGAAACTTGCCACGTCCGGATCGGTCTGCCTGAACCGGGCGTGTTCGCTGCTGGCGATCGTCAGATCGCAAACCACGTGCAGGCTGTGGCCGCCGCCCACCGCCCAGCCCGGCACGACGGCAATCACGACCTTGGGCATGAAGCGGATCAGGCGCTGGACCTCGAGGATATGCAGCCGGCCGGTCATCTCCGGATCGTCGTACTTGTAGCCGTCCGGCCCGCGCACCGCCTGGTCGCCGCCCGATGAAAACGCCCAGCCGCCGTCCCTGGCGGACGGGCCGTTGCCGGTCAGAAGAACGCATCCGACGTTGGTCTGTCGGCGGGCGTGGTCCAGCGCGGCAAAAAGCTCGTCGACGGTCTGCGGCCTGAATGCATTTCGCAGATCGGGCCGGTTGAAGGCGACCCGCGCAATCGCGCGTCCCTGATTGGACCGGTCCTGCATCAGGTGATAGGTCACGTCCGAGCCCTTGAAACCTTCCACGGGGCTCCAGCATCCCGGGTCGAAAAGCTCGGAGACGAATTCCTGTTTCATTTCAAGTCATGCCCTGGTTGCCGGCCGGGTTGTCGCTTGTGCTGGCCGGGTTGTCGGAAGAGGCGATGGCCTCGGCCATCAGCGCGGCGAACCTGTCGACCTGGTCCCAGTCGGTATATTCGATGACCGAAGTGCCGTCGGTCGGGCCGCCGGTGATCTTCATGATCATCTGGATCATGACGCGATCGATGAAGCGATAACTGGGGTAGTCGAGCTTTCCGGCAATGATTTCGACGTGCATCGGTTGGAACGAAAGCCGCTCCAGGAATTTGCGCAGGTACTTGTTGCCTTCGAGGTTTCGCTTTTCGGGCTTTCTTGCAATCAGATTGACCGAGAAGAATGCGTTCGGAACGCGGGCGATGGCATCGCGGTGGGCGTCCAGAAACTTCGCCATGGCCGGGTCGTGCTTGCCGTAGCGCACGCTTGCGCCGGAAATGATGCCGTCGAAGCCGGCCGGATCGACATCTCCTGCCTCGCCGACGTCGACGAGCGTGGTCGCCAGGCCGCCGTCGTTCAGCGCCTTCTGGATTCGCTCCGAGATCTTGCGCGTCTGCCCGTCAGTCGTGGCGTAGACAATCAGCGTGTTCGGCATACCGGCTTCCGATGCAGTTGCAGGCGAAGAACATCCGGAATGGTACAGGAACGCGACGCGTCCAGACGGTGTTTCAGGCGACACGAAAGCGCGATGAGCGGTGGATTCCGTTTCGAGCCTTGACCAGGGTCAATTCTCCGGCGATTGCGGGCCGAATCCGTCAACTGCCCCGTGGCCGATGCCATGCTCGTCAAGGAGGGATTCCAGGCGGCGGGTCGACTCGGCGCAGGATCTCACGGTCTTGCGCACCCTGTTCTCGAGCGCCAGGTCGACCTCCCGATTGCTCGCCCTGGCCGAGGCGATCTCGTTGAGGCTGGCGCAGGCTCGATACATTCTGGATTCGGCCTTCTCGATTCGCTTCCGGGTGGCTCGGCTCGCAGTGTCGTCTGCCGGCGGCGCCATCATCAGCCGTGTCGTGACGCTGTTATGCCGACGAAAGACCCGTTCCGAAAAGTCGCGCAATTCGTCGGCGCTCATGAACCGGACATCGAGCCCGTCTTCGCCGTGTGGAACGGGAATGCAGCCGGACAGGAAAAGCAGGGACAAGAGGGCAATCGACCGGACGGCGCGCACGGATCAACCCCCGGGCCGCCCGTCGGCTGGTGCTCGTCGGGCTGCAGAGCAGGGGCGATTGATCGCGTTCATGCTTGTTCGGCGCAGGGCATCTCAGCGCTTCATGTAGTTGAAGAACTCTTCGTTGGTCTTGGTCGACTTGAGCTTGTCGAGCATGAACTCGATGGCCTGTATCTCGTCCATCGGATGCAGGATGCGGCGCAGGATCCAGATCTTCTGCAACAGCTCGTTGCCGATCATCAGTTCTTCGCGCCGGGTGCCCGAGCGATTGATGTCCATGGCCGGGAACACGCGCTTCTCGGAAATCCGTCGACTCAGGTGCACTTCCATGTTGCCGGTGCCCTTGAATTCTTCGTAGATCACTTCGTCCATCTTCGAGCCGGTATCGACCAGCGCGGTCGCGATGATGGTCAGACTGCCGCCGCCTTCGATCTTGCGGGCTGCGCCGAAGAAGCGTTTCGGCCTCTGCAGCGCGTTGGCATCCACGCCACCGGTCAGCACCTTGCCCGACGACGGCACGACGGTGTTGTAGGCGCGGGCCAGGCGGGTGATGGAATCGAGCAGGATCACCACGTCGTGCTGGTGCTCGACCAGGCGCTTGGCGCGCTCGATCACCATGTCGGCGACCTGCACGTGACGCGTCGCCGGTTCGTCGAAGGTCGATGAAATGACCTCGGCGTCGACCGTGCGCTGCATTTCCGTGACCTCTTCGGGACGCTCGTCGATCAACAGGATGATCATGTGGGCTTCCGGGTTGTTGGCCCGGATTGCCGTTGCGACGTGCTGCAGCAGCATGGTCTTGCCGGCCTTGGGCGGCGACACGATCAGGCCGCGTTGACCCTTGCCAATCGGCGCGATGAGATCGATGATGCGCCCGGTGATGTCTTCGGTGGAACCGTTGCCGCGTTCGAGCCTGAACTGTTCGCGCGGAAACTCGGGCGTGAGGTTCTCGAAAAGGATCTTGTTCTTGGACGCTTCGGGTTTGTGATAGTTGATCTCCTCGACCTTGAGCAGGGCAAAGTAACGCTCCGACTCCTTGGGCGGCCGAATCTTGCCGGAAATCATGTCGCCGGTGCGCAGGTTGAAACGCCGAATCTGGCTGGGCGAGACGTAGATATCGTCCGGTCCGGCCATGTACGAGCCCAGCGAGGAACGCAGGAAGCCGAAACCGTCCTGGAGGATTTCCAGAACGCCGTCGCCGTAGATGGGCTCCTTCTTGCGCGCCCTGGCCTTGAGGATGGCGAAAATGACGTCCTGTTTGCGCGATCGGCCAATGTTCTCGATGCCGAGTTCATTGGCCATTTCAATCAGGTCCTGGACGGACTTCTTCTTCAAGTCGGTAAGATTCATCGAACGGTTTGCCTTGAAATGACTGGATTTGAACGGATTGCTGCACGCTGCCTCGTGCGCGGAATTTGCGCGCGCGGCTCGGCGATGCGAGCGGAATGACTTTCCAGTTGGTCCCGAAATGCTAGGGAATCTGATACTACTGCAACGATACTGCTGCAGCGGGCGGTTGCCCGCAAGGGATTTGGCAAGAGTACCACTTTAGATTCACGCCGTCCAGTGCCTGGCGCCGGACGGCCGCGATCGGCGGCGCAGCGGCGCTGCGCCGACCGGATTCACTGGATGTGCTGCTCGATGAAGTCCTTGAGCACGCCCTTGGTGACGGCACCGACCTTCATGCCCTGGACCTTGCCGTCGTTGAATACCATCAGCGTCGGGATGCCGCGAATCTTGAACTGGCTGGTGATCTGCTGGTTCTCGTCGATGTTGACCTTGGCGATCTTGATCTTGCCGGCGTACTCGTCGGCCAGTTCGTGCAGCAGCGGATCGATCATCTTGCACGGGCCGCACCATTCGGCCCAGTAATCCACCAGTACCGGCTGACCGGCGTTGATGACTTCCTGTTCGAACGATGCGTCGGATACGTGCGTGATATTTTCGGACACGTTGAATTCTCCTCGGGGATTGCGAATTTGGGAAAACGGACCGGAACCAGGCGCGCAGGCTTGCGCTTCCGGAGAGTGCTAGAATACTGCAAAAGCCAGTCCTGCTGGCTCCCAGCGCCTGAGGCGATACATTCGGGCCGGGCGGGGCCATTTCAAGCAGGCCGATTTCATGAGTTCCGGCTGGGTCCGACCCGGCGCCGGAATCCCCCTTTCATTCCAGGTTTACTACTGCGTGAGCGATACAGATATCCGATCCAACCATGATTCGTCCGGGCAACCGGCGCCAGCCGAGCACCACGATCGCGTTCTCAGCGATGTCGGGTTCGACAGTTTCGATCTGCCGCAGGCGATCGTCGCCGGCCTGCGTGATGCCGGTTTCGAGAAATGCACGCCCATCCAGGCCGATACCCTTCCGCTGGCCCTGTCGGGCCGGGACGTGGCCGGACAGGCGCGCACCGGCACCGGCAAGACGGCCGCGTTCCTGCTGGCGATCTTCAAGAGCCTTCTCGAGGATTCCGATCCGGGCAGCGCAGGGCACAATCCGCGCTCGATCGTGATTGCCCCAACCCGCGAACTGGCCATACAGATTCACCGCGATGCCCTGCTGCTGGGATCGCATACCGGGCTGAAGTTCGGCCTTGCCTACGGCGGCGTCGATTACCAGAAGCAGCGCGACCAGCTCAGCGAAGGCGTCGACGTGCTCATCGGCACGCCCGGCCGCGTCATCGATTATTTCAAGCAGAACGTGTTCAACCTCAAGCACATCAGGGTTGCCGTTCTCGATGAGGCCGACCGGATGTTCGACCTGGGGTTCATCGGCGATATCCGCTACCTGTTCCGGGCCATGCCGCCGGCCGACAGGCGGCAGTGCCTGATGTTCTCGGCGACGTTCCCGCTCAAGGTCACCGAGCTGGCCTACGAGCACATGAACGACGCCGAGACGATCCGGATCGACGAAGACCACAAGACCACCGAGCGCGTCCGCCAGGTCGTCTATTACCCCTCGAACCGCGAAAAGCTGCCGCTGCTGATCAAGCTGCTTCGGGAAATGGTCGACGGGCACGTGATCGTGTTCGTCAATACCCGCCGCGCCGCCGACCTGGTCGACCGGATGCTGCAGGGCAACGGTTTCGATTCCGCGATGCTGGCCGGGTCCGTGCCGCAGAAAAAGCGCCAGCGATTGCTGCAGCGGTTCCACGCCGGCGAACTGCCGATCCTGGTGGCCACCGACGTGGCCGCACGTGGACTGCACATTCCCGACGTCAGCCACGTCATCAATTTCGATCTGCCGCAGGATGCCGCCGATTACGTCCACCGCATCGGCCGCACGGCCAGGCTGGGCGCGACCGGCGAGGCCATCAGCTTCGCCTGCGAGGACTACGCGTTTCACCTGCCTGAGATCGAGACCTACATCGATCAGCCGATCGAGTTGATCAGCCACGATGCCGACGACCTGCCAAAGCTCGAAAGAGCCAAGCCCTCGACCGGCAACCAGGGTCGCCCGGCGAGCGCCCGGGGCGGCAAGGGAAGGGGCGGGCAAGGCGCCGGCGGTCGCCGACGACGCGGTTGACGCGCTGGTCTGCTGTGCTAATCTGCCTGATCGTGGTCGACCCGCAGCACGTCTCGCAAATGGCCCCATCAGCTAAATGATTGCCTCGATGAATCGACTGGATCTGCCGCGCGCGACCAGCTGGCTGCTGGTCGCAATCTGCGCGTTGCTTGTGGTGAGGACCGGCATCGTGCTCATCGACGGTGTGGACGTCGAATACCAACCCATACCGATTACCCCCTCGGGCGAGCGCGTCGGCACGCTGCCGGCGAGCGACTGGCGGATGTTCGGCGACCCGACCGAGCCCGATTACGGATTCGCGCAGGCGCTGCCGCCGACGCCGCTTTCGCTGAGACTGCGAGGTGTGGTGACCGGCGAGCGGGGCTACGCGATAATCGTCGATGCCGACGGCAATGAAGGCGTGTACCGGGC
>Ga0209947_1002045_pt1 | contig 11784 bp, 7 predicted proteins | sample SalPonR2_B_D2_MG_FD_185706 | JGI IMG/M metagenome (GOLD analysis project Ga0209947, IMG submission 185706) | Salt pond soil microbial communities from South San Francisco under conditions of wetland restoration - Salt Pond MetaG R2_B_D2_MG... ... | reverse complement strand
GCTGATTGCCAATAATCCGCCCTTAATGTTGGGGGCGGTCGCAACGACGAACCATCGGCGAATGTTAAGGCGGCATGAAGACCCGGCAGGTGGCGAAGTCGGTACGCAGTGGTTTGCCCAGCAAAACCGCTTACGAAAGGGCTTTTTGTTCGGTTCGGAAAAATATCTTCCGAATTAACCGTTCGTTAACACGGCAATTATCTCGCGTTCATCCGCATTGGTTTTAATTCCCCTCGTAACGAACGCCGCTTGAGCGGCACCCTTCGAACCATCGAGACGGCATTGAACAAGCGAACCGCATTCACGTTGATTGAGTTGATGGTGGTGATTTCCATCATCGCATTGCTCGCTGGGATGCTGATGCCTGCGGTTCACTCCGCACGCGAAGCGGCCCGCTCGACGCAGTGTCAGTCGAACCTGCACAACTTCGGAATCGGCTTTGCCGGTCGGGCTTCTTCGCCCGATGGTCGCTACTGCACGGGCAACTTCAATTGGGAGCGAGACGGAGCGGTCACCGAGATCGGCTGGGTGTCGGATATGGTCGACCGCGGCATCATGCCGTCAGAGCTGACCTGTCCTTCCAATGCCGCTCGGACGACCAAGGCGATTGAGCAGTTGTTGATGATGTCGCCGACCGATGCCGGCGATGAGACCTGCGTGCCGCGGATGGGGAGTGTCAGCTTTACCAATGAATTTGGTGAAACGGAGCTGAATCCATGTCGCGAGATCGCTGTCAACGGATACGCGGTGGGCAGTCTTGACCGCCGGCAGTTGGTTCAGCGAAAGGTGATCGAGCAGGGCTACAACACAAATTACGCGGCCTCGTGGTTTTTGGTCCGCGGCGAAGTGCTGCTCGATGACGACGGCAACTTGCTTGGTCGTCGTGGCGGTTGCTCAGCCAATATTCGGTCTTTGAACATGACCGTGGGGCCGTTGCGTTCCAATATGGTCGACAGCGCCAAGGCGCCTGCGAGCACCATTCCGTTGTTGAGTGATGCTTCGCCATCCGGGGCGCTTTCGGTCGGTGTTGGCGAGTTCCCCGCGGGGGAATTGTTTGCGACGCAGATCGTCGGCGGGCCCGCTTTAAAGACAACGCTTCAGCCACCGACATTCCCCACGGGGACGCCTCGAGTAGGTGCCAGTGGGTGGTTGAAAGTTTGGACTCGGGATGTCTTGCAAGATTATCGCGGTATGAGTGCGCATCATCGTGGGTATTGCAATGTGCTGATGGCCGACGGCTCGGTCAAACAAATTCAGGACGTCAATCGCGACTCAATGATCAACAACGGATTCAACGCTGGCAACGGATTCACCAGTAGTGAGGCAGAGGTCAAGTTTCTTGATCTCGCCAGTTTCTACACGCTGCAGACCAAGGGAGAGGGGCTGTAGCAAAACCTGTCTAGCTTCTGTTTTCCTTGACCTGAGGCGTTTCGCCTCGCCCTCTACGTTTCTGGAGTTTTTTGATGAAGATGCGTGTCCCTCGTAAAGGTTTCACCCTGATTGAGTTGATGGTTGTCATCTCGATCATCGCCCTCTTGGCGTCCATCGCGTTGCCCGCCCTGTTGCGTGCCCGCGAAACGGCTCGTTCGGCCCAGTGCCAAGCGAACCTCAAGAATGTAGGTATCGCCCTGCATGACTTCGCAGTCAGCGATCCTAGCGGCCGGTTCTGCACTGGTGCCAGTGACTTCCGTCGCGATGGCGGCATGGACGAGTACGGCTGGGTTGCCGACATCGTCAACAGCGGTCGTGGCAACATGAACGAGTCGCTGTGCCCCAGCAACGCACTGAAGGGTTCGGAAAAGCTGAACGACCTGTTGGGCAAGGACACCACGGATGCCAAGGACGGTGCCCCACTTTCCCGTCTGAGCGCTGGTATTGCTGGTCAGGCAACTTGGGATGGTGTCAGTGGTTCGGGTGCCGGGACGACCTTTGCGTCGACCGATGTTGAAACCCTCGAGCGTGCTGAATTAGTGGCGCGCTACTTCGTTGAAGGTGGTTACAACACCAACTATGCAGCGAGCTGGCACTTGGTTCGTGGCGGTTTGAAGTTTATCCCCGATCCGACCACTGCTGGCGGTGTTGCAGGTGATTTGTTGGCCTTTGGCGGTCACAAAGGACTCGGCGGATCGACTGGTCCATTGCGATCCTCGGTTATGGACAAGAGTCGTGTATCGAGTAGCAACGTTGGTTTCATCGGCGATGCGGGCCCGGGAGACATGGACGAAGCCGTATTGGCTTTGGACTTGCGTTATGATGCGTCTAGTGCTCCAGCAGGTTCCATGAATGTCTTTGCTCGCGGTACCGATAGTGAGCGCTCGTTTATCGTCTCAGGTGATTTCCTCACCGAAGCTTTCAATGACGGGCCTGCTTATTGGAGTGCGACTGATGTGGGTGTAAAATTGATGCGTGCCGGAGAGAACGTTGGGCTTCAGCGTCAGTGCGAGCGAGGAAACGCAACGACCGCTGCATGTGCCGCACCAACAGGTAACGGCGGCAATGGTATCTATCTTCAGGACACTCGTGACTGGTTCGCGATTCACGCTAAAGGTGCCAACATCCTGATGGCCGACGGCAGCGTCAAAACGTTTTCCGATTCGGACGGTGACGGATACTTGAACCCAGGTTTCCCAGTTCCGAACACCCTCACCGAAGCCGAAGTGCTGCAGGTCGGTTACGCCGGTTCGACGGTTGAAATGACCAAGGACCAGTTCTTCGCTGGAATCTTCTTGGATGAATCGGTCTTCAAGGGTGTCTTTGAAGATTAATCGTGACGGACTTGCAGCTCCTTGGAGTTAGCAACGTTCATTGCCTAACGATGTATGCAAGGGGGAGTGGTTTTTAACCGCTCGCCCTTGTTGCACTGGACTAGAATCCTTTTTTATCGGGCGATCTTGCTGCTATGTCAGGTTTTGGGAAACGTTTTGGGCTGTTCATCGCTAGCCTGATTGCCTTGATTGTGGGTGTCGGTTGGTTTAGCACTAAGATTAAGGACAAACCTTACGGGGTCCACGATCTGGAACGTGACAAATGGGATCGCATTCAAGCCGACATTCGTCGGCAACAATCCGAGTTGCAGCAGTTGGCCGAAGATTCCAAGCCTTTCCCGCGACTGCGTACGAACGCGACGTCTCATAATGTAGGCGTTCAGTTTCCGTTCAGTTCCCGGTCGCACTTATTTACGTTGCACAACGATGGGGATGCTCCGCTGACTTTGACGATGGAGCCATCAAAGGATGGCAATGTGACGGCCGAGTTGCCTGCCGACCCGATTGCCATTGGGGAGTCCCAGGCGATCGCCGTGCATTGGCAACTGGACGACGAACAGGGTGCGTTTTCTCGCCAAGTGACACTCAACACGAATGATCCACGACGGTCAAAACTTTCATTGACAATCAACGGCCTTGCTCCCGCGATCCTGGCCTTTTCCGAATCGGCCTTCACCGCTTCACGTGTCGAGCCCGATCAATTGGTGGAAGCTTCCAGCATCCTTTACAGTCAAGTCTGGTCCGATTTTACAATCGAGGATATCGAGTGCGATTTAGAGACCTTTCGATGGTCGGCGGAAAAATTGCCCGATGAAGAATGCAAGGCAGAGAACTGGTTGTCGGCTTATCGGGTGAACGTCTCGGTTTCTCGCAGGGCGAGCGGCAAGTTCCTCGAGCCGCTTGTCGTTAAAGTTTCAGCCCCTGCAAAGGGCTGGCGACCTGAGGACACGCAGCGGACGTCCGGGTTTCCGATGATGGCCGCATTGGCCGACGAAGAGCCTTTGCCGCTGGAGTCGAATTTTAGTGGTCGCGTGATTTCTCGCATCAATTTTTACGGTGAGAAACTAGACCGAGATCATGGATTGGAAATTGGTTTGGTGGCACGCGGTAAACGTCACGAATTTCCGCTGACCGTGCGGTGTCGGGGCAATCTAGTTCCTGATCAATTGGCGGTGCTCGATATTCAGCCGCCCGAACTGCGAGCCAGTATCACGCCATCGACCTCACGCCCAGGGACGTATCGCCTGGCGGTGATTGTTCCCGAAGATGCCAAACAAGTTGTATTTAATGCCGATCAAAAACATGGTTATGTCAAAGTAGGCGATCCTGAAAATGATGAAGTCAGTAATTGGTTTCCAGTGATGGGCGCGATTGTCGATGGGCTGTAGGTTTTTAGATCAGGTCCGAGAAATTAGTTGTGTTAATGAGCCGTTTGGCCGTTTGGGTTAATTATCCGTTTGGGAGTTTGTGTTAATGAGCCGTTTGGGCGATAGCCCCGGTTGAATGCAGGAACCGCGGCTAACGCCAAGGCGGCCCATTTATCGAATGAGCGATAAATAAGCGTCGAGTTACCAGACGCTTGCGGTACTGCCCGTCGCGTTACCTTGAACTTGCGATATTGTTAGTCACGCAGATGACGAGAAAATAATTGTTATGAGCACTGAGACGGCGACCCATGCTTGTGGAAAGTGTGGAAAGGAAAACAATCCTACGGCGAAATTTTGTGGAGGTTGTGGGCAGCCTTTGTGGGAAGCTTGCTCGGGTTGTGAAACCAATGTGCGGATTGGGACGAAGTTCTGCGACGGTTGCGGCAAAGATCTCGCGACGCTGTTTCAGCAGCGGATGGACAGCCTGAAAGATTCGCTCCGGCAGGCTCGCGAGAAGGCACAGGCCTTCGAGTTTGAAGATGCCATCTATTTTGCGTCGCGCTGCGTGAAGTCGCCCGATTTTCGTTTCGATGAACTCGCCGCCAAAGCAACCGGGCTGGTCTCGCAGATTGAGAAATTGCGAGAGGCTTGGCAAGCCAAGTATGCAAAGGTGCTCGCTTCGGCGCGCAAGGCCAGCGAGTCCGAAGACCACGCGCGCGTCCGGGCGTTGATTGGCAAATTGCCGGCTCCGCTCCGCTGCGAAGAGCTGCAGCAGATGCTGCGAGACAGCAGTGCCGCCGACGAGGAATTGGCCGAACTGGTGACGACGTTGCGGGAGGCGCTGCGAACACGCGACTACATGGTCGCTGCGGTTGCGATCGACGGCCTGTTGGTGCGGCGCCCCAACGAGCCCAAGTTTACGAAAGCGGCCGAGACGATCGGCCAGTCGCTTGTCGCTTCGGCGACACGGCAGTTTGATCTTGGTAACTACGGCGCGGCGCTCGATCGCTTGGAAACGCTCCCCGCGCCGGCACGCGATGAGAAAACGGCCGCGATGCAGCGACGTGTCCAGACGGTCGAGTGGTTGCTGACTCAATTCGAGCACCCACCTTGGGTGACGCCCGCTTTGGGGCGGATGGCTCAGCGGTTGGTCAAGTCGGTGCCCAACGATGCAGACGCTAAGGAGTTGCTCGAAAATGTGGGCGCGTTTAGCAAGCGACCGCTCCCCGATCCGCGTGCCTTGTACCGAACTTGGGGTGAAGAGGTTCCGACCTGGATGGGAGCACCGCCTCGCATTCTCGGCTTCCCGCAACATGTTGAAGGTCTCACAGAAGGCACTGGTGAAGGTTCGGCTCGAGAGCGGTTGGCCCAGCATCCTGCCGAGTTCGCCCAGGCAATCGGGTTGGCGCTGCAGGGGCTGGGAAAATCCTTTTTTAGCGATGCGCTGTATTGCAAAGAAACCAAGGGGCTGAAGAAACTGTTCCAGCGGAAAAGCACCACGGAATGTATCGGAGTCGATGCCGGCAATACCGCTTTTCGCGCAGTGAAAATGCGGCTCACTGAGAAAGGCGTCCCCGAAGTGGTGGAAATCTGGCACCACGCCTTTCAGCAGCCGCTGTGCCGGGCGGGGGCAAAGATGGATCAAGCGGTGTTGCAGGAGACCGACTTGCTGGAGCTGAAGGATTGGATTGGTGAAAGCGAAGCACCACTTTGGATCAATCAGCCGGCGAGAGAAGTGTTGGGAAAATTCGTGGAGATGCCGCCGGTTAAGAACAAAGATTTTGTTCCGATGTTGGAGAAGGAGGTCGCGAGCAGTTTCCCGTTGGCAGCCAACGAATTGCATGTTGCACGCTGGTACGACCCGGCAGAGACCGACCGACCACGACGGGTGATTATTGTCGGTGCCAAAAGCACGTTTGTAGAACAGCGGCTGGGGAAATTTCGCGAGGTGGGGTTGGAACCGGCGGGATTGCAATGCGAGCAGGTGGCGCTGGCGAACTTCGCGATGCACGAATTCGCCGATACCTTGGCGACCGACGGCGACGAGTCCGACTCCAACGTTGAAACGGCAAAGTCCGGCGGACTGCCCGCGATTGCCTTGGTCGATAGCGGGGCTTCGGGAGCGAGCCTATTGTTGCTGACAACGAAAGGATTTTTGTTTCGCAGCATCGACGGGGGAGGCGAAGACTTAACCGCCGCTTTGGCCCGTTCGGCAAAGGTCACGTTGGACCAAGCTGAGCAACTGAAACGGGATCCGGCCATGGTGCCCAGTCCAGCGGAACATTTGGCGGCGGTGGAAGAACGAATTCAAGGGACGAGGGGGCGGATGAAACGGATCTATGAGGAGGCCGAAAAACTGCTCGGAGCCCTCGACGTTCAGCAAGTGTGGTGCGTCGGAGGGACCAGCCTGATGCATGGCTGGGTGCAACGTGTGCTGATGGAGAACGTGGTTTCCGAAGAGGAAGATGATAACGATGAGTCACTCGGTTAAGCCGAGCAGCGAGAGTGGATTTCAGATAACGGAGAACCGCAAGACACTAGCCCAGAAACCCGTGAACCGCAGACGCTAGCCTGGGCTGCTAAATTATTGGTATTGACAGTCACCTTTATCCCGCCTGTTTTATTCCGCAAGACTGAGAAACGAGGGCCGAAGGTCCGGTGGTTTACCTAGCCCAGCCTGAAGGGCTGGGTTGAATTTGCGAGCGAGCCATGAAGGGCCGAAGGTCCGGTGGTTTGCCAGGGACGTGAACAAACGGCTGGACCGTTGGTCCTTCAGGGTAACGTGTCATCGATCACCCAGCCCTTCGGACTGGGCTAGGTAAACCGATGGGCCTTTGGCCCGGAAACCGTACGGACCTTTGCTTGCTCCGCCGAGAGCCGTGATGCAAAACTTGCGCAACCTAAAATCGCCGAAACCGCAAATTTTTAGCAGTCCAGCGCTAGCCGCGGGCCCAGAAAACCGTCGCCCGCAAGCACTCTGCCATTAATCGAAATACCCTTGGAGAGACATGCCGACGTGCTTGCGTCGAGTCCTCTGAGCACACTACAAACTCGAATTTTAATAGTGAAACCCATGATATTGTTTGCTGCTCGTTGTTCGAGAACCGATAGCGGTACGGTGTGGCGGCAGTGCCGCAGAGCCCTGTGTCTGTTGTTGTGTATCAGCGTGGTCGGCTGCGGTTCCTCCAAAATGGACCCGCTTGAGCGCGCCAAGCTGCGTCGCCGCAATACCGCGCCCGAGCCGACAGAGAAGCCGGCTTCGGCGGTCGATCCCCAGGTGGCTCAGGACAAAGCTGGCAAACCGGTAGCCGAACCGAAGAAGGAGATGCCTGACGTTGCGTTGGCATCCAAGGATGGGGCGATGAATGAGTCAGGTGACAATGCGGAGACAGAACGACTGGACGAAGCTATCGAGGAGCCGGACGTTCCTGAAGTTGTGTATTTACCAGTCAGCGAACGGAAGCCAGAGCAACCTCTCACCGACGAACAGCGAAGAGAACGAGCTGCGGATAACATGCGGAAAGTAGGCGAAGCTGTTATCCAGTATGCGAAACGCACAAGCGCATTCCCGGTGACGGTTGGATTCAGATCCGACGGAGGAATACCTACGCTCAGTTGGCGAGTGGCCATCCTGCCAGAGCTTGGATACGAAGACTTGTACCGGCGGTTTGATCCGAACGAGCCTTGGGATGGCCCCAACAACAGCAAACTGTTGGATTTGATTCCCGATGAATTTGTTTCACCTGAGCGATTTGATGCCAAGACAAACATTTTAGGGCCCGCATCTCCGTCGTTTCTCTTTGGTTCTAAAAAAATCCAACTCGATGGCATTGAGGATGGTGATGCGAACACGATTATGCTTCTGGAGGTAGATGAAACCCATGCCCAACCTTGGACAAAGCCCAAGGATTACGAGGCTGGTTACGAAGAGGGCTTCAAAGGCATGGGGAAACTGCGTGGCGACGGCACGATTGCGATTTGGGCAAACGGAATGCCTACGTTGATTCCCAACAATGCCTCACCGGTCCAACTGCTGAATGCATTTTCCTACGAGTCTGGCGACGGCCAAAAAGCCGTTGTGCTGCATCGGCCGATCACCGTCGAGAAGGTAACCGAAGAATCGGTGGCGACGATGAATCCGGACAGCTTGGGTGGGGAGTTGCCTTCTTCCGGTTTACCGCAGCAGGAATTGGCTCCGGAACCGGAGCCCGAAGTGGTGCGGACGCCGGTGCCGACGGCAATTGATGTGGCGGAAGCTTCTAAGAAATTACGCGTTGTGTTTGCCAAACGCATGGAGGAGGCTCGCACCGAGGCCGACAAGGGGATGATCGCCAGTGAGATGGTTAAGCAGGCAAGCGAAATGCCCGAAGATCCGGCGGGAGCCTTTGCGCTGCTGAATGCTGCCGGAGCGCTGGCGAATCAAGCAGGCGAATTCCAAACGGCGGTCGACGCGGTGGAAACCAAGATCCGTATCTTCGAAGTCGACGCCTACGAAGAAAACGCCGCCATGATGGTTGCCTTTGGGAATGAAAATGGCGGGCGACGAGCTCAGAAGGCAGGCGGTGATGAGTATGTCACGCGCGCGATTCGCGTGATCTTTGCGGGCATTCGAGCCGATGATTTCGTGCGGGCTTCCTCGATCGCTCGGTACGCATTGATGTTCAAGGGCGAACGCGGTCAAGACGAGACGGTCACGATGCTGACGCGCCTGCGGACGCAGTTAAGCGTTGCCCGCGGCCATTATTCGCGGACCGGTAATGCACTGGCACAACTGCGAATCGAGCCCAATGATCCGGCGGCGGTGGAGGAGGTCGGCCGGTTCCTGTGCTTTATCAAAGGCGACTGGGATGCTGGCTTGCCGCTGTTGGCTCGCTCGGAAAACACGGTGCTGAACGAGATCGCAAAGGCCGACATCGCGGGTGCCGACGCGCCGGCCGGGATGTTGGTGTTGGCCGATGCCTGGTGGGATTTATCCAGTCGCACCACGCAGGGTGTGTTCCGGCAAGCCTGCCGCGACCGCGCGGTGGCATGGTATACCGCGGCCCATGGTTTGTTGCCCGACTCACTGGACAAACTGCACTGCAAAGCTCGGCTGGACGAAGCGGGAGAAGCCGATGCCAGCAGTCCACTGGCGCTGGTCAAGAATCTAGCGCAAGAATCGAACGTCGATTTGAACGCCAGCTTGGCAGGGATCACTGTTAAACGAAACCGACGCAATGATGATGATGATTGAGTGGCAGCCTCTCTCCCGTGCTTTCGTACTGTCACTTTTGTTCCCAAACGCAAAGCGATCATCGGCACAAACCTAGAACGCAGTTCCTAGGAAAAGCCTGGCACAGCATGCGATTCCTGCCGTCGCTTTGCGACTTACGCTTGCATCCTGCTTGGCACCACGGACTTACGTCCGTGGCTACAACCTGCCATGGCTTCGCCATTGAAGCGAACCCATCCTGCGCAGTGCCAAATCGCCGCAACCCCGAATTCTTAGCAGCCCAGTGATAGCCGTGGTTCCAGGCAACGCAACCGAGGCTATCGCCTAAGCGGCTCATGAAATCAGCACGCCGCGACGCGACCGGTTGCCGTTGGTTTTCTCGCTGACGATGTTTACTGCACCACAAAGGTTGCAAGGAGCGGCCAGTGGTCGCTTAAGTCGCGTTGGTCGGCGGGCAGTTTCCAGTACTGGTCCCAGTGCTCGGTTTCGCTGTCGACGTCGCCTTGTACCGCCAAGTCTCGGCGTCGTTCAATCTTGCTGAAGACGAGATCGGGTCGCTGCGGATCGTTTTCGACTAGGCTTCGACTGACCAAAATCTGGTCGAATTGCCGATCGGGCAGGAGGTGCGTCTGTTGTTGGTCCGACGGTAGGTACTGATTCAGGTTCACCAAGTCGTCGAGGGGGCTGGGGGTATCGAGTCCTGCGATCGCTGCCATGTCGCTACCCGGTTGCAGCGGTCCTCCGCGAAATTCGGTGTTGATGTCTCCGAGGACAATGATGTTTTCGCCGGCGGCGATGCGTTGGGCAACCCAAGCATGCACCAAGCGGGCTTGGCGCGTTCGAATGGCCGCTACTTCAGGTTTGGCGCGAAGGTGCACATTCATTACCGTGACCGTTTCGAATGTGTCGCCGGTGGGGATTTGGAATACCGCTTCGACATGCTTCGAGACATTGTAAAACTGTTTCGAAGCGCGCTGAGCGGAGGTTTGTCCGTGGCGGCTGATTCGCAGCAGATCGATCGAGCTGTCATAAATGAAGCCGACATCTTGCTCGGTGAAGTAATCGGTGCCTTGGATGAACGCATCGCGGTACTTCAGCCGATGGTTCCGGTCGAGAGCACGGTTGAGGTAATAGAGGACGCGTTGGTTTTCAATTTCCTGTAACGCCACGACCGTCGGAGCAACATCCGCCACAGCGGTCGCCACGGCATCGCGACGCCAATCCCAACTCGGTCGATCGGGCGAGGACTTTTCACGTGGCAAGTCGCCAAAATTGTCTCCCGTCGCATCGTCGTAAAACCATTCCAGGTTCCAGGTCATCACCGACAGCGCGGCGGCGTCTTGGTCAGCGGAATCTTGATTGGCGGGTTGGGCACTGGTGGGCAGGCTCAGCAGCACATTGACGAACAGTACCAAGCCGATCAGTAGGAGGGTAGGTCTCAACGTTGTGTCGGGGGTAGGAGGGAGACCGTGGGGGCGATGTGCGGGCGGTCTGGTGGGAGAGAACGCAAGTTTGTCTGTGGGGTCACGCGGAAGGCTTACGCGCGATCACACGGTGGAAGTGCAATTGTACTTCGCGATCGACGACGCGCCGCACCCCTTCGGCTAGGCAAATCGGTTCATTTTCGGTTTCACCCTGAGCGATGATCTGGTTCAGGGGCGTTCCCGGTTCGACCGAGAAGGTGCGCTGATTGATGATTTGGTTGCCAGCGTCGAGTTCTGGAATGATGAAGTGGCAGGTGGCTCCGTAGGTCAGCATGCGGACCGCATGGGCATCGTGGTAGGGGCGAAATCCGGGAAAGCCCGGCAGCAGGCCGTGGTGGAGGTTAATGATGCGGCCTCCGGCGAACTGCCAGCAGGTGCTCGCGGGCAAGACACGCATGTAGCGAGCCAAGACGACGTAATCGATATCGAACTCATCGAGCGTCGCGACCATGGCCGCATCGTCGGCGCGGCCCTCGTCGTCTCCGATCAGCCGAAATTCGACCCCGTATTCTTCCGCCAGTGGCCGCAGTTTCTTGCGGTTGCTGATCAGAACCGGGACTTCAGCGGCAATCCGGCCATTGCGGACGCTCTCCAGGATTGCCCGCGGCGTATGGGAAACGTAGGTGGCACAAACGGCCAGCCGAGGTGGTCCCTGCCGCGCCTCGGCGCTCCAGACGCGAATCGCCAGTTGCTTGACCTCACCGATCTGCCGCATCGCCTCGCGGATTTCTTGATAACCCGTTCGCTGCGGATCGAAGTCAGCGCGGCAGAGCATCGCGAAGAGCTGTTCTTCGTCGTGGTCGTACATCTGAATTTCGGCGATTCGGGCACCCTGCCCCGTCAGGTAGTGAATAATGGGGTCAGCCAGCCCAGCGTTGTCGGGCCCCAAAGCGGTAATGACAACTTCCATCGTGTGTAATCAACCCTGTTCGATCGCTGCCGGCTGTGCTAGCCTT
>Ga0209947_1002044_pt1 | contig 11785 bp, 7 predicted proteins | sample SalPonR2_B_D2_MG_FD_185706 | JGI IMG/M metagenome (GOLD analysis project Ga0209947, IMG submission 185706) | Salt pond soil microbial communities from South San Francisco under conditions of wetland restoration - Salt Pond MetaG R2_B_D2_MG... ... | reverse complement strand
CTCGGCCGCGTCGCGCCGCTCCCGTGCGGACGCGAGCGCGTCCCGAGCCTCGTCGCGCGCCTGCGCGGCCCGAGCGCGGCGCTCGTGCGCTCCGTCGCGCGCGGTCCGCAGGTGCAGCACGCGCGCGGCCCGCCGTCCCGCATCGAGTCGAGAGCGGTCCGCGTCGATTCGTTCCCGCTCCCCCTCCAGCCGCGCGAGCCGGGCGGCGAGCCGCTCCCGCAAGGCGAACCGCTCGGCCAGCCGGGCGCCCGCTTCGAACGCCGCGGCCGTCCGGGCCCGCGCCTCGTCGGCCTGGGCTCGGACCTCGGCCGCGGCGGTCTCGGAACGCTCGGCCTCGGCGGCCTGGGCGACGAGCTCGTCGCGCGAGGCGACGCCCGCCTTCGCGAACACCTGCTCGCGTCGGTCGTGCAGCGTGCGGCCCTGCTCCCGGAGCGCGGCCGCCGCGCCCTTCAGCCCGTCGGTGAGCCGCGCGAACCGGTCGGTCGCGAACACGCGCCGCAGCACCTCGCGCCGCGCCTTGTCGTCGGTGACCACCTCGCGGAAGGCGCCTTGGGGCAGGACGACGGTCTGGCGGAACTGCTCGGCGCTGCAGCCGATCCGACGCTCGATGTCGGTGCTCACCTCCGACGCCTTCGAGGCCAGGACCTCGATCGTGCCACCGCCCTCGTCGATGCGCTCCAACGTCCCCTCGGCGGGAAGCTTCGTCCTCGCTCCCTCGCCAGCGCGCTGTTGCGCGGGACGACGCGTCACGCGAAAGCGCTCGCCTCGAAGCTCGAACTCGAACACGACCCGCGTCCGGGTCCCGGAGTCCTTCGAGACGCTCACCAGGTCCGTGCCGCCACGCTCGACCGAGCGAGGATCGAACAGGGCGTACGTGATCGCGTCCAAGAGCGTGCTCTTGCCCGAGCCGGTGGGACCGTGGATCAGGAACAGTCCGTGCGCGCCCAGCCGCGCGAAGTCGATCTCCTGCCGGTCCGGGTACGGACCGAAGGCGTGCAGCTCCAGGCGAAGCGGCTTCATGCCGGCTCCTCGCCGCCCGTCCCGCGCGGCGCATCGGCAGGCGCCTCCGCCTCGAGGGCCTCGTCGTCGGGCGCGGCCTCGTCGTCGGGCGCGGCGTCGTCGGCAGCATCGTCGATCACGACGTCGCCGCCGCTCAGCACCGCGCGGAGGATCTCGAGCTCCAGCTCGCTGGGCGGTGCGTCGTACACCGATTCGTAGAAGTCGAGGAACGCGTCCTCCGGCCGGATCGTCCGGACGTCGCCCGAGAGGCGGCGGCCCTCCGTCCGCACGTCGATCACCGGCTGCTCCAGCAGCGCGCGCGGATGCACCTCGCGAAGCCGCGCCAGCGCGTGATCGATCGGGTCGCGATCCTGGACGCGGACCAGCAGGTAGTCGTCCGCCCGCACGGCCCGATCCGGATCGGCGCGGATCGCGCGACCCTCCTCGATCACCTCGGCGAAGCGCTTGCCGTCCACGATCCGCACCTGGCGACGGGCGGGCAGCGGCACGGCCCGGATCTCGCTCGGAGGCCCGCCGCCCGCCGGCAGGTCGACCAGCGTCACGCTCTTTTCGTTCGGCTCGCCGAACGCGTAGGGGAAGAGGCTGCCGGCGTAGCGGACCGGGCCCGGACCCTCGAGTGTTCGGGGCCGGTGGAGGTGCCCCAGCGCCACGTAGTCGAAGCCGCGCAGCGTGCCGGGCCGCACCCCACCGGCCCCGCCCACGAGGATCGCCTCCTCGCCCTCCGGCTCCTCGCCGGCACCCTCGACGAAGGCGTGCGCCGCCAGCACGGTCGGGACCGCCGGCGTGCGGTGACGCCTGGCGCGGCTCAGGATCCAGCCCATCGCCGCGTCGTAGTCGACGTCGCCCAGGTCGTCCGTGGCGGTCGGCGCTCCGTCGTTCGCACCGGACGTCGCGGCCTCCGTCGCGGCGTTGGCCACCGCCCGCACGTGCGGCGGCTTGTGGAACGGCACGCCGAAGACGTCCACGCCGCCCACGCGGACCGGCAGGTGGGCGGCCGCGAGGTCGGTCAGCACGTGCAGGCCGGCGTGGCGCGCCATCCGGGCGTTCATGGCGATGCGCTCGGCCTGATCGTGGTTTCCCGGAATCACGACGACCGGCACGCCCAGCTCGTCCGCGATCCGCGCCACCGCCCGCTCCCACAGCTGCAGCGCGCGGACCTGGGGCACGGGCACGTCGAACAGGTCGCCGGCGATCAGGACGAGGTCCGGACGCTCGCGCGCGACGACGTCGGCGAGGCGATCCAACGCCTCGCTCTGCTCGTCGAGCAGCCAGAAGTCGTGCAGGCGCTTCCCCAGGTGCCAGTCGGCGGTGTGCAGCACTCTCGGCATGGTCGCGTTCCAGCGTACCCGCGGCGACGCCCGGTACCGCCGGCCCTGCGGACGAACCTCAGCCCCGCAGGTAGTTTGCCGCCACCTTCAGGATCCCCGGCAGGCGGAAGCTGAACAGGTGCCGTTGCCAGAACAGCTCCTGCTTGTCGCTCACGGTCGAGTGGCTGAACCGTGCGATGTCGCCGCGCAGCGCGTCGTCCTGCAAGCCGTCGCCGTCGCCCCGCATCTCGGCGTTCAAGCGCTCCCGCAACGCGCGCGCGCCCGCGATCCCGTCCGCGACCGCCTTCGCTCGGTCGGGCGCGATGTAGCCGTAGCGCAGCTTCAGCTCGTTGAGCCTCTCGGCCGCGTCGTACGTCGCGTCGACGAGCTGCGCGCGCGTCATCCACGCCGTCTCGTAGTTCAGGATGTGCTCCCAGCTGGGCTGCGTCAGCAGCTGCCGGTGCTCCTCGACGGTGTGCGCCAGCTTGGTGTAGCCGAACCGCCCCGGCTCCTCGAAGATCTGGCTCCCGGGATCCAGGAACGGGCCCATGGGCGAGATGAACGCCTGCAGCCGCTTGTCGCCCATCTGGAACAGCGTCTCGCAGTATGCGACCGTCTCCATCACCGATTCGTACGTCTGATGCTGCAGGCCGATCATGTAGAACACGTCGATCCGGGTGCACCGGAGCTTCAGCGCCTCGCGCAGCAGCTCCTCCATCTCGGCGTTCTCGTACCCCGCCTCGCCCTCCATGGCGTGGCGCACCACGCGGTCGTGGCTCTCGGGGCTGACCTCGAAGCTCCAGGTGGCGAGCCTTTCGTCGATGTAGCGCAGAAACGCGATGGGCGGGACGTCGAAGAACTCGAACATCACGTCGTTCGTGACGTTCCGGGCCGCGATCTCGTCGATCACCTGCTCGGCGTAGGCGCGGCCTCCCTGCAGCAGGTCGCCGGGGATGACGATCGTGCCGCGCGACAGCCGGCCGATCGCCGCGAGGTTGTCCGCCAGGCTGACGGGACTCCGGTAGACCGGCTTCTTGCGCAGCGTGAGGTGCCCGCAGGTCGTGGCCGAGCTGCCGCAGGTGATGCACTCGTACGCGCAGCCCTTGAGCGGCAGCACCATCGTCGTCGGGTTGCGCAGCCAGCCGGCGAACGGCAGCACGCTGGCGAAGTCGCGGTAGCGGATCGCCATCTCGACCAGCAGCTCGGGACGGACGTCGACGTAGTCCAGGGTGGGCGGGATGAAGCTCAGCGGGTTGACGCGGACCGCCCCGTCCTGGTCGCGCCAGGTGAGGTTGGGCACGTACTCGGGCGAGCCGCCCTCCGCGAGCGTCGTGAGCAGCTGGTGCAGCGGGGGCTCGGTGCTGTCGCCGCGAAGCACGAAGTCGATCTCTGGGTAGCTGCCCACCAGGTCTTCGTGGAAGTAGGTCGACGACAGGCCGCCGAAGACGACCGGCACGTCCGGATGGACCTCCTTCGCGAGCCGGGCGATCTCGATCGCGCCGTGGCAGTGCGGCATCCAGTGGAGGTCGATGCCGATCAGCTTGGGCTTCTGGTTCTCCAGGAAACGGCGCACGTCGAAGCGGCGATCGGTCAGCATGCGGAGCGCCAGGTTCGCGATGCGGACGCGCATCCCGTGCTTCTCGAGGTAGCCCGCCATCGTCAGGAACCCGATGGGGTACAGCTCGAACATCACGGAAGAGGGGACCATGTCGCTGACCGGTCCGTAGAGCACCGACTTCTCGCGGAAGTCGTACACGCTGGGCGGATGGAGGAGGAGCAGGTCCATGGCGTGCTTAGCCATGCCGCGCTCCCCGGGGGGCGACGTCGTGCACGCGGCATTGTCGCCGAATCCTGAGCGCGGCGCCATGTCGCATGTCCCATTCTCGGTCTCGGCGCCGAGGGCGCTTCGGTCAGCTCACTTCACGACGGTGCGCGGGATGGCGGTCGGAAGCCGGCTCGCGAACTCGTTGTTCAGGGAGTTCGCGAACTCCGAGAACGAGCTCAGCGCGATCGCGTTGTTGCGCTGACGCCCGACCAGCACGGCGACGTCGCCCACGGAGGCATCCGGGATGTCGGTGACGTCGACCATGAACACGTTCATGTTCACGAGGCCCACGATGCGCGCCTTCTTGCCGCGGATCAGCACGTGGCCCCGGTTGGACATGTCGCGCGGGTAGCCGTTCGAGTAGCCGATCGGCAGGACCGCGACGGTCATGTCGCGGGGCGCCTGGTAGCTGGTTCCGTAGCCGATGAAGTCGTCCTTCGCCACCCGCTTGAGGTGCATGACGTCCGTCTCCCAGCTCAGGACGCGCTGCATCGGGCGGTCGTTCGCCTTGCCGACCTGCATCAGGTGCATGTTGTAGATGTCGGGGCTGGGCCAGAAGCCGTACGTCGCCGTGCCGACGCGGACCATGTCCATGACCGTCTCGGGGAACGCGAGCGCGGCCGCCGAGCAGGCGGCGTGCCGCTTGGCGGGCGGGAGCTTCGCCTTCTTCGTCGCCGCGTACGCGGCCCGGAACGCCTGCATCTGCCTGGCGATGCGGAACTGGTTCGCGAGGGTCTCGATCCCGGCGAAGTGCGTGCACAGCCCCTCGAAGCGGAGGTGGTCGCGGTTCTTCTTGAGGAAGCTCAGCGCTTGGCCCAGCTCGGCAATCGGCAGGCCGGTCCGGTTCCCGCCGGTCTCGACCTCGAGGTGGACGATCGCCGGTCGGCCGACGTCACGGGCCACGGCTGCCGCGGCGCGAAGGCGGGCGAGGTCGAACACGAAGAACTCGATCCCGTTCTCGATCACCCACGACAGGTCCTCGTCGTACAGGATGCCCATGATCATGATGGCGGTGTCGTCGCGGCACGCTTCGAGGACCTCCTGGGCTTCGTAGCTGGACGCGACCGAGAAGTGCCGGACACCGGCCTTCTCGGCCATCGGAACGAACTCGGCGATGCCGTGTCCGAACGCGTTCGCCTTGACCACCGTGGAGATCACGGCGTGAGGGCCGATCTTCTGGCGGATGAAGTCGATGTTGGTCTTCACCGCGGATTGGCTCAGCTTGATGCGCGACGAGTGCCGGGCCGATCCGGGCGCCTTGGAGCGGAGCGTCATGGCGGACAGGCTAGCACCGGAACGCGGCGATCCCCGATCACGTGCTAGCGTCCAGGACGTACGCGCCCACGCTGGGCGCCCCAGCTGTTCCCTGTAGATGTTCCCTGTCGAATCGCAGCGCAGCAGCCATCGACGCTCCCGAAAGGAGATCGATTTCATGACGCACGCCACCGCACTTCTCGGTTGGAGCCTCCCCGCCATCGAAGCCGCCCAGAAGCTGGGCAAGCCGTTCGTCGTCGTCAGCTTTCCCGACTTCCAGGCGTACGCGGACGAGCACGGCATTCCGTTCGTCGCCTGGAACTTCGGCGAGTGGAACGACCAGAACAACTCGCTCACGCTGGCCGAGGCGTTGAAGCCGCACGGCGCCCAGGTCGCCGTGCCGCTGTTCGAGGAGACGGTCGAGTGGGCCGGCGCGCTCAACGCCATCTACCGCGACGATCCGAAGGTGCACAACCGCTCGTTCCTGTTCCGCAACAAGGCGATCATGAAGCGCAAGGCGCTGCTGTCCGGCCTGCGCGTCGGATTGTTCGACGAGGTGTCGAACAAGGATCAGGTGCGCGCGTTCATGGACCGCGTGAACGAGGCCCAGATCAACCTGCCGGGGGACGAGGACGCCTGGGTGCACCTCAAGCCGTTCGCCGCGATGGGAACGGTCGGCCACCGGCTCCTCCGCACGAAGCAAGACATCGAGGAGAAGCTGACCGACGCCGACTTCCCGAGCCTGGTCGAGAGCCACCTGCCAGGACGCGAGTTCAGCTGCGAGGCGTTCGTCCACGCCGGCAAGATCCGCTTCCTGAACGTCACCGAGTACGTCAAGCTGGGTCACTCGAACTTCATCCCGCCCTCTGCGGACCTGGCCTCCAAGCGGCCGATCATCGAGAAGGCGATGCAGCGGCTGGTCGACGGCTTCGGGATCGAGTACGGCCTGATCCACCCGGAGTGGTTCCTGACCGAGAACGACGAGGTCAGCTTCGGCGAGGTCGCCAACCGCATCCCCGGTGGACACATGTTCGAGCTGATCGAGAAGGTGTTCGGGTTCGATCCGTACCAGGCGCACATCCTGGTCAGCGATCCGGCCACGACCGAAGAGGAGCTCCGCGCGTTCTTCCCGGCTCCCGACTTCGAGCCGGACACCGTCGCGGGCTGCCTGATGGTCTACCCCAAGCCCGGCTACGTCGAGCGGCTGAACATGCCCGAGGAGCTCGAGGAGGACCCGTACTTCGAGCAGCACACCCTGTTCGAGCCCAGCGCCCACAAGGTCGGAGACGACCGCGAGGGGTACGGGAACCACTACGGAACGGTGTTCCTGAGAGGCCCCGATGCGGAGCGCATGCGAGAGCTGCTGATGCACTACGAGGGCGTGGACTTCTACGCTTGACGCAGCGGATCGACATTCCAACGAACGTGATCGTGAGGCGACGCCGATGAACCCGACCTCGACCGAACGGTTCGACCGCGCACTCGCCGTCTTCGCGGACGCGGCCGACGTCGCGAAGCCCCATCATCGTCCGCAGGTCCTGACGGCTGCGGAACGCCTGTTGCGCGACGAGGACGGCGTCGAGGCGCTATACGGGCGCATGCCCGACGCCATCCGCGCGGACCTGTTCCGAGGCTCGCCGTGGGAGCGCCCCGAGCGGCTGGTTCCGACGCTGGTCGAGGGCACGCTACGCGCGGGCGGCGAGACGGCGCTCATGGAGGCGCTGAGCGAGCTCCGCATGCTGGCGTTGGCGGAGGGCTTGGCCGAGGACCCCGAGATGACGCCCGACCGGGCGCGCAGCTACCTGGAGGACGTGCTGGTCTTGAGCCTCGACCTCGCCTTCCCCTCCGGGAGCGAGGCGGACCGTGCGGCGTCGGGGGTCGCCGGCCAGCGGGCCCGCGAGCTGTTCGGGCTGATCCTGCGGCACCTGCCGCTGGACGGCGTACGGCGTGCCCTCGCTCGCGAGGTGGGGCTGATCATGCATCAGCGTCCGATCGTGACGCTGCGCGCGCGCACGCTGCTGGCGTTCGCGCGCGAGCGGTTCGAGCTGAGCCGCGACGACCCCGGCGACCGGTCGTTGCTGAGCTACCTCGACGCGATCGACGGGCCGAGCCCGCTGGCGCGTGAGCATCGCGACCCGAAGGCGTACGCTCGCGCCCTGGCGAGCGCGGACGAGGCGGCCCTCGCGACCGAAGCGTCGGCGTTGGGCCGATCGATGGTCGCGACCGGCCTGGTCGCCGCCCACCATCCGGTCCTGGTCCGCACGGTGGTGGACCGGCCCGAGGCGCTGGCCGAGGCGCTGCAGCTGAACGACGCCGGACGGCAGCAGCTGCGCGAGCATCACGAGCTCGTCGCCGCCATCGTCGACGCCGCGGTGCATCCCGAGACCGAGCAGTCGGTCTACGGGCTGTCGGAGGTGCTGAACCAGGGGCTGTTGGCCCGCGGCCTGGTACGCGCGGCACTCAAACGCATGATGACGCTCGAGGTCCACGACGCCGTGGCGGCCGACGTGCTGCACTCCGTCGACGCAGAGCTGCCGGCCAACGCGATCCTGCTGGCCGACACCCTGAACGTGCTGGGGCAGCCGCTGGGCGTCAGCCAGGGCTGGAGCCCGACCTGCCAGAGCGCGCGCGGCATCGCGCTGTGGAGCCAGTTCGCGCCCGGCAAGCTGCTCGACATGGTCATCTCCGTCGCGCGGAGTCACCGCATGGAGATGCGTTTCGAAGGCGCCACGCTGGATTCGAGCCTGCTGCCGCAAGGGCTGCAGACCGAGGTCGACTACACGCTGGACGCCGTCTCGACGGTCCTGGTGCCGCACCTGGACCGGATCTACAACGAGATGATGCGCCGCGCCGCCTTCCGTGGCGACGATCCGCACAAGTGGGTGAACCCCGCGCTGTACGGCCATTGGATCCCGACCGGCTTCCGCTCGGCGTTCGATCCGGTCACCCACGCCATCAGCGACTACGCCTCGTTCGTGCGCACGTTCTACGCCTCGCACCACCCGTCGTTCAACGGCGGGCACGACCTGGCGTACCCCAGCCCGGTGGGGCTGTTCATCACATCGGCACGTGGCGAGCTGCTGGGCTTCCACGCCGTCTCGCTGCTACGCGTCGCTCCGCACGGGCCCGACGGCGAGATGCGCGCGTACTTCCTCAACCCCAACGCGGAAGGTCGTCAGGACTGGGGGCACGGCGTGGAGGTGACCGTGCACGGGCACGGCGAGCGGCCGGGCGAGTCGTCGCTCCCGTTCACGATGTTCGTGGCGCGCCTGTACGCGTTCCACTTCAACCCCCACACCATGGCGGAGCTCGAGGCGGTCGAGGCCGCCGAGGTCGCGACCGTGACCAGCGCGGCCCGAGAGAGCTGGGGAAGCGCGTACGCATGGATGGATCCGGCCCCCGTCTGAGTCGGGCCGCGCCGCGGCCCGCGCCCCGGAGGAGGGCGCCACGACGTGACGGCCGCAGCTGTCTTCATCGCGTCTTCGCTCGCTCGATGGCGGTCCGGTAGTGCCGCAGGTACGTCGTGACCATCGTCGTCTCGTCGAAGTGATCCCGCGCCCGCCTTCGGGCAGCCTGCGAGAACGACGCGTGGAGCTCCGCGTCTTCGAGCAGCGAGATCGCGGAGGCGCTCATTCGGTCCACGTCGCCGACCTCGTGCAACCAGCCCGAGACGCCGTGCTCGACGACCTCCGGTAGGCCACCGATGCTCGACGCGACGACGGGGACGCCGCTCGCCATCGCTTCGAGCGCCGTGAGGCCGAACGACTCCTTGGCGCTCGGGAGAAGGAACAGGTCGGCGTTGCACAGAAGCGACTCCACTCGGGGGAAGCTCCCCATGAAGTGGATGCGGTCCGCGATTCCGAGCTCGTGGCCCAACGCGGCCGCCTGCGGACGCTCGGGACCCTCGCCCACCATCACCAGGCGTGCCGGGATCCGCGCGTGGACCTTCGCGAAGATCCGGACCACGTCGTCCGTCCGTTTCACGGCACGAAAGTTGGAGATGTGCATGAGGAGCTTCTCGCCACGCTCCGCGAAGCGTGCGCGCGGAGCGAAGCACGTCGTGTCCTCGAATCGCTCGATGTCGACGGAGTTGTGGACCACCTCGATGTCGGTGCGACGCACGCCCATGTCGTCGACCGTCGTCGCGGCGAGGAAGCGCGACACCGCAGTGACCACGTCGGAGGTCTCGATGCTCCACTGCGTCGCACGGAGGTACGCCCGGTCGAGCCCGACGAGGGTGACGTCGGTGCCGTGGAGCGTCGTGACCACGGCGGGTCTGTGCGGGGATCGCAGCATCGATCGTGCCAGCAGGGCGGCCGTCGCGTGCGGGACGGCGTAGTGGGCGTGGATCACATCGATGTCGAACTCCTCGACCACCTCCACGATCTTGCTGGCTTCCGCGAGGGTGGTGAGCGGCGAGTCGAAGAGCGGGTACGCCATGGAGGTGATCTGGTGGAAGTAGACGTTCGCGCTGCTGGCGTCGCCCAGCCGGAACGGTACGGAGTTGGCGATGAAGTGGATTTCGTGCCCCATCCGCGCGAGGACGAGGCCCAGCTCGGTGGCGACGACGCCGCTGCCGCCGACACCGCTATGGAGAAGGACGATGATCTTCACGGCTTCAGCCTAGTGCAGGACGGGCCCGTCGGATGCCGGCCCGGGCCGCGCGGGAACGCCGCCGCGTCGGTGCGGATCTCCCAGGGGGCTGCGGCGCTATCGGCGCTATCCTCGCCGGCATGGACTCGATCGACGTCATCCACCTCCGCGGCGCCGACCGTCACCGCGCGGCCGCCCTGCCGTTCTCGGTCCTTCCCGTCGGGAGCTTGGAGTACCACGGCGACCACGCGCCGTTCGGCACCGACGCCACGCTGGCCGGCGGGTTCGCGCAGCGGCTGGCCGGACGGCGGCCGTGCCTGGTGTTCCCGACGATCGCGTACGCCTTCGTGCCGCGGCTGACGCGCGATCACGGGCCGGGCGCGGGCGTAGCGCCGGACGTGTTCCTCGCCTACCTGAGCGAGGTGCTGAGCGGCGTCCTGTCGTTCGGCCCCAGGCGCATCCTCGTGGTGAACGGTCATAGCGAGAACCAGCATCCGCTGCGCCTGGCGGCGGAAAGCCTGTACGGCCGCGAGCCGGACGTGAGCGTCCTGATCGTGAACTGGTGGAAGCTCGCCCAGACGCCGTGGCGCGACGATCCCGCCGATCCGTGGCACGAGGGGGGTGGCCACGGGCACGGGGGCCCGCTCGAGATCTCCGTCACCGGCGCGCTGGACGCCGACGGTGTCGAGGTTCCGGGCGGTACGGCGCTATCGAGCCCCGACGTCCCGTACGAGGCGCCTTGGTGGCGCGGCGCCGCGCAGGTGGTGGGCCTGGGCCAGGCCCCGGCCGGCTTCGCCGGGTACCACGGGCGGGTGTCCGCCATCGACCTGGAGAGGGGCCGCGCGGTCGCGGATCAGGTGACCGAGGCGCTGGCCCGGCTCGTGGACGACTGGCTGTCGCGGGCGTCGGGCGACGCCCGGCGCCTCGCCGAGGACGACGTCTAGGGCTCGCTCAGCCTTTCACGCCGGTCAGGACCACGCCCTCGATGATCTGGCGCTGGAAGATGATGAACACGATCAGCACCGGCAGGATCGCCATCGACGAGGTCGCCATGATCAGGTGCCAAGCGGAGCCCGCCTCGCCGGAGAACAGCGCGATGCCGACCGGCACGGTCCGCATCTGCGGCGACTGCGCCACGATCAGCGGCCAGAGGAACGCGTTCCAGTTGCCGATGAACGCGAAGATGCCCAGCGCCGCCAGGCCCGGGCCGACCAGCGGCAGGCCGATCCGCAGGAACAGGCCGAACTCGGACACGCCGTCGATGCGGCCCGCGTCGAACAGGTCTCTCGGCAGGGTCTGGAAGAACTGCCGCATCAGGAACACGCCGAAGCCGGGGATCAGGCCGGGGAACAGCAGGCCCCAGTAGGTGTCGACCCAGCCGAAGTCCGCCGACATCACGAACCAGGGGATGACCAGCATCTCTGTGGGCACCATCAGCGTGGCCAGGATCGCCAGGAAGATGATCTGCTTGCCGGGGAACCGCATCCTGGCCAGGACGTAGCCGACCAGCGCGCAGAAGAACAGCACCGAGACCGTGTTCAGCACCGCCACGATCAGGCTGTTCGCGAACCAGCGAGGGAACGAGGTCCGCGTGAGCACCTCGATGTAGTTCGCGAGCGTGAACTCGCTGGGCCAGAACGCGGGCGAGAGCACCTCTCGGGCGTCCTTGAACGAGCTGAGCAGCATCCACACGAACGGGAACACCATCGCGACGGCGCCGAGCGTCAGCAGCACGTAGGAAAGCACCACCCAGGCGTTGAGGGGGCGCCGTCCCCGCCGGGCCGGC